>Ga0073899_10004078_pt1 | contig 12831 bp, 13 predicted proteins | sample KloWWTmetaKNB5Ph_FD_88975 | JGI IMG/M metagenome (GOLD analysis project Ga0073899, IMG submission 88975) | Active sludge microbial communities from Klosterneuburg, Austria, studying microevolution and ecology of nitrifiers - Klosterneuburg... | ecosystem: Engineered > WWTP > Aerobic digester >... | reverse complement strand
GTGAAATACCCGGAGATCTCCGGCCGCATGGTGGATGACAAGCTGGCCAATGTGGCCGCCACCGGCGCAGACACCCTGCTCGGCGGGGATCTGGGCTGCCTGATGAACATGGCCGGACGGCTGCGGCGCCAGGGATCGACGCTCAAGGTCTTCCACACCGCCGAAGTGCTGGCCGGCATGGCCACCGGCGGCGGCATCGGCGACGGAGAGCACTGAGATGGACGTCAGCAGCCCCCGCTTCAAGCAGAAAGCCGTCATCGCCCTGGCCAACCCCACCCTGCGCCAGGCCCTCGGCCAGTCGCGCAAGGGCTTCGTGAACAAGCGCGCCGAGCTGGTCGCCGCCCTGCCCGAATTCGAGGCCCTGCGCGACCAGGCCCGGGACGTGAAGAACCACGTGCTGGAAAACCTCGACCACTACCTGGAACGTTTCGACAGCGCCGTGACCGCCGCCGGTGGCCACGTGCATTGGGCGCGGGACGCCGAGGAAGCCCGCAACATCATCCTGGGCATCTGCGAACGGGTACAGGCCCGGACCATCACCAAGGGCAAGTCCATGGTGTCGGAGGAGGTGAACCTCAACGCGGCCCTGGAAGCGCGCGGCTACACCGTGGTCGAAACCGACCTGGGCGAATACATCATTCAGCTCGCCAAGGAGCCGCCCTCCCACATCATCGCGCCGGCCATCCACAAGACGAAAGAGCAGGTTTCCGACCTGTTCGAGGCCGCCCACGGCGGGCCGCGCAAGACCACCGTCGCCGATCTGGTCACCGAAGCGCGCCTGGTGCTGCGCGACAAATACTTCAAGGCCGACGTGGGCATCACCGGCGGCAACTACCTGGTGGCCGAAACCGGCTCATCCATCATCGTCACCAACGAAGGCAATGGCGACCTGACCCAGACCCTGGCCAAGGTACACATCGTCACCAGCGGCATCGAACGCATCGTGCCGACCCTGGAAGACGTCAGCCTGTTCCTGCGCATCCTGGCGCGCAGCGCCACCGGCCAGGAAACCGAGACCTACACCACCCTGTCCACCGGCCCGCGCCGGCCAGGCGACGTGGACGGCCCCGAAGAATTCCACGTGGTACTGGTGGATAACGGCCGCTCGAAGATGCTCGGCGGCAAGTTTCAGGACATGCTGCGCTGCATCCGCTGCGGCGCCTGCATGAACCACTGCCCGGTTTACGGCGCGGTGGGCGGCCACGCCTACGGCTGGGTCTATCCCGGCCCCATGGGCTCGGTGCTCACCCCGCTCTTCGTCGGCCTGGATGCCACCTACGACCTGCCCAACGCCTGCACCCTCAACGGCCGCTGCCAGTCGGTGTGCCCGGTGCGCATCCCCCTGCCCGAGCTGCTGCGCGAGCTTCGCCACCAGCAGCATCAGCGTGGCATCAGCCCGCCAGTGCAACGACGCGCCCTCGGCGTGTGGCGTTTCGTGGCCGAACGGCCGGGGCTGTACCAGTTCGCCAACCGCCTCGCCGCGCGAGCCCTGAAAAGCCTCGGCGGCCGCGACGGACGCCTCCGGCACCTGCCCTTCGCCGGCGGCTGGACGGCCCTGCGCGACCTGCCCGCCCCCGAGGGCAAGACCTTCCTTGAACTGTGGCACGCCCGCAAAGCCTGACACCCCATGCCCGACTCCCGTAGCGCCATCCTCCGGCAGATCCGCACCGCCCTTGGCCGTGGCCCCCTTTCCGACAGCGCGGCCGCCGTCGACGCCTACCGCCAGGCCCACGGCCTGCCGCCCCGCGCCGCCGTGGCCCGCCCCCTGGCCGGGCTGCCCTGGCCTGCCGGCTTCGCCCACCACCCGGGCCCCGCCGGCAAGGACGAGCAGATGTCGGTGACCCCCTGCCTGGCCGGCATTGCCGAGATCGGCAGCCTGATGCTGGCCTCCGGACCGGACAGCCCGACCACCCTCAATTTCGTGCCCGACCACCACCTCATCGTGCTGCCTGCCGGGCACATCGTGCGTCACTTCGAAGACGCCTGGACGCTGCTGCGCGCCCTGCCCGGCGGCCTGCCCCGGGCCACCAACATCATCTCCGGCCCCTCGCGCACCGGCGACGTGGAGCTCACCATCCAGCTCGGCGCCCACGGCCCGCGCAGTGTGCATGTGCTGCTGGTGGAGGACGGGCCGGCAGCGGGTGGCTAAACTTCCGCGCTCCGCCGCCGAAATAGCACCTATCGTCCGCCACCGGCCCCAGTCCGATGCCGCCTGCTTCACACCAGGATTTCGTCCTTACCCCCGACCAGCTGTGCGTCGGGGTGTTCATCCATATCGACCTGCCCTGGTTCAGCCACCCCTTCAGCTTCAACAGCTTCAAGATCCGCTCGACGGAGCAGCTGACGATCCTGCGGACCCTGGGGGTCAAGCATTTCCGCTACGACCCCGACCGCTCCGACATACAGCCGCGGGGCATGAGCGCCCCCCGGCCTGCCGTAGCCCCACCGCCCGAAGCCGAAGTCGAGGACCCTGCCAACAGCTCCACCCTGGCCAGCAAGCGTGAGCGCATCGCCCGCCTGGCCCAGCGCAAGCGACAGGTCATCGAGGTAGAAAAGGCCCTGGTGAAAGCCGCCGGGGTGATGCGCAACATCGGCAAGAACCTGTTCGCCCGCCCGAAGGAATGCCTGGAGGAAGTGGACGAGTTGGTAAACCAGATGGTGATGGCCTTCCTCGACCAGCCCGAGGTGGCCCTCCACGTGATCGGCGAACATGCCGGCGGCGAGGAGACTTACTACCACGGCCTCAACTGCTCCATCCTGTCGATGATGCTGGCCAAGGAACTGGGCTTTGCCCGAGCGCACTGCCAGATCCTCGGCGTCGGCGCCTTGCTCCACGACGTCGGCCTCAACGACATCCCCGACCGGGTTGCCCGCCCGCGCCACGAGCTGACCGCCCCGGAGCGCAACCTGCGCCAGCTGCACTGTGACTACGGCGTGCGCCTGGGCAAGCAGATCGGGCTCCCCGACGCGGTGCTGCGCATCATCGCCCAGCACCACGAGCTGGCCGACGGCAGCGGCTACCCCAACAAGCTCAAGGGCGATCAGATCGACCCCCTGGCCCGCATCGTGTCCCTGGTCAATTACTACGACAACCTGTGCAATCCCGCCGACCTGGCCAAGGCCATGACGCCCCACGAGGCCCTGTCCCTGATGTTCGCCCAGCGCCGCACCAAGTTCGACACCCGGGCCCTGCAGGTGATGATCCGCTGCCTGGGCGTCTATCCGCCGGGCACCGTGGTAAAGCTCTCCAACGACGCCATCGCCCTGGTCTCCTCGGTCAATCCGGCCAAGCCCCTGCGGCCCTGGGTCACGGTTTACGACCCGGGCATCCCCAAGGACGAAGCCATCATGCTCGACCTGGAGGAAGAACCGGACATCAATATTGCCAAGGCCCTGCGGCCCATCCAGCTGGCCCCTGAGGTGTATGAGTACCTCAGCCCGCGTAAACGCGTGACCTATTACTTCGACGCCGATTCACGGAAGGGGCGCAGTCAATGAATGCCGCCTACCAGGATGTCCTTCTCGCCGCAGCGGAAGAGATCCTGCTGCTCGTGGACCCTTCCAGCCTCGTCATCCTGGCCGCCAACCCGGCCGCCGCCCGCCTGCTCGGCCACCCCGCCGACGCGCTGGTGGGCATGTCCATCACCGACATCGAATGCGCCCTGGCCGACCTGTTCTTCTGGGAAGAGGTAAGGGCCGGCGGTGTCATCGAGGAGCAGGTCATGGAGGGCCTGTACCGGCGCGCCGACGATAGCCTGCTGTCGGCCAGCAAGAGTATCCGGCGCATCCCGGAAGGCATCCTCGTGCGCGCCACCGACATCGGCGCCCAGAAGCGGGCCGAAGACGAGCTGGCCCTGATGGCCTCGCGTCTGCGGGCCACCCTGGAGGCCACGGCCGACGGCATCCTGGTGGTCGACCGGGAGGGCCGCGTGGTGAACATGAACCGCCGGCTGGCCCGCCTGTGGCAACTGCCCGAAGACCTGCTCACCCGCCACGACGACGCGGCCCTGCTTGATCACCTGATCCAGGCGGTCGAGGCGCCTGACGTGTTGCGTTGCCTGCTCACCAGCCAGGGCCTCAGCGAAACCTTCGATACCTTGCCCCTCCGGGACGGCCGCATCTTCGAGCTCAGCGCCCGCCCGGCCCGCCACGACGAGGAAGTCATCGGCAGGGTGTTCTGCGTCACCGACGTGACTGAGCGGCATCGTGCCGAACAGGCCCTGATCGCCGCCCGCGATGCCGCCACCGCCGCCAGCCGTGCCAAGAGCGATTTTCTGGCGATGATGTCCCACGAGATCCGCACCCCGATGAACGGCATCATCGGCATGGCCCAGCTCCTTGAAATGGCCCCCCATTCGGCCGAACAGAAGGACTACATCAGCACCATCCAGAAGAGCGGCGAAGCCCTGCTCGGCATCATCAACGACATTCTCGACTACTCAAAAATCGAGGCCCGCAAGATGAGCCTCGAACAAGTCGGCTTCGACCTGCGCCAGCTCGTGGCAGACGTGGAGCGTCTGTTCCGCCCGAAGGCCCGGGAGAAGGCGCTGGACTTCAGCGCAGTGGTCACCGACAACACTCCGCGAGTGCTCATCGGCGACCCGACACGCCTGCGCCAGGTGCTGATGAACCTGGTGGGCAACGCCTTCAAGTTCACCGCCCACGGCCGCGTCGGCATCCATGTGACCGCCAACCCCGGCGACGCGGGCCGCACCCACCTGCGCTTCACGGTCAGCGATACCGGTATCGGCATTGCCCCGGACAAATGCCGGCACATCTTCACGCCCTTCGAGCAGGCCGACATGTCCACCACCCGCCGTTACGGCGGCACCGGGCTCGGCCTGGCCATCTGCCGCATGCTGTGCGAGCTGATGGGTGGCGAGATCGGCGTGGACAGCGAGGAAAGCAAGGGGTCCCACTTCTGGTTCACGGTGAGCCTGGAAAGCGCCACCGCCGAGGAAAGCCCTGCCCCCGAAGCGCCGCGCACCACTCTGCGCCAGAACACCCGCATCCTGATCGTCGAGGACAACCCGATCAACCGCCTTGTCCTCGGTCGCATGCTGGAGCGCTTCGGCGCAAATGGCCTGGTCTATGCCGAGAACGGTGAGGAAGCCCTGGTGCGCTGTGCGGAAGCCGCCTTTGAGCTGATCTTCATGGATGCCCGCATGCCAAAACTCGATGGCATCGCCACCACCCGCGCCCTGCGCGCAGACGGTAACAAGGCGTACATCATCGGCGTCAGCGCCGACGCCATGAGCGAAGAACGCCAGGCTGCCCTCGACGCGGGCATGAACGACTATGTGGTCAAGCCGGTGGCCCGGGAAGCCCTGGCCGACGCCATCCAACGCTGGCGGCAGATCCTGATTGCGGCCCATCAGGCCGGCCAGAGCAGCGGCGAAAACTGAAAAAAACCCGGCGAGGTGGACACACTCCCGCCGTCGGCGACACAGATTTGCTTACAAAACCGGCCCTCCCACGGGCCGCAAGCTCGCTATCCTTGAATCGTTCCGCCCCATCCGGGGTATGAGGAGAGGACCATGCGAAACATCCGCCAACTGATCACCGCCGGCCTGCTGGCCAGTCTTGGGCTCGGCCTGTCACTGAGCGCCAGCGCCCACGGTGGCGACCGCGACTACCATCCCCGCCACGGCGGCTACGGTGAGCGTCATCATGGCTGGAAGCATCACGGCCACCATCACGGCCACAACTATCGCCACTACCGCGCCCCCCGCGTGGTCTATCAGCCCACCCCGTATTACGCCCCGCCGCCGGCCTACGCCTACACGCCGCAACCGTCAGTGGTGATCGGCATTCCGCCGCTGGTCATCCCCTTGCGCTGAAGCAGGGGAGCGCCATGGGGGGCACGCTCGTGCCGGCCGAGAAGGCCAGCTGGAGCACCGGTGCAACCACATCACTGCGGATGCCGAACAGCTCCTCCATGCAGCGGATGTGGGCCCGCGTGCTTTCCTCGATGAGGCCCCGGACGATGGTCACGCTACCCTCGGCCCCGGCCTCTGCCATCAGGCCGACACGCTGCTCCAGCGCTGCCCTGTCGGCGGCATAAAGCACATCCCCATGCTGCAGGACGTGGGTACGCAGACAACTGCCAGTGGCACCCAGAGCCAGCCTGCTCACCAGGTACTGCATACGCTGGGCGGCATCGACATTGGCGAGGGCAAGCCTCCCCATCAGAGCCATCAGGCTGAGGCTGGTGCGATAGGCTGTATCCGGCGTGGTCCACATGGGCTCAGGGTCTCGGTTGGGTCGGCATATCGGGGCTGCGGAAAGCGGGCAGAAGGCACTCACCGGCCCGGAAATCTGTCGCCACCCGCAGCGCGACATTCTGCGCCGATTGCAGGCGCTTGTCTCAACCGGCCTGCGTCCTCGAGCCCAGCTTCCCCGGCCATAGCCAGGCCGCACCGCGCACCCCCGATGAATCCCCATGTACAGCCGCGACCAGGCGGGTGTCCACCTGGTCGGAGAAGACGTGGGCGCCCCAGTATTGGGGAACATTCACATACAGGCGGGCCAGATTCGACAAGCCACCGCCGAGCACGATCACATCCGGATCAAGCAGGTTGATCACCCCGGCCAGCGCCCGGGCCAGGCGCGCCTCGTAGCGCTGCAGGGTCGCCTCGCAGGCGGCATCTCCCGCCGCCGCCGCGGATACGATGGCCTCGGGTGTCAGCGCTGCGCCACTCCACCGGGCGTGGTCAGCGGCCATGCCCGGGCCGCTCAGATAGGTTTCAATACAGCCGGAACGGCCGCAATAACAGGCCGGCAGAGGCAGATCGTCACCCCCGGGCAGGGGCAAGGGGTTGTGCCCCCACTCGCCGGCAATCCCGTTGGCCCCGTCGAGCACCTGCCCATGCACCACGATGCCGCCCCCCACCCCGGTGCCGAGGATCACCCCGAAGACCACGTCGGCCCCCGCCGCAGCGCCGTCCACCGCCTCGGACAGGGCAAAGCAGTTGGCGTCGTTGGCGATGCGCAGCTCACGCCCGAGCAGTCCTTGCAGATCCGTCAGCAAGGGCTGGCCGATGAGGCAGGTCGAGTTGGCATTCTTGATCAGCCCGCTACGTCGCGACAGGGCGCCGGGCGTGCCCACGCCTACCGTTCCGCGCCGCCCCAGCTCGCCCTCCACTGCAGTCACCAGCCCGGCCACCGCGGCCAGGGTGCCGGCATAGTCGCCCCGGGGCGTCGCCACCCGGCGCCGGGCCAGGGTGCGGCCGTCCTCATCGAGGGCGATGATTTCGATCTTGGTGCCGCCGAGGTCGATGCCGATGCGCATGGGCCGGGAGTCCTGAGCAAAAACCGGATGATAGCCCGGCCCGCGGCGGATCCCGCTCAGGCCTGGCTGGCCCGGTACTTCTCCCAGCCGCTCCAGCTGTACAGGATCAACCCGGCCCAGATCAGCCCGAAGGTGAGCAGGCGGGCGGGCTGCAGGGGTTCATCGAAGATCAGGATGGCGGTGAGGAACTGCAGGGTCGGGTTGATGTACATGAGCATGCCCACCGTGGCCAGGTTAAGGCGCTGGGTGGCCGCGGCAAACAACATCAGGGGCAGCGCCGTGAGCACCCCGGAGGCCGCCAGCAGACCCTGGGTCAGACCATCGAAGCCCGTGAAGACGCTGTGCCCCTGGGTCTGCTGCCACAGGGCATACAGGCCGACCAGGGGCAGCATGGTGAGGGTTTCCAGCCACAGGCCGGAGATGGCGTCCACCGCCACCTGTTTGCGCACCAACCCGTACAAGCCGAAGCTGCCGCCAATGAACAGGGAGATCCAGGGCAGGCTGCCAAGGGTCAGCAGTTCGCTGCCGACGGCCGCCACGGCCAGCCCCACCGAGGCCCACTCCTTGCCGTTGAGGCGCTCCTTGAGCACCAGCATGCCGAGCAGCACATTCACCAGCGGGGTCAGGAAGTAGCCCAGGCTGGAGGCCACCACCTGGCGCTGGTCCACCGCCCACAGAAAGGCCAGCCAGTTGGAGCCCACCAGCAAGGCCGCCACCCCCAGGCGCAGCACGGTGCCGGGGCGCCGCGCGGCAGCGAGGGTCGCCGGCCAGTGACGGCGCGCGCTGAGGATGAGGCTGACGAACACGCAGCCCCACAGGGCCCGGTTGCACAACACCTCCACCGGGCCGACATGGCCGAGCTGGCGGAAGAACAGGGGGAAGAAGCCCCAGATGCCGTAGGCTCCGAGGCCGAAGGCGACACCGGCAAGGCTTGCACGTGGATCCACGGGTTTACGTTGGCGGAAAGTTGGAGACCAAAGGTATCACCTGCCCCGCTGCGGCGCCCTTGGGGTTTTCCTCCGGACCCGCCGGAGGCCTACAATGGGCCCATTCCACTGCAAGGACACACCACCATGCTGATCATCTTCAAATCCCCCGCCAGCGGCGACGTCATCATGTTCGAGAAGAATGGCAAGGAGATGCTCAGCGTGCTGGGCAAGGACCCGGCCGACGCCAAGGGCATCTTCACCGTCGAACAGTTGCCGGCGGCCATCGCCACCCTGAAGGACGCCATTGCCGCCGACAAGGCGCGCCAGGCAGAAAAGGCCGACACGGACGAAACGGAAGCCAAGCCCGGCGGTGGCGGGGTCAGCTTCTTCCAGCGTGCGGTGCCGCTGCTGGAGATCCTGGAGCGTTCCCTGAAAGACAAGCAGCCGGTCACCTGGGGCGTCTGAAGCGCTCAGGCCGCCAGCCCATGACCCAGCGTGACATCGACCTGGCCCTCGAGGTGGTGCAGGCACACCTGCCCGAACTAGGCATCCCAAAGCGCCTGTGCACCGTGCGCCTGCCAGTCTCGGGACGGGTGGTGGGCCAGTACCGCTGGCACTCCGACACCTTGCGCCTCAACCCTCGCTACCTCGCCCACCTGTCGGATGCCGATGCCCTCGACCTGCTCGACACGGTGCTGCATGAACTCCTCCACAAGGCCTCGCCCCTGTGGAAGCAGCTGCGCGACAGCTTCCGCCCCCATCCGGACATCTGGAGGCAGGCGGAGGCCCTGACCGCCCGCCTCGGCCCGGCCTACCTGGCACGCCGCCGTAGCGTGCACCGAGCCGGGCAGCAGCAGGCCTGACGCGCCGCCCGCCCGGCACCGGGCTCAGTCCGGAATGTCGGCCACGTCGGGCACCACCACCGCAAACAGATCCCCCAGCGCCGCCAGGGCCGCGGCCTGCAGGGCTGCGGCGGGAACCGTGCTGCCATCCGGCGCGGCCAGCGGGCGGGTGGCGGTGGCATTCGCCGGCACGGTGACCGCGTAGCCCAGGTTAAAGGCACCGCGACCCGTGGAGTTGATGCACATATGGGTCATGAACCCGGCCACCACCACGTTCTTCACCCCCAGCGCCTTCAGGCGCGCATCCAGGTCGGTGTTCAGGAAGGAGTTGGGGTAGTTCTTCACCACCACCGGCTCGCCCTCGGCGGGCGCCACCTTGTCGGCAATCGCGCCGATCTCGGCCCGGATGTCGTAGGGTGAGCCGGGGCCCGCGTCGTGCTGGATGTGGATCACCGGCACCTTCAGGGCCCGGGCGCGGGCCAGCAGGCTGGCGCAGGCGTCCAGCGCCGGCTCGACGCCGCTGAGCTGCATCACGCCCGTGCGGTAGGTGTTCTGGGCGTCGACCAGGATGAGGGCCGACTCGGACAGGCGGGACGGGGCAGCGGGGAGGCCGGACAACTGGCGCAGGGTGGTGGAAGCGGTCATGGAATGTCTCCTGGTTGAATGGGGAAGCAGCGGGCACAGACTAATCCGTCGCTCTGCCTGCGTGAATTGACATCCATGCCCAACTTTCCTGCAAAAATGCAGGGCCAGGCAAAATGTTGCATAAGCGTGGCAGGAGGGCCCGTGGGGTCGAATAAACCTAATTTCCTCCGTTTGACGCGTCGTCTGACGGTCGATACGGTCTCTCCTGTAGGGGCGACTTCAGTCGCCCACCCACGCCTCGATCACAGGCATGCCCTTGATCGACGTCCGCGGGCGACTGAAGTCGCCCCCACAGTCCCTCCAGCCGCCCTCGGCGCGTCCCATAAACCCCTTCAGCTTCACCCGTCGGGTGATACGGCCAGTGGAGGGCAAACCCGCGTCAGCAATGAGTTTGCGTCTGGTTCAGAGAGAACAACCGAGGAAAGTTGGATGAGTTCGACCCCACAGGAGCCTTGTCGGATGACAGGTCAAACGGAGATTTCGAGATGAACTGGGACGACCTGCGCTTTCTGGTGGTGATCGGCCGCGAAGGGACGCTGGCGGCGGCGGCCCGCAGCCTCAAGGTGGACCAGACCACCGTGGCCCGGCGCCTGCGGGCCCTGGAGGACACCCTGGGCGCCCCCCTCTTCGAGCGCAACGACGGGCGCTGGCACCCGACCCCGGTGGGCGCGCGGGTGCTGGAGCGCAGCGCGCGCATCGAGGAAGACGTAGCCGGGGTGGTGCGCCTGGCCGAGGCCGGCAACCGGGCGGTGAGCGGCCTGGTGCGTATCACTGCGGTGAGCGCCATCATTGGCGAGTACCTGGTGCCGCGCCTGCCCGGCCTGTACGCCCGCCACCCGGATCTGGCCGTGGAGCTGATCGCCAGCAACGACAACCTGAGCGTGGCCCGCCGCGAGGCCGACATCGCCATTCGCCTGGCCCGCCCGGCCAGCGGCGACTTCCTGATCCGCAAGCTGGCCGACGTGGGCTTTGGCATCTACGGCGCGGCCCGTGGCGACCTGCCGGTGCGGCCCGGCGACTGGGTGGCCTACAACCAGGACCTGGCCCACACCCCGGAGATGCAGCGCCTCGAGGCCATGCTGGGCAAGGGCCGGGTGCGCCTGCGCTCCAACAGCCTGCGCGGCCTGGCCCGGGCCGTGGCCGACGGCATCGGCCACGGCATCCTGCCCTGCTTCATGGCCGACCCCGACCCGGGCCTGGTGCGCCTGGGCGGGCCGGAGCCGGTGCTGAGCCGGGAGCTGTGGATGCTCATCCACCCGGACGCCCGCCCCCAGGCCCGGGTCGCCGCCAGCGCCGACTGGCTGGTGGAGTGCTTCACCGCCGAGGCGGCATGCTTCCGTGGCAGCCCCTGAAGCGGCGGGGCCGGACGGCCGCGCCATCATGCCGTCTTCACAAAAGCTTCATTCAATTGGCGTGAAGGGGTGGCGACAATGACGGTATTACCCATTGCTCCCCCGTCCACGCGCCATGTACTTCAGCGGCCTCGTCTCCCACCTCCGCGACATCCTGGCCTGCCAGGCGCTCAGCTTCGTCTTCCAGCCGGTCTTTGACCTGCGCCGCCGGGAGGTGTTGGGCTACGAAACCCTGATGCGCGGCCCCGTTGACTCGCCGCTCCACACGCCGGAGCAGCTCCTGCGGGTGGCCCGGGACGCGGGCCTGGGCCTGCCCCTGGAGCACCTCGCCGTGCGCAGGGCGATATCCGCCTTTGTGGCCGCAGCGCTGCCCGGGCGACTCTTCATCAACCTGAGCGGGGCCATGATCGTCGACCTGATGCGTGACGACGGGCTGTCGGCCGTGCTCAATGAAGGTGGGCTGGAGGCCAGCCGGCTGGTGGTGGAGTACATGGAGGCCGACACTCCGCCCCAGGGCCTGACGGAAGCCTGGGCGCACCTTCCTGCGCTGGGCTGCGGACGCGCCATCGGGCGCTCCGGCATCGCCGCGGACTTTCTCAAGCTGACACCGCCCCGCAGCCGCCGCATCCACGCCGACCCTACCCGCCAGGAGGCGCTCGCCTTGTTGGTGGACGAGGCCCGCGGACATGGGCTGCAGGTGATCGCCGAGGGCATCGAGGATGCCCGCGACCTGGCCGCCCTGTGCGCGCTGGGCTGCGACTGCGCCCAGGGCTACCTGCTGGGCCTGCCGGCGGCCGAACCGGTGCGCCAGCTGTCACGCAGTGTGGCCGGGCTGCTGGCCACGGCCTGCGACAAGGCGCCCGTCAAGCTGCGGTGAGCTGGGCATAAAGCGCGGGGAGGCGCGCCGGCAGATCGGCCGGATTGCGCAGGATGGTGTAACCGGACGGGCCGAAGAGGTGAGGCAGATAGCCCTGACCTGCCTTGTCGATGGTCACGCAGAAGGGCCGCACGCCCTCCTGGCGGGCGGCGTTGAGGCTCATCCGGGTATCTTCGATACCGTAGCGCCCTTCGTAGTGATCCACGTCATTGGGCTTGCCATCGGACAGGATCATCAGCAGGCGCAGGGCCTCCGGCCGCTTCGACAGGATCTGGGTGGCGTAGCGGATGGCCGCCCCCATGCGGGTGTAGAAGCCGGGCTTGAGCACGCCGATGCGGCCGCGGATACGGTCGTCAATCTTCTCGTCAAAGCCCTTGATGCGATGAAAGCGGATGTGCTCGCGCCGCCTTGAGGAGAAGCCGTACAGGCCGAAGGGGTCGCCCGTTGCCCCCAGGGCCTCCGAGAACAGCCACAGGCTGTCACGGATCACGTCGATCACGCGCTGCTCGTCGCTGACCCAGGTATCGGTGGACAGGGACAGATCAGCCAGCACCAGGCAGCACAGGTCGCGCTCCCGCCGCTCGCAGGACAGGTAGCCGCCATCGCTGCCGGCCACATGGCCGGTGCGCCGATCGGCGTAGGCGCGCACGCAAGCATCGATGTCGAGCTCGGGGCCGTCGGGCTGGTTCTTGAGCCAGCGCCGGGCCGGGGTGAGGGCCTCCAGCTGGCGGCGCAGGCGCCGGGCCGGGGCCTGCAGCCGCGGGGGCAGCGGGCAGGGCTGGGCATCCCGGGGGTCGAGTACGGTGATGCTGCACATGTCCTTCTTCAGCACCTGCTTCTTCCAGTCCCACTCGGGCAGCAGGATGCCGCTCTCCAGGGGAATGTCGTCGTGGGC
>Ga0073899_10004077_pt1 | contig 12831 bp, 7 predicted proteins | sample KloWWTmetaKNB5Ph_FD_88975 | JGI IMG/M metagenome (GOLD analysis project Ga0073899, IMG submission 88975) | Active sludge microbial communities from Klosterneuburg, Austria, studying microevolution and ecology of nitrifiers - Klosterneuburg... | ecosystem: Engineered > WWTP > Aerobic digester >... | reverse complement strand
GTCCGCCGTCACAGCTACAGATGAATGCGATGCACGCTGTGACGATTCCACGCCTGCGCCACTTCTTCATTCTGGCACCACTAGCACTCGGCGTTTTTCTACGTCAACGATAACGGCGAAATTGCGCTGGCTGTTTTTTTGCTTTGCAGTCCAGCAGGTTAGGGGGGTAGATAGTGTCCCCACGCGGGACAGACGTGTCCCCATGGATCGGCCGTCCTGTTTGGGTTTGGTCCATTGGTGGTGGACCTCACGTCGCCTGGCCTGTGTGAACGAGGGATCGCTCGCGCGACCTGCCAGCGGGTCGCGCCTGATATGGAGGTCCGCGCGGTGACGCCGACCGGCTTCATGCTGCCGCCGCCGCCGCCGAACCTGCCCAACCCGACGTTCGACGCGACGGCGTTCCACGGCGTCACCCCCGGCACGCAGGTGTCGTTCAACGTGCAGGCGTTCAACGACTTCGTGCCCGAGACCAACGACGCGCAGATCTTCCGCGCCACCATCCAGGTGCTGGCCGGCGGCTGCACGCCGCTCGACGCGCGCGAGGTGCTGATCCTCGTGCCGCCGATGCCGGTCGTCGTGCAGTAGCCGAGCGCGGTACGGCCGCATCGGCCGTGGTAGCTTCGGAGCGATGGCGACAGCCGATCGCTCCGGGCTCGTGATCGACGGCCGCTACCGGCTGGAGAAGTTGATCGGCCGGGGCGCGATGGCCGACGTCTACCGGGCCCGCGACGACGAGGCGGGCGTGACGGTGGCGGTGAAGATCCTCCGGGATCAGCTGACCCGCGACCACGAGGCGGTGGCGCGGTTCCAGCGCGAGGCCGAGGTCCAGGCCAAGATCCAGCACCGCAACGTCGCGGCGCTGTACGGCAGCGGCGTCACCGACGCGGCCGAGCCGTACCTGGTGGTCGAGCTGCTGCGCGGCCACTCGCTGCGCGCGGTGCTCAAGCAGCAGGGCTCGGTGGCGCCGGCGCGCGCGCTGTCGTACGCGTGGCAGGCGCTGCAGGGGCTGGCCGCGGTCCACGCCCAGGGCGTGCTGCACCGCGACCTGAAGCCGGCCAACCTGATGCTCGAGCCGTCGCCGGAGCCGGTCGAGCGGGTGATCGTGATCGACTTCGGGTTTGCCGCGCTCGAGGGCGGGCAGAAGCTGACCGCCCGCGGCCACGTCGTCGGCTCGCTGACCTACCTGGCGCCCGAGCGGCTCAAGGGCAAGCCGGCCGATCCGCGCAGCGACCTGTACGCGGTCGGCATCATCATGTACGAGCTGATCGCCGGGCGGGCGCCGTTCATCGGCGCCGACGACTTCGAGCTGATCAGCGCGCACCTGCACGACGACCCGCCGCCGCTCGATCTGGTGGCGGCGACCGCGCCGCCCGAGCCGGTGGCGCGGCTGGTGATGCAGGCGCTGGCCAAGGAGCCCGACCACCGGTTCGCCAGCGCGCTGGCGATGGCGGCGGCGATCGAGGACGCCTCGCGCTCGATCGCCACCGCGGGCTGACCCTCGAAGGGCTCAGCCGCGCAGCGCGCGCACGATCTCGTCGCGCACGATCGCCGCCAGCTCATCGCCGCTGGGCGCGCCGCCGGGCCCGATCGTGAGCACCGGGCTGTGCGGGGCCGGCGCGCACGCGACCACCGGCTTGGCGCCGCGGCTGTCGGGCGGGCGCGCGACCAGGTCGGCGGCGAGCTTGACCGCCGCGTCGGCGGCGCGGCCGAGGCCGGCCTTGGCGCGGGCGGCCAGCAGCGGCGCGATCGCGTCGTCGGCCAGCGACCGCACGCCGCCCAGCGGCACCGCGGCCAGCGCGATCCGCGCCAGGTGCTCGACCAGCTCGAGGCGCAGGTACGCCTGCTCGAGATCGGCGCCCCAGGCGATCACGCCGTGGCCACCGAGCAGCGCGGCGTCGACCAGCTCGCACCACGGCGCCAGCGCGCGCACCGCGGCCTCGCCGGGCGCGGCGAACCCGACCCGCGGGATGATCGGGCCGAGCGACACCACCGCCTCGGCGATGAACGGCCGCGCGATCGGGTGATCGGCGACGCCGCCGGCGGCGCAGGCGATCGCGGTGGCGTGGGGCGGGTGCGCGTGGACGACCGCGCCGACGTCGGGGCGGCGCTGATAGACGGCGAGGTGCAGGCCGATCTCGCCGAACACCTTGCCCTGCCCGACCACCTTGCCGGCGGCGTCGAGCGTGAGCACGTCGCGATCGGCGACGCCGCGCTTGGAGGTGGCGGTGGGCGTGGCCAGGAAGCCGGCGCCGTCGCGGACGCTGACGTTGCCGTCGTGGTTGGCGACCCAGCCGCGGGCGTGCAACTCGCGGGCGTACGTCGCCACCGGGCCGCGCCGCCCGCCGAACGTGCTGGCGCCGCTCATTGGGCGTCGACCTCGTCGACGATGCCCACCACCAGCGAGCGGATCGGCACCTGGTCGCCGCCCTTGAGGATCTGCCGCACGCCGTTGCCCTCGGTCAGCACCAGCACCCGATCGCCGGGGCCAGCCTGGGCGTCGTCGACGGCGATGAAGCTGTCGCCGAGATCGGCGCCGGCGGCGTCGAGCGGCTGGACGATCAAGAGCGTGCGCCCGGCGTAGGCCGGGTGCTTGACCGACGCGGTGATGTTGCCGAGCACGCGGCACAGCCTCATCGGCGCGGCTCCGGCTTGCGGGTGGCCTGCGGCCGCTTGCGCGCGGCGGCGATCGGCGCGCTGTCGTTGGCGACGGTGGGATCGTCGTCGACCGGCTCGGGCGCGCCGTCGGCGGCGCGGGCCGGGGCGTGCAGGCCGTCGACGACGCCGACGATCGCGGCGTCGACCGGGACGAACCACGGGGTCAGGGCCAGCGCGGCCTCGCGGGAGCCGACCAGGTAGACGTGATCGCCGACGCCGGCCTGGACCGTGTCGACCGCGACCTGCAGGTCGCCGGTGGCGCGCCCGGTGTCATCGACCGGCTGCACCAGCAGCAGCTTCTGGCCTTCGAGGCCGGCGGCTTTCTGCGCGGCGACGACGGTGCCGGTGACGACTCCCAGGTACATGGATGGTCGACGGTAGCGGCCCGCCGGGCGGCGGTCAACCTCACGCCACCGCGAGGCCGAGCCGGGCCCGCAGCGGCAGGTAGTCGGGGTGCGCGACGCTGCGGACCACCGCGGCGGCGCCGCCGGTCGGGCGGGCCAGCGCGGCGACGCAGTCGCCCGACACCAGCAGCCCGGCGCGCTCGGCGACCCGGGCCACGGCGGCGCGATGGCGCGGCAGGTCGATCGCGCCCGGCGGCAGCTCGGCGAACAGCTGCTCGAAGCGCTGGCGCAGCTTGACCGGCAGCGCGCCGCGCAGGGCCTCGTCGCGCGCGCGCTGGACGTCGGGGTCGGCGATCAGCCGCGCCACCGCGGGGTGGCTGGCCGCCGGCGCGAACGATCGCACCAGCGCGGCGAGCAGCGTCGCGATCTCGGCGTCGGCCAGGCCGGCGACGATCGCGCGCTCGGGGCGGGTCAGCTCGGCGATCCGGCCCAGCGCGAACCGGCGCGCGCCGTCGACCGCGTCGCCCAGCCGCGGGCCGAACACGACGATCGGCGTGCCGGCGCACACCAGCTGCAGGTCGGGCGCGTCGGCGTCGTCGCGGACGTACAGCGACGCCGGGCCACAGCCGAGCGCGGCGGTGATGCGCACGAACGCCATCGCCGGCGGCGACGACGCGCCGGCGACCCGGCGCGCGCCGCGGACCCCGGCCTTGGCCAGCGCCTCGTCGGGATCGGGCCACAGCTGGCCGGCGGCCTCGGCCAGCGCCGCGAACACCGGCGCCAGCGCGCCCTCGTCGGGGTCGGCCAGGAAGCGGGCCCGGGCCTCGGCGTCGACGCCGCCGCGGTACGACTCGTCGGCCGGCATCAGCCGCGTCGGGTGCACCGCGCGGAACGCGGTCTGGTGCAGGTCGGGCGTGGCGCCCAGCGCGACCGCGAGATCGAGCGCGGCGGCCGCGGCGTCGACCCGCTCGGCGCGGCGCAGCTCGTCGGCCCAGGCCGCGACGTCGGCGGCGCTGGCGGTGGCGGCGGCCAGCGCGCCGCGCACCTCGCACAGCTCGGGCCGCCGCGCGGGATCGGCGGCGAGCAACGGCACCAGCAGCCGGCGCGCGGCGGTCGCGGCCTCCGACTGCGGCGCCACCGCGATCGCGCGATCGAGCGCGGCGTGGGCGCTCTTGGCGTCGCCGCGCTCGCGGCGGGCCTCGCCCAGGCGCAGCCACAGCGCCGCGCGCCGGCCGCGATCGCCGGCGGCGCCGTCGTCCTTGCCCGACAGGAACCGGCCGAGCATGTCGGCGGCGGCGTCGATGTCCTTGGCGGCGATCGCCAGCTCGCTGGCCAGCTCGACGGCGTCGAGGCTATAGGGATCGGCGGCGACCGCGCGCAGCGCGACCTCGCGGGCGTGATCGCGATCGCCGGCCACCAGGTAGTCGCGGGCCGCGCGATCGAGCCGGGCCGCGCGATCGGCGGCGGTGGCGCCGAACGCCGCCATCAGCTCGGCGGTGCGCGCCGCGCCCGCGTGATCGCCGGCGAGGTCCTGGCGCTCGAGCAGCTTCTCGAGCAGCGGCACGTGCTTGGCGTCGAGCGGGTTGGCGGCGGCGACCGCGGCCTCGAAGCACACCCGCGCCTTGTCCTCGTCGGACAGCATCATCAGCGCCATGTCGCCCAGCGCCTCGAACAGCCGCAGCCGCTCGCCGGGCTCGTCGGTCGCGACCGCCTGCCGGGTCAACAGCTCGTAGGCGCGGGCCGGATCGTTGGCCTCCATCGCCAGCTCGGCCATCGCCGACAGCGCCGGGCCGTAGTTGGGGCGCAGCTCGAGCGCGCGGGCGTATAGCGGCGGCGCCTTCTCGGGCCGCAGGCTGCGGATCTCGGCGAGCGCGGCGTGGTACAGGCCCTGCGCGACCTCGGTGGCGTAGCGCGGCGCCTCGTCGTGGTTGGCCAACGCCGACAGGTGCAGCGCCGCCTCGCGCCAGCGCTTGGCCTTGTAGCGGTTCTCGCCGAGCGCCAGCTTGACCAGCACGTGGCCGCGGTGCAGGCGATCGGCGGTGAGCAGCGTCTCGTACGCGGCGTCGTCGCGGCCGAGCTGCTCGTAGCACTCGGCCAGCCGGCGGTGCAGATCGGCCGTGACCATCGGCGCGGCGCCGGGCACGCCGTCGATCAGCGCGCCGCGCAGGAACAGCTCGAGGTCGTCCCAGCGCGCGGCGTCGGCGTAGAGATCGGCCAGCGCGATCACCGCCGGCACGCAGCCGTGATCGGCGGCGATCGCCTCGATCAGCCGGCGCTCGGCGACCAGCTCGATGCCGCCGGCCCGGGCCAGCGCGGCGAGCTGGGTCAGCACCCGGGCCCGCTCGTCGGCGGCGAGCGCGGCGTCGGTCAGGCGCTGCTCGAGCAGCTTGGCCGCGCTCTCGGCGTCGCCGCCCTGCTCGATCAGGCCGGCCAAGGCCCACACCGCGTCGGCGTGGTACGCGCGGATCGCGACGACGCGCTCGAACGCGGCCCGCGCGCCGTCGGCGTCGCCGACCCGATCGCGCAGCGCGACGCCGGCGTCGTACAGCGCCGCCACCCGGGCCTCGTCGTCGGTCGCGGCCTCGGCCTCGCGCAGCTTGGCGTCGGCGAAGATCCGCGGATCGTCGTCGGCGTCGGCCAGCCGCGCCAGCATCGCCAGCGCGGTCGGGTGCGACGGCACCAGCGCCAGCGCCGCGGCCACCGCGACCCGGGCGCCGGCGGGATCGCCGAGGCCCTCGCCGCGGAGCTGGGCCAGCCGCAGGTGCAGCGCCGCGCGATCGCCGGCCGCGGCGTCGGCGCCCAGCGCCTCGAGCCGGCCCTCGACCACCGCCGCCGCCTCGCGGTGGCGATCGGCGGCCACCAGCGCGCCGACCAGCTGCTCGGTGAGCGCGGGGTCGGCCGGCGCGATCGTGCGCGCGTGGCGCAGCGCGGCCGCGGCCTCCTCGGGCGCGCCCAGCCAGTCTTGCAGGATCGTCGCGCGCCGCGACAGCAGGGTGGCGCGCTCGGCGGGCGTCGCGGCCAGCGTCGCGCGCCGCCGCAGCACGTCGGCCAGGTCGCTCCAGCGCGCGCCGGCCAGGCACAGCCGATCGAGCGCGGCCAGCGCGTCGACGTCGTCGGGCCACTGCGCGACCAGCTGCTGGTACATGTCGATCGCTCGCTCGGGCAGCTCGAGCTCGGCCTCGTACACCCCGGCGATCCGGCGCAGCGCCTCGCGGGCGTCGGCCGAGCCCTCGGCCAGCTCGACGATCTTGCCGTGGGCCTCGATCACCTTGCTCCACCGGCCGACCTTGGCGTAGAGCGCGCCCAGCTCGCGCATCACCGCGACGTCGGTGGGCGCCAGCTGGCGCAGCCGCTCGAGCGTGTCGATCGCGTCGTGCGGGTGGCCCAGGTGGGCGTCGTAGATCTGCGCCAGCTCGCGCAAGAGCGCCGGGCGCTCGGCCTCGGGCGCGGCGGTGCCGAGCCGCGGATCGGTGCGCTCCTCGAGCGACGCCGCCAGCTCGATCCACCGCTGGCCGCCGCGGTACAGCGCCTCGAGCTTGCCGCGGGCGGCGCCGTCGTCGGGGCGCATGCCGAGGATGCGGCGGTACTGGGCCTCGGCGCGGGTCGCGGCGCCCTGGCGCTCGCGGATCGCCGCCACCTCCATCAGCAGCTCGGCGGCGGCCTCGGGCGTGTGGGTGTCCTCGGCGAGCGCCTCGTAGAGATCGGCCAGCCGATCCCAGGTGCCGTGGTCGCTGGCCAGCCGGTGCAGGCGCGCGCGCGCCTCGGCGTCGGCGCCGGCGACCTTGCGCGACAGCACCAGCGCGCGCGCCAGCGTGTCGAACGCGCGGCTGACGTCCTTGGCGCCGTTCTCCCAGGCGTCGGCCGCCCGGTACAGCCAGCGCACCTTGGCGTCGGCGTCGGCGGCCGGCAGCAGATCGTACGCCGCGGCCAGCTCCTCCCACGGCGAGTCGAACGCGCGGTTGGGCAGCTGCGGCAGCGGCGGGCGGCGCACCGCGGCCTGGGCCTTCTTGGGCGCCGGCGGGGGCGTCGGCGGTCCGCCACCGGCGCGCGGCTCGATCCGGAGCGCCCGCGGCGGCGGCGGCGGCAGCTTGGGCCGGCCCGGCGTCGGCGGCGGCGCGGTCGGGCGGGCGGCCCGGGTCGGCGGCATCAGCTCGTCGATGTCGATCGGCTGCGTCGCGTCGCCGACGTCGAGGTTGGCCTCGGCGGCCGCGATCGGATCGTCGACGACGTCGTCGACCTCGGGCAGCACCAGCTCCTCGGTCGGCAGCTCGCGCCGCGCCGGCAGCTCGACGTCGCGATCGATCGCGATCGGCGCCGCGGGCGGCTCGGCCTTCGGCGCGCGATCGGCGTCGCGGTACTTGCCGATCGCCTTGGCCAGCCGCCACAGGTTGGCCAGCGTGTCGGCGTCCTCGGGCGCCAGCATGAACGCGACCAGGTGGCCGCGGTACGCGCGCGGCAGATCCTTCTGCTGCTCCTCGATGACGTGGGCCCGGCGGCGCAGCGCGGTCAGGCGCTCCCCGCCGCTGGCGCGCTCGGCCAGCGCGGTCTCGACCGCCAGCACGTCGGCCCAGGTGCGGTTCTTGGCCGCCAGCCGGTACAGCGCGGCGCGGACGTCCTCGCGGTCGGGCGCCCACGAGAACGCGGCCAGGAGCTCGGCCGCCGCGGCCTTGGGATCGCCGAGGCGCTCGTCGACGATGCGCGCCTTCTTGGCGTGGAGCTCGGCGCGCGCGCCGCCGCCGATCGCGCGCAGCGCGACGTCGTGGCTGTCGGCGGCCTGCTTCCACAGCACCCGCTGATCGGCCTCGGCGGCCAGCCGCTCGATCTCCGCCAGCAGGTCGCCGTCGCGCGGCGCCGCGGCCAGCGCCTCGCACAGCGCCGCCATCGCCCGCGGCCGATCCGACAGCCGGCGCTCGCACACCCCGGCCAGCTCGCGGGTGACCGCGACGTACGCGGCGACGTCGACCGGCGCGCCGCCGCTGGTCAGGCGCTTGCGCTCGGCGTCGTAGACCTCGGCCAGCTCGCGCCACAGCCCGTAGGCCTCGGCCGCGCGGCGCAGCTCGGCCAGCGTCGACGCGTCGGGCGCCTCGTCGTGGGCGCGCCGCCACGCCTTCATGCCGCCCTTGTGATCGCCGAGCTTCTCGGCGGTGATCGCGGCGATGCGCTGGTGCAGCGCGCGGCGGGCGCGGCGGTCCTCGGCCCGGGTCAGGCGGCGCTCCAGCACCCGGACGCAGGCCTTGAGGTCGCCCAGCCGCTCGTGCAGATCGGCGGCGGCGGCCAGCGCCTCGTCGTGGTGCGGGTCGATCGCCAGCACCCGCTCGTAGGCTTGCAGCGCGCGCGCCGGATCGCCGATGCGATCGCGGCAGGTGAGGCCGATGTCGAGCGCGCGGGCGATCTTGGCGGCGGGATCGGCCAACAGGTACAGCTCGCGCTCGGCCACCCGCACCGCCGACTGGAAGTCGCCGCGGGCCTCGTACAGCCGGCGCAGGATCGAGTGCGCGTCGAGATCGGTCGGCGCCAGCTCGGCCACCACCTTCTCGAGCTGCTTGCAGGCGTCGTCGGTGGCGCCCAGCCGATCGGCCAGCACCGCCGCGCGCTCGCGGGCCGCGGCGGTGGCCTTGGGCAGATCGTCGACGGCATAGACCTCGGCGTGGACCGCCAGCAGGTCGGCCAGCTCGCGGTAGCGGGCGGCGCCGCGGTACAGCCGGGCCAGCGCCTCGAGCGCGGCGCGATCGCGCGGCGTCACCTGGCGCAGCCGCTCCCAGGCCTTGATCGCCCGCTGGCCGTCGCCGAGCTTGTCGTCGACCACCAGCGCGTAGCGCACCAGGTCGCGGGCGCGCAGCGCGGCCGCCGCCGACCCCGGCTCGGGCTGCGCCGCCGCCGGCGGGTAGCGGACCGCGTCGAGCCGCTCGAGGATCGCCGCCAGCTCGCCCCAGCGCTGCGCCGCCTCGTACAGATCGGCCACCGCCGCCAGCGCGTCCTCGTCGGTGGGCGCCGCCTTGAGCGTCTGCTCCCAGCGCTCGAGCGCGCGCGCGTCGTCGCCGTCGTCGGTGGCCATCCGCGCCAGCCGGCGCAGGATCTTGGCCCGCTCGGCGGGGCCGGTGGCCGCCGCCGCGTGGTACTCGAGCGTCTGGGTCAGCCGCTTCTTGTCGCCGGCCTGCTCGAGGGCGCGCGCCATGCGATCGAGCGCGTCGCGATCGCCGGGCAGGATCTCGAGCACGCCCGACGCGGCGTAGACCACGCCGTCGACGTCGCCCAGCCGGGTCTCGCACATCGTCGCCAGCTTGCGCAGCGCGGTCAGCCGCTCGACCCGCTTGCCCACCGGCCACTCGCGGGCGCCGCCGGCCGCGGGATCGCCGCCCAGGCGGCGCGCGTCGAGCTCGAGCTGCCGGCGCAGCGTGCGCGCCAGCCCGGCGTCGTCGCCCTCGCGCTCGTACATCTCGACCAGCGCCTTGAGCGCGCCGTCGTCGTCGGGCCGCAGCCCGATGACCTCCTCGTAGAGCGCGATCGCGCGCCGCGGCTCGACCTGGCGCTCGCGGTAGGTGTTGGCGATCCGGCGCAGCGTGTCGGCGCGCTCGCCGCCGGTGGCCGCCGCCGCCGCCTCGCCCTCGAGCACCGCCACCAGCTGCTCCCACATCTTGGCCCGCGACGACAGCCGGCGCACCGCCTCCTTGGCCTTGGGGCTGCCCGCCTCGAGCTCCTCGATCCGCCGCCACGCGTCGAGCGCGCGCGGCACGTCGCCCAGCCGCAGCTCGCAGATCTGGGCGATCTCCTCGAGGCGCCGCACCAGCTCGCCCAGCGGCGCGCCGGCCTCGCGGGCGTTGTCGAGCGAGAACTCGTACAGGTCGCACAGCCCGCGGAAGTCGCGGCGCTCGCGGAAGTGCTCGACGTAGCGGGCCAGCGCGTCGTCGTTCTGCGGGTCGAGCGACAGCGCGTTGTGCAGCAGCTCGGCGGCGCGATCCTTGTCGTTGAGGTGATCGCGGGTGAGCTGCGCCAGCTCGAGCAGCTCGCGCACCTGGGCCTGGGGATCGTCGGCGTAGGCCGCCAGCTCGCGCTCGTGCAGCGCCGCCAGCTCGCTCCACCGCTGATCCTCGCGCAACAGCGTGCGCAGCCGGGTCGCGGCCGGCCCGGCCGGCGGCTCGAGCGCGGCCAGCTCGGTCAGCGCCGCGATGAGCTGTCCGCGATCCGGACGCTCGCGATCGTAGAGCGCGACCCGCTCGGCCAGGAGCCGCGCGCGCTCGCCGTCGTCGCCGGTGTAGCTGGCCAGGCCGGCGCGCTGCGCCAGCAGCCGATCGAGCTCGTCCCAGCGCGCGGCGCCGCGCAGCGCGGCCTCGAGCGCGTTGGCCGCGCCGGCGTGGTACGGGTCGGCGCCGACGGCGCGGCGCAAGAACGCGATCGCGCCGGCCGGATCGCCGGCGGCCGCGGTGGTGCGGCCCAGCTCCATGTACAGCTCGCTGGCCTTGCGCGCGCCGACCGACGGGTCGTCGGCGGTCGCGGCCCACGCCGGCGCGCCGTAGATCTCGGCCAGCGCCTCGCGCGCCACCGCCGACTCGCCGTCGAGCCGCACCGCCTTGTCGCACGCCGCCGCCGCCGCCTTGCCGTCGCCGCGGCGCAGCTCGACCTTGGCCAGCGCCAGCCACAGCTTGGCCCGGCCGAGCGCCGGCGCCTTGTCGCCCAGCACGTCGAGCTCGGCGCGGTACAGCTTGGCCACCATCGCGTCGTCGCCGAGCGAGGCGTACAGCCCGCGGGCCGCGGCCAGCGCGTCGGTGCGCTCGGGCTCGAGCCGCCACGCCGCCTGCCAGTGGGCCAGCGCGCGATCGATGCGGCCGAGGTGCTGGTCCCACAGCCCGGCCGCGATGCGGTGGCGCGCCGCCCGGCGCGCGGTGCCGGCGCGATCGGCCTTGGCCTTGGCCGGCGACGCCTCGGCGCGCTTGGTCAGCTCGTCGAGCTCGGCCTCGAGGATGTCGCCGGCCTCGGCCGGGCGCCCGCCGGTGAGCAGCATCTCGACCAGGCGCAGCGTCGCCTGCTCGTGGGCCGGATCGAGCGCGCACGCGCCGCGCAGGTCGCGCTCGGCCAGGCTGGCGTGGCCCAGCACCGCGCGCGCCTCGCCGGCCTCGGCCCACAGGTCCGCGGCCTTGGCCGGGGTCGGCTCGAACGGCGCCCGCAGCTCGCACACCTCGGCGAGCAGCTCGCCCTGGCCGCCGGCCCGCAGCGCGTGGCGCAGCGCCGTGAAGCGCGCGCCGTCGCGGGGGTCCTTGCGGAACCCGTCGAGATCGGCCGCGGCGATCGGCGTCGGCCGCGTCGGCGTGTCGTCCTGGCGCTGGGTCATGCCGGCCGCGACGATCGCGGCCCGGCGACGGTATCACGAGGGCTCGCGCGCGGGCGCCGCCCGGGCCGGTCGTTCTACGCGCGGGTCGGCACGTCGCCGGTCGACTCGGGCGCGGCGGTCGCGGCCGGCCGCGCGCGATCGCGGCGGGTGCCGGCGCGGACGTGGTCGGGGACGCCGTGGAGCTCGCGCACCAGGCCGAGCAGCGCGAACAGCCGCAGCACGTAGAAGGTGATGTCGACCTCCCACCAGAAGAAGCCCTGGCGCGCCGCCACCTGGTAGTGGTGGTGGTTGTTGTGCCAGCCCTCGCCGAGCGTGACGATCGCCAGCACCGGGTTGTTGCGCGAGTCATCGCCCGACGGGTAGCGCCGGCCGCCCCACAGGTGCGACAGCGAGTTGATCGTGAACGTGCCGTGCCAGCACAGCACCTGCGAGACCGCGAAGGCCCAGGTCAGCCCGAACCAGCCGCCGACCAGGTAACTCAGCGCCGCGACCGCGAGCACCGGCACCACCCAGTAGCGATCGAGCCAGCGCAGCTCGGGGTAGCGCGCGAAGTCCTTGATCGCCGCGTGGTCGGTGCCCTCGAAGTCGCGGGCCAGGATCCAGCCCATGTGCGACCACCAGAAGCCGCCGTGGTAGGGCGAGTGCAGATCGTCGGCGGTGTCCGAGCCGCGGTGGTGGCGGCGGTGGTGCGCGGCCCACCACAGCACGCCCTTCTGCGCGGTCGCGGTGGCGCCCAGCGCCAGCACGAACTGGAACCAGCGCGAGGTCTTGTAGCTGCGGTGCGCGAAGTAGCGGTGGTAGCCGGCGGTGACGAAGAACAGCCGCACCGCGTACAGCCCGACCGCCACCGCCAGGCCGCGCCACGACCAGCCCAGCGCGGCCACGCCGGCGATCGCGCCGACGTGGATCAGCCAGTAGGGGATGGCCGGCGCGTTGAAGTACACGCTGCGCCAGCCACGGGCCTGCGCGTTCGCCGCGGTCTGCATCCGTTCGATCTACCGTGGGGCGCGCGCACCGTCGGGGACATCTCCGTCACGGTTCAGTCACGGGCCCGTCGGCGCCGCCGACGCTGATCACACCAGCAGCGCCGCGGCCAGCTCGTCGGGCGCGTCGCACAGCGCGTCGGGCCCCGCGGTGACCAGCTCGTGACGCGGCCGGAAGCCCCAGCTCACGCCGACCGTGCGCATGCCGGCCGCGCGGCCGGTCGCGACGTCGATCGCCGAGTCGCCCACGAACGCGCAGCGCTCGGGCGCGACGCCCAGCTCGTCGGCCGAGCACAGCGCGACGGTCGGATCGGGCTTGAGCGGCACCTGCGGCCGCTGGCCGTACACCGACGCGAACGGCCACGCCGCGAACAGCCGCTCGGCGAGGTGGCGGGTGAGATCGTGCGGCTTGTTCGAGACGATGCCGAAGGTGAGGCCGGCCGCGGTCAGCGCGTCGAGCGCGTCGGCCAGGCCGGCGTACAGCCGCGTCTCGCCGATCGGCCGCGCGCGGTAGGCGGCGCGG
>Ga0073899_10004073_pt1 | contig 12835 bp, 10 predicted proteins | sample KloWWTmetaKNB5Ph_FD_88975 | JGI IMG/M metagenome (GOLD analysis project Ga0073899, IMG submission 88975) | Active sludge microbial communities from Klosterneuburg, Austria, studying microevolution and ecology of nitrifiers - Klosterneuburg... | ecosystem: Engineered > WWTP > Aerobic digester >... | reverse complement strand
CGGCCCATGGCGTCGGTGCTGATCGGGTTGGGCACGAAGACGCCCTCGACGGCATCGGCCGCCTCGCCCAGGCGGCGGTTGTCGTTGGCGATCGCCCGGCTGTCGCCGGCGCCGGGCCAGTCGATGCGCAGGCGGTCGTCCACCAGGTGCAGCGTGCCGGCCGCCTCGTCGACGCTCATCACCAGGTAGGTCTGCGTGCGTGCCACCGGACCGCGGTAGGCCAGCGCGGTCAGGCTGCCGGGGTCGTTCATCAGCGCGTTGCCCAGCAGCTGCGCGTCGGTGAGGCGCTGCTCGGCCTGGTCGGCGCCGTAGCGCAGCTCGCCACCGCCCAGCGCATCGGCGAAGAACAGCGCCGGCGCCATCATCGAGGCCAGCGCGCCGGGGATGACGCCTTCCTCGATGACCAGGCCCCGGCGCGGGTCGGCTGCGCCGCGCAGGTCGATGACGCCGGTGATGCAGGGGCCGGGCATCTGCTGCGGCGTGAGCACGTTGCTGCCGGCACCGATGCCGTGCACGGCCGGCCAGTTCTGGCCGGGCTTCGGGTCGGGCCCGGCGTTGTCGTAGCTCCAGGCCAGCACGTCGCCGTTGCCCGAGAAGCGCTGGCCCAGCCGGTCCGACAGCGGCAGCCCGCGCTCGCGCGAGCGCAGCAGGATCTCGGTCGAACCCAAGGCGCCGGCGCCCAGTACCACCAGGTCGGCCGTCACGCTGCGCGGCGGGGTGGCCGGCTCGGCGGCAGCGGTCGGCGGCCGGTCGCGCAGCGCCACCGGCTCGAAGTGCACGCGCCCGCGGCCGCCGTCGCGCTCGACATGGGTCACGCGCGCGCCGGTGAAGATCGCCGCGCCGTGCCGCTTGGCGTCGGGCAGGTAGTTCATCAGCGTGGTGTTCTTGGCGCCCACGTTGCAGCCGCTGGTGCAGTCGCCGCAGTTGTTGCACTGGGGCTGCGGCACGCCGAAGGGGTTGAGCTGGTCCTTGAAGTTGACCGCGATCGGCGTGCGCCGGAAGGGCGCGCCCATGGCGCGCGCCGAGTCCTGCAGCGACACCATCTTGTCGGGCGTGCGCCAGGTCTCGGGGTAGGTCGAGACGCCGAGCATGCGGCGCGCACGCTCGGCATGGGGCTGCAGCAGCGCCGGCTGGTCGCGGTAGACGGCCGGCCAGGGCTCGGCGGCGAACAGCCGCGGGTCCATCTCCAGCGCCACGTTGGCGTTGATCAGCGAGGTGCCGCCCAGCCCGCAGCCCACCACCGCGAGCATGTCGCGGTTGAGGTGCAGCTCGAACAGGCCATCGGCGGCGCCGAGGCGGCCACGCTCGCCATTGGCCTGCAGCTCGGCGCCGGCGCTGCCGAGGTCGTCCGGGTATTCGCCGGGGCGGATCTCGCGTCCGCGTTCGAGCACCGCCACGCGCTGCCCGGCGCGCGCCAGGCGCGACGCGGCGACGCCGGCGCCGTAGCCCGAGCCCACCACCACCGCGGTGTAATGCGCTTCGATGTCGGCCAGGTTCGAGGCGATGCGGTCGATCATGGCGTGCCCGGCGTGGTGACGGTATCGGTCCCGGCAGGGTCGGTGTCGAAATAGCGTTCCAGCAGCACCTGCGCGCGGTGCTCGATCGAGCGCTGCACCGCCTGCGAGAACGGCACCCAGGCGGCCTGCGTGGCCTGCACGGCCTGGTGCAGCGCGGCCAGCATCGGGTTGGCGCGGTCGCGCACGCCGCCGGTGCCGGCCGCCTGCACCGGGTCCATCACGCCGTCGACCGGGTCGGTAAACAGCCGCAGCGAGGCCAGGTTGAGCGCGTCGTCGATGAAGACCGCGGCCGCGCCCTGCGTGCGCGTCATCGTCGGCTGGTCCATCACCCAGCCGCCGGTGTTGAATACCGCCACCGGCCGGCCGCCGCCGGGCAGCGGCAATTCGTCCTGCAGCGGCTTGTGCGTATGGCCGTAGACGAAGGCCATGTCCAGCGCCGACGGGTCGAGGCCATGGCCCTCGAGCTGCTGGCGCACCGGGCCGTCGAGGTACCAGCGCAGGTCGGCCACATCGGCCAGCGTGATCAGGTCGAGGTAGCTGTCGCGCTGCGACTGCGCGCCGCGGCCCACGGTGGCGTCGATGGCGGCACGCACCAGCGGCGCCAGCGCCACGCCCTGCGTCACCGTCATGCGGCCGCTCAGGCCCAGGCCCGACGACAGCTTGTCCAGCACCAGGTCGGACAGCCCTTCCAGGTATTGCTGCGACGCGCCACCGTCGCGCATCACCTCGTACAAGGTGGTGGCCGTGCGGCCGGTGGCGCCGGCACTGCCCAGGTCGGACCACAGGAAGTCGATCCACGGGCCGTTCTGCTGCTCGAGCTGGGCCACCGTCGGCGGCGGGGCGTCGGGGTCCATCAGCGCGTTGATCGTCGACATCAGCCGGTAGACGGCATCGACGAAGTGCCCGTGGTGCAGCACCACGCAGCGCTGGCGCCGGTCGTCGACGAGCGCCAGGTTGGGGTAGACGATCTGCGCGTGGCTGCCCTGCAGCGCCGGCACCTGGGCGAGCAGCGCGTCGAGCAGCGGGCAGGCCACCGGCGCGCCGGCGCCATCGGCGAAGGGCGGCGTGAGGTCGGCCAGGTCGCGCTCGATGCGCCCGCCGCGCAGCGCCTGCAGGTAGCCATGGTCCTGCGCCTGGCGCCACAGGTGGTGGTCGTGGTTGCCGGGCACGACGAGCACGCGCGGCGCAAACAGCGGTCGGCCCGCCTCGTCCAGCATGGCCTGTTCGGCAACGTGCTGAAAGGCCTGCGCCACGTCACCCATCGGCGACAGGCCGAGGTCGAGCACGTCGCCCAGCAGCACCAGCGTCGGCGGTGTGTCGACGGGCAGTTGCCGCAACAGCGGGCGCACCGCCGCGCCGAGGGCGAGCAGGCACTTGCCGGGCTTGCCGGGATCGGCGTGGCCGCCGTGGCGCCCGGTCAGCAGGCTGTAGTCCGCACCCAGGTGCAGGTCGGACAGGCAGACGTAGCGCAACACGCTCATCGCGGGGCCTTTCGCCGCAGGCCCGGCTGCAACGGCGCGCCAGGATGGGCGCGGCGGCGGCACGCCTGCGGGCGGCGCATCGTAGGGGCAATCGGCGGCGGCGTGCATCAGGGTCGGCCGCGGGCGGGGGCTTCGATAATGCGGGCATGGTTGCCGCTTCGCGTGCTTCGCCCGCCGCGCGCCCGAGCCCCGCGCTGCAGCGGGCGCGCCGGGCCTGGGCCCTGCTGCAGGCCGACAGTGCGCGCTCGGTCGCACTGGCCGGGCAGGCCCTGGCGCGCGCGCGCGAACAGGGTGATGCGCCGGCCCGGGCCTGGGCGCAGCTGGTGCTGGGCTACAACCGGCTGTACCTGTCGACGCCGGCCGAGGCGCTGGCGACGCTGGCACCGCTGCGCGAGGATTTCGAGCGCCTGGGCGACCGTGCCGGCGCCATCCTGCTCGAGGCCGGCATCGCGCGCGCCTGGTGGCGCCAGGGCCGGCTGCAGGAGGCGCACCGGCACCTGCAGCAACTGCGCGACGAGGGCCTGCGCGTGCTGCGCCACGAGCAGCGCGGTGTCCTGCTCAATGCCATCGCCGGCAGCCATTCGGCGCTGGGCGACTCCGAACAGGCCTTTGCCCACATGGTGTCGGCGCTGCACGAGGCACGCCCCAGCCGCGCGCCGGGCTTCGACGTGGTGCTGCACTGCAACCTCTCCAACGAGCTGATGCAGCTCGGCGACGCCGAGGCCGCGCTGGCCCAGGTCGACGAAGGCCTGGCGCGCTGCCGCCGCCTGGCCAACCCGCGGCTGCTGGCCACGCTGCTGATCAACCGTGTGATCGCGCTGACCGAACTCGGCCGCGCACGCGAGGCCCTGCCCGACCTGCAGGCGGTGCGCGCGATCCCGGCCGACGAGCAGGGGCGCGGGCGCAACGCCTCGTGCTTCGAGGTCCTCGCCGTGGCTGCACTGCGCGCCGGCGAGGTGGCGCTGGGGCGCGAGCTGGTGGCGGCCGCGGCGATGTCGCACCACGAGCCGATCGCCGACGAATCGCACGAGATGGCGCAGGCTCGTGCGCTGCTGGCGGCTGCCGAGGGTGAGGTCGAAGGTGCGCTGGCGGTGATGCAGCCGCTGCGCGAACGCCTGCTCGACGACGGCACCGACGACGGCCTGAGCATGCGCGTGCGCTGCAGCGGCCTGCACCTGCTGTCGGAGCTGTGCGAGCACGCCGGCCGGCCGGACGAAGCCCTGGCCGCGCTGCGCGCCTGGCAACGCTGCCAGGCCAGGCGCTCGTCGATGGCCTCGCGTGCACGCGCCCAGGCCGCGCTGCTGCAGACCGAACTGATGCGGCTGCACCGCCGGCTGGAGGAGCAGGAGGCCCGCCGGCGCGACACCGAAAGCGCGCGCGCGGCGCTGCAGGCCATCAACGAGCAGCTCTCGCGCAAGGTGCACGAGGTCGAGCAGCTGCAGGTCGCGCTGCGCGAACAGGCCACGCGCGACCCGCTGACCGGCCTCTTCAACCGCCGCCACCTGGCCGATGTGCTGCCGCCGATGCTGGCGCTGGCGCGGCGCGAGGCGCTGCCGATGGCGGTGGCCATCATCGACCTCGACCACTTCAAGGCCGTCAACGACCGCCACGGCCACGACGCCGGCGACCACCTGCTGGTGGCCTTCGGTGCGCTGCTGCAGGACGACAGCCGGGCCAGCGACGTGGTCTGCCGCTATGGCGGCGAGGAGTTCTGCCTGCTGATGCCGCATACCACCGCGATGGCGGCGGCGCACCACCTCGGGCAGCTGCTGCAGCGCTGGCGCACGCAGGTGTTCGAGCACCAGGGCCGGCGGCTGTCGGGCCTGAGCTTCACCGCCGGCGTGTGCGACTCCACGCGCCCCGGTGCCGGCGGCGAGGCGCTGCTGCAGGCGGCCGACCAGGCGCTGCTGGCGGCCAAGCGCGAAGGGCGCGCGCAGGTGCGGCTGGTCGGGCCCTGAACACGGCCGCCTGGCGCGGTCAGCGTGCGAAGACCTTGCGCAGGATCTCGCTGCCGGTCTTCACCGGGTCGGCGCGGATGCGCTGCTCCTCCTCGTCGATCATCAGGTACAGCCCGTCCAGCGCCTTGGCGGTGACGTGCTGCTGCAGGTTGGCGTCTTCGCCCTTGAGCAGGCCCAGCCCGGCGGCCTTCGAGGCGAAGGCGTTGTAGCGCTCGGCCAGCTGCACCTTCTCGGTGGCGCGCGTGACGATGGGCAGAAACTTGACGCCCAGCGGTTCGCGCGTCTTGCGCGCGAAGAAGTCCGTCACCGAGGTCGGGCCGCCGCGCACGATCGACAGCGCGTCTTCCACGCTCAACGCGCCCACGGTGGCCAGCAGCAGCTCCTTCGCCTCGGGCACGGCCTGCTCGGCCGCGCGGTTCATCGCCGTCACCAGTTCGTCGACGCGCTTCTTCTGCCCCAGCCTGGACAGCAGCTTGGCGGCGTCCTCGAGCATGCCGGGCAAGGGGATGCGCACCTTGGGGTTGCCCAGAAAGCCGTCGTTGCGGCCGAGCAGGTCGACCGCCGATGCGGCACCCCGCTGCAGCGCCGCGCGCACACCGGCCGCGGCGTCGTCCATGCCCAGGGCCGAGCGGGCGGCCAGCGGCAGGCCCCACGCCGCGGCGGCGAGCGTGGCGCGCGTAAACTGTCGTCGTTGCATGTTGCTGCTCCTGAGGATGTCCAAAACCCCGAGTCTGGCACGTCGCCGGCTGCTGCTCGCCGGGCTGGCCGGCCCGGCCGTGGCCGCGCTGCCCGCCTGCAGCAGCCGCGACCCGGCGCCCGATTTCACCTACACGCTGCTCGACGGCAGCAAGGGCAGTACGCAGGCGCTGCGCGGCAAGGTGCTGCTGGTCAACTTCTGGGCCACCAGCTGCGTCACCTGCGTCAAGGAAATGCCGCAGATCGTCGACACCCACCGCAAATACCAGCCGCGCGGCTACGAGACGCTGGCGGTGGCCATGAGCTACGACCCGCCGGCCTATGTGGCCAGCTTCGCGCAGTCGCGCCAGCTGCCTTTCGGCGTGGTGATCGACAACACCGGCGCCATCGCCAGGGCCTACGGCGACATCCAGCTCACGCCCACCACCTTCCTGATCGACAAGAAGGGCGCGATCGTCAAGCGCTATGTCGGCGAGCCCGACTTCGCGGCGCTGCACGGCCTGGTCGAGAAGCTGCTCGCCGAGGCCTGACCGGCCTGGCGGGTCGGGCTACAGCAGCTCGTCGGGCGCGATCCACTGCAGCAGGCGCGACAGCGCGCGCCGCCACGGCGTCGTCAGCGGCTCGTGGTCGTGCTGCACCAGGCTGCCCTCGTCCTCGGTCGTCCAGCGCAGCGGCGATGCCGGGTTGCCGCGCTCGGCGCGTGCCACGCCGAAGGCCCGGGCCGGCCGCACCGCGTCGTCGAACAGGCGGGCCAGCGCATCGGCGAGCTCGGGGCTGTCGACCAGCAGGCCGAGTTCGGTGTTGGAAAGGCGCGAGCGCGGGTCCAGGTACATCGAACCCACCACCAGCTGGCGGCGGTCGACGATGATGGCCTTGGTGTGCAGGTAGGCGCCCGACGAGCGGCCGGCGCGGCGTCGCGGCAGCTCGGCGCGGTCGGGCCGCATCTCGTGCAGTTCGACGCCGGCATCCACCAGCTGCGCGCGCCGGCGCGCATAGCCGGCATGCGCCAGCGGCACCGCATCGGCCGAGGCGAGCGAATTGGTCAGCACACGCACGCGCACGCCGCGCTTGACCAGCGCGCCCAGTCCGGCCACGCCGGCCTCGGTGGGGATGAAATAGGGCGACACCAGGATCAGCTCGCGACGCGCCGCCGACATCAAGGGCCGGATGCGCGTCGTGAACAGCGACGAGGGCACGGGGTCTTCGTCGGGTGCGTCCACCTTCGACGGGTCGTCGAAGACCACCGTCACCGGTGCCGCCAGCAGCCGCAGCTGGCCGTTGCGCAGGGTGCTGGCCAGGCGCGCCTCGCGCAGCGCGGCCGCATATTCGGTGCCGCGGAAGGTCTCGGCCTGCGCGCGCAGCCGCTGCTGCAGATCGGCCCGGTCGGCAGCGGACGGCGGCGCCGGCGCAAAGGCCTGGATCGGCAGCACCCAGCGGCTGTTCCAGAAGGCGTCGAAGCTGCGCGAAGCCTCGGCCACCGCCGGGCCGGCGACCAGCAGGTCGAGGTCGGCAAAATTGACCTCGCCGCCGGCGTCGAAATATTCGTCGCCCAGGTTGCGACCGCCGACCACCGCCATCGCGTTGTCGGCGATCCACAGCTTGTTGTGCATGCGCCGGTTCAGGCGCTGCGGGTCGCCGAGGTATTCGAGCACATGCAGCAGGCCGAAGGCGCCTCGGCTGGCGAAGGGGTTGAAGACGCGCACCTCGACATGGGCGAAGCTCGCCAGCGTGGCCAGGTCGGGGTCCTTGCCCTGCGCGTCGAGGTCGTCGACCAGCAGCCGCACGCGCACGCCGCGCTGCGCCGCGCCCAGCACGCGCGCCAGCAGCAGCTGCGCGCTGGTGTCGTCGCGCACGATGTAGTACTGCAGATCCAGCGTGTGCAGGGCCGCCTCGGCCAGGCCCACGCGTGCGGCGAAGGCGTCGATGCCGGCCGGCAGCGCATGCAGGCCCGACAGCCCCGGCTGCGCCGCCAGCTGCGGGGCATAGGCCCGGCCCAGCGCGCTGTCCTGCGGTGCGGGCCAGGCGGTCGACACCGGTCGCGGCACATCGAGGGGCAGGCTGCCGCAGGCCTGCAGCAGCGGCAGGCACACCAGCAGCGCGAGCGCAGCCACTCGCCGCAGGGACAGGGGGAGGATGGGGCGGGGCGGGCGCATGGTCTTCGAGCGGGGCCGGCGGGCCGGATCATGCCGCGCACCGGCACGCACTGATCGCCATCATCCCGATGTCCTTGCCGACGGGTTAGCCTGTCGGGCATCGAAGACCTCACCCGACCGACGACCATGAGCGACACCTCCTACCCCGCGTTGACACAGGCCATCAACCAGAGCCTGGCGCCCTACCGCAAGAGCCAGTCCGCCACGATGCAGGGCTTTTCGGCGATGGCCGGCGGCGCGATGGCCGATGGCGTGCTGAGCGAAAAGCACAAGGAACTGATCGCGCTGGGCATCAGCGTCAGCCAGCGCTGTGCCGGCTGCATTGGTTTTCACGTCAAGGCGCTGCGGCGTCTGGGCGCCACGCAGGCCGAGTTCGAGGAGGCGCTCAATGTCGCCGTCTACATGGGCGGCGGGCCGGCGCTGATGTATGCCGCCGAGGCGCTGCAGGCCTGGGCCCAGTTCGAGCCCAGGGCCGCGGGCTGACCGCCCCAAAAAATCGGGGCCCGCTGGGGGCCCCGGTGAATGGGTCGCTTCTGACGCCGCCTTCGGCACGGGGCGTCGGGCGGTAGGGGCAGTGTAGGCAGCCGGCGCGCGGGCGTCTGCGCAGCGCAGCACGGGTGCGGGGTGAAAAATCCCCAGGCCGGGTGAGCGATCAGGCCGCGGACGTCACCCCAGCCGGATCACGACGCGGCCGTCACCCCAGCCGGATCACGACGCGGCCGTCACCCCAGCCGGATCACGACGCGGCCGTCACCCCAGCCGGATCACGACGCGGCCGTCACCCCAGCCGCGTGCGCCTGCTGGTCCGCGTGGTAGCTGCTGCGCACCATCGCACCCACCGCGGCATGGCTGAAGCCCATCGCGCGGGCCTCGCGCTCGAACATCGCGAAGGTATCGGGGTGCACGTAGCGGCGCACCGGCAGGTGGTGGCCGCTGGGCGCCAGATACTGGCCGATGGTCAGCATGTCGATGCCGTGCGCGCGCATGTCGCGCATCACCGCCAGGATCTCGTCGTCGGTCTCGCCCAGGCCGACCATCAGGCCGCTCTTGGTGGGCACGCCGGGCACCTCGTCCTTGAACTTCTTCAGCAGGCTCAAGGAGAACTGGTAGTCCGAGCCCGGCCGCGCCTCCTTGTACAGGCGCGGAATGGTCTCGAGGTTGTGGTTCATCACGTCCGGCGGCGCGGCCTTCAGGATGGCCAGCGCACGGTCGTCGCGGCCGCGGAAGTCGGGCGTCAGGATCTCGATCCGCGTCGCCGGCGACAGCACGCGCACCTTCTGGATGCAGTCGACGAAGTGCGCCGCGCCGCCGTCGCGCAGGTCGTCGCGGTCGACGCTGGTGATGACGACATATCTGAGCTTCAGCGCGGCGATCGTCTTCGCCAGGTTCTCCGGCTCGGCCGCGTCCAGCGGGTCGGGGCGGCCGTGGCCGACGTCGCAGAACGGGCAGCGCCGCGTGCACTTGTCGCCCATGATCATGAAGGTGGCCGTGCCCTTGCCGAAGCACTCGCCGATATTCGGGCAGCTGGCTTCCTCGCACACCGTGTGCAGCTGGTGCTCGCGCAGGATCTGCTTGATCTCGTAGAAGCGCGTGCTCGGGCTGCCGGCCTTGACGCGGATCCACGCAGGCTTCTTCAGCACCTCGGCCGGCACCACCTTGATCGGGATGCGGCTCGTCTTGGCCTGCGACTTCTGCTTGGCGGTGGGGTCGTAGGCCGTGCTCATGGGGTGCTGCGCCAGGGGATGGAAGGCCTCGATTTTATCGATCCCCCTCCTTCACCCTGCTGACAGGGTGCCGACGGCAGCGGCGCAGGTTTCAGCGTTGATTCAGTCGCTTTCAGGACGCCAGCGTGGCTCGAGGCGGACAGTGCACCCATCGGCAGACACCGCTGCCGAGCCACCCGAAACCAAGATCCAGGAGCACGCCATGACCACGATCCACACCACCGCCCGCCTGCTGTCCCGCCTGTCCCGTCTGGCCGTCCTGGCCCCGCTGGTCGTCGCTGGCGTCGCCGCCCAGGCACAGGGCGCGCTGCATCCCGAGCAGAGTTTCGAGGCCGCGATGCAGGCCTACCAGGACGGCCGCTACCCCGCCGCCTACGGCCGTTTCGTCAAGCTGGCCAGCGGTGGCCATGCCGAAGCCGCCCGCATCGCACTGGCCATGCACCGCTACGGCCCGCAGCTCTACGGCAGCCAGTGGGATGCCGCGCCGCACCAGCTGCGCGACTGGATCGCCGCCGCGGCCGGCACGGGCGCGGCGGTCGCCGTGGCCGTCAAGCCCTGAGCCGGCACGTGCCAGCGCAGAATCGGCGCTGCCGGTGTCAGACCGGCGCCAGCAGCCGCTGCAACTGCCGCGACAGCTGCGCGGCCGCGTCGTCCCAGGCCACCGCCACGCCCAGCGCGCGCAGGTCGACCGTCGGCAGGCCGGCATAGCCGCAGGGGTTGATGCGCGAGAAGGGTTCGAGGTCCATCGCGACGTTCAGCGCCAGCCCGTGGTAGGCGCAGTGCCGCGTGACCTTGATGCCCAGGGCGGCGATCTTGCCCAGGCCCGCGAACGGGTCCTGCCCCGGCTGCGCTGCTGGCAGCGCGGCATGGTCGAAGGGGTCGGCCAGGCGCACGTAGATGCCCGGCGCGCTGCGCACGCGGTGGCCGGTGACGCCGACCCCGATCAGCGTGCGCAGCACCGCTTCTTCCAGCCGGAAGACATATTCCTTGACGTAGATGCCCAGCCGCGCCAGGTCCACCAGCGGGTAGGCCACCACCTGCCCGGGCCCGTGGTAGGTGACCTGGCCACCGCGCTGCGTCTGCACCACCGGGATGCTGCCGGCGCCCAGCACATGCTCGGGCCGACCGGCCACGCCCTGGGTGAAGACCGGATCGTGCTCGACCAGCCAGAGCTCGTCGGCGGTATCGGGGCCGCGGGCTGCCGTGAAGTCGCGCATGGCCTGTTCGATGCCGGCATAGGGCTGCCGGCCGAGCTGCTTGACGTGCATCGCGGCAGTGTATGGTGGCGCCATGAACACCCCCGTCCGCTTCTATTTCGACTTCTCGTCGCCCTACTCGTACATCGCCAGCGCGTGGATCGACGCCCTGGCCGCGCGCCACGGCCGCACGGTCGACCGCCAGGCCATCCTGCTGGGCGTGACCTTCCAGGCCGCCGAACTGAAGAGCCCGGTGGCCTACCCGATCAAGCGCGACTATTCGGTGCGCGACTTCGCGCGCTCGGCGCGCTTCCACGGCCTGCCCTGCCGGCTGCCGGAGCCCTTCCCGATCCCGACGCAGAACGCCGCCCGCATCTTCTGGTGGCTGAAGGACACCCGCGGTGAGGCGGCCGCCGCCGAGTGGGCGCGTGCCGGGCTGGCGGCGGTCTTCCAGCGCGGCCTGCCGCTCAACGACGCCGCCACGCTGAAGGCGGTGGCGGCCGGGGCCGGGCTCGATGCCGACGCGGCCGAGGCGGTGTGGAACGACCCGGTCTGGAAGGACCGCCTGAAACGCGCCAACGAGGAAGCCATCGCCGCCGGCGTCTTCGGCGCGCCCTTCTTCATCGTCGATGGCGAGCCCTTCTGGGGCAACGACCGCCAGCCGCAGATCGAGCGCTGGCTGTCCAGCGGGCCGTTCTAGGGGCCGTCGTCGAGGTCCGCGCCGGCATCGCGCAGCGCCGCCTGCAGCGCCGGCACGCTGAAGCGCCCGGCCACGCGCAGCGCAGCCGCGGTGCCGGCGGCTTGGCCCATCACGAAGCAGCCGCCGCTGGCGCGCGCCGCGCTCTGGCCCACATGTTCCATCGACGCGCAGCGGCCCGCCACCAGCAGGTTGACCACGCGCTGCGGCACCAGCATGCGCCAGGGCAGGTGGTTGTAGGCGTTGTCGGCATCGCGCGCGAAGCCCCATTCGATGCGCCCGGCCACATGCTGCTCGGCCGGCCAGCTGTTGAGGCCGATGACGTCGTCGAAATGCGCGCCGCCGAGCACGTCCTCGCCGGTCAGCGCATAGGCGCCGACGATGCGGCGCGACTCGCGGATGCCGACCTGCGGCGCGATCTCCACCAGCTCTGCAGCCTCGAAGCCCGGCACCTCGGCACGCAGGAAGCGCAGGTATTCGACGATCTGGCGCCGGCCTTCGACCTCGGCGGCGCTGAGCTGGCGCGCGTCGGTGGCGTCCACCGCCTGCCCTCGTTCGTTGGCCAGCTGGGTGACGTTGGCGCGCCACTCGCGCGGGTTGCGCTGCGGGCGCAGGATGGCGCCGCTGCGCGGGAAGCGGTAACGACCGGCGGCGGCGGCCATCAGCGCGTCGATGGCCTTGAACTCGCCGATCGCGGCCTGGGCGCGGTCGGCATCGACGTTGCCGATGCGTGCCATCGTGCTCGGGAAGAGCGCGCTGCCCTGTCCGTCGCCCAGCTCGTAGGGCACGCCGGCGAAATGCGCGAGGTCGGCGTCCCCCGAGGCATCGACAAATTCGCGCGCACGGATGGCACGCCGGCCCGATCGCGTCTCGACCAGCAGCGCGTCGATGCGGTTGCCGTCCACCCGCGCGCCGGCGCGCGGCGTGTCCATCAGCGCACCCACCGCCAGCGCGTGGAACAGCAACTGCACGCCGGCACCCAGCAGCCAGTCGTCGGCCGCGCATTTGTAGGCCGAGGTGTCGTAGCTGCGCACGCGGATGCGGCCTTGCAGCCCGTCCTGCGGCTGGTTGAGCCCGCCCAGGCGATCGATGCGCTCGAGCAGGTCGTCGACCACGCCGCGCACCAGCTGCTGCATGCGGCCGCCGCGGCGGCCGTACAGGCCGGCGAAGTTGGTCACCCCGCCGGCGGTGCCCATGCCGCCGAGGAAGCCATAACGTTCGACGAGCAGCGTGCGCGCGCCGCCGCGCGCCGCGCTCACCGCCGCCGCCAGCCCGGCCGGGCCGCCGCCGAGCACGCAGACGTCGAACTCGCCGAAGACCTCGGTGGCGCGCGCCGGCTCGATGACGGCGGCCCCTCCGAGCGGCCGCCGCGGAACTGGCTCTGCCAGGCCGCTGGCGGCGCCCCCCTGGGGG
>Ga0073899_10004068_pt1 | contig 12843 bp, 20 predicted proteins | sample KloWWTmetaKNB5Ph_FD_88975 | JGI IMG/M metagenome (GOLD analysis project Ga0073899, IMG submission 88975) | Active sludge microbial communities from Klosterneuburg, Austria, studying microevolution and ecology of nitrifiers - Klosterneuburg... | ecosystem: Engineered > WWTP > Aerobic digester >... | reverse complement strand
CCTTCGGGACGGGCTCGGAGCCCTTGAAGACGATCGCGCGGTTGCCCTCGTAGCTGAACTCTCTGGGAAACAGCGACCTGAAGGTTTCGACCAGATTCGTCTGGCAGTTGAAGTACATGGCGTACTGGTTCGGCCTGGCGGCCTTCCAGTCGATGCGAACCGTGCTACCGCTGCCCGACTGGGATGTGAGGTAAGCGGGCTCGCCCCACTTGAGCGTTTCGTCGAGTTCGCCAACACCTTCCGTAGTTGCGGCGGTCCGGAGAATCAGCTCGCGCAGCGAGAGTAGCTTGCGGCGCATGTTCGGCGGATAGGCGTCGAAGGCCTTGGCCACGGCGGGGTTCGTGATTGGCGTCATGTCGGTCGCTGAGCCTCGCAAGTGGTTCTGTGCGCCCTAACGCCTTAGCAGAGGCGCGAGCGCCAGTATGGCGCTTGGACCGCTGGACGGATGATGGACCAGACCGAGGGGCGGGGCAAGAGCCATGCAGGGGCGAGTCGGCTCCAGCGAAGGGTTTGGCGTCACTGGCACTTGGCACGAACCTCCGCTTCATTGCGGACTTCTGTGCCCTTGCAGAAATAGAAGGCGGTCGCACAGTGAAGATACTTCCGCCCAACATCCCGGGCCACTGCAGTGGTGGAGATTGGCGCAGGACTTTCGTTGCTGAGCTGTGAAGCGCAGCTGTCCGCTCGCTGCGAGATGACAGCCAAGCACGCCGACTCGCCAAGATTGAAGCGAGCCTTGGAGTCCGAGCAGGCTCTGAGGGCTAACTCCTTCCACAAGAGGAAGCTCTCAGCCTTCGGAATGGGATCGGCCTCCACGGCCTTCAAGCTGTAGGTCGCCTGTGCACGGAGGGTCACGGGTACGAATGCAAGCATGGCCAACGTTGCGGCGAAGAGGGTGGCAGTTGTCAGTGGCTGCATGGTTCTTTTTGACGCCTAAAGTCTGTGCTGAGCGGGCGAGCGCCATCCCGGTGCGAGCCCGCTCGAGCGAAGGGTTAGGCCTCGCGCTCGTTGCAGGGCTCAAGGGTCTCGCGAGTAAACGAGATAGCCGTGGTGCTTGGCCACCTTGTCGTACAGCAGACGGCCAGCGGCATTCGTTTCGTGCGTTTGCCAGTAGACCCGAGGTGAGCCTGCCGCTTTGGCTTGAATGCAGACAGCTTCGATGAGAGCCCGCCCAATGCCCTGGCCCCGCAGTGATTGCGGAGTGAACAAGTCGCTCAGGTAGCAGACATGTTCGACCTTGGTCATGCTGCGATGGAAGAGATAGTGCGCCAGACCGACGAGCTTGCCTTGCTGCTCTGCGACCAGAGCAAAGACTGGTTCATCGGTGTCGAAGAACCGCTGCCAGGTGAGCTGAGTGATATGTTCAGGAAGTTCGGTGTCACCGTGCCGGCCGTAGAACTCGTTGTAGCCATCCCAGAGCGGGCGCCATGCTGCGTAGTCGTCTTGAGTGGGCGGACGAACGGTGAAGGGAGTCATGGTGATTCGCAACGCTGCAAGAGGGGCACTGTGTGGGACACGAGGCCTAACGTTTGAGCTGAGCGGGCAAGCGCCATGCCGGCGCGAGTCCGCTCGAGCGAAGGCTTAGGCGCGCACTGTGCGCCGCCCGTTTGTGCGACCCTACTTTGGCCGGTGTAGGGCGCAAAGCTTGTTGCCGTCAGGATCTCGTACGTAGGCAAGATACATGGAACCCAACTTGCCTTCGCGCAGACCGGGCGGCTGTTCGATCGACGTGCCTCCATGCGCGACAGCCGTGTCGTGGAACTGGTGTACCTGCTCCGGTGAACTGCACTTGAAGCCGATGGTGCCGCCATTGGCTACGGTTGCGGTTTCGTTGTTGATTGGCTCGCTTACGCAGAATGAGCTGCCATCGTGTCGATAGAACAGGCGCTGTTGGCCTGTGGCGTTCTGGTTGCGGAACGGCTCGCCTGCTCCTAGGATGCCAAGCAAGGCGTCATAGAAGCGCTTGGAACGCTCGATGTCGTTCGTTCCGACCATCACGTGGCTGAACATGCACTTGTCTCCTGAATGGTAATGCCAGGACGCGGACCGATGCGCTACTGAGGGTGGCTTGTGCGGCCTGACGTTTGAGCCGAGGGGCCGGAGCCGGATGGCGCTTGACCCGTAGGCGGAGCATAGACCTGCAGCGCCTCGCGGGCCAAGTGCCATGCCGATGCGAGTCCGCTCGAGCAAAGGGTTTGGCAGCGCCGCCTGAGCTGGGCGTGGGGCTGACATGTCCGGAAGCGGCCAGACCACCAGCAACCTTGCTGCTGAAATGCACCCAACAGCGAAGTTGGCTCGCTGCAGACGGGAGCGACAAGATGAGACTTGCAGTACGGGGCATTGACTCGGAGTTTGTGAACCTGGTGCGCAGCGGCGGCAACGACGCGAACGGGCAGCGCGCGCTGCTTACCAAGGCCGTTGGACAGGCGAACCCCTGCAGACACTGCCTTCAGTTGATTGCCGAAGGCGATGACAAGCTGGTGCTGGCGTACCGGCCGTTCAGCGCACTGCAGCCATACGCAGAAGTGGGCCCGATCTTCCTGCACCAACGTGAATGCCAAAGGTTCGAGGGGGAGGAACTGCCAGGCTGGTTTGCCCACCTACAACCTGCGCTGATCCGGGGCTACGGGCAAGATGACTGGATTCGCTACGAGACCGGCAATGTGGTGTCGGGACGCGAGCTTGGTGCCGAGTGCGAGCGGATTCTGAATGGCCCCGAGGTGGCATACGTTCACATACGCTCGAAGTACAACTGCTTCCAGTGCCGGGTAGATCGACCGTAGCCCGAGCTTCGGGTTGCCTGCGCTGCCCAATGTTTGAGCTGAGGGGCCGGCGGAGGTCACGGCTCGAGCGAAGGGTTGGGCCTCGCTCGCGTACAAGAGCATGCACGAAAACCAGCGAAAGCTAAGCTGGCTTGTGGCACACAGCTTCGACGTTGTGACCGTCCGGACCGATGACAAATGCCGCGTAGTAGTTCGGGTGGTACTGCGGACGGAGTCCCGGAGCACCGTTGTCTTTGCCCCCGGCTGCGAGGGCTGCTCGATGAAAGGCTTCGACTTGCTCTCGGCTTTGGGCCTGGAAGGCCAAGTGCAGATGCGCCGGCCTAGGCTCTGGCTGCAAGCGAATGCACAACGACGAACTCTCGTTCGGACGGCACAGCTCAATACCCAGTGGACCCTCCGATACGATGGCCACACCAAGAGGTTCGAGCGCCTTCAGGAAGAAGGACTTGGCAGTGGCGTAGTCGCTGACGCCAAAGACGACGTGATCAAACATGGGCTATCGGCGTTGCGTTGGTTCTGCGAGGCCTAAGGTGTGAGCTGAGCCTACCGCGCAGGTGTGGCGCTTGGCCCGCGAGGCGAATGATGACGGCGAGCGCCTTGCAGGCCAAGTGCCATGCCGGTGCGGGTCGGCTCGAGCGAAGGGTTAGGCCTCGCTGTTGGCGTGGCTAGGACATTGAAGCGCCGACTGCCTGGCGCAATGGAATGCCCTCAGGAGAGAACCCTTCGAGGCAGTGCACATTGATGCCGAAGTTGTCGGGTGTGACGCGCTTGCGGTGGAAGGGATAGATGCCGCAGACCTTGCAGAAGTAGTGCCGCGCGGTCTTGGTGTGGAACTGGTACTCGGTGAGGGACTCTTCGCCGGCCAGGAGGCGAAACTGACTCTCGTGCACTTTGACCATGAGCGCGTTCTTGCGCAAGCAGATGGAACAGTCGCACATGGTCAGTTCGGGAAAGTCTGTCTCGATCTCGAAGCGCACGGCACCGCAGTGACACGAGCCTTGGTACTTCTGCATTGGACGAGAACCCACGATCACTCCCAAGTCGAGGCGAACGATTGCCTCATGGTGCAACGCGGAGCGCACGCGCGTTGCCTGCGAGGCCCAATGACGTTTGAGCTGAGCCGACCGCACCGGTGTGGCGCTTGGCCCGCGAGGCGAATGATGACAGCGAGCGCCTGGCGGGCCAAGTGCCATGCCGGTGCGGGCCGGCTCGAACGACGGGCTAGGCGTCACCCTTCGCGCTGTGCGGCGGTGTATGGCCTGGAGGAAACTCTTCGTACTGAGGAAGTTGATCAGTGATCTCGTACCAAGGTGCCTTTGAACCCACAAAGACATGGCACACAGGCCGATTCCCCGGATCGTCATCAAGTATCCCGAGTGCTAGCCCAATTTCATGTGGCTTGGCCTGGAATGTCGTGATGATGTTAGAGCCGCACACAGAACAAAAGCCACGGTGCTCTCCCGGTGACGATTCGAAGTATTTCACCAGCTTTTCCCCTCGCACCCAACGAAGGTCTGCGGTCTTGACGCGAGCACGGGCTCGGAAGGCCGATCCGTGGACCTTCCTGCACATGGAGCAGTGACAGAAGAGCATGTCCCGAACTTGCCCCTCAATTTCGAGTGCGACGCCTTGGCACAGACAGCTTGCGCGGAGAGTCACGTTGCCTCCTGTGACGCCTAACGTTTGAGCTGAGCCGACCGCGCCGGTGTGGCGCCTGGCCCGCCAAGCGGATGATGGACCATAGCGCCTGGCGGGCCAAGTGCCATTCCGGTGCGAGTCCGCTCGAGCGAAGAGTTAGGCCGCACTCGCTGTTGGAAGCAAGCCCGTGAGTTTGGAGTCACCGTAGGTGCGCAGCACTTGGGAGATGACTACTTGGTAACCGGCGAGCCAGTTCGCTTGCTTTGACTTTGCCTGCAGATGTGTGGGATGACTCATCAGCGCCTGCAAGGCTTCGAGCGACTTCCAGTAGTACACGTTGGAGACAAGGCCGGTTGAAGTGTTCTCCCAAGACTCTTCGCCAAGATAGCCGGGCGTGGACTTTGCGGCCTTGGCGATCTCTTCGTCGAGCCGATAGAACTCGTCATCCCACTGGCCCTTGGCGAAGATGAAAGTTGAGGAATACATGGGAGCCTCAGGCGTGTGTTCGGGGATATGTTGAGCGTTGGACTGGCAAGCGCTCAGTGCAACCTCTGCGGCCTAACGTTTGAGCTGAGAGGCCGGAGCCGGAATGGCGCTTGGCCCGCGAGCCGGACGATAAGCTAGAGCGCCTCGCGGGCCAAGTGCCTTGCCGGTGGAGGTCCTGCGCCAGTGAAGGGTTAGGCCTCGCTCGGCGCTACTGGCATACGCGGTAGCCGTTATCGAAGATGACGAGCCAGCCGTCATGCGCTTGGCGCTGCCAGGTTGTGTAGAAGCGAGAGGTGCTTGCCCCAGACGCCAGAGTCACCGGCCCTTCCGTGTACCCGAGAGTCCCACCGGAGGCCACTTCGACGATTGACGGCTCCCAAGAGAAGGGTGCACTGGGGCCTGCAAAGAAGCGCTCCCAAAACTGCACGATGGCAGCTCTGCCCCGCAGCGGCTGGCCGCCGTTGATGAAGACCGCATCTTCTGCGATGAAGCTCGAGAAGGCCTTCAGGTCGCGAGCGGCCATAGTCGCCGCAAAGGCAAGTTCCGACTGCCGGACTTGTTCGCGCAGGTCGGTGATTGAGAGATCGGTCTTCATACCGGTGCAGCCAGCGGCTGGGAGCAACGTGGATGCGAACACAAGAGCAGAGCGACGTGAGGTCATGCTGGATTCCGCGTGGACTGCGAGGCCTAACGTTTGAGCTGAGGCGCAGACGCAGGGAAGGCGCTTGGCCCGCGAGGCGCAGCATAGACCACGTGCGGTTCGCGGGCCAAGTGGCTTGCCGGCGCGAGTCCGCTCGAGCGAAGGGTCAGGCCTCCGTGCGTGGCGTTACGTTGCCGCCTTGGCACGGAGCCACCACACAACGGTGGGTAAGAAGGCGAGCAGTATCAGCCCGATGGAGAGGTAGTTGCCACTGCTTGGGTTGAAGTCTTGCCAGATGCGCGCCCACTTGAGGCGCATGACCAGCCGGCCGATTGCGATATCGAAGGCTGCCATGAAACCGGCTAGGCCAAGCCCGAGAAGCAAGTGTTCTCCGACACCCACGGCGCCGATGTCTGGAACGAGGAAGAAGCAGAGCCCAAACGCGAGTAGCGTACCGGTGGCAACGCTGAGCTTGATGGCTAGCGCCTTACCAACCCTGGGAGCAAGCAGAACCGTGCGCGCGATTCCGTGAAGAGTCTCGGCTCCCGCAAGCAACACGCAGAGCGAGGCGAAGCGAAGGAAATCGATGGACTCCATTGCGCGAAGGGAGTGAATCGGAGGCCTGAGATTTGAGCTGAGCCGCGAGCGCCGGTGTGGCGCTCGGCCCGCTAGACGGATGATGAACCACTCCGGGAATCGGTCCAAGTGCCACACCGGTGCGATTCGGCACCAGCGAAGCGTTAGGCGTCGACCTCTGTTGCAGCCAAGGAGTATGCGTAGCGATAGAAAGCACAGGTCAGCGCTTCTACTCCGCGGCTGGGCAGACCGTGCGCGGTACAAAGCCCCCCTGCATAGGCGGTGACCGCCTCCTCGTCATACCCCGTGATGATGAGCGCAGAGTCCACTCCACGATCTGCGCCTCTGATGCGCTGCTCGTTGGTCATTGCAGCGACTTGAGCGCCTTGCAGAAGATGAGCACTGCCCAGTCCCGCTAGCCCGGGAATGGCTGGCAGAGCGTCTTCGAGCAGCCAGCTGTTGAGTTGGCTGGTGCTCGATGTTTCAGGAGAGAAGTGAATGAGTGCAGCGGCGCCTCCCTGGCCAAAGCCGAAGCTACCAAGCACGGCGCAAAGACCTCGGTTCATTCCGCGGTAGTGCGGCATCATTCGCTGAGTCCAGGGAGTCGGGTTGTTCAGCCTGGCTAGGTAGGCCTGCGATGCAAGCGTTTCGAGCGACTCAACCTCGTACAGAACCATGTAGCGAGGATCGCCGGCAGTTGAAATCCAACGTGTGCCGCGACGGAACCCAGGAATCGACAAACGCTCGGGAAGATGCTCATGCGTGTGCCAGCGGTCGTGTTCCTCGATGGCAGCGGCCTCGATGTCGAAGGACAACAGCATTGCTGCAGAACCGAGCAAGGGCATAGACATCCTCGATTGTGCTGAGTGGTGCGGCTTCGACGCCTAACGTTTGAGCTGAGAGGCCGGAGCCGGAATGGCGCTTGGCCTGTGAGGCGGAGCATAGGCCAACAGCGCTTCGCGGGCCAAGTGCCATGCCGGTGGAGGTCCCCGCTCGAGCGAAAGGTTAGGCCGCACTTCGCGACTCGGCCAGTGCTTTGAGATTGCGGAGCGTGACCGGGAGCCCCGAGTTCACCTGCTTGGCGAGCATGTTGCCGAGAAGAAAGGTGAGGAGACCTGAGAAGGTGACCCGGTGGACGACCTCGGTGAGTCCCTGCGCCGGGACGAGTTCGTGCTCGAACACCATTCGGAACAGCGGGATCTTCGACTCGACGGTGAAGCAGCTGTCGAGCACGAGATGCGTAATGACCATTGGAACGGAGTTGCCCGTGGTGGGCGTCAGGCGGCCGCGGCTTCCAACCGCAAAGGGACCTTCCAGAGTGGCACGCTTTGTGTCGGGGTCCCAGGTGTGCCAATGCTGAACGTTCTCGTAGATGCGGAAGATGACCCCTGGGGTAGCAGCAACATTGATTCGATGTTCGACTTGCATGGCGAGGAAGGAGTGCGAGGACTCTGCGTTCAACGCAGCCCGGCCCTGAGGGCGGACATGTGGTTGTGTTCGGCCTAACGCTTGAGCTGAGGGGCTGACGCGGGGAAGGCACTTGGCCCGCGCGACGGATGATGACCGGAAGCGCCTCTCGGGCCAAGTGCCACACCGGTGCGAGTCGGCTCGAGCGAAGGGTTGGGCATCACAGCCAGCGCCGTACGCGGGCGGTGTACTGGATGTACTGCTCCCCGAACAGTTGCCGAAGAACTCGCTCTTCCGGCAGGACTTGGAAGCGGGTGATGTACAGGATGAAGACGACCGGGCCCAGGAGCGGAAGAACGGCCGAGAGATATACGGCCCAAGCCAGCAACAGGAAACACATGCCCACATACATGGGGTTGCGGGTGACTCGGTAGACGCCGGCAGTGACCAGCTTGGAGGCACGCTCCGGCGAAAGCGGATTGATCGTGGTTCGAGAGGCGCGAAAGGCCAGAAGACCAGCAAGATCAAACGCCAGTGCCACAGCGACCAGGGCGATTGCAGTGATGTTGCGTGTACTGACATCAAACGCCAGAGTCGGGCCAAGTAGCGCGACGAACCACATGGCCACTCCCACTAGAGCGCCGACCACGGGAGGCGGAATCTTGTGCTCCAGCCAATGCATGGGTGTTTGGGTGATGCCTAGCATTTGAGCTGAGCCGCGAGCGCCGGAATGGTGCTTGGCCCGCTGGACGGATGATGGACCACTCCGGGAAGCGGGCCAAGTGCCATGCCAGTGCGAGTCGGCTCGAGCGAAGGGCTAGGCGTCACTGCTACTTGTTGAAAACAATCTGCAGCTGTGCCTTGGCCGCAGACACCTTGCTCCATTTCGCTGGTAGCTCCGTCTCGTAGGCAGCGCGTAGTCTCTTGATGAAAGTACCCTTGGGGTCGGCCACACCTGTTACGGCGTAGTCATCATCCCATGGGCTTCGCCCTTCACGGACGTGTTCTTCGAAAGAGCCAATGAAGTGCGAGAACCAACTCGGCCAGTGATGAGACTCTCCTGAAGCGATAGTGACGCTGAAGTAGTCCAGTAGTGCTTGACGAAACTTCTCGATGGCCGCCTTTTCATCGGCCTTCTTGAAGCCCTTCGCAAGTTCCTTCGACACTAGGGCGAAGTTGCGTAGGTCCTCGCGCCACGTGGTGTACTCCATCCCGTACTGGCGAAACTGACTCAGAAGATCTAGCGGAGGCGTCTCAAACTTTCGGCACAAGTCGTAAAACTTCTGAAACGAGGTCAGGTAGTTCGCGTGAATCGTCTCGAGGCGCTTGTAGGCTGGTTCGAAGTGCTGAGCATAGGCGCGACGCCTCTCTTCTAGCGTCTCCTTTGACTTCGATCGCCACGTGTCATATAGCCAGGTGAAGGCTCTGAGCATCGGGCCAAAGATTGCACTTGAGGCGCTGGCGGGTTCAGGCATGGTCGTCTCCTGTGTCGCGAGTTGTGACGCCTAACGTTTGAGCTAACCGGCACGACGCGGCGTGGCGCCCTGGACGCGACGCGGATGATGTGAAGAAGCGCCTCGCGGCCAGGGTGCCATGCCGTGGCGTGTCCGGTTGAGCGAAGGGTTAGCCGTCGCTGCCTTTGCGCTACTTGCCCGCAACGGCGAGGAGTGCCTTCGGGTTGGTACGAGCGATGGTCAGCAACGTGCGCGCAGCACCACTCGGCTGCTTGCGACCCTGCTCCCAGCCTTGCAACGTGCGCACCGACACGCCGAGCAGGGCAGCGAACTGGCTTTGCGACAAACCAGTCTTCTCCCTTGCCTCGGTGGCGGGGCTGTAGGCGACACGGACCTTGCCAGCCTTCATTTCGCGGATGGACTGCAGGAGCTCAGCGCCAAGATCGCGGCTGGCCTCGAACTTGGCAAGTTCCTTGGGGGACAGAGGCTTAGTCTTCGAGGGCACGACGGATCTCCTTGAGTACAGCACCGGTGAGGTTGTCGGTCTTGGACTTCGCATACAGAGTGAGAAGCACCAGTTCTTCAGCCTCGTTCCGAGTGAAGTAAATGACCCTGACTCCGCCCGACTTGCCTGTGCCCTGACGCTTCCAGCGGACCTTGCGAATGCCACCGGACTCCGGCACGACATCGCCGGCTTCGGGGTTCGCAGAGAGGAAGGACGCGAACTCGCCTCGTTCCTCTTCAGTCCAGTACGCGGGCCACTGCTTCTGAAAGAGCTGGGTCTCAACGACAGTGAACATTGCCAGACTATACGCCTAAGGCGCATAGATGTCGAGCCAGTTGTTGCCTGCGACGGCTAGCGTTTGGGCTGAGGGGCTGACGCCGGAATAGCGCTTGGCCCGCGAGGCCGATGACAAGAACGACGGGCTTGCGGGCCAAGTGCCATTCCGGTGGAGGTCCCTGCTCGAGCGAAGGGTTAGGCCGCAGTTCGCATTGCGTGCATTCAGGGCAGTGCTTCGACGCGGATTCTGTCGGCTTCCAGCGTGCCAGGGCCTAGGAACACGACGTTCCCGGCGGCGTCCTTGACCTCAACCTCAATCACACCCTGCAAGCGCCGACCTCCGTTGACCAAGAGCAGACGATAGCGAACAGTTTCAGAGCCTATAACTTGCCCCGGAGCGGTGGGGTGCTCCGCTGTACCCTGGTAGAGCAGTTGAATGGTCGCTGAGTACTCGTTGCGCCCAGTCTTGCGCCACGCTCCGTGCCCTGGAGTAGCCAAGAGGGGCCCGAGTGGCGAGAGTGGCACGTAAAGCCGCCTTGACTCGTTCACGGTTCCGTCTGCACCAAAGGTAAACAGAGTTCGAAGTGGAGGTAGCGGCACGGTAGTGGACGTGGCGGTACCGCTCCAAGAGCCGACAACATCACGGCCATCGTCCGCGTAGGCCAGACCGGGATGTACCAAGCCAACCAAAGCGGCCGATGAGCCAATTAGAAGCGCTTGACGTCTCTGCATTTCGGTTCCTTTCGCGTGCGACTGTAGGTAGAGCTTGGTTCTGCGGACTAACGTTTGAGCTGAGGGGCCGAAGCCGGAATGGCGCTTAGCCCGCGAGGCGGATGATGACAGCGAGCGCCCCGCGGGCCAAGTGCCAGGCCGGTGGAGGTCTTCGCTCTAGCGAAGGGTTAGGCCGCATTCATTTGCCGCTGGCAGGATGACACTGAAGGGAGAGGATTGGAACTACCGAAGTAGCTCGTGCCAAGGTGGCGCAAGGAATGAACGCGCAGCTAGAGGTGACACGTTGAGATGGAGCTCAGGCAGCTACGCGGAAAGCTACCCGAAGAGCAGAAACAGCAAGGGCGGCACTAGCACCAACCCAGACGCCGCGAGAGCGGAAGCCACTGACGAGAGGTAGCGGCGTAGTGCCCAAGTGAAGGCTAGGGCGGCTGCCGAGAACTGGAGCACTGCCATGAAGTACGCGGGCATGCCGGCGATGAACGTAGTACTTGCTGAGTACTTGCTCTCCGCCGTGTGGAAGCCCCCGCCATAGACGATGAGCCAGCCGCCAAGAAGCGAAAGAGCTCCGAAGGCGCAGACAGCAAGGAACGCAGGAAGTGAGGTGCGGGCAGTGTCCGGCATGTGGCCTAACGTTTGAGCTGAGGCGCGAGCGCCGGTGTGGCGCTTGGCCCGCTGGACGGATGATGGACCACTCCGGGAAGCGGGCCAAGTGCCATGCAGGTGCGAGTCAGCTCCAGCGAAGGGTTAGGCCTCACCGCGTGGCTACTTGAGCTTCTTGGGCGGTTTGCACGCGAAGCGAACAATGGTGGCACCGATGCTGTCCGGAACCGCTTCGGTGAACTGCCAGTTCTTCTGCTCGATCTCGTAACTGTCCACAAGCTTCACGCCGTCGGCGTCAGCGTATCGAACTCCTTGCGCCATTGCGAACGAGTTGGCCTTGCAGTCAGAGACCTGAGGTTGCTTCTCAGTCCTGAAGGTCTTGGCAGGATAGGGGCCGGGAATCTCTTGTTCTTCGGGCCAATGCCAGATTAGCCAGGTTCGAACGCGCCCAGCATTGCTTCGCATAGATTCGATGTCGATCTCAACTGTCACCTGACTGTTGCCTGCGATGTCCTGCCACGATGCGGCTTCGGCAGGGCGGAGCGAAAGCAAGGTGATGGAGACGAGGATAAGAGGGCGGAAACGCATGAATGTGGGCTGTGTGAGGCCTAACGTTTGAGCTGAGGTGGCCGACGCCGGGAAGGCGCTTGGCCCGTGCGACGAATGATGATATTGACCGGCGCGCGGGCCAAGCGGCTTGCCGGTCGCGGTCCACTCCAGCGAAGGGTTAGGCCACACTGCGCGCAACGCTCGGGTTTTCCCTTGTCTGCCCGAAGGTCGGCCGTTCGTAGTGGGCATGTGTGCTCCGACTTTTGGGCGGGCACAACTCTTGTAACCAAGCCAGCAAGCAAGGAGTTGACGTGCCTCGGTATCTGATTTCTTTCGATGACGGCTCAATGGACCACATCCCTGATGCTGATTGGCCCGCGGTTGGTGAAGCCTCGCACGCGGTTGTTCGGGAGGCAAAGGCTGCAGGCGTGTGGATCTTCGGCGGCGGTCTGCTTCGGCAGCAGGCGACCATCGTTGGGACAGACGGAACGCCAACCCCCGGACCGTTCCCGGAGACCAAGGCGGTAGTGGGCGGGTTCTCCATTCTTGAGGTGGCAACGCGAGACGAGGCGCTAGCCTGGGCCGCGCGTATTGCCGTGGGCTGCCGATGCGCGCAAGAGGTACGCGAGATCATGTTCGATCCAGAGTCCTAGCGAACGCAGGCGCCGTGGAACGTGTGGCCTAACGTTTGAGCTGAGCGGGCGAGCGCCGGAATGGTGCTTGGCCCGCGAGGCGGATGCTAAGCCTGGGCGCCTCGCGGGCCAAGTGCCATGCCGGTGCGAGTCCGCTCGAGCGAAGGGTTAGGCGTCGCGGTTTGGCAGAGTAAGTGCAACACCTTCTTCAACGAGGTGGGGGAGCTGGCGACACTGTTTGCTTCCTCAACCGGCAAGAAGGGGATGCAGACATGGGGTATCGCCAACTCACCCAGGACGAAAGATACGTCATGGCCAGGCTGCTGCGCCAGGGGTACAGCTACCGCGCGATTGCGCTGGCGCTGGACCGCTCGGTGTCGACGATCAGCCGAGAGCGCAGCCGCAACGCGACCCGGCATGACGGGAACTACCGTGCCGAGAAGGCGCACCAGTACGCACTGGCCAGGCGAAGGCGAACTCGCAAGGGCAGCCAGTTCAGCGAGCAGGAGTGGGCCGAGGTGGCCAGGCTGCTGGAGCGCAAGTGGAGCCCAGGGCAGATCGTGGG
>Ga0073899_10004065_pt1 | contig 12845 bp, 11 predicted proteins | sample KloWWTmetaKNB5Ph_FD_88975 | JGI IMG/M metagenome (GOLD analysis project Ga0073899, IMG submission 88975) | Active sludge microbial communities from Klosterneuburg, Austria, studying microevolution and ecology of nitrifiers - Klosterneuburg... | ecosystem: Engineered > WWTP > Aerobic digester >... | reverse complement strand
CACGCGCAGGCCATCGGCGCGCTCCACTCGAGGCAGGCGTCGGCGTCGAAGTCACCGCAGGTGCGTTCGGCCGTGGCGCCAGTGCACGACGAGGCGCCGGCCGTACACTCGTCGACGCACACGCCGGCGAAGGTCGCGGTGACGGTGGTCGTGGTGCTGGCGGTCACCGTGCAACCACCGGTGCCTGAGCAGCCACCACCCGACCAGCCGGTGAAGGTCGAGCCGGCTGCGGGGCTGGCGGCGAGCTGGACGACGGTGCCGGCGAGGAACGCCTCGCTGCAGTCTGGCCCGCAGGCGATACCGGCCGGGGTCGAGGTCACGGTACCAGCGCCGGTGCCGGTCTTGGCGACGGTGACGACGGCGGTCGGGGTGCATGCGACGCCGGCGCAGACCTGGTTGACGGCGCACGCGCTCGGCGCGCCCCATTCGGTGCAGGGATCAGCATCGAAGTTGCCGCAGGTCGCCTGCGCGGATGTCGAGGTGCACGTGGTGGCGCTCGCGGTGCACTCGTCGATGCACGCGCCGGTGAAGCTGGCCGTCACGGTGGCGGCGGCGAAGAGCGTCACGACGCACGGGTCGGTGCCGCTGCAGCCACCCCCGGACCAGCCCGTGAAGGTCGAGGCGGCCGCGGGTACGGCGGTCAGCGTGACCACGGTACCGACCGCGTACGCCTCGGTGCAGTCGGCGCCACAGCTGATGCCGGCGGGCGCCGCGGTGACGGTGCCCGAGCCGGCGCCGTCCTTGACGACGGTGAGCGTGGCCGCGGCCGTGCACGCGATCCCGTCGCAGACCTCGCCGACGTCGCAGGCGACGGGGGAGCTCCATTCGAGGCAGCCGTCGCCGTCGACGTTGGCACAGGTGCGCTGGGCACTGGCGCCGTCGCACTGGGTCGCGCCGGCGGTGCACTCGTCGCTGCAGGTCATGGCACAGGTGCCGTTGGAGCAGATCGGTGCCTCGCCAGGACAGGCCGCGGCGGCGCCCCAGGTCGGGCAGCCGTCGTCGCCGCGGACGCAGGTCTCGACAGCGTCGCCGGCGCAGCGGGTCGCGTCGAGCGTGCAGGACGTGGGACAACCGACGGCGACGAGCGTGACCTCGGCGGCGGTCTCGACGTGGAGCACCGGGGTGACGGTGACCAGGCCGCTGCCGACGAGCTCCCCGGTGCGGAGTCCGTCGACCGAGAACAGCGTCGCCGTGCCCGCCCATTCATCCGGGACCGGAACGCGCAGCGCTGGCGTCGCCGTGATCGTCTGTGGCGGCGCATCACCGGCGCGGACGGTGAGCTGGTCGAGCGCGAGGTTGGGGTCGGCGACGACACGCAGCTGGACGATGGTGGGCGGGACATCACTGCACGCCAGTGCGACGACGGCCAGCGCGGCGACAGCCTGGCCGGGGCCAATGGTCCAACGGAGGGTCATGTCAGCGACACTAGGAGCCACGGGCCGCAGCGGCCATGACAGGCCGATTACGGAGGCGCAGCTGCGACGTCGGCGGAGACTCGGCGTGCTGGCGCGGGCGTGCGAGCAAGGCTGGTCCGAGGCCTGTCGCTAGCGCCGGCCCGGTGCCATGATGCGCGCGTGAGCGAGCGGCCTGGCCACGCGATCGTCCTGGTGCTGGCGCTGATCGGGTTGGCGGCGGGGTGCGGCAAGCCGGCGCGCACGATCGAGACCCAGATCAGCGAGGACGCGTGGCGCACGATCCCTGGCACCGACGTGCAGCTGCGCCTGGGCCCGCTGGACAGCGGCGAGCTGGCGATCGCGATCCGCGACCAGGTGGTGGCCCACGGCCCGCCGACGATCGGGACGCGGCTGCCGGTGACCATCGACGACCAGGCGTGCGAGCTGGTGATCAAGAACACCTTCGAGGACACCTCGGTCCGCGTGCGGCCGAGCATGGACCGCACGAGCCCCGGCGCGCCCAAGGTGCAGAACCGCGATCTCCAGACCCGCACGCTGCGCGGCCTCACCGTCGAGCTGGTCAGCGCCGCGGGCCCGGTGCCGGGCTCCGACGCCAGCCTGCGCGGCGCGCGCTCGCTGCCGAGCCTGCCGTGGGGCGTGCCGGCGCTGATCCTCGGGTTGATCTGCGGGCTGCTGGCGCGCCCCGACGGGCTCGACGGCGCGCGCATGGCCAAGGCCGGCACCTTCGGCATCCTGGCGCTGATCGGCGCCGGCGTGTGCGCGGCGGCGATGCTCGACGGCGGCTACGCGATCACCTACGGCATCCTGTTCGGCGCCTGGGGCGTCGCCGGCATCGTCGGCGGGCGCCTGGCCGAGCCCGAGGGGCGCCACACCGCGGCCAGCTGGACCATCGCCGCGGTGGCCGCGCCGTTCGGCGTGGCCGCGCTGATGCCGATGTGGGGCATCGGCGGGCCGATCCTGGCGCTGATCGCGGGCGGCGTGCTGGCGGCGATCGCGCTGATCGTCGCCGTGTCGATCAAGCCCACCTACTGATCCCGCGATGCCCCACACCCGTCACGCCATCACCGTCGTCGCGCAGCCGGCCGACATCGACGAGCTCGATCACGTCTCGAACCAGGTCTACCTGCGCTGGGTGCTCGACGTCGCGGTGGCGCACTCGACCGCGCTGGGCTGGGACCACGACGCCTACCTGCGGTTCGGCGCCGGCTGGGTGGTGCGCCGCCACGAGCTCGACTACCTGGCGCAGGTGCTGGTCGGCGACGAGGTGGTGGTCGAGACCTGGGTCGACACCTGGAAGGGCGTGTCGTGCATCCGCCGCACCGCGATGCGGCGCGCGCGCGACGGCGCCGAGGTGCTGCGCGCGGCGACCACGTGGGCGTTCATCGACTTCAACAGCGGGCGGCCGCGCAAGATCCCCGACGAGATCCGCGGGCTGTTCGCGGTCGACGCGTCACGGACTGCGTAGCAGCTGCAGGTACTCGACGTTGCCGGCCGGGCCGGTGATCGGCGACTCGACGGTGTCGCCGACGGTGAAGCCGTGGGCCCGGGCCCAGTCGCCGACCTTGGCGATGGCGCCGGCGCGGGCCTCGGGGTCGCGCACCACGCCGCCCTTGCCCACCAGGTCGCGGCCGACCTCGAACTGCGGCTTGATCAGCGCGACGATCGGCTTGCCGCTCGGCGGGCCCAGCAGCGCGGCCACGTGCGGCAGCACCAGCGTCAGCGAGATGAACGAGGTGTCGATCACCGCCAGGTCGCACGGCTCGCCGATCGTCGCCGGGTCGAGCTCGCGGACGTTGGTGCGATCGAGCACGACCACCCGCGGATCGCTGCGCAGCGACCACGCCAGCTGGCCGTAGCCGACGTCGATCGCGAACACCTTGCGCGCGCCGCGGCGCAGCAGCACGTCGGTGAAGCCGCCGGTCGAGGCGCCGATGTCCAGCGCGACCAGCCCGGTGGGATCGACGCCGAAGCTGTCGAGGCCCTTCACCAGCTTGAGCGCGCCGCGGGAGACGTACGGGTGGTCCTCCTCGCGCAGCGTGATCGCCGCGTCGACCGCGTAGCGATCGCCGGCCTTGCGCGCGGCGACGCCGCCGACCTCGACCTTGCCGGCCAGGATGATCGCCTGGGCCCGGGCCCGCGACGGCGCCAGGCCGCGCGCGACCAGCAGGTTGTCGAGGCGATCCTTCTCGGCCACGGCGCGCAGTATACGCGGCCCTCAGCGGCGGGCGGCGGCCACCGCCGCGTCGAACGCGACCGGATCGTGGCCCGAGAAGACCCGCACGTCGGGGTGGGCCAGCGCCAGCGCGCGCACCCGGTCCTGGTTGGCGCGGCGGGCCGCGCGATCGGCGTCGGCGCGGCGCTGGAAGTAGCGCAGCGCGAGCGGCGCGTGCGGGGTCGCCTCGATCTGGCCGTGGAAGAAGAAGCTGTCGCCGGCGTGGAACAGCCAGCCGCGATCGCTCCGTACCGCGACGCCGCAGTGCCCGGCGGTGTGGCCGGGCAGCGGGGCCAAGAGCACGTCGGGGTGCAGGTCGCCGAGGGCCCGGACGCCGTCGAGGCCGCGCCAGGTGTCGCCGCCGTCGCCGTAGGTGCGGCAGCGGCTCGGGTCGGGGAGCTGCGCCGGCACGTAGCGGCGGCGGGCCAGCGCCGTCGGTCGGTCGCGCGCGGCGGCGAGCTCGCGGTCGTGGACGTGGACCGTGGCCCACGGGAAGTCGGGGACGCAGCCGGCGTGATCGAGATCGAGGTGGGTCAGGATCAGGTGGCGCACGTCGCGCGGATCGAAGCCGAGCGCGCGGACCTGGGCCAGCGCCGGCTCGGCGGGATCGAGGCGCGGCGCGGCCTGCCACACCCAGCTGCGCCCCAGGCGCGCGGGATCGGCCAGGTCGCCGGTGCCGAGGCCGCCGTCGACCAGCGCCAGCCCGTCGGGGAGCTCGAGGAGCAGCGAGTGGCAGATCAGCCGCGCGCGGCCGAACGGGCTGCCGGTGCCGTTGACGAAGCGCTGGCCGTGGGGGCACATCGTGCCGGTGTTGAGGTGGTGGACGCGCATGCCCACCATGATGCGGCCGATCCTGGTATCGCGGAACGACGTATTCGATGGGTGTGCCATAGTCTGTGCCTATGGAGCTGCGCGAGCTGGGCTACTTCGTCGCGGTGTTCGAGGAGGGCAGCGTCAGCGCCGCGGCCCGGCGCAGCCACATCTCGCAGCCGTCGGTGTCGGCGGCGCTGGCGGCGCTCGAGGCCGAGCTGGGCGCGACCCTGTTCCTGCGCCACCGCCGCGGCGTCGCGCCGACCGCCGCCGCCGATCAGCTGTACCCGACCGCGCGGCGGCTGATCGCCGAGGCCCAGGCGTTGCGGTCGGCGTTCCGCGCCCCCGCGGCGCGGGCCCCGCTCGAGGTCGGCGTGCTGCGATCGCTCGACGCCGCCCGCGGGCGGGAGCTGCTGCGGGCGCTGGCCGCGGCCCCCGAGCTGCAGCTGCGGCTGGTCGAGCCCGAGGCCCGCTGCGACGTGCGGGTGATCAGCCGCGGCATGCTGCGGGCGGGCGAGACCTTCCGGCCGCTGTGGTCGGAGCGGTTCGTGGTCGCGCTGCCGGCGGCGCACCCGCTGGCGCTGCGGCCGACGCTGCGCGCGGCCGACCTGATCGGCCAGCCGTTCATCGAGCGCTGCCACTGCGAGCACGCCCGGCAGTTCGCGCGCCGGCAGCCGCGGGTCGAGCCGGTCGCGGTGGCGGCGTCGGAGGAGTGGGCGCTGGCGCTGGTCGCCGCCGGCGTCGGCGTCGCGATCGTGCCGGCCGGATCGGCGCGGGCCGATCCGCAGATCGCCGTGCGGCCGCTGGCCGACGTCGCGGTCACCCGCGAGATCGGGCTGGCGCTGCGCGCGCGCCTGCCGCAGCCGATCGTCAAGCTGTGCGCGCAGGTGCAGGCGGGGTTCGCGACCGTGGCGCGCGCGGCGTGACGACCGCGCGCGGCCTACGCCCCGCGCGATGAAACGGCCTGCAACGCGCAGGGCAACACGATCGTTGCGCAAGCCGTTCGCGTGACAACCCGCCGCGTCGGCGCGCCTTGGCGTCGCCACGACCAGGGTCTACGCCTGTTGGCGTGCGTGCCCAGCTGCTCCGAGCGTTGCTGATCCCGACGGTCGTGCTCGCCGCCGCGTGCGGTGGGTCGCGGCGCGACGCCGACGCGACCGTCGACGTGCCGGCCGGCCGGCTGGCGCCGCTGCCGCCGGCCGCCGCGGTGGACGGCGCGGACTTCGCGACCAGCGAGCGCTGCGCGCCGTGCCACGGCGCCGCCGGCGGCGTCATCCGTGACGGTGCCGGGCGTGACGTCTCGCCGGTCACGGCCTACGCGACGTCGATGATGAACTGGTCGGCGCGCGACCCGTACTGGCTCGCGGTGTGGAGCGGCGAGCGCGCCGCTCACGCCGGCGGCGTGGCGGTGGTCGACGATCTGTGCACGCGCTGCCACGCGCCGATGGGCGCGCGCGAGCTGGCGCGCGGCGGCGCGGCGATCGACTTCACCACCGTCACCAGCGATCCGGGCGCGGCGGGGCAGCTCGCCCGCGAGGGCGTCGGCTGCACCACCTGCCACCAGATCGCGGCCGCCGGGCTCGGCACCCCCGCGACCTACGACGGCCTGTTCGCGACCACCAGCGCCCGCCAGCTCGCGGGCCCGCACGCCCGGCCGTTCCCGATGCCGATGCAGCGCCACGTCGGCTACACCCCGGTCGAGGGCGCGCACGTGACGCAGAGCGAGCTGTGCGCCTCGTGCCACACCGTCATCACCCGACCGCTCGACGCGGCGGGCCAGCCGATCGGCCCCGAGGTCAACGAGCAGACCACCTACCTCGAGTGGCGGGCGTCCGGCCTGGCGCGGGCCGGCGTCACCTGCCAGGCGTGTCACGCGCCGACGACGGACGTCGACGGCGCCCCGATCGTCGCCAAGCTGTCGCCGATGCCCCCGTGGCTCGAGCCACGCCAGCCGATCGGTCGCCACACCTTCCTGGGCGCCAACGCGTACATGCTGGCGCTGCTCGCCGACAACCAGGCCTGGACCGGCAGCGCCGTGGCGCCAGCGACGCTGCGGGCCGGCGTCGACGCGGCGATCGCGATGGGGCGATCGGCGGCGACGCTGGCGATCGCGGACGCGGCCGTGGTCGGGGGGCGGGTGCGGGCGGCGATCCGCGTCACCAACCTCACCGGCCACAAGCTGCCGACCGGCTACCCGGGGCGCCGCATGTGGCTGCACATCCGCGCGCTCGACGCCGCCGGGGCGGTGGTGTTCGAGAGCGGCGGCGTCGACGGCGCGGGGCACCTCGTCGACGCCGCGGGCGCGCGGCTCGATCCTGGCGACGCGGTGTTGCCGCACCGCGATCGCGTGGGTGGTGCCGCCGAGGTCGCGCTGTGGGAGGCGGTGCAGGTCGGGCGCACCGGCGCGCCCACCCACGCGCTGCTCGAAGCGTGGGGGATGGGCAAGGACGACCGGCTGCTGCCGCGCGGCTGGGATCCGACCGCGCCCGACGCCGCCCGCACGATCCCGATCGGCGTGGCCGACGACGCCGACTTCGTGGCGGGCAGCGACGTGGTGCACCTCGACGCGGCCGCGCCAGGCGCGGTGCGCCTCGAGGTCGAGCTGGCGTTCCAGAGCGTCCCGCCGGCGGCGCTCGAGGCGGCGGCCGCGCTGCGCACCGCCGCGGCCGCGTCGTTCGCGGCGATGACCGCGCGGCGGCCGCCGACGCCGATCGTGTTGGCGCAGGCCCAGGTCGCGCTGTGACGCGCGCGGCGTTTGCGGGGGTGCGGCGACGCACCTCCGCAAGCTCAGGAGAACGGTCGCTCGCCGGCCAGCAGGTGCTCGAGCGTCTCGCGCTCGCGGATGATCCGCCAGCGCTTGCCGTCGACGACGACCTCGGCGGCGCGGGGCCGGGTGTTGTAGTTCGACGACATCGTCATGCCGTAGGCGCCGGCGGCGCCGATCGCCAAGAGGTCGCCCTGCGCGAGCGCCGGCAGCGCGCGGTCGCGGGCCAGGAAGTCGCCGGTCTCGCAGATCGGCCCGACGATGTCGGTGACCTGGGTGGCGGCGCCCTTCTTGTGCACCGGCTGCATCGGGTGGTGGCTGCCGTAGAACGACGGGCGCAACAGGTCGTTCATCGCGGCGTCGACGATCGTGAAGTGCTTGGTCTCGCCGGGCTTGCGGTACAGCACCCGGGTCACCAGCGTGCCGGCCGGCCCGACGATCGAGCGCCCCGGTTCGACCAGGAGCTTGATCGGCGGCAGCGCCTTGAGCGGGGCCAGCGCGGCCTTGACCGCGGCGCCGTACTCGCCGTGGCTGGGCGGCGGCGCGTCGCCGTCCTTGCCGTAGTCGATGCCGAGGCCGCCGCCGATGTCGATCAGATCGATCGCGATGCCGTCGGTGGCGAGGTCGAGCACCAGCTTGCACAGGCGGGCGATCGCGTCGGAGAACGGCGCGGTCTTGGTGAGCTGGCTGCCGATGTGGCAGTCGATGCCGCGCACCAGCAGGTTGGGCATGCCGGCGGCGCGGCGGAACACGTCGCGGGCGACGTCGGCGGCGATGCCGAACTTGTTCTGCTTGAGGCCGGTCGAGATGTACGGGTGGGTCTGGGCGTCGACGTCGGGGTTGACCCGCAGCGCGACCGGCGCGATCACGCCGGCGGCGCGCGCGACGCGATCGATCGCCACCAGCTCCTCGATCGACTCGACGTTGAACGCCAGGATGCCGGCGGCCAGCGCGGCCTTGATCTCGGCCTCGGTCTTGCCGACGCCCGAGAACACGACCTTGCCGGGATCGCCGCCCGCCCGCTGCCAGCGGTACAGCTCGCCGGCCGAGACGATGTCGGCGCCGGCGCCCTCGGCCACCAGCATCGACAGGATGCCGAGCGACGAGTTGGCCTTGACGCTGTAGCAGACCAGGTGGTCGACGCCGGCCAGCGCGTCGTCGTACGCGCGGTAGGCGCTGGTGATCGCGTGCTTGCTGTAGACGTAGGTCGGCGTGCCAACCTCCGCGGCGATGGTCGCCAGCGGCACGTCTTCGCAGTGGAGGGCGTCGTCCTGGTAGTGGAAGGGGGGTCGCGTCACGAGGTTGCTCCCAGTTGCGCGCGCAGCCGCGCGATCTCGGCGAGGATCCGGCCGCGGGCCGGGCCGCCGATCACGTCCCGGCGATCGACCGCGCGGGCGGGGTCGAGCCAGGTCGCGACGTCGGCGTCGAAGCGCGGGTCGGCGGCGCGCAGCTCGTCCAGCGACAGCTCGCCGAGCTCACGGCCGGCGGCCACCGCGCTCCGGACCAGACCGCCGGCGATGTCGTGGGCGTCGCGGAACGCGGCGCCCTTGTTGACCAGGTAGTCGGCCAGCTCGGTGGCCACCAGGTAGCCGCGATCGACCGCGGCCCGCAGCACCGCGACGTCGAGCTCGAGCGAGCCGATCATGCCAGCCGCGACCTCGAGGCTGGCGGCGACGGTCTCGACCGCGTCGTACAGCGGCTCCTGGGTCTCCTGCAGGTCCTTGTTGTAGGCCAGCGGCAGGCCCTTCACGACGGTGACCAGCGTGACCCACGCGCCGACCACGCGGCCGACCTTGGCCCGCAGCAGCTCGGCGAGGTCGGGGTTCTTCTTCTGCGGCATCAGCGAGCTGCCCGAGCACCACGCGTCGGACAGCCGGGCGAAGCCGAACTCCTGCGAGGTCCAGAGCACCAGCTCCTCGCCCAGCCGCGACAGGTGCACGCCGATCAGCGCGCAGGTCGCGACCAGCTCGATCGCGAAGTCGCGATCGCCGACCGCGTCGAGGCTGTTGCGGGTGACGTCGGGCAGGTCGAGGGCCTGGGCCACCTGCTGGCGATCGATCGGGAACGTCGTCGCGGCCAGCGCGCCCGAACCCAGCGGCGACACCGCGGCCCGGCGGCCGGCGTCGGCGAGCCGCGCCCGATCGCGGGTCAGCATCTCGACGTAGGCCAGGAAGTGGTGGGCGGCGCGGATCGGCTGGGCCCGCTGCAGGTGGGTGTAGCCCGGCATCAGCGTGTCGACGTGGCGCGCGGCCTGCTCGACCAGCGCGCGCTGCAAGGTCGCGCAGCGCGCGTCGAGGTCGGCGATCGCAGCCCGCGCATACAGCCGCAGGTCGAGCGCGACCTGATCGTTGCGGCTGCGGCCGGTGTGCAGCCGCCGGCCGGCGTCGCCGATCGCGTCGATCAGCCGGGCCTCGACGTTCATGTGGACGTCCTCGAGCGCGGGATCCCACGGCAGCTCGCCGCTGGCCAGCTGGTCGCGCACCTGGGCCAGGCCGTCGGCGATCGCGTCGGCGTCGGCCTCGGTGAGCACCCCGACCGCGGCCAGCATCCGCGCGTGCGCGGTGGAGCCGGCGACGTCGTGGGGCAAGAGGCGCTGATCGAAGTCGACCGACGCGTTCATGGCCTGGGCCACGTCGGCGAGGCCACCCTCGAAGCGTCGGCTGCGCGCGCCCTTGGTACCGCTCATGGCGTCGCAGTATAAACACGACGCACGAACCAGGAGCTGGCGATGATCGAGAGAGTTTCGTTTCCTTCGGCCACGGGTGACACGGCGAGCGGCGCGCTGGCGCTGCCGCCCGGCGAGGCGCGCGCGCCCGCGGTGATCTTGGTTCACGAGTGGTGGGGGCTGACCGATCAGATCACCGCCACCGCCGAGCGGCTGGCCGCCGCCGGGTTCGTGGTGCTGGCGGTGGACCTGTACCGCGGCACGGTGACCCGCGATCCCGCCGAGGCGCAGCGGCAGATGGTGGCGCTGCCGCGCGAGCGCAGCCTCGCCGATCTCACCGGCGCGGTCGCGTACCTGAAGGCCCACCCGCGCGCGACCGGCAAGGTCGCGATCACCGGCTTCTGCATGGGCGGCGCCTACGCCTTCGCGGCGGCGTGCTTCATCCGCGGGCTGTCGGCGGCGGTGCCGTTCTACGGTCTGCCGCCCAACCCCGACTGGAGCCAGGTCGACGTCCCGATCCAGGCCCACGTCGCCCAGCACGACGGCTGGGTCAAGCCGGCGGCCGTCGAGGCCATCCGCGACACGCTGGTGGCGCGCGGCCAGGCCATGGACGTCCACGTCTACGACGCCGACCACGCGTTCATGAACGAGCAGCGGCCCGAGGTCTACGCGCCCGAGGCGGCCCGGGTCGCGTGGGATCGCGCGGTGGCGTTCCTCCGCCAGCACACCGCGTAGGTGGTAGCGTCCGCGCGGTGACCGACGCCGAGGACGTCTCTCCCGACCTGCCCGACGACGTCCCCGGCGCGCGCTTCGAGCGGCGCAAGCGCGCCATCGGCCTGGTCGCGGCGCCGTCGGCCGCGGTGCTGGTGGCGATCCTCGACCGCCACGGCCCGGCGCCGGCGCTGACCGCGCTGATGACGCTGGCGATCGGCTGGTGGTTGACCGAGGCGCTGCCAGCGGCGGCGGTGGCGCTGGTGGTCGCGGCGCTGGCGGTGGTGCTCGACCTCGCGCCGCCCAAGGTGGCGTTCGCGGCGTTCGGCTCGCCGCTGCTGTTCATGTTCGTCGGCGCGTTCTTCGTCGCCGAGGCGATGAAGGTGCACGGGCTGGGCGATCGGCTCGCCGCCGCCGCCAGCCGGCTGGCGCGCGGGCCGCGCTCGTTGGTGATCGCGCTGTCGGGCGCGGCGTTCGTGCTGTCGGCGTTCATGTCCAACGCCGCGGCCACGGCGATCATCTTGCCGATCGCGCTGGCCGCGGCCGCTGGGACGTCGCCGCGCTACCAGGCGGCGATGGTGCTGGCGATCGCGTGGGCGGCGTCGATGGGCGGGCTGGCGACGCCGGTGGGGACGCCGCCCAACCTGATCGGCCTGGGTCAGCTGCGCGCGGCCGGCGTCGACGTCGGCTTCACCGACTGGGTCATGATCGCGGCGCCGATCGCGATCGCGATGCTGATCGCGATGTGGCTGGTGCTGTTCGCGGTGTTCGGCGTCCGTCGCGAGGCGGTGACGCTGCGCGCGCCGGCGCAGCCACGGTGGCGGCGGGGCGAGGTGTCGATCGCGATCGCGCTGACGGTCGCGGTGCTCGGGTGGCTGGCGCCCAGCCTGGTCGAGCTGCTGGCGCCGGGTGCGGCGGCGCGCTGGACCAAGGCCCACGTCACCGAGGAGGTGGTGGCGATCCTCGCCGGTGGCCTGCTGTTCGTGCTGCCCGGCGGGGCGCCCGGCAAGCCGCGGCCGGCGCTGACCTGGGACGAGGCGACGCGGATCGACTGGGGCGTCGTGCTGCTGTTCGGCGGCGGCATCCTGCTCGGCGATCTGGCGCGCTCGACCGGGCTCACCGACACCTGGGGCCGCGCGCTGGTGGCGTGGACCGGCGCGTCGTCGACGTGGGCGGTGGTCGCGCTGTGCATCGGCGTGGCGATCGTGCTGTCGGAGGCGACCAGCAACACCGCGACCGCGACCTTGATGGCGCCGCTCGCGATCGGCCTGGCCAACGCCACCCACACCTCGCCGGTCGCCGCGGTGCTGGGCGCGACGATCGGCGCGTCGTTCGGGTTCATGATGCCGATCTCGACCGCGCCCAACGCGCTGGCCTACGGCACCGGGCGCGTGACGATGGGGCAGATGATGCGCGCCGGGATCATCTTCGACGTGGTCGGCTTCGTCGTCGTGTGGCTCGGGCTGCGCGTCGCGCTGCCGCTGTTCGGCTGGGGCTGACGCCGCCGTCGTCCGCGATACCGGACATCCGCACCGACGGAGGAAAGCGCGCCTCAGGCCGCGCGGAACTTGCGACCCAGCCCCGCACCTCTAGGATGGCGCATCAAGGAGCCCACCATGATGAACGCCATGCCGATGATGAACCCGATGATGAACGCCATGCCGCAGATGCCGATGGGCGGCATGCCGATGAACCCGATGATGGGCCAGATGGGCATGATGCCGGGCATGATGCCGATGGGCATGATGAACCCGATGATGGGTCAGATGCCGGGCATGATGATGGGTCAGATGCCGGGCATGATGCCGGGCATGATGCCGATGGGCGGCATGCCGATGATGGGCATGATGCCGATGATGGGCATGATGCCCATGATGTGTCGGATGACGATGGAGATGGGCAAGGACGGCATGATGATGAAGCTCATGCCGATGGACCCCGCGCACCTCGACGCCATGCGCGAGCGCATGACCCAGATGCAGACCATGACCGGCATGCAGATGCCGATGATGATGATGATGGGCGGCATGCCCATGATGATCTGCATGCCCTGACCCACCGCGCTTCCACCGCAAGGGGCCCATCGCGGCACCCGACTCGCGCGTCACCACCCACGTCGCGTGTTACCGCGGATCCCCCGAGCCACGCTCCGGGCCGTTACGGGCGGGGGGCCCCACGAATGTGGGGGAGGGTTCTTGCGAAAAACCCTCCTTAGGAACACCAAGCCGCGTTCCTACGCGGCTTGCTTCGAAAAGAGCGCGTCGACCT
>Ga0073899_10004064_pt1 | contig 12845 bp, 8 predicted proteins | sample KloWWTmetaKNB5Ph_FD_88975 | JGI IMG/M metagenome (GOLD analysis project Ga0073899, IMG submission 88975) | Active sludge microbial communities from Klosterneuburg, Austria, studying microevolution and ecology of nitrifiers - Klosterneuburg... | ecosystem: Engineered > WWTP > Aerobic digester >... | reverse complement strand
GGGCTTACGCCGGCGCCCGGGTCGCCAGCGCCGCCAGCGCCGGGCCGGTCAGCCGCTGCACGGTCCACTCGTCCTGCGGCGCCGCGCCCAGCGCGCGGTAGAAGTCGAGCGCCGGCTGGTTCCAGTCGAGCACCGACCACTCGAAGCGCCCGTAGCCGCGCGCCACGCAGATCTTGGCCAGCGTCGCCATCAGCGCCAGGCCCAGGCCGCGGCCGCGGGCCTCGGGCTCGACGAACAGATCCTCGAGGTACAGGCCGGGCCTGGCCAGGAACGTCGAGTAGCTGGTGAAGAACAGCGCGAAGCCCCGCGGTCGGCCGTCGGCCTCCACCAGCAGCACCTCGGCCGCCGGGCGCGGGCCGAACAACGTCGCCGCCAGCGCGGCCTCGTCGGCGACCACCGCGTCGGCGAGCCGCTCATACTCCGCCAGCGCGCGGATGAAGCCGAGGATCACGCCGACGTCGTCGACGGTGGCCGGGCGCACGACCGGCGCGGTCATCGCAGCCGCTGGCCCAGCGAGCGGGCGCTCGAGCCACCGTCGGGGCGGGGCGGCTCGGGGCGATCGGGCGCCGCCGGCAGCACCGGCCGGCCGAACGTCACCTGCAGCGTGCAGCCGAACTCCTCCTCGAACAGATCGCGCTTGCGCAACAGCTCCTCGACGTCGATCGCGCCGCCGCGCTCCGCGGCGGTCACCAGGTCGAGCACCACCGCGTTGCCGGCGCGCGACGCGACCACGCCGTCGAACCGCTGGCGGTGGCCGGAGTCGATGCCGTCGGCCAGGCGCAGCAGCGCCAGCAGCCGGCGCGCCGCCCCGCGCTGATCCTTGGGCAGCGTCGACTCGGCGATCACGCGCTTGGCCTCGCTCGCCGACTTGCGGTGGCCGCGGGCCAGCGTCGCGACCAGCTCGCGGTCGGGGTCGGCCAGCCCGGGGATGCGGCCCCAGCGGATCATGTACTCGCTGTGCTTGTGGTGGCCGCGGGTGTGGACCACCTCGCCGACGTCGTGCAAGAGCGCCGCGACCTCGAGCACGACGCCGAGGTGCTCGGGCAGCTGGTGCAGGTCGCGCAGCTGCGCGAACAGCGCGCGGGCCAGGCGGCGCACTTGCTCGCCGTGGCTGGTGTCGTGATCGACCCGGCTGGCGAAGGCGCGCGCCGCGGTCACCACCGCCTTGTCCTTCTCGCTGTCGCTCTGGCCGGGCGCCTCGTCGATGGCCTCGGCCAGCTCGAGCAGCACCGCCTCGCGGATGCCGACGCCGGGCGCCAGGAACCGCGTGATGCCGAGCTGCCGGCCGACGGTCGCCAGCACCAGCGCGGCCACGCCCAGCACCTCGGCGCGATCGCGGCGCACGCCGTACCGCTCCATGCGGCCGTCGACCGACAGCGCCAGGAGCTCGGGCAGGCCGCGCTCGAGCGCCGCGAGCTCGAAGCCGGGCATCGCCGAGCCGCTCTCGCCATCGCCCGGGAAGATCCGGGCCAGCGCCTCGGCGTTGCCGCCGCAGGCCGCGGCGATCCCGAGGTCGCGGATCGGCGGCATCACCGACTGCAGGAGCGTCGCGACGTAGCGCCGCACCATGCCGGCGCCGTCCTCGGCGATCGCGCCGTCGAGGCCCATCGTCTCGAGCAGGCGCACCGTGCCGATCGGCGCCGAGCAGGACCGCCACCGGGCGCGGGCCGGATCGTAGAGGTTGACCTCGAGGCTGCCGCCGCCGAGATCGAGCACGCAGCGGGGCGGCGGGCGCGACGCGAAGGCGTGGGTGACCGCCTTGCGGATCAGCCGGGCCTCCTCGTCGCCGTCGATGATGTCGAGCTCGATGCCGGCCTCGTGGGCCAGCCGGTGCAACAGCACGTCGCGGTTGTCTGCGGTGCGCACCGCCGAGGTCGCCACCGCGCGGTAGCGGGTCACGGCGTGGCGGTCGAAGGCCGCGCGGAAGTGCTGGAACGCCGCCACCGCGGCGTCGATCGTGTCGTTGTCGAGCACGCCGCGGGTGAACGCGCCGTGGCCCAGCCGCACCGGCACCCGCTCGGCCTCGATGCGGTTGAGGCCGGCGGCGGTCCACTCGGCGATCACCACCCGGATCGCGTTGGATCCGGCGTCGACGGCGGCGAGCGTGGTGCGCGTGGTCACGAGGCCTCGATTGCGAGTGGTACCACGGCGGTCGCGTCGACCGCGGGCCGATCCCGCCTGCCGCTACTCCAGCGCGCGCATGCCGGGCGCCTCCCGCCCGGTCGAGGCCACGTATTCTTCGTAGCTGCCGCCGTACAGCCGGGGTCCGCCGCTGCCCAGCTCGAGCACCCGGGTGGCCAGCGCGCGCAAGAACTGCCGGTCGTGGGACACGAACACCAGCGTGCCCTCGTACTCGGCCAGCGCGTTGATCAGGGCGCGCTTGGTGACGATGTCGAGGTGGTTGGTCGGCTCGTCGAGGATCATCAGGTTGGGCGCGTCGTACAGGAGCTTGGCCAGCGCCAGCCGCGCCTTCTCGCCGCCCGACAGCACCCGCACCGGCTTGAGCACGTCGTCGTCGTGGAAGCCGAACGCGCCGGCCAGGTTGCGCAGCGTGCCCTGGTTGGCGGCCGGGGCGTGGGCCTCGAGCTCCTCGAGGATCGTGCGATCGCCGCCGAGGTTGTCCATCGTGTGCTGGGCGTAGTAGCCCATCGCCACCGCGGCGCCGATGGTCACGCCGCCGGCGTCGGGCGCCAGCGCCCCGGCCATCATCTTGAGCAGCGTCGACTTGCCGGCGCCGTTCTCGCCCATCACCGCCCACCGCTCCTTGCGGCGCACGGTCAGCGACAGCCCGTCGTGGATGGTGCGGGCGCCGTAGGCCTTGCGCAGGCCGTCGCAGCGGACCACGTCGTCGCCCGAGCGGCTGGGCGCGCGGAACCCGAACTTCTTCTCGATGATCCGCCGCGGCGGCGCCAGCTTCTCGATCTTGTCGAGCTTCTTGACCCGCGACGCCACCTGCGCGGCCTTGGCCGCGTGGGCGGCGAACCGCTCGATGAACCGGCTCTCCTTGGCGAGCATCGCCTGCTGCCGGGCGTACTCGGCCTCGTAGCGCGCCGAGGCCTCGGCCCGGGCCCGCTCGTAGAACTCGTAGTTGCCGCCGTAGGTGCGCGCAGTGCCGCCGTCGATCTCGATGATCTTGCTGACGATGCGGTTCAGGATCTCGCGGTCGTGGCAGGTCATCACGACCGCGCCCTGGAAGGCCTTGAGCCACGCCTCGAGCCACAGGATCGACTCGAGGTCGAGGTAGTTGGTCGGCTCGTCGAGCAGCAGCACGTCGGGCTGGGCCAGGAGGATCTGGGCCAGCGCCACCCGCATCTTCCAGCCGCCCGACAGCGTGCCGACGTCGTCGCCGAGCTTGTCGGGCGCGAAGCCCAGGCCGGCCAGGATCGCGTTGGCCCGGCCCTCGAGCTGGTAGCCGCCCAGCTCGCTGTAGCGGGCCTCGACGTCCGCGTAGCGCTCGACGACGCGGTCGAGATCGTCGCCGCCCTCCTCGAGCTGCGCGGTCAGGCGCGCCAGCTCGGTGGCCAGCGTCGCGACCTCGCCGGCGCCGGCGCAGGTCTCGGCCAGGATCGACCGGCCCCGGAGCTCGCCGACGTCCTGGCGGAAGTAGCCCAGCGTCAGCTTCTTGGGGCGCTCGACCTGGCCGTCGTCGGGCAGCTCGTCGCCGACGATCAGCCGGAACACGGTGCTCTTGCCGGCGCCGTTGGCCCCGACCAGGCCGATCTTCTCGCCGGGGTTCACCTGGAACGACGCCTCGACGAACAGCACCTGCCCGCCGTACTGCTTGCTGACATTGGCGAACGCGATCATGGCGCCGCCGCATAGCACGAAACCCGGCTCCGATCGCACCGCGATCGCCGCCGCCGCGGCGGCCGCCGGGTCTCGCGGACGAGCGCCCGGCCCGTCACCTCACGAGAGCACGAAGCCGCGGCCGACGTCGCCCTCGTCGCTGACGCCGCGGACGCGGTCGGCGCACGGGTCGGCGCAGGGATCCTCGCTGCCGTCGCCGCACGGGTTGACCGCGCCGTCGTCGCCGCAGGGGTTGGGCTGGGTGCCGTCGGCGGTGGCGTCGGGCGCCGCCTCCTGGGCCGCCGGGTCAGGCGTGGTCGCCGCCGGCTTCGACTTGCTGCACGCCGCCGAGCCGAGCATGGCGCCCGCGAACACGACGGTCTTCCAGATGGTCTTGGTGGCTTCGCGACGAAGGTTCATGGTCTCCGAGCGTACGCGGCCGGCGGCCGAGATTCAACGCCCGGTTTCACCGGCGCGCCGGGCGACGCGTCAGCCCGGACGGCGGGCCTTGTACCGGTTGATCAGGCCGTTGGTCGAGGCGTCGTGGGCGGTCACCAGCGCGTCGCCGGCCAGCTCGGGCAGGATCCGCGACGCCAGCTGCTTGCCCAGCTCGACGCCCCACTGATCGAAGCTGTAGACCCGCCACACCACGCCCTGCACGAAGATCTTGTGCTCGTACAGCGCGATCAGCGCGCCCAGCGTGCGCGGGGTCAGGCGCTGCACCAGGATCGACGTCGTCGGCCGGTTGCCGGGGAAGGTCTTGTGCGGCGCCAGCTCGTCGACCCGCGCCGCCGGCAGGCCCTGCGCCACCAGCTCGGCGCGGGCCTCCTCGGGCAGCTTGCCGCGCATCAGCGCCTCGGGCTGGGCGAAGAAGTTGGCCAGCAGGATCTCGTGGTGCGGGCCCAGCGGGTTGTGGCTCTCGATCGGCGCGATGAAGTCGGCCGGGATGAGCTGCGTGCCCTGGTGGATGAGCTGGTAGAAGGCGTGCTGGCCGTTGGTGCCGGGCTCGCCCCAGATGATCGGGCCGGTGGTGTAGTCGGCGATCGGCCGGCCGTCGCGATCGACGCCCTTGCCGTTGGACTCCATGTCGCCCTGCTGCAGGTACGCGGCGAAGCGGTGCAGGTACTGGTCGTAGGGCAGGATGGCGTGGCTGGCGGCGCCGAAGAAGTTGGCGTACCAGACGCCGAGCATCGCCAGGATCACCGGCAGGTTGTCGGCCAGGGGCGCGGTGCGGAAGTGCTCGTCGAGGTCGTGGGCGCCGGCCAAGAGCTCCTCGAACGCGTCCATGCCGATCACGCACGCGATCGACAGGCCGATCGCGCTCCACAGCGAGTAGCGGCCGCCCACCCAGTCCCAGAACTCGAACATGTTGGCGGTGTCGATGCCGAAGGCCGCCACCTCCTTGGCGTTGGTCGACAGCGCGACGAAGTGCTTGGCCACCGCGTCGGGGCCGGCGCCCAGGCCGGCCAGCAGCCAGGCCCGCGCGCTCCGGGCGTTGGTCAGCGTCTCCTGGGTGGTGAAGGTCTTGCTGGCGACGATGAACAGCGTGCGCGCCGGGTCGAGGCCGCGCAGCGTCTCGGCCAGGTGGGTGCCGTCGACGTTGGACACGAAGTGCGCGCGCAGGGTGGGGTGGGCGTAGGCCCCGAGCGCCTCGGTCACCATCACCGGCCCCAGGTCCGAGCCGCCGATGCCGAGGTTGACGACGTCGGTGATCGGCTGGCCGGTGTGGCCGAGCCAGGCGCCGGCGCGCAGCTGGTCGCTGACGCGGCGCATCTGCGCCAGCACCGCGGCGATCTGCGGCATCACGTCGACGCCGTCGACCACCACCGGCCGGCCCGAGCGGTTGCGCAGCGCGGTGTGCAGCACGGCGCGGTCCTCGGTGGCGTTGATGTGGGCGCCGGCGAACATGCGGTCGCGCCAGCCGGCGACGTCGGCGTCGGCGGCCAGCGCCAGCAGCAGGCGCCAGGTCTCGTCGGTGGTGCGGTGCTTCGAGAAGTCGACGAACAGGCCGCAGGCCTCGCGCGACATGCGGTCGAAGCGATCGGGATCGGCGGCGAACAGCGCGCGCATCGTCACGTCGGCGATCGCCGCGTGGTGCGCGCGCAGCGCCTGCCATGCCGGGGTGCTGGTGAGGCTGGTCATTGCCGCGCGAGCAGACCACGCACGCCGCGGCGGCGCCAGCCACGCGCCCGCGACGCGGACGTCACCCCGCCATCATGCCGCGCATCCGCCGCACCAGCTCGGTGATGATCGCGCCGCCGATCGCCGGCCGCTCGGCCAGCAGGTCCTTGAACTCGCGGCCGGGCACGACCAGCAGGCGGGTGCGCTCGAGCGCCCGCACCGTCGCCGAGCGCGGCGCGGCGTCGAACACCGCCATCTCGCCGATGCAGGCGCCGGGGCCGAGCTCGGACAGCGTGCGCTCGGGGCGGTCGCCGCCGCCGGTGAAGACCCGGACCTTGCCCTTGACCAGCAGGTACACCGCGTCGCCGGCGTCGCCCTCCTTGCACACGTCGCCGCCGGGCAGCAGGTGCTGCTCGACCACCACCGCGGCGATGTCGTCGAGGTCGTCGGGGGCCAGCTCGCCGAACATCGGCACCTGGCGCAACAGCATCAGCCGCTCGATCTCGGTCAGCGTCTCGACCCGGGCGTTGGCGTCGAGGGTGGCGTAGACGCCGGCGTTGCCGATGCCCTTGACGGTCTGGGCCAGCACCGAGGCGTCGGCCGCCGGGTACTCGCCCGAGGAGCCGCCGGCCACGGCCCGGACCGCGGCCTGCTTGACCTTGGGGTCGGCGTCGGCCAGCGCCTTCTGCAGGAGCTCGCGGGTCAGCCGGGCCCGGGCGCCGAGCGCGCGCACCGCGGCCTGGCGCACCATCGCGTCGGCGTCGTCCATCGCCGCCACCAGCGCCGCGCGGGCGCCGTCGTCGTCGAACCGCGACAGCACGATCACCACCGCCGCGCGCAGGTAGCGCGACGGATCGTCGACGATCGCCAAGAGCGGCGCCGGCGCCAGCGGCTCGGGCCCGCCGTGCCACAGCGCCTCGAGCGCGGCGTGCAGCGGCAGCACCAGCGCGTCGGGGGCGGTGCCGCGCAGCGCATGGACCGCGGCCGGCGCGGTCGCCGGCTTGGCCTCGATCGCGGTCCGGGCCGCGCCGATCTCGTCGCGGCGGGCCATCGCGGCGAGCAGGCCCAGCGCCCGCACCGCGCGCGCGCTGCCGCGCCAGCGGGCGGTGTGCGCGACGAAGCGCAGGGTCGCCGACTCGCTGCCGACCGCGTCCTGGGCGTGGGCGGCGCGGGCCGCCGCGGCCAGCCGCTCGATCGCGCGCACCTCGGCCGTGATCAGCGCCGTGATCGGCCCGTCGGGGCCCAGCAGGTGGGCCAGCTCGGCGGCGGCGTCGTCGGCGCCGACGCCGTGATCGCCGGCCAGGGACGCCAGCGACGCCTCGCTGGGCGCGACGCCGCCGCCCGCGGCCTCGATCACCAGCCGCTCGAGCGCCTTCTTGTACTGCTGGCTCTTGAGGCGCTGCTCGACCGAGCCCTGGTAGGCGGGGTCGAACAGCTGGCGCTCCTCGGCCGACAGCTCGGCCAGGATCTTGGCGTGGTCCTTGTCGGACACGCCGAGCTGGGCGCGCAGGCTGTCGAGGATCACCAGCTCGCCCTTGGTGACCAGGCCGTCGGCCACCAGCTCGCGCACGGTCTCCTTGTAGGCGCGCAGCCGCGCCTCGCGCTGCTTGGTGCGCTCGTTGTGCAGGAGGTAGATGTCCTTGAGGTCGTCCGACGGCGGCGCGTCGCCCCACTCCCACTTGCGCAGGATCTTCTGCGCGAAGCGCTCCTGGACGTGCTCGCTCTCGCGGCGCTTCCACCGGCGGAAGAAGATCGCCGCGGTGGCGAACACCACGACCACGCCCCAGCCGTGGACCACCCAGCTGGGCAGCCGCCGCAGCGACGGCTGGCCGGCGAAGAAGTAGAAGCAGTTGATCGCCACGAACCCGGCCAGCGTGAGCAGCTGGTGGCGGACGTCGCGCGTCACCTCGGCCTTGGCCTCGGCGCTGGCGTCGGCCGCGAGCCGGCGGCTGGCCAGCCGGTGCCCGACGCGCTCGGCCAGCGCGAACACCGCGAACGACAGCGCGCCGCCGACGATCAACGTCAGCGGCGCCGCCACCACCCGCGGCACGCCGTGGGCGAAGTAGAACCCGGGGTCGAGCCAGCGCGCGGCCTGATCGGTCTCGTAGGCCCACGCGCCGCTGAAGTAGAAGTCCCAGCTCTCGGCGAGCAGGTAGTAGTAGACGTAGAACGCGGTGACGACGCCGGGCCACGCGTAGTACGCGAGCCGCCGGCCGCGCACCTCGGTCTCGGGCATCTCCTTCCAGTAGCCCTGCTCGAGGTCGATGTCGGGGCAGTGCTTCTTGCACGCCACGCACGGCGAGCACTGCGACGTGGGCTCGACGCCGCCGGCCGCGCGCGGCGCCGGCTCGGTGTAGATCTTCTCGACCAGCCCGACCGGGCAGATCAGGTTGCACCAGGTCTTGCCCGACCAGATCAGGCTGACCATCGCCGCCACCACCACCACCACCGCCAGGAACCCGGCCAGCCACAGCGGGCTGCCGTTGCCGGCCACCAGCCGGAACGACATGCCCACCAGCATCAGCCCGAGCTGCAGGTACAGGTAGTTCGTCGTCAGCCAGCCCTCGACCTTGCGGGTGCCGGGGCGGCCGAGCAGGCGCCCGACCTGGCCGACCACCGCCAGCGGGCAGATCCGCCGCCACACGTGGTAGCCGGCCACCACCCAGAACAGCGGCAGCGCGGCGATGCACATCGTCCACAGGATGCGGCTGCCGTGGCTGACCCCGAGGATCGTCGGGATGGTCGCGGCCAGCGCGATGACCATCACGACGCGGGCCGCGATCAGGTAGCGCGGCGCGGTCCCGCCGTCGGTGAAGGCGCCCCAGCCGGCGGTCCCAGCCTTCTTGCCGGCCTTGGCCGGCGCCGGCGGGTCCTTGACCACCGGCAGCTTCTTGTCACCGGCCATCGATCACTCCGGCAACGGCCGGGCGATGCGCGGCGCGCTGGTGTCGGCCAGCGCGCAGGTGAGCTTGGACTCCTTGCCCAGCTCGGCGGCGAGGAACGCCTTGGCCTTGCACTCTTGATCGGCCATGAACTCGAGGGCGTAGGCCTCCCAGCGGTGGCTGGGGACGATCTGGAAGTTGAGCGTCGCGATCGGGTGGTTGCCGGCCTTGGGCGCGCCGGCCTTGGGATCGGCGGTGGCCGGGTCGCCGTAGTCGCGCACGCCGAAATTGCGGATGTGGCACTGCGAGCAGGTCATGCCGTTCTCTTCGCCGTGATCGCGGCGGCCGTCGTCGAGCGGCAACAGCGCCACCGCCGGGCCCAGCTTGTGATCGCGGTACAGCGTCACCGCGTCGAGCTTGCCCGGCGCCGGCTTCTTGCCGGACAGATCGGGCAGGTCGACGAAGCCCAGGGCCTTGCGGCACAGCGCCTCGTAGCCGGGCTTGTGGCCCTTGTCGTCGGGGTCGAAGGTCGGCGCGCACTTGCCGATCCACGCGGCCTGATCGGCCGACGGCACGGCCATGGTCCAGAAGCCGGGGATGCCGATGTTGACGTAGCTCTGGGTGGCGCCGTCGCCGGCGACCATCGGCTTCTGCACGCTCCACGCCCAGCCGTCGCCCGACGCGTAGGTGCCGTCGGGGTTGCGGGTGGTGCCGCCGCCCAGCCGGGCCTCGGTCGGCAGCGCGATGAACGCCGAGCGCGCCCACGGCGCGGCGCCCTGGTACGACAGCACGCCCTTGACGAAGGCCGCGACCGCGGCGCCGTGGGCCTTGGGGTCCTTCTTCCACTTCGGGTTGACCGCGCCGTCGGCGGTCAGGAGGTGCTTCCAGAACAGCTCGGCGAAGACCTTGTTGTTCTCGGCCTTGGCCTCGGGCGGCAAGGTCGGCAGATCCTCGACCGGGCGCACCCGGAACATCGCGAACACCGGCTCCGGCGCCTTGACCGCCTGGTACACGAGGCGCAGTTCGTGGAACTTCTTGTCGATGCGCGGGCGCACGACGACGAGGCGCCAGTCCTTGGGATCGCCGAACGTCGCCTTGTCGAAGGTCGGCGCGTCAGGATCGAGCCGCGGGTTGCCGTGGGTGACGGCGAGGTTCTTGAGGAACTGCTTGAACAGCAGCGCCTTGTCGAGGGGCGGCAGCTTGGCGGCGGCCTCGGGGGGCAGCGGCGCGCGCATCGTCTCGGCGCTCCACGCCAGGAGCTCGTCGAACGGGTAGGCCTTGGCCGTGGCCTCGACCCGCTTGGGCTCGCGGATCGTGAACAGCGTCTCGGCGGCGTCGCCGGCCCACGGCGCGGTCGGCACCGGCTGCTTCTTCTTGGCCACCGCGATGTCCCACGACACCGACTGCGGCGGCTGGCCGGCGCCGGGGCCGGTCAGCTCGGTCACCGCCAGCGTGAAGTTGGCCTTGGGCAGGTCGGCCTTGGTCGGGGTCCAGGTGACGGTCTGGGTGATCGGATCGAACTTCGCCGATGCCGGCATCGACATCACCTCGACCTTCACGTCGTCGAGATCCTGATCGATCGCCGCGACCGAGAACGAGATCGTCTGGCCGACGCCGACGGTCTTCCACCCCGGCGCGAAGGTCTCGGGCGCGCGGTTGGCCCGCGGCGGCGCCGGCGGCGCGACCGGCTTCATGTCCTCGACCACCGCCGAGCCGCTGCCCGTGCCGGCGCTGGTCCCGGGGCCCGGGGGCGCGACCTTGGTGGGCTTCCCGCCGCAGGCGGCCAGGGCGAACAAGGCGGTGGCGAGGCGGGCGAATCCGGGTCGGTGAGCCATGTGCGCGCGAGCTTACCGGATCCCGCCGGTTCGCTGTGTCCGCCGTCGCACCCTTGGGGTAGGGTCCGCGGCCGTGACCGAGCCCGACGTCGTCGCCCTGGCCATCAACACCATCCGCACGCTGTCGATCGACGCGATCCAGCGCGCCAACAGCGGCCACCCCGGCCTGCCGATGGGCGCCGCGCCCATGGCGTACGCCCTGTGGCAGCGCCACCTGGTCGTCGACCCCGCGGCGCCGAGCTGGCCCGATCGCGATCGCTTCGTGCTGTCGGCCGGCCACGGCTCGATGCTGCTGTACTCGCTCTTGCACCTCGCCGGCTTCGATCTGCCGATGGCCGAGCTGCAGGCGTTCCGGCAGTGGGGCTCGAAGACGCCCGGCCACCCCGAGTTCCACCTCACCGCCGGCGTCGAGTCGACGACCGGGCCGCTGGGGCAGGGCCACGCCAACGCGGTCGGCATGGCGATCGCCGAGCGGTTCGCGGCGCAGCTGTGGAACCGCCCCGGCCACACCGTCGTCGACCACCACACCTACGCGCTGATCTCCGACGGCGACGTCGTCGAGGGCGTCGCCATGGAGGCGGCGTCCTTGGCCGGCCACCTGGGCCTGGGCAAGCTGATCTGCCTGTGGGACGACAACCGCATCACGCTCGACGGCCCGGCGTCGTTGTCGATGAGCGAGGACGTCGGCGCGCGCTACGCGGCGCTGGGCTGGCAGGTGCTGCGGGTCGAGGACGGCGATCACGACGTCGAGGCGATCGATCGCGCGATCGCCGCGGCCAAGGCCGACACCGCCCGGCCCTCCTTGATCTGCGTGCGCACGACGATCGGCTTCGGCTCGCCCAAGAAGGCCGGCAGCTCGTCGGCCCACGGCTCGCCGCTGGGCAAGGACGAGGTCGCCGCCACCAAGCGCGCGCTGGGCTGGGACCCCGAGGCGCAGTTCCTGGTGCCCGACGCGGTGCGCGCGCACTTCGCCGCGATCGCGGCCCGCGGCGCCGCGGCCCGCGCCGACTGGGAGGGCCGGTTCGCGGCGTGGCGCGCGGCGTTCCCCGAGCTCGCCGCGCAGTACGACACCGCGCAGCGCGGCGAGCTGCCGGCCGGCTGGGCCGACGGCCTGCCGACCTGGAAGCCCGGCGAGCAGGTCGCGACCCGCGTCGCCTCGGGCAAGTGCATGGTCCACCTGGCCGGCAAGGTGCCGTGGCTGCTCGGCGGCGACGCCGACCTCGGCGGCTCGACCAAGACCATCGTCCCTGGCGGCGACTGGTCGGTCGCCGGCGGCGGGCGCAACCTGCGCTTCGGCATCCGCGAGCACGCGATGGGCGCGATCGTCAACGGCATGGCCTACCACGGCGGCGTGCGCGGCTTCGCCGCGACGTTCTTCGTGTTCAGCGACTACATGCGGCCGGCGGTGCGGTTGGCCGCGCTCAACCACCTGCCGGCGATCTACGTCTGGACCCACGACTCGATCGGCGTCGGTGAGGACGGCCCGACCCACCAGCCCATCGAGCACCTCGCGGCGCTGCGCGCGATGCCCAACCTGTGGGTGATGCGGCCGTGCGACGCCCACGAGACCGCGCGCGCCTGGCAGGCGGCGCTGGCCCGCACCGACGGTCCGGTGGCGCTGGTGCTGTCGCGCCAGGACCTGCCGGTGGTCGCGCCGGTCGACGCGCCGGTGACCCGCGGCGGCTACGTGCTGGCCGACAGCGAGGGCGCGCCCCAGGTGATCCTGATCGCCACCGGCTCCGAGGTGCAGCTCGCGCTGGCCGCCCGCGAGCGCCTCGCCGCCGACGGCCTGCGCGCCCGCGTGGTGTCGCTGCCGTGCTGGGAGCAGTTCGTCGCGCAGGACGCGGCCTACCGCGACGCCGTGCTGCCGCCCGCCGTGCGCGCCCGGGTCGCGGTCGAGGCCGGCGTCAGCTTCGGCTGGGGCGAGCTGGTCGGCCTCGACGGCAAGGTCGTCGGCCTCGATCGCTACGGCGCGTCGGCGCCCGGCGAGGTGCTGATGGAGAAGCTCGGCCTCACCGCCGACGCCGTCGTCGCTGCCGCCCGCGCCTCGCTGGCCGCCGCCCGCTGAACGGCCAGCGGAGCCCGCTGCTCCGTCGTCATGAACCCGGACGTCTGGTGGTCTTCAGAACGTCTTGGGAGGGGGCCCCGTCGGGGCATGACCCGACGGGGGAGGGCTCGGCGACGAGCCCTCGCGGAGAGGCCACATGAGGCTGCTGGCGAT
>Ga0073899_10004061_pt1 | contig 12851 bp, 11 predicted proteins | sample KloWWTmetaKNB5Ph_FD_88975 | JGI IMG/M metagenome (GOLD analysis project Ga0073899, IMG submission 88975) | Active sludge microbial communities from Klosterneuburg, Austria, studying microevolution and ecology of nitrifiers - Klosterneuburg... | ecosystem: Engineered > WWTP > Aerobic digester >... | reverse complement strand
CGCATGTTGTGCAGCCGGTCGGCGAGCTTGATGACGAGGACGCGGATGTCCTTGCTCATCGCCATCACCATCTTGCGGATGGTCTCGGCCTTGGCCGATTCGCCGTAGACGATCTTGTCGAGCTTGGTCACCCCGTCCACCATGGCGGCGATCTCGCCGCCGAAGTCGAGGGTGAGCTGGGCGACGGTGTACGACGTGTCCTCGACGGTGTCGTGCAGCAGCGCGGCGCAGATCGTCGGCTCGTTCATGCCGAGCTCGGCCAGGATCGTCGCCACCGCGAGCGGGTGGGTGATGTACGCGTCCCCGCTCTTGCGCAGCTGCCCGGTGTGGTAGTGCTCGGCGGTGCGGTAGGCCTTCTCGACCAGGGCGATGTCGGCCTTGGGGTGGTGGGCCTTCAGCACCCGCGTCAGCGGGTCGAGGACGAGCGCCTGGGGCGGCTTCTGCGCGCCGAGCCGGGAGAGCAGCTGCCTCATCCGCAGCCGCGGCTGGTCGCCGGCGGGCAGTCTGGTGATCGTTGACTGGGGCTCCCCGGGCAGGCCGTCGGAGGCTCCGTACGGTCCGTGGACGCCGTCCGTCACGATGCCTCCCTCCCCCTGCCCGGCAGGTTGTGCCAGTCTAGATCACCCTTCCGCGCCCGGCGTGCGCCGGCTCGTCGCCGACTTGCGGACGACGACGATCTCGTCGCCGGTGTGCAACACGTCGGCGGAGGTCTCGAAGAACCGGCGCAGGGTCTTGTTGCGGATCACGGCGAGCACCTTCTCGCCCTCGATCTCGCGCGGGCTGCGGCCGTCCTCCTCGCGGGTCACCAGTCGCTGGGCGACCTCCAGGCCGTCGCCGGCCGAGAGCAGGTCCTCGATCACGGTGCCGAGGTGGGGGCTGATCGAGGAGAGCCCAACCAGGCGTCCCACCGAGTCCGACGAGGTGATCACCGAGTCGGCCCCGGACTGCCTCACCAGCGGGACGTTCTCCGCGTCCCGGACGGCCGCGACGAGGTGGGCGCTGCGGTTCAGCTGCCGCACGGTGAGGGTGGCGAGGATGGTGGTGTCGTCCCGGTTCACCGTGATGATCACCTCGCGCGCCCGGGAGAGTTCGGCGCGGCGCAGCAGCTCGCGGCTGGTCGCGTCGCCCTCGAAGGCCGCGTAGCCGTGGCGGTTCGCCGCCGCGACCGCCTGGGGGTTGTTGTCGATCACCACGATGCGCTCCACCGGCACGCCGCTGCGTTGCAGGGTGCCGACCGCGCTCTGGCCCATGGTGCCGTAGCCGACCACGACGGTGTGGTTGCGCAGGGTCTTGCGCCACTGGGAATCCATCAGGGCCCTCCTTCCTTCGTTGGCCAGCACCTCCACCGTGGTGCCGACCAACAGCACCAGGAAGGCGATGCGGATCGGTGTCACGACGAGGGTGTTGATGAGCCGCGCGTGCTGGGCGACGGGGGTGATGTCGCCGTAGCCGGTGGTGGTCATGGTGACCGTCGCGTAGTACAGGGCATCGACGAAGGTGAGTTCGCCGCCGTTGGCGTGGTCGGTGTAGGCCCCCCGGTCGAAGTACACGATCAGCGTGACCAGCAGCAGCAGCCCGAGGACGATGCCGACCCGTTTGCCCAGTTGCCGCCAGGCCGACGTGCTCCGGGCGGGCAGGTGGACCTGGGCCTGTCCCTTCCACCGGCTTTCGGAAGGCGTGAACCGGAAGGCCCTGGCCACGGCTACACCGTCAGGACTGCTGAGCAGTCCGTGATGCCCAGCGAGGCGAGGTGCGCGCGGCCGCCGAGGAAGCTGAGTTCCAGCAGCACCGACACGTGCACCAGGTCGGCCCCGAGCCGGTGGATCAGCTTCGCGGTGGCGCCGACGGTCCCGCCGGTGGCCAGCACGTCGTCGATCACGAGCACCCGGGCGCCGGGCAGGATCGCATCGGTGTGCACCGCGAGGGTCTCGTCGCCGTACTCCAGCGAGAACGACTGGGTGTAGACGTCACCGGGCAGCTTGCCCGGCTTGCGGACGGGAACGAACCCGGCACCCAGTTCGAGGGCGACCGGGCCGGCGAAGATGAACCCGCGCGCCTCCATGCCGACCACCACGTCGATCCCGGGCGGGGCGCTGGCCGCCAGTTCGGTGACGGCGGCCCGGTAGCCGGCGGCGCTGGCGAGTAGCGGCGTGATGTCCTTGAACCCGACTCCGGGCTTGGGGAAGTCGGGGATGTCGCGGATCAGGCTGGAGATCAACCCCAGGTTGCCGACCATCTCACTTCTTCCGCTGGCTGCGGGTGTTCCGGGTGGGCTGCGCCCGGGTGAGGTCGGGCTTGACGGCATCGGCGCTGACGAGGCCGAGCTGTTCCGGCGGGACGACCGCCGGAGCCGCTCCGACGCCGAGCGCGACGGTGTTCACCGCCGCCGGACGGGCGGCGACCTTCTCCTTGCCTCGGGCGGCGCGGCGTTCGAGCCGGGCCCGGTGCTCCTTCATCTCCGGCTCCGCCTCCCGCAGCACCGCCAGCAGCGGTGTCGCGATGAAGATCGAGGAGTAGGCGCCGGCGAGCATGCCCACGAACAGGGCCAGACCGAGGTCCTTCAGCGGGCCGGTGCCGAGCACGAACACGCCGGCGTACAGCAGGGCGGCCACGGGCAGCACGCCGATCACCGTGGTGTTGATCGAGCGCACCAGCACCTGGTTCAGGGCCAGGTTGGCCTGCTCGGAGTAGGTGTGCTTCGAGTGCTCCAGGTCGCGGACGTTCTCGCGGATCTTGTCGAAGACCACGACGGTGTCGTAGAGGGAGTAGCCGAGGATGGTCAGCACCCCGATCATGGTGGCCGGGGTGACCGAGAAACCGACCAGGGCGTAGATGCCGATGGTCACGACGAGGTCGTGGCCCAGCGCGACGATCGCCGCGACCGACATCTTGAAGTCGCGGAAGTAGGCCCAGATCAACAGCATCACCAACACCAGGAAGACCGCCAGCGCGATCAGCGCCTGGGTGGTGATCTGTTGGCCCCAGGAGGCGCCGATCAGGGAGTAGGCGACGTCGTCGGTGGCCGCGCCGACCTCGGTGGCGATCGTCTGCTTGATCTGGCTCACCTGGTCGGTGGTCAGGCTCGGGGTCTGCACCCGGACGGTGCCGTCACCGATCGTGGTGACCGTGAGCTCGTCCAGGTCGGGCAGCGCGAGCGCCTCGACCGCGGAGCGGACGTCGTCCACGGTGGTGGCGGTGACCTGCACCGGCGCCTGGAAGTCGGCGCCGCCGCGGAACTCGATGCCGAAGTTCAGCCCGCGGATGGCGATCGCGAGGACGGCGACCAGGAGGATCCCGGCCGTGATCGTGAACCAGAGCTTCGCCTTGCCGACGAAGTTGTAGGAGATGTCGCCGGTGTAGAGCCGGTGCGCGAGGCCGTTGTGGCGGGCCATCAGGCCACCCCTCCCGTGGTCGCAGGTCGCTGTCTGCCGTTGTGCAGCGGCGGATTGGCGGCCCCGAGGTGTTCGGCCTCGAAGCCCGAGAACCGGTGCCCCTCGCCGAAGAACTTCGTCTTCCCGAGCAGGGTGACGAACGGCTTGGTGAACCAGAACACGATCGCGATGTCGATCAGGGTGGTGAGGCCCAGGGTGAAGGCGAAGCCCTTGACCGCGCCGATGGCGACCACGAAGAGCACCACCGCCGAGAGCAGCGAGACCGAGTCGGCCACCAGGATGGTGCGCCGCGAGCGTTCCCAGCCGCTCTCGATCGCGGTCTTCAGGCTGCGGCCCTCGCGGGCCTCGTCCCGGATGCGTTCGAAGTAGATGATGAAGGAGTCGGCGGTGACGCCGATCGCGACGATCGCGCCCGCGATGCCCGGCAGGTTCAGCGCGAAGCCCATCGACTGGCCCAGCAGCACGATCAGCGCCCAGGTGAGCGCGCCGGCGATGCCGAGGGAGGCGACGACGACGATCGCGAGGCCGCGGTAGTAGATCAGGCTGTAGCCGACCACCAGGGCGAGGCCGATCAGGCCCGCGATGATGCCGGCGTGCAACTGCTCGCCGCCGAGCTTGGCCGAGACGTTGTCGACGCTGGAGACGTCCAGGGAGAGCGGCAGGGCGCCGAAGCTCAGCACGGTGGCCAGGTCGGCCGCCCCCTGCTGGGTGAACGAACCCGAGATCTCGGCGCGACCACCGGGGATCGCGTTCTCGACCCGGGGAGCCGAGATCACCTTGCTGTCCAGCACGATCGCGAACTGGTTCTGCGGTGAGGTCTGGGTGGCGAGGTGCTGGGTGACGGTCGTGAAGGCCGCCGCGCCGGCGGTGTTGAACTCCAGCCCGACGACCCAGGAGACCGAGTTCTGCGGGATCTGGGCCTGCGCGCGGGAGACGTCACTGCCGGGGATCAGCATCGGGCCGAGAAGGTACTTGTAGATCCCCTCCCGGTCGCAGGTGATGAGGACCTGGTCGGTGACGTCCGGGAACGAGTCGCCGCACTGGAAGGCGGCGAAGTCGGACTGGTCGCGCTCGGTGGGGGTGAAGGCGAGCCGGTCGGCGAGCGCGGGGACGGTCGCGGCCGGGACGGTCGGACGGGGGCTCGGCACCGGCGTGGGCAGGTGCGGCAGCGGACGTCCCTTGGTGGTGGGGGTCGCCGTCGCGGTGGCCGTCGGCGCCGGGCTGGAAGTGGCCGTGGCGGACGGCTCGGGGCTGGCACTGACCTGCGGGGTCTCGGTGGGCGTCGCGGCCTCGCCCACGACCTCCTGGGCGTAGACCTTCCGGAAGTACAGCTGCGCGGTCTGGCCGACCATGTCGACGAGCTGGTCGGACTGGACGTTCGGCACCGACACCATGATCTGGCGGTCGCCGCTGGTGGTGACCTCGGTCTCGCCCACGCCGAGGGAGTCGACGCGCTGCTGGATGATGGTGCGGGCCAACTCGAGGCTGTCGGGGTCGATCACCCCGGTCGCGGAGGTCGCCGTCAGGGTGACGGTGGTGCCGCCGCGCAGGTCCAGACCCAGTTTGGGGGTCCAGGTGCCGCTGATGCCCATGAGGGCGTAGAGCAGCGCGATGAACACCCCGAACAGGATCAGGGTGACGACAGGACGGTGTCTCTTGGTGCTCGTGCTGGCCACGGTTCCCTCGGGGGTTGCAGGATCAGTTCTTGGCGGCTTCGGCGGGAGGCTCGCCGGGTGCGGTCGTCTCCGCGGCCGGCTTGACGAACTCCGGCTGGACGAAGTCGGGCTCGGGGTACCCGGGCTCGACCACGTCGTCGATCGCGGGGAGCTCGTCGGCGGCGGCGGTCTCGACGTCGTCATCGGCGTCGGCGTACTCGAACTCGTCCTCGACCGGCTGGGTCGAGATGGCCTGCTTCACCACGGTGATCTCGACGCCCGGGGCGAGTTCCAGGATGGCCTGCTTTTCGCCGAGGTGCTTGACGGTGCCGATGATGCCCGAGACGGTCATCACCCGGGCGCCGGGCTCCAGCGCCTTGATCTTGGCCTGCTGCTCCTTGGCGCGCTTCTGCTGCGGCCGGATCATGATGAAGTACAACGCCACGCCCGCAATGGCAAGCCATAGCCAGCTATCCCAGCCACCCATCGAGATCCCTCACTCCTTGAAATCCGTTGCTGCGGCGGACGTGCCACCGCGGTTGCATCGGCGGTTGCCGCCGAGGAGTCAGCCTAGCGCCGCAAGCCGTGATTACCCATTCGACCCGGCCGGGCGGTCACTCCCCGTCGCTGAACAGGTCCGGACCGCCGGGCGCCTGCCCGGGTGGGGGCGCCAGACCCAGGTGGGCCCAGGCGCGCGTGGTCGCGACCCGTCCCCGCGGGGTGCGCATCAGGAAGCCCTGCCGCACCAGGAACGGCTCGGCCACCTCCTCGACGGTCTCGGTCTCCTCGGCGACCGCCATCGCGAGCGTGGTCAGGCCCACCGGACCGCCGCCGAAGACCCGGCAGAGTGCGTCGAGGACGGCCCGGTCGAGCCGGTCCAGCCCGAGCGGGTCGACCTCGTACAGCTCCAGGGCCGCGTCCGCGACCGAGGCCGTGAGCCGTCCGTCGGCGCGGACCTGCGCGTAGTCACGGACCCGCCGCAGCAGCCGGTTCGCGATCCGGGGCGTGCCGCGCGAGCGGGAGGCGATCTCGCGCGCGGCGGCGTCGTCCAGCCGGATGCCCAGCAGGCCGGCCGACCGCCGGATGATGCCCTCCAGCGACGAGGCGTCGTAGAAGTCGAGCTGGGCGGTGAAACCGAACCGGTCGCGCAGCGGCCCGGGCAGCAGGCCGGCCCTGGTCGTTGCCCCGACGAGGGTGAACGGAGGGATCTCCAGCGGGATCGCCGTGGCGCCGGGCCCCTTGCCGACCACGACGTCGACCCGGAAGTCCTCCATGGCGAGGTAGAGCATCTCCTCCGCCGGACGGGACATCCGGTGGATCTCGTCGAGGAAGAAGACCTCGCCCTCGCCCAGCCCGGAGAGGATCGCGGCGAGGTCGCCGGCGTGCTGGATCGCCGGGCCGCTGGAGATCCGCAACGGCGCACCCTGCTCGGCGGCGATGATCATGGCCAGCGTCGTCTTGCCCAGGCCGGGCGGGCCCGACAACAGGACGTGCTCAGGGACCGTGCCGCGGTGGCGGGCCGCCTCGAGCACCAGCCCGAGCTGGCTGGACACCCGGGGCTGCCCCGCGAACTCCGCCAGCGAGCCGGGCCGGAGGGCCGACTCGGCAGCCTTGTCGTCGGGGTGCACCCACGGGTCGAGCGGGTCGGATTCGGCCGGACGCGTGGTCACTTCGCCATGCTCCGCAGGGCGGCGCGCATCAGCACCGCGACGCCGGGCGCCGGCTCGCTCTCGGCCAGGTCCGCCACCCGGTCGCACGCCGCTTCGGCGTCGCGGCGCGACCAGCCCAGGCCCTCCAGTCCGGAAGCGACCTGGTCGCGCCAGCCGGTGGGCGTGGCGCCGGCCCGGTCGGCCAGGACGGCGAGCTTCCCGACCTTGTCCTTGAGTTCGAGCACGAGCCGCTGGGCGACCTTGGGACCGATGCCGGGCACGCGCGTGAGCGCCCCGAGGTTGCCCGCCGCGATGGCCTGCCGCAGGTCGTCGAGGTTGAGCACGGAGACCACAGCCAGGGCGAGCTTGGGCCCCACCCCGGTGGCGGACTGGACGAGCTCGAAGCAGTCCCGCTCGTCGGCGGTGGAGAAGCCGTAGAGCGTGAGGGAGTCCTCCCGCACGATCAGCGTGGTGTGCAGCACGGTCGGCTCCCCCGGCCGCACCTGCCCCGCCGTCCCCGGCGTGCACAGGACGCGCAGGCCGAGCCCACCGACGTCGATGACGACCCACGTCCCGCCGGCGGCCAGGACGGCGCCCCGCAGTTGCGCGATCATGCCCGTCCCGCCTGCCTGGCGAGCTGTCGGGCGGCGGCGGCCTCGATCCGGGCCTGACCTCCGGAGCGCCACAGGTGGCAGATGGCGAGCGCGGCCGCGTCCGCCGCGTCGGCCGGACGGGGTGGCTCCGACAGCTTGAGGATGCGGGCGACCATCGCCCCGACCTGGGCCTTGTCGGCCCGCCCGGAGCCGGTGATCGCTGCCTTGACCTCGGTCGGGGTGTGGGTGTGGACTCCCAACCCGTGGCGGGCGCCCACCAGCATGCCGATGCCGGCCGCCTGGGCGGTGCCGATCACCGAGAGCACGTTCTGGTCGGAGAACACCCGCTCGACGGCAACCACCTCCGGGGAGTACTCGACGACCCAGGCTTCCAGTTGCTGTTCGATCTCCAGCAGCCGGGCGGGGGTCTCCAGCCGGGCGCTGGTGGTGATGACGCCGACCGCCACCAGCCGCGGCTGGCGTCCCAGGGCGCCCTCGACCACGCTCACGCCGCAGCGGGTCAGGCCGGGATCGATCCCGAGGACGCGCATCAGCACCCCATCCACGTTGCGAACAGATGTTCGGATACTAGCGGTGCCGTCCGACGCCGTCGGGCACCACGCCGGAACCCCGGGCGGTCACTCCTCCAGTTCGGCGAGGATCGACTCGGGCACGTCCTCGTTGGAGTACACGTTCTGGACGTCGTCGAGGTCCTCGATGGCGTCGAGCAGCTTGAACAGTTTCTCGGCGGCCTCGCGGGTGGCCACCTCCTGGCTGTACTGCGGCACGAAGACGACCTCGGCGGAGTCGTAGTCGAGCCCGGCCGCCTGGACGGCCTTGCGGACCTCGACCACGGCGCTGGGGTCGCTCACGACCCGCAGCGTCTCCCCCTCGTCGGTGACGTCCTCGGGATCGGCGTCGAGCGTCGCCTCGAGCAGGTCGTCCTCGCTGAGTTCCCGCCCGGACTGGCTGCGGGCGACCTCGACCACGCCCTTGCGGTCAAAGATCCGCGACACCGAACCGACGTCGGCCATGGTGCCGCCGTTGCGCGTCACCGCGACCTTCACGTCGGAGGCGGAGCGGTTGCGGTTGTCGGTGAGGCACTCGATCAGGATCGCGACCCCCGCCGGCCCGTAGGCCTCGTACATCAGGTTGGTGTAGTCGACCGACTCGCCGCCGATGCCGCCGCCACGCTTCACGGCGCGGTCGATGTTGTCGACCGGGACGGAGTTCTTGCGGGCCTTCTGGATCGCGTCGTACAGGGTCGGGTTGCCGCCGGGGTCGGCACCGCCGGTACGGGCGGCGACCTCGATGTTCTTGATCAGCTTGGCGAACAGCTTGCCGCGCTTGGCGTCAATCGCCGCCTTCTTGTGCTTGGTGGTTGCCCATTTGGAGTGGCCGCTCATCTACGTCCTTGCCTGACGGGTCGGGAAAAGTGCGTCCCCACCTTAGTTGAGAGAGCCGCCGGGAGCCGAAACCGACCGTCGGGGTGATCATCTAGGGTGGCGGACGTGTCAGAGCGACGTCATGGTGAGTACAAGGTGCCCGGCGGCAAGCTGGTGGCGGTCGACCTCGGGGTGGCCGAGGGGCGGCTGCACGACGTCAGCGTGAGCGGCGACTTCTTCCTCGACCCCGACGAGGCGCTCGGAGTGATCGACGAAGCCCTGGCCGGCCTTCCGGTGGCCGCGACCACCGCCGAACTCGCAGCCGCGGTCGAGGCCGGTCTGGAACAGGCGGGCCGGGACGGACGGCTCGGCGTGGCGGTCACGATGGTCGGCTTCGACGCGCGGGCCGTCGCGGTCGCCGTCCGTCGGGCGCTGGGGCACTCGACCGGCTGGGCCGACCATGAGTTCACGCTGCTGCAGCCGGGGCCCCTCACCCCGGCCGAGCACTGTGCGCTGGACGAGGTGCTCGCCGGCGAACTCGCGGCCGGCCGGCGCGGCCCGACGCTGCGGTTCTGGGAGTGGTCGGAGCCGGCGGTGGTGATCGGCTCGTTCCAGTCACTGCGCAACGAGGTCGACCCCGAGGGCGCGGAGCGGCACGGGATCACCGTGGTACGCCGGGTCTCCGGCGGCGGCGCGATGTTCATGGAGGCCGGGAACTGCATCACCTTCTCGCTCGTCGTCCCCGCGACCCTGGTGGACGGGATGAGCTACGAGGCGTCCTACGCGTTCCTCGACGAATGGGTGCTGGCGGCTCTCGCCGAGGTCGGGGTGCACGCTCACTACGCCGGGCTGAACGACATCGCCTCGGCGGCCGGCAAGCTGGCCGGGGCGGCGCAGAAGCGGTTCGTCGGCGGCGCAGTGCTGCACCACGTCACGATGGCCTACGACATCGACGCGGACAAGATGCTCGAGGTACTGCGGATCGGACGGGAGAAGCTCTCCGACAAGGGCACCCGCAGCGCCAACAAGCGGGTCGACCCGGTGCGCTCGCAGACGCATCGCCCCCGGGCCGAGGTGATCGCCAGTTTCACCAGCACCTTCGCGTCCCGGTACCGGGTCGTCGACGGCGAGGTGCGCCGGGCCGAACTCGACCGGATGGCCGAGCTGGTGGCGACCAAGTTCGCCACCCCGGAGTGGACCGCGCGGGTGCCCTGATCCGATGACGGACGGCGAGGCGGCCAGTCCGCGGCCGCTGGAGGACTGGCGGTTCGCCGGCACGTTGCGCAGCTACCAGGTGCAGGTGCTCCACCGATTGCAGGCCGCGGACGGCGAGAAGCTGCACATCGTGGCCCCGCCCGGCGCCGGGAAGACCCTGCTGGGCCTGCTGCTGGCCGTCCGCAACGGGCGTCGCGTCGTGGTGCTGGTACCGACCACGACGATCCGGGAGCAGTGGCTCGCGGCGGCTCGCGACCTGGCGCCGGACTCTGCCCTGGTGTCCGGGGACGCGACCGCGCCCGCCGATCTGACCGTGCTGACGTACCAGTCACTCAGCGTGCAACAGGTGAGCGACCCGCTCGGTCCGCTGGCACGGCAGAGTTGGCTGGCCGAACTCGCCGACGGCGGTCGCGACCCGGAGGACGCCGTGGCCTGGCTCGGGCACCTGGCCGAGGCCAACCCCGACCGCTACCGGGCCGGGATCCGGCGCCGCAGCCGCGCGCTCCGCCGATCGCTGGCAGGCACCGAGCCGGCGGTCCTGGCCGAAGCGCTGCACCCGGCGGCCAGGGAGCGAGCGCTCGCTCTGGCCGGCCACGGCGTCGGCACGGTGGTGCTCGACGAGTGCCACCACCTGCTCGACCACTGGGCGCTGGTGGTCCACCACCTGGCCGGACTGCTGCGCGAGCAGACCGGAGCGCCGCTGCTGATCGGGCTCACCGCCACTCTGCCGTCGCCGGACGATGCCGCCGAGTACGACAACTACACCGGCCTGCTCGGCGAGGTGGACTACGAGGTGCCGACCCCGGCAGTGGTGCGGGAGGGCAACCTGGCGCCCTACCGCGACCTGGCCTGGTTCACTTCCCCCACTCCCGGCGAGCTCGAATTCCTGGTCGGGCACGGGACCCGGCTGCGGGAGCTGGTCGAGACCGAGCTGGCGACACCCGAGGGCCTCGCCTGGCTGGTCGGAGTGCTGCAGCCTCCCCTGCCGGACGACCCGGCACCCCGGCCGCTGGCCCAGCTCGGACTGGCCTTCGCCACCGACCCGGGTCTGGCCGAGGCCGCCTGCCGGATGCTCGCCACCCTCGACCCGTCCTCCCCCCTGGTACCCCTGCTGCCGGCCGCCGCGCGTGACCGTCCGGGGACGGAGCAGTCGCTGCGCCTGGTGGGACGGCACGCCCTGGACCGGCTGTTGCCGGAGAAGTCCCAGGCAGACCGGTGGGACCGAACCCGGCGCACACTGGCCGACTACGGGTTCAGCCTCACCGACTCCGGGCTGCGCCGCAGCAGCGACCCGATCGCGACCGTGCTCGCGGGTTCGGCCTCCAAGGACGACGGCGCGGTCGACATCCTGCGGCTGGAGTCGGCGCGGATCGGCTCCGACCGGCTGCGGGCGGTCGTGGTCACCGACTTCGCCCGGCACGGGAACACGCGCGGCGGCGACCCGGTGCCCGCCGGCGCGTTGCGCTGCTACGACCGGCTGCTGGCGGAGGAGTCGCTGGCCCGGCTCCGGCCCGTGCTGGCCACCGCGAGGCACCTGCGGATCGCTGCCCGGGACGCCGGGGTGCTGCTGCCCCGCCTGGAGGCCGCTGTCGCCAGGCCCGCGGAGACCCGCCCCGCCGGTGAGGGAGGAGCCGCCCTGGAGGTGCGGTTCGCCGGCGTCGGTACCGGCGAGTTGCTGCCGGCGCTGTCCGAGTTGCTCAGCCAGGGGCTGTCAGGTGTGCTCGTCGGAACCCGCGGGCTGCTCGGCGAGGGGTGGGACTGCCCCGCGGTGAACACCCTGATCGACCTGACATCGGTGGCCACCTCGACCGCCACCCAGCAATTGCGTGGCCGGACGCTTCGGCTCGACCCGGGCTGGCCGGAGAAGGTCTCCCACAACTGGAGTCTTGCCTGTCTGCTCGGACCCGAGACCGGCCTCGACGCCACTCCCGACCTAGCCCTGCTGGCGCGCAAGCACAGCCATGTGTGGGGGCTGGACGCTTCCGTGCCCGGCGAGATCACCAGGGGTCTCGATGCCGTCCTCGACGCGGCGCAGCAGGCCCGACTGGAGTCTCTGGTGGCCAAAGCGGCGGGCGTCACGGTGCCGGACCTCAATGCCGCGACGGTCGTCGTGCTGCCCGAGCGGGCTCTCACCCGCGCCCAGTGGCGGGTCGGTACGCCGTACGCCGGCACCGGCCACCAGGTGCTGCGGCTGGCCGGGGTCCGGGGTGCCTCGTTGCGGCTGCCGGGCGCCTTCGGCCGCCGGCTGTCCGGGGGTGCCGCGGCTTCGGCGGGGGTGCTGGGCGGCGGCCTCCTGAGCCTGGCGGCAGCCGGCGGGCCGCTCTGGCTGGGAGTGGCCGGCGCTGGTGTGGCACTGCTCGGCGGCTGGCTCGCGCTGCCCGGGGCCGGCGGTGTGGTGCAGGGCTGGCTCCGACGCTCGCCGATCCGGGCCTACCGGGCCGTCGCCGCTGCCGTCCTGGACACCGTGCGCGGCATGGAGCAGCTCGTCGACGCGCGCCCGGACGATCTCGACGTCGCCCGGGATCCCGCTCGTCCGGAGGACCTGACCGTCCGACTCGTGGGCGCGTCGCTCGCCGAGCAGCAGGTGTTCACCGCCTGCCTGGGCGAGCTGCTCGGGGCGATCGGGACGCCCCGGTTTCTGCTGCGGGTCGACCGCGGCGCCAGGCGCGAGCGTCCCTCCGCGGACGAGCTGTACCTGCCCGTCCCGGCGCTCATCGGCCGCCGCCGACGCGACGCCGAGGCGCTCGCCGCTGCCTGGCGGTCACGTGTCGGGCCCTGTCGGCTGTACGAGTACGCCTCACCCGAGCAGCTGGAGTTGCTGGCCAGGGCGCGGGCGACCTCCCGTCCGGTGGCACGCCCGAGGGTTTCCGAGCGCTGGTCGTGAGGTTTCGGGGCCGCCCCGGGAGTTTCTTCGCACCAGTTTCTGGCGTTGGCGGTTCTGGGCGGTGGTTCTGTCAGTGGG
>Ga0073899_10004060_pt1 | contig 12851 bp, 11 predicted proteins | sample KloWWTmetaKNB5Ph_FD_88975 | JGI IMG/M metagenome (GOLD analysis project Ga0073899, IMG submission 88975) | Active sludge microbial communities from Klosterneuburg, Austria, studying microevolution and ecology of nitrifiers - Klosterneuburg... | ecosystem: Engineered > WWTP > Aerobic digester >... | reverse complement strand
TCGCAACCGACGATCTGGCATTTCTCTTCGAGGGCGAGATCGATGTGCATTCCGGGCAGATATTTCCAGCGATGCTCTGGGGCACGCTCGCGGCACTGCTGGTTCTGCTTCCGACGCTTGCCAAGTTTGGGCCGCGCCACTTGCTGTGGGGCAGCGCACCGATGATCGGTTTGTGGCGCATCCCGGTGGCACTGCTACTGGTTTGGGCGGTGGGCTACGGGCTGGCGCTCGCGCAACAGGGACAGCCGATCGAGACGTTTCAGACGCGCGTAATCACCGCCCTGATCGCCGATGGCACAAGCAGCCACGGGTTGCCAGTGGCCCTGATGCTGCTTGCGCTGCTCGTCCCCGTGCTGGAAGAACTGGTGTTCCGCGGCTTGTTGCTCGGCGGTCTGACCCAGCACATTCGTTTTGGCTGGGCCAACCTGATCCAGGGGCTGGCGTTCGCACTGATGCACGATGACCCGCCGCGATTCGTCTACTACCTCGCGGTGGGCCTGGCTGCCGGGTGGCTGGTGCGCTGGAGCGGCGCGCTGCTGCCAGCAATCTTGCTGCATGCGATGAACAATGCTGTGGCGTTCTGGTTGCAGTCGAGCTGAGCGCGCGGTCTCCATGTCGGATCAGTGCCATTCGAACTCCGCGCGCAACGCCCTGAGCGCTATGCCACGCGGCGTCAAGTCGAATTCCTGCTGACGTCGTTCGCAGCGGGCAATTCGGCGCCGGCTATCCTGCAATTCATGAAACAGCTTCCGGGAGTCGCCATTGCTGATCCGAGATGCCACCCGCAGCGACGCACGCGCCCTCGCGCAAATCGCCGAGCAGACGTTTCGGGAGACCTTTGCTGCCCTGAACCGCGCCGAGGATATGGATCTGCACTGCAGGCGGAGCTATGGCGAGTCATTGCAGGCCACCGAGATTTCCGATCCTGGCCGGAATACCTTGCTGGTCGAACACGAGGATCGGTTGATCGGGTACGCGCAGTTGCGCTGGGGCGCGGCGCCGGCGTGCGTGGTCGCGCAGCGGCCGTGCGAGATCCTGCGGCCGTGCGAGATCCAGCGGCTGTACGTGGTCGCGGATTGGCACGGGCACGGGGTCGCGCAGGAACTCATGGCCGCCTGCATCGCCGAAGCGCGACGCCGCCGCTCGGACGCGATATGGCTCGGTGTCTGGGAGCGCAACCCACGGGCAATTGCGTTCTATCGTCGATGCGGCTTCGTTGAAGTCGGCGACCACGTCTTCCCGCTTGGCGACGACCCGCAGCGGGATCTGGTGATGGTGCTGTCGCTGGTGCATTGAGCTCAGGAGTTCATTGGGTCGTACTTGGTGTCAATCGCTGCTTGGGCGGTGTTTGCGTCGCCACGAACGGCCGCATCGGAATCCCGCTGGAGGTCACGCAGGCAGCAGCGCAACGCCTGCCATTCGTGCCGCAGCACGCAACAACTTGTCGTTGCTCGCAAGCGGCAGTCCCTTGCGCAGGGCAAGATCCAGATAGGCGGCGTCGTACACCGTCAAGCCGTACTGCTCGGCGACACGAGATTGAACCTCGAGCGCGGATCGCAATTGAATCGACTCCACCGTGATCGGCAGCTTGAGCAACTCTTCCACGAACGCGGACCTCTGCGCAGCGGACAATCGGCCGCGCTTCTGTGCCATCAGCAGTCCGTTCGCGATTTCGCTGGGCCACAAGGCAGGAACCAACGCGCCATGCTCGCAAACAATCTTGAGCAGAGCATCCCCCGCGGCACTCGCTTCGTCGGGCAACGCCTAAGCCAATGTCAGCGACGCATCCAGCACGCAGTTCCGCGAACGCGTCATCGCCGACCTTCGTTGATCAGCGACTTCATCGACAAATTGCCCTTTCCGACCTTGGCGCGCAACCCGATGATCCGCCGCGCTGCTGCGGCAGGCGAGTCTGCGAGCACCGGCGTCAGTCGCGCGACGGGTCGGCCGTTGCGCGTGATCGTGATGCTCGCTCCCGTCTCGACTTGATCAAGCAGTGCGGACAAATGAGTTTTGGCCTGGTAGGCACCGACGTGCGACATGCACTAGCTCCGACTGGTCTGCGGGCCTAGTCTAAACCCTCGTGCTGCCCATTTCGCGCCCAGCGCGCTCGAATTCCGGCGCTGCGGGACTTGCAGCCTTGCCGGCGTCGCGACCGATGCGCTCGGCACCGGCGGCGATCGACGCAGCACAATTTTCGACAAACGATGCGACGTTTTCGCGTGCGCCTGTGCTTAATCTGCCGCCATCCTTCAGTGCCAAGGTCGGCACTGCCGGGAATGGCTTTTCCTGCGACCAGACGCCGATGTGGATCAACATCACCAGCAACATTCTGCCTGTGGAGGTTTTCGAATGAAGGTGCGCACGATGTATTCCAGGGCATTCCAGCTGCTGATCGCTGCCGCCGCCTGCTCCAGCGTGGCTGGTGCCGATGACTATCGCGCGACGGCACTGGCACTCGATCCGGTCGTCTACTTCAGCCTCGACGAAGCCACGCTCGCTGACCCGGCCGTCAACCTCGCGGTCGGTGCAAGCAGCGCCGGTGCCACCGGCAACGGGACCTATGATGCGGCCGGTCCCGAGCCGCTCATGCCGCCCTTGATTCCGGCACCGATCGGCACTTCGGTGCGCTTTGGCGACAACACACTGCGCACCCCACAGCAGATCACGACGGCCGGTGCGACTGGCTACACGATCGCGTTCTGGATGCGCGCACCGGCAAACCCGACCGGGCCGATCAACATGGTCGGCGACGGTGCGACCATGTACGGTTTTTATGCGATGGTGTATCTGCTCACCGATGGCCGGGTGCGCGCCCACGCCCAGGTCGATTCGAACTTCGCGCAGGTGGATACCGACATTGCGGTAACCGACGGCGCAATCCACCACATCATCGCGCGGTTCAGCCAACCAGCGCTCGCGACGAATGGACTGCTCGAGGTATTCATCGATGGCGAACGACACGGGCAGCTGGTCACGACACGCAACAACATCGCCTCGAATCTCGCCCGCCTCTATGTTGGACGCGATTTGCGCGAGCCCGGTTCCACCTTGGTCACGATCGACGAAGTCGCATTGTGGAACCGCGCCCTCGACGCTACCGAACTGGATCTGCTGACAGGCTTCCTGTTTCGCGACGGCTTCGAGTAGTCGAGGCCGCAAGCCACATCCGTTCTCGGATTCCCTGGCGATCTTCGAGGCCGATCCTTCGGCCTCGCCCTTGCAGCGTGCACGGTCGAAGACGGATGATCCGGCGATGGGGAACCTGCGACTTCTGCACGCGTTGCTGCTGGCTCTGGTCGTGGGCTGGAGTGCTTGCGCGCGTGCACAGGCGGATCTGCGCGTGTGGCGCCTTGTGGGCGAGCCGGGGTCGGTGCAGGCCATGCTTGCCGGGGACATAGACGATCGTTTCGTCGCCGTCGACGATGCGGTGTTGCGTCCGCAGCCGACCGCCTCGGGCTGGTATCGCGTGGAAAGCAGTCGCGACTGGCCGGCAGATCGGCAACCGATGCTGGTGCTGCGCACCTGGACCGCGAGCCGCCTGGCGATGTGGCGGCCGGGGCGGGCGCAGGCGCTGCAGCGCGAGACGATGGGGTCGCATGCGGATCTGGGCTTCTCCGCCAGTCTGCTGACCTTGCCATTGCGGGGCGGGCTGCGTGCCGGTGAGCCGCTGTATCTGCAGGTTTCGATTCCCGATTTCGCGGCGCATGTGCTCTCGATCGAGCCGGAGCAGGAGTTGCGCGTCCGCGACCAGCGCTGGGTGCGCGGCCAGTCGCTGGTGAATGGCGCGCTGCTGGCGCTGGCGTTGGCCGGTCTCGGCATGGGCGTGGCGTTGCGCGAGCGCAGCCTGCTGTTGCTCGCCGGTGCGCTGGGCTTTTCGCTGCTGTATGTGCTGGCCGGCAGCGGCGAGTTCTACCGCTGGCCGCTGCTGTCGTCGCTGGCTACCGACCTGCGCAGCCCTCTGGTGTTCGCCGCCAACGGCGCCAGCCTGATGATCGCGCTGTTCGTGCGCCACCTGCTCGACATGCCGCGCAATACGCCGCGGCTGGCGCGCCTGCAATGGGTGACCTTGGCGGTGTTCGGATTGGGCATGGCGAATACGCTGCTGTTCGGGATCGGCGCCAGCGCGCGCCTGTGGGCGCAGATCGGCAACATCAACATCGTCGCGAGCAGCTTGATCCTGCTCGCCGCCTGCGTCCTGCGCGTGCGCGCCGGCGACCGTTCGATCCGCCTGCTGCTGTGGTCCCTGCTGCCGTTGATGATGCTCGCGCTCTGGCGCGTGGGCGAGGTGCTGGCCGGGCGCGCGCTCAACCCGACCATGAGCATGCTGTTCACGCTCAGCTTCCTGTTCCTGGGCACGATGCTGTTCATCGGTCTGGTCGAGCGCATGCTGCAGTACAAGCGCGAGCGGGATGCCGCCGACACGCTGGCGCGACACGATCCGCTGACCGCGGCCTACAACCGCCGCGCGCTGGACGAGCGGCTGCAGGCGGCTGTGCTCGAGTCGCGGCGGGTCGACCGCCCGCTGGCCCTGCTGTTCGCCGACATCGACCACTTCAAGCGCGTCAACGACGAGCATGGCCACGATGCCGGCGACGAATGCCTGCGCGAAGTCGCACGGCGCATCCACGCGTCGCTGCGCATCGGCGACTTCTTCGGTCGCTATGGCGGCGAGGAATTCGTGGTCGGGCTTCCGGGCATGAGCGTGGAAGAGGCACGCGCGGTCGGCGAACGCATCCGCCAGAACGTTGCCGCCGAGCCGGTGCGATTCGCTGGCCGCGCGCTGCCGCTGACCATCAGCATCGGCGTCGCGGGGTTGCAGCGCGAGGGCGAGCCGATCGACGCGGCGCTGAAGCGTGCGGATCAGGCGCTCTACGCCAGCAAGCAGCAAGGCCGCGATCGCGTCAGCGTGCTCTGAATCGCCTGGGTCTAGCGTGCAAACAACTCGCGGCAGTGGGCGGCGCTGGCTTCGGAGAGCGCGGTGAGGCTGTAGCCGCCTTCGAGCGAGGAGACGACGCGGCCCTGCGCGTGGCGTTCGGCGATGGTGACGATCTCGCGCGTGAGCCAGGCATAGTCGGCGGTGTCGAGGTCGAGGCCGCCGAGCGGATCGAGACGATGCGCGTCGAATCCGGCCGAGACCAGCAGCAACTGCGGACGGAAGGCGTCGATCGCGGGCAGCAGCCGTTGCGCCCAGGCCGCGCGGAACTCGGTCGAGCCGGCGCCGGCAGCGAGGTGCGCGTTGAACACGTTGCCGATCCCGGTCTCGTGCAGCGCGCCGGTGCCCGGGTACAGCGGCCACTGGTGCGAGGAGGCGAAGCAGACGCGCGCCTCGTCGGCGAAGCAGTCCTGGGTGCCGTTGCCGTGGTGTACGTCGAAGTCGAGCACGGCGATGCGTTCAAGGCCGCGATCGAGCGCGTGGCGGGCGCCGAGCGCGATGTTGTTGAATATGCAGAAGCCCATCGCGCGCTCGGGCGTGGCGTGGTGCCCGGGCGGACGCACCGCGCAGAATGCGCGCCGTGCCTGGCCATCGAGCACGGCATCAACCGCGTCGACCACCGCGCCGGCGGCATGCAGCGCGGCGTCGAGTGAATCCGGTGCCGGCTGCAGCACGGTGTCAGCATCGAGCATCAGGTGCTCGACGTGCGGCGCGTGCGCGAAGATCTGGGTGAACTCGATGCCGTGATGGACGCGCTCGACCAGCGCCCGCGTCACGGCCGAGGAATTGGCGCGCGCGATGGCGGAGAATTCCTGGGCGGCAAGCGCGCGCAAGACCGCCTGCAGGCGCTGCGGGCATTCGGGATGACCCGGTCCGGGATCGTGCCGCAGGCAGGCCGGATGGGTCAGGATCATGCGCGTTCAGCCGCGCTTGCGGCGCTCATGCTTCCACAGCGTTTCGCCGTGCCCGGCCGAGCGCGCGAGCACGCGCGCGACCACGAACAGCAGGTCGGACAGGCGGTTGAGGTAGCGCACCGCTTCCGCGCGCACGGCATCGTGGTGCGAGAGCGTGACCACCTCGCGTTCGGCGCGGCGCGCGACCGTGCGCGCGACATGGCACTGCGCCGCCGGCATGCCGCCGCCCGGCAGGATGAACTCCTTGAGCGCGGGCAGGTCGGCGTTGAGCCCGTCCAGGCGTTGCTCCAGGCGCGCGATGTCGGCGTCGTGGATCATCGCGCTGCCCGGGATGCACAGTTCGCCGCCGAGATCGAACAACTCGTGCTGGATCTCGGTGAGCATGTCCTCGATCGGCGCCGGCAGGCCGCAGGCGATGACCACGCCGAGCGCGCTGTTCAACTCGTCCACGGTGCCGTAGGCGGTGACGCGCGCGCTGTCCTTGGACACGCGCGTGCCGTCGCCGAGCCCGGTCGAGCCATCGTCGCCGGTGCGCGTGTAGATTTTGCTCAGGCGGTTGCCCATGGCCTCAGGCCGCGGCCGCCTGCGTGGCGCGACGAGTGAGCAGAGCGTGCGCGCCAAACAGGATCGTCGAATACGCCAGTACGCCGGCGATCTGGTTGCGGAAGAACGGGATCGCGGCGACGTAGCACTCGACCAGGCCCGCAGACGTGAGTGGGTACATGCCCGAGCCGGTCCAGACCACGAAGTTGGTGACCACGAAGAAGAACAGCGCGGCACCGAAACCGTAGCCGGCCACGCGCAGCACGCTGATGCGGCTGCCGAGGCGGGTGCCGGCGAGCGCAATCACGGCCATGCAGCCATACACCACCCACATGCCCGAGTGGAATCCGAGCACCGCGTCCGAGATCAGCATCGCCGCCAACGGCACCAGCACCGCAACGTAGCGACTCGCGAACACCGCACCGGCGAACAGCGCCATCGCCTCGATCGGCGAGAAATTCGGCGGCCGCCCCGGCAGCAGGCGCGTCAACGCGGCAGCGACGACGAGGGCGACGAGCAGCACCAGGCGGGCGCGGTCGGAACGGAAGGCTTGCGGCATGTCGAACTCCGGGGATTGCGGGATGGGGCATTCTAGTGGAGGCCGGTGACGGGCGGGTGGGGCCGCGCCCGGGCAGCGGTCAGCGGTCAGCGGCGCATGCGGCGCATGCGGCGCATGCGGCGTGCGGCCTTGTCGGCGTACATGGCCGCGTCCGCCCTTGCGATGGCGTCGGCAAGGCCGCGGTGCGGCTTGCGCTCGGCGCCTCCGAGCGAGGCATCGATGCCGGCAGCGGCGAGAGCGTCACCCAGCACCCCCGTGACGCGCTCGATCGCGGCCAGTCCGTGACCCGGCAGCAGCACCGCGAACTCGTCGCCGCCGATCCGGCTCAGGTGTGCCGTCGCCGGCACGCTGGCCGCGAGCACCGCGCCGGCTCGGCACAGCAGCGCGTCACCGGCGGCATGTCCCTGGGAATCGTTGATCGGCTTCAGACCGTCAAGGTCGATGATCAGCACGCCGAGCTGCTGGCCGATGTCGCGGCAGCGCTGCTCCTCGCGTTCGCACAACAGGTCGAAGGCGCGACGGTTGCCAATCCCGGTGAGCGCGTCGGTCATCGCCGCGGCCTCGTGCTGCAGCGCCGTGCGCCAGGCGGACTCGCGCTCGAGGTCGAACTGCAGAATGGTCGAGAGCTGGCGCGACAGCAGTTCGATCAGCGGCTGTTGATCGACCAGGCTCGGCGACTGCGCTTGCGGGTCGAAACCGCACAAGGTCCCGAACAGCAGGCCGTCGGCGCGCTGCAGCGGAAAGCTCAGGTAGCTGCCGATCGGCACGTGGCGACGCGCGGGCGCATCGCGGTATCCAGCCACCGCCTCGACATCGGGCGCGATGTGCGGTGCCCGCCCCGCGACCATGGCCGCGCACAACGTGTCGGCAAAGCGCATCGAATCGCCCGGTTTCAGTCCGTAGCCGTTGTCGGTGCTCGGCTGCAGCACCAGCATCGTCTCGCCCTCGGCCCGGTTCACGCTCCACACCGCCAGCGGCACCTGCGCATTCAGAAACCCCACCACCGCCCGCGACGCACTCGCGAAGTCGGCAAACGGCGGCAACGGCAGCGCAGGTCGTACGTCCATGCCGCCACCCTAGCGATCGGAGGGTGGTGTGGTTGTGAGGGTGAGGGTAGCCGTTGCGCGTCGCGGGCAGCGACCGAAATGAACACGGCCCGCGCGAGGCGGGCCGTGGGGTTGGGCTTGGGGTGAGGGCTTATTCGAAGCCGTCGCGGAACACCAGTCCGGCGTCATTCGGGTACGGGTCGCAGGCATCGCCCTGACCGTCAAGGTCGGTGTCGGTCTGGCTCGGGTTGGGCGTGATCGGGCAGTTGTCGGTGCCGTTGAGCACGCCGTCGCCGTCGATGTCCGGGTCGCAGGCGTCGCCGATGCCGTCTCCATCCATGTCCGCCTGGTCGTTGTTGGCGATCGCGGGGCAGTTGTCGAGCATGCCGCAGATCAAATCACCGTCCGGGTTGAGTACCGGATTGGTGGCGCAGGCGAAGTCGAGGTAGGTGATCATGCCGTCGTGGTCGGAGCTGTTGATCGGCCCGGTATTGGTGCGGCTGCGCTCATCGGCCGCGGCGTTGTTGGCAATGCCGTAGTCCGCGCCCAGGAAATAACCCTGGGCGGTGCGCGCCAGCAGGATGTGATCGATGACCTGCATCGCCGGCACATCGCGGTCGCCCGATCCCTGCACCGCATCGAAGTCCTGCGTGAACTGGTACGAGGTGCGCTCATTCGCCGCGACCGCCGTGCCGACATTGAACAGCCGCGGCACGACGATGTTGGCGCCGAGGTTGCAGGTCTCGGTGCCGGCGCCGCCCGACAGCGTCGCGTTGCACTCGTTGGCGGCGTCGTCATAGCTGCCGGCGATCAGGCCGATCACGTCGGCATAACCGTCGGTGTGCTCGAAGGCGTTGTAGTCGCCGACCAGAATCAGCGGCAGCGTGTCGGTGCCCTGTCCGGCGAACGGACCGCTGGCGGTCTGGAATGCCTGCACCAGGTTGGCGATGTCGCGTGCCTGCTGGAAGCGCTTGGCGCGGTCGCGCTCCAGCGCTGCCTGGGTCGTGCAACTTGTCGTGATCTTGTCGACGCAGGATCGCGCCTTGGTGTGGTTATTCAGCACCGCGAACGCACGCGCACCGCCGGGGCCGTTAAAGGTGCCGCGCAGCAGCAGCGGCGGGCGATCATGCAGGATGTCCGAACCGTTCGGGTCGCTCCACATGTTGCCCTTGTAGAACTGCTGAACGCTGACGCCACCGATGCGGCTGGCGCGGGTCAGGAAGCCCACGTCGATATCGCCCGGGTCGTCGCCTTCGAGCAAGGCTGCGTCGTAGATTGGGCCGCCGTCGGCGTTGATGCGAGCGGCGAGGTCCTGCAGCGTGGTCAGGCGGTCGACTTCCTGCACGCCGATCACGTCCGGCGAACCGAGCACGCCGCGCACATAGGCGGAGACCTTGCCGAGCTTGTCGGTGTAGTTGAGTACGGTGCCACCGGCGCCGCGTGTATCGCGACTGCACTGCGGGGTCGAAACGAGGTCGTCGCACAGGTGCTGGGTATTGAACGAAGCGACGGTCAGTTCATCGCCGCCGGCGGCCGCCATCACCGCCTCGGGCACTGCTTGGGCGGCGACGATGTTGAGCACGGTCGGATAGAACTCGTAGTCGCCGAAGCTGTAGCCAATCACGCCGCTGGCATTGAAGCGCGTGCCTGCGGTGACCTCGGTCACGGTCAAACCGGCCTCGTCCGCATCCATCTCCAAGGATTCCGGGTTGCCGTCGAACTGACCCGCGGTGGCGTTGCCGGCGCCAGGAATGCTCGGCCACAGCACGCCGACTTCGCGCCGCGAGACCATTGCGGTGGGCGAGATGAACACTTCGGCGTAGAGATCTGCTGCGCGGCGCAGGTTTGCGCGCGAGACGATGGCGTCGGGCAGGCTCACGCGCATGCCCTCGAAGCACTCGAAGTTGGTGTCGGTGTTGTTGACTCCGCCGGGTCCGGTGCCCGGGCAGCTCAGCAGCGTCGGGTTGGTGGACGGAATACCGCCGCCAGCGCTGAACGGCACCGCGATCGGCAGTGGTGCGGTGCCGGTCACGACGATGCTGGTCGGATTGCTGATCTGGGTCTGGCCGAAGCGTTCGTGCGCCTGACCGACCACGGTCACCGCGTCACCGATCGCAACCGTTGGGTCGGTGTTGGTGGAAACGAAGATGCCTTCCGAAGTCAGCGGGTCGGCATCGGCGTCGGCGTCGGCGGCCTGGGCGAAGAAGCCGTTGAGATCGGCGGGCGAGCCATCGACCGCAGCGATGCGGGTGATGGCGGTGACGATCGCACCGGAGATGCGGACGATCTGCCCGGGGTTGGCGTCGGAGGGCGTCGGATCGAAGCTGGAGAACGCACCGCTGCCCTGGATCTGGTGGATCGGCGTGGTCGTCAGATCGTCGTCCTGGATCGTCCCGGTTCCCGGAGAAACGGCGATGCTGGCGCCGGCCGGACTCGACAGGTTCACGACGAAGACCTCGTTCGGCTCGACCGTAGTGTCGCCGGTGACGTTGACGGTGACGGTGCGCGTCAGGTTCATGGCGTCGAAGCTGAGTGTGCCCGAAGCCGCGGCGTAGTCGTTGTCCGCGACGGTGGCTGTGCCATCGTTGCTGGCGTAGTTGACCGTGACCGTGCCACTCGCGGGCGCGGCGCTCATGGTGACGGTGAACGAGAACGCGGTCGGTCCGCTGTTGCCTTCATTCTGGCTGACGTTGTTGATCGACAGGCTCGGCACGTCATCGTTCTGGATCGTTCCCGTCGCGACCAGGTCGTTGCCCGTGGCATTGACGTTGGTGACGCCGGAGAGGGTGACGGTGAAGTCTTCGTTGCTTTCGATGGTGCTGTCGGTGGCGATGCTGACGACCACGCTGCCGCTGGTGGCGCCTTCAGCGATCGAACCCGCCGCCGCAACCAGTGCGGTGTAGTCGCCGGGGGCGGTGGCGCTGCCGTCGCCGGTGCTGGCGCTGAAGCTCACGCCGCCGGCAGGAGCAGCGCTGGAGAGCGTGATCGGGAAGCTGAAGTTGGTGCTGCCGCCGGTGCCCTCGACCGCGCTCACGTCGCCGATGCTGATGGTCGGCAGCGCGACAGCCAGGTCGTCGTCCAGGATGGTGCCGGTGCCGACGTTCGATCCCGAGAGCACGAAGTATCCACTGCCGGCGGCGGTGGCGATGGTGACGGTGAAGGTCTCGTCGGGTTCGTCGGTGTCATCGCACAGGATCGGGATGTCGATGGTCGAGACCGTCGCTGCCGGCAACAGGGTCTGTGCCTGATTCGTGTAGCCGGTGTAGTCGGTGCCCTGGGTTGCGGTGACGGCCGCGGTGGTGAAGGTGAAGGGGATGCCGGTGCTCGGCACGCTGCCGTTGCGACTCACGGTGAGGACCAGGTTGTTCGGACCCGGACAGGTGGCGACATTGCCTTCGGTCAGGGAGTCCGCCGCTTCGATGTCGAGGGTGGGGACCATGAACGAGATGTCGTCGATCGCGAGCGCGTCGGCGACGCCGACGGTGTTGGCGTCGAGCCAGCGGATCCAGAAAGTGGCGCCGTTGGCAAGATTCAGGGTCTCGATCCAGGCATTGATCGCGGTGCGATTGCCGCTGGCGTTGCCGTCGAGCGCGGTGTTGGCGGCGCTGGTGTTCGGTGAGGTGAAGTCGAGCGTATCGACGTCGGTCCAGGTGGCGGCGCCGTCGGTGAGCGAAGTGGCGTTGGTGCTGTACTGGAAGTCGAGGCGGTCGGGCGTGGCGTCGGTGGCGCCGCGCTTCCACTGCTCTCCGGTGTACTTGACCCACAGGTACTTGATCACGTCGCCGGTGCTGTTCTGCAGCCGCGCGCCGATGTAGGGCGTGGCTGTGGCGCCGCGCATGCCGGCTTCGCGCCAGGTGCCAAGCGCGCGGTCGCTGCTGGTTCCGGTGCCGAAGCTGTACACGCCTTCGTTGATCGCAGTGCTGCCGTCGTCGGCCAGGTACAGGTCATCGCCGCCGACCTCATCGAACGCGAAGCCGGTCGGCATGGTGCTGCTCGTGCCGGAACTGGCGAGCGTGTCCAGCGACTGGATCGTGAGGGTGGAGACGGTGATGGGCTTGGGGGTTACGGTGACGCAACTGGAGGTATGGCTGCCGAGGCCGGTGAACGTGTCGACGGCCAGGCCGGCCCATTCGGTTGCCGGATCGAAAGCGTTCGCGCCATTGGTGTCGCCGGTGCATACCGTTGCATTTCGCCGCAGGGTCTGGTTGATCGAGCTGGTCGGCGCTGTACCCCAATTGGAGCCCGGATCGGTTCCGATCTGCCCGAAGACGTCCAGCGTGGAGGTCGAAGGACTGGTGCGGATCAGGTCAAGCGCGTCGTCGCCGTTGAAATTGGCGATGAAGTTGTTCTGCAGGTCGCAAGCAGCCAACACCGCTGCTGCGGAGGCCGAGTTGCAGAGGATGAACACGTCGCCATCCGCCAATGTGCCGCTCAATGCCACGGTATTTGACGGTGTTGCCGCGCCGTTGTTGTAGACGCGCACCGAGTAGTCGGCCAAATTTACGCTGGCGCCGGTCCCGTTGTAGATCTCGAGTGCCTTGTTATTGCTGGTGCCCTCGACGTATTCGGAGAAGAACAGGTCAGCGGCTTGCGCTCGCGCCATGGTCGGTACTGCTACGGCGACACCGAGGATCAGTGCACCCTTGAAGATCGTCAACATGCAAACCCCCTGAAAAAAACTTTCAAAGACCATCGTGATAGCCCTGCCAGCCTACCAGCGCGATATGCCCGATGCATGACACGCCGCGGCATCGGCGGGTGGGTACCTCAGGCGCGCGTGGCGAACACCGTGATTTCTTCGCGGTCGTGGTAGAGCTGCTTGGCGCGCAGGTCGAGGTCGAAGGGGGCGGATT
>Ga0073899_10004057_pt1 | contig 12858 bp, 11 predicted proteins | sample KloWWTmetaKNB5Ph_FD_88975 | JGI IMG/M metagenome (GOLD analysis project Ga0073899, IMG submission 88975) | Active sludge microbial communities from Klosterneuburg, Austria, studying microevolution and ecology of nitrifiers - Klosterneuburg... | ecosystem: Engineered > WWTP > Aerobic digester >... | reverse complement strand
CTGCATGCCCGGGCGCAGTTCGCCGCTGAGGGTCTCGACATTGAGCTGGTTCGGGTCGGTCACGCCCAGCGCCTGGGTCACCACGTTGCGATGCGGGTGACTGCGCGCCTGGTCGGCGGTGATCGCGCCTTGGGCGATGAGTTCCTGCACGTAGCTGTGGTCCTGCGAGATCTGGGTCAGCGCGCCATCGCGCCACAGGTACACGCGGCTGTCGCCGACCCAGGCTACTTCGAAGCGACTTCCGTTGACCCGTGCCGCCACCACGGTGGTGCCCATCGGCAGGCTGTCGCCTCGGCGCTTGGAGCAGCGGATGATGTCTTCATCGGCAATGCGGATGGCCTCCGCCAGGGGAGTGCCGCCGCGGATTTCGCGGACGATGGTCTCGCGCGCGAGTGCGCTGGCGACTTCGCCGTATTCGTGCCCGCCCATGCCGTCGGCGACCAGCCACAGCCCGAGTTCGCTGTCACCGTAATAGGTGTCTTCGTTGAGCTCCCGGCGCAGGCCGACATGGCTGAGATGTCCGAATTCGATCATGCGGGCGGGATTCGTCCGGGCTTTGGAGGGGGTAACGGAATCGTACGGGGGAACCGGACGGGTGGGGATGCCGGTTTCGATTGGTGCAGGTGGTGCGAAGACGGGTACTCGAGATTTGCCAGGGGATTGACTCGGGCCATCCATGGCCCTCGCGCTGCGCGCGACCTGCGGTCGTCCACATCGGCTGTCCTGCCGATGTGTCGAACCCCGCGGGGGACTCTCTTCCGCCGCCTCGCCGCAGATACGAAAAACGCCCCGATGGGGCGCTTTTCGTATCTGGCGGGGAGGGGGGGATTCGAACCCCCGGTACGCTATAAACGTACGCCTGATTTCGAGTCAGGTACATTCAACCACTCTGCCACCTCCCCTGGAACTTGGTGTGCAGCGAGCCGGGAATGATACGGGGCGGGCCGCCCGTGAGCAAGGCGCTACACTGGTCGCCCGTCCCGAAACTTGCCCGCCATGTCCGAAATCCTCGTCCCCGTGTCCTTCGGTGAACTGCTGGACAAGCTCGCCATCCTGCAGATCAAGTCCGAGCGCATGACCGATGCCGGCAAGCTGGCCAATGTGCGCAACGAGCTGTCCGCACTGGAAACCACCTGGGCCGCGCACCCCGCTTCGCAACAGGACATCACCGCCCTGCGCGCCGAACTGAAGGCGGTCAACGAGCGGCTGTGGGTGATCGAGGACGACATCCGCCTGCAGGAAAAGGCGCAGGACTTCGGCAGCGAGTTCATCCGGCTGGCGCGCGCGGTGTATTTCGAGAACGACATCCGCGCACGGGTGAAGAAGGACATCAACCTGGCGCTGGGCTCGGCCTATGTCGAGGAGAAGTCATACCAGGATTACGGCACCGGCAGCGGTGCTTGATCTCCGCCACGTTCAGGCCAGGTCGGCCCGATAGCGCTCGAATGCAGCAATGGCATCGTCCACCCCGATCAGATCCATCACGCCTTCGGCCTCGATCTTGCTGCCCCACTTGAGGTCGGCCGCCGGCTTGCCGCGGAACTTGCGCGCGGCAGCATCGTAGCGATCCACGCAGAAACGGCGGTCGGAATACGGCCCGCTGCGGTTCGGATTGCTGGCGGCGTGCAGGCCCAGCACCTTCGTCCCCATTGCGTTGGCGATGTGCATCGGTCCGGAGTCCGGGGTGACCAGCAGGTCGGCGCGGGCGAGCAGGGCGGGCAGCTGCTTCAGGGTGTCCTTGCCGATCAGGTCGAGCACGCCGTCGCGCGCCTGCATTGCCGCGAGGATCGCATCGCCGGTCTCGCGCTCCAGCGCGCTGCGTCCGCCGCACAGGACCACTCGCCAGCCTTGCGCGGCGGCATGTTCGGCCAGCGCGGCCAGGCGTTCGGCGCGCCAATTGCGCAGCACATGACTGGAGCAGGGCGAGATCATCAGCGTGCGCCGGCCATCGGCATCCCACTGCGCGCGTGCCCAGGCGTGGGCGTCGTCCGGTACCGGCAGGTTCCAGGTCACGTCCTTGCGCTGCAATCCCAGTGGTTCGGCGAAACTGCCGATCGCGTCCAGCACGTGGATGCCGGGGCGGTCGGCGATGCGTTCGTTGATGAACAGGCCGTGGCCATCCTTCGAACGCGATCTGTCGTAGCCGATGCGGCGGCCTGCCGGGATGAACGCGGACAGCAGGTTGGCGCGTGCCGAGACCTGCAGTTGCAGCAGCACGTCGAAGCGCTGGCCGAGCTCGCGGCGCAGCGCGCGCATGCCGGCGAACCCGGTCTTCTTGTCGTATTCGACGAAACGCACGCCGGGCAGGCCGGCCAGCAGGCGATGTTCCCCCTTGCCGATCACCCAGGTGATCGCCACCTCCGGCCACGCGGAGCGCAGCGTATGCAGCAGCGGCAGCACATGGGTGACGTCGCCAAGTGCGGACAGGCGCAGCAGACAGATCGAACGTGGTGCGGCGAAATTCGGCACGTGCTTGCTACACTCGAAAGGATGACCGGTTTCGACGCCAACGAGCACCTGACGCCGTTCCGCGACGCACGCGGCTATGGCGCGATTCTGTTCGACCGCACGCAGTTGCGGCAACCCGACCCGGCATGGTTCTCGCCTGCGCATTGGGGCGAGGCCGCGCAGCGAGTGTCAAGTGGCGGCCGCGGCGGTGCCTGGTTCATCGAGACGGATGAGGGCGATGCCGTGCTGCGTCAGTACCTGCGCGGCGGATGGGCCGCCAGCCTGAGCCGCGACGGTCACCTGTGGCGCGGCATCAACCGCGTGCGCAGCTTCGCCGAGTTCCGCCTGCTGCGCGCACTGCGCGAGAGGAAACTGCCGGTGCCGTTGCCGTTCGCCGCGTATTACCGGCGCGAAGGCCTGCACTATCGTGCCGCGATCCTGATGCAGCGCCTGCCGGGCGTGCGCACCCTGGCCGAACTTGCAGCCACCGGCGAGGCACCGTGGGCGCTGGCCGGACAGCTCGTCGCGAAATTCCATCGTGCCGGCCTCGACCATGCCGATCTCAATGCGCACAACATCCTGTTCGACGAACAGGGTCGTGGCTGGATGATCGACTTCGACCGCTCGCGCATCCACATCCCGGCGACGCGCTGGCGCAACGCCAACCTCGAACGCCTGCAACGCTCGCTGCGCAAGCGCCGCGGCGCACGCAGCCTGCAACAGGTCGATGCCGAATTCCTCGAACTGCGCGCCGCCTATGACGCGGCCTGGCAACGGGGTTACTGAGATGGCGACATGGAGCCTGCGCCTGCTCGGCGTCGGCAATGCCTCGGCGGTGGAACTCGGCTCGGCGATGGCGACCATCGAGCGCGATGGCGCACCGTGGCTGACCATCGACTGCGGCGCCGAAGGCCTGACCGCCTACGAAGCGGTCTACGGAGACACCCCGCGTGCGGTGTTCATGACCCATGCGCACCTGGATCACATCGCCGGATTCGAGCGCCTGTTCGTGGCGAGCTACTTCGATGCGGCACGGCGCGGCGAGGTGCGGCTGTACGTGCCGGTCACGTTGCTGCCGCTGCTGCACCAGCGCGTGGCCAGCTACCCGAATGCCCTGGCAGAAGGCGGAGCCAATTTCTGGGATGCGTTCCGGGTGATCCCGGTCGGCGACCATTTCTGGCATGACGGCGTGCGGCTGCAGGTGTTTCCCGCGCGCCACCACTGGCCGGATACCGCGTTCGGCCTGCGCCTGCACGGCAGCCTGGTGTGGACCGGCGATACCCGGCCGATCGCGGAAATGCTGGCAAAGTTCGCCGATGCCGATGAACTGATCGCGCATGACTGCGCGCTGCACGGCAATCCCTCGCACAGCGGAATCGACGACCTGGAACGCGAATACCCGCGCGACCTGCTCGCGCGCTGCCTGCTCTACCACTACGAGAGTGCGCAGGATGGCGAAGCCCTGCGCGTGCGCGGTCATCGGGTCGGCAGGCCCGGCGAGGTCGTCCCGCTGCATGCACCAACCGATGCGGAACCAGGCTGAGCCCGACACTGGCGCGAAGTTTCCTTGTCCCGAGGCGGGGCAGCCGCTAAACTGCGCGGCCCGGAATGCCGCCGCGACGCGGTGTTCCGGTTCCAGCGGAGAGGTGTCCGAGTGGTTGAAGGAGCACGCCTGGAAAGTGTGTAAGCGTCTAAACCGCGCTTCGGGGGTTCGAATCCCCCTCTCTCCGCCAGTTTCACCACACCAGCAAGTTTCCATGGTGGCCCCGTCGGCCCCTCGCGACGCTAGGTCGAAAACTCCGCCAGGGCCGGAAGGCAGCAACGGTATCGACTGATGCGGGTGCCGAGGTCAGCCGGCGGGGCCATCGCCCGTTTCAGGCTCCGCCTGAAACGGCCCACGATTCCGCTGCGCGAAATCGCGGGTCCCGCTACGTGCTTCCACATCCCCCGGCGCTGCGCGCCACCCCCTTGACTCAAGGGGGTGACAAAGCCGGTGTTGCGCGTTGCGGATTCATCGAAGCGGAACGCTGGCGCATGCCACAATGTGGGTATGTCCTATCTCGTCCTCGCCCGCAAGTGGCGCCCCAGGCGTTTCGCCGAGCTGGTCGGGCAGGAGCATGTGGTACGCGCGCTGACCAATGCGCTGGAAACCGGCCGCGTGCACCATGCCTTCCTGTTCACCGGCACCCGCGGCGTCGGCAAGACCACGATTGCGCGGATCTTCGCCAAATCGCTGAATTGCGAGCAAGGCACCAGCGCGGATCCCTGCGGCGAGTGCGAGACGTGCCTCGCCATCGATGCCGGCCGCTACATCGATCTGCTGGAGATCGATGCCGCGTCGAATACCGGTGTGGACAACGTGCGCGAGCTGATCGAGAACGCGCAGTACATGCCCAGCCGCGGCAAGTACAAGGTCTACCTGATCGACGAAGTGCACATGCTGTCCAAGCAGGCGTTCAATGCGCTGCTGAAGACGCTGGAAGAACCGCCGGAGCACGTCAAGTTCCTGTTCGCCACCACCGATCCCGAGAAATTGCTGGTCACGGTGCTGAGCCGCTGCCTGCAGTTCAACCTGAAGCGGCTGGACGAAGGCCAGATCCGCGGCCAGATCGGCAGGATCCTGGCCGCTGAGGGCATCGAGGCCGACGACGATGCAGTCCGCCAGCTTGCACACGCCGCCGACGGCAGCCTGCGCGACGGACTCTCGCTGCTCGATCAGGCCATCGCCTACACGGGTTCGGGTGCGGCTGGCGGCAAGCTGGATGCTGCCGCCGTGGCGGCGATGCTGGGCACGGTCGACCGCAATCGCGTGCAGGCGTTGCTGTCCGCACTGGCCGATGGCGACGGCGAGCGGTTGCTCGATGAGGTCGCGCAGCTGGCGGAATTTTCGCCGGACTGGGCCAGTGTGCTGGATGCCGTGTCCGAGGCATTGCATCGGATCCAGGTGAAACAACTGGTGCCGAGTGTCGAAGCCGGCAGCGATGCGGTCGATGTCGATGCGCTGGCGGCGAAGCTGCGTCCGGAACTGGTGCAGCTCTGGTACCAGATGGCGCTGAATGGTCGTCGCGACCTCGGGTATGCGCCGAGTCCGCGCAGCGGCTTCGAGATGAGCCTGCTGCGGATGCTGGCGTTCCGCCCGTCCGACTCGGCCGTGCAGGTGCCGCCGCCGCGTGCGGTTGCAGCCGTCACCACCGCAACGACCACGCCGGCATCGCCTCGCGGCGGTGTGTCCGGCACCGCCGCCGAGCAGGCGCGTGCGGCCCTGGCCGAGCCCGCCGCGCGTCCGCCTGCGCAGGCGTGTCCGGAGCCAGCGGTCGTGCCAACAGCGGTGCGGGTCGCCGATGCGCTCGCCGCGCCATCGGCGCAGGCCGCCAGCGCGATGCTGGTCACCGACAGCGAACACTGGCTGGAACTGGTCGCACGCAGCAGCCTGCGCGGGCCGGCGCGCCTGCTGGCCGAACATGCGGCTTTCGTGGGGCATGCCGATGGCGTGCTGCGCCTGAGCCTGGCTGCGGGCGACGAGCACCTGAAATCGCCGAGCCTGGTGCTGCAGCTGGGTGATGCGCTGACGTCGCTGCTGGGGGGCGCGGTGCAACTGCGTTTCGACAACGGCGAGCCGCGCGGCGACACCGCCCGCGTGCGCAATGCGCGCGAGCGCGAGCAGAAGCAATCGGGCGCGGAGCAGGGATTCGCGGCCGACCCGGATATCCAGCGCCTGGTGCAGGTGCATGGTGCGCAGATCGTGCCGGATTCGATCCGGCCACTGGGCGAGGGTTGATTCCGCCCTGCGCCGCCACATTCTTGATTCCATCGAACACCGAGGGACACCGAACATGCGTGGAAACATCGCCCAGCTGATGCAGCAGGCACAGAAGATGCAGGAAGACATGCAGCGCGCGCAGGAGGAAGTCGCCGCGCTGGAAGTGGCAGGCAATGCCGGTGGCGGCATGGTCAGCGTGACCTTGGGCGGGCGCATGGATTGCCGCAAGGTGCGCATCGACCCGTCGGTGCTGGCCGATCCGGAAATGGCCGAGGACCTGATCGCCGCCGCGTTCAACGATGCGGTCAACAAGATCAACGCGGTATCGCAGGCGAAGATGGCGGGAGCCACTGCCGGCATGCAGTTGCCGCCGGGGATGAAGCTGCCGTTCTGATCGCCTGACGTGACCACATCGCTGCTCGAACAACTGATCGACGCCTTGCGCGTGCTTCCTGGCGTTGGCCAGAAGTCGGCGCAGCGCATGGCCTACCACCTGCTGGAGCGCAAGCGCGACGGTGGCAAGCGCCTGGCCGAGATGCTGGCGCAGGCCATGGAGCATGTGGGTCACTGCATCCGTTGTCGCGATTTCAGCGAAACCGAGCTGTGCGCAACCTGCGGCAGCGGTGCGCGTGATGCACACCTGCTGTGCGTGGTCGAATCGCCGGCGGATCGGCTTGCGATCGAACAGGCGACCGGTTTCCGCGGCCTGTATTTCGTGCTGCAGGGGCGGCTGAGCCCGCTGGATGGCATCGGTCCGCGCGAGCTTGGTCTCGATCAGCTCGCGCAACGACTGTCCGAGGGCGAGGTGCAGGAGCTGATCGTCGCCACCAATCCGACCGTGGAAGGCGAGGCGACCGCACATTACCTGGCGCAGCTGGCGCGCGCGCAAGGCGTGCAGCCAAGCCGGCTTGCGCATGGCGTGCCGCTCGGCGGCGAGCTGGAATACGTCGATCGCGGCACGCTGTCGCACGCGTTCGGAAGCCGCAGCGAGATCCTGTAGGACCCTGTCCGCGACCGCTTTCTGCGTGAGAACCGCAGAAGCAGATCGCGGACAGGGTCCGCTTCTACAATGGCGGAAACCGAGAGGAGCGCGCCATGCCCGACACCATCTTCCACAAGATCATCCGCCGCGAGATCCCGGCCGACATCGTGTTCGAGGACGAGCACCTGATCGCGTTCCGCGACACCGCCCCGCAGGCGCCGGTGCACGTGTTGTTCGTGCCGAAAGTCGACTTCGCCACGCTCGACGACGTGCCAGACGAGTCTGCAATCGTGGTCGGTCGGTTGGCCACCGCGGCCGCGCGTTACGCAAGGCAGCAGGGGTTCGCGGATGACGGCTACCGCATCGTCATGAACTGCAATGGCGACGGCGGCCAGACCGTGTTCCAGATCCACCTGCACCTGCTGGCCGGCGCGCCGCTGGGTCGGTTCGGGACGACGGCCTGACAGGCGTGGCCGCATCCGCGCTGCCTTGCGTGGCGGGCTATGGACGGTGCGCGCGCAGATCGCGCAGCAGTCGCTGCAGTGCGTCGGGTTCGATGCCGGCGTAGCGCGCATCGGAGAAACGCTGGCCGAGCGTGCGCAGGTGTTCGCCGGCCTTCGGCACGTCGGCGGCGACGCGTTCGGCCCAGGCCTGTGCGGGCTCATGCATCCCGCGGCCACGGCCGCGACGCGCGTAGCGAAGGCCAAGCCGATGCCAGGCGCGCAGCAGCGGATCCTTCTCGCGCTCGCCGCGCGCGATCAGCCAGGTCATCCAGGCCAGTGCGAGCACCGCGATCGCGGCAAACAGCAGGATCAGTTCGCGAGTGCCGATCTTGCCCAAGCCGAGCGGCCGCAACAGGCGTTGCTGGCGGTTGGCATCGAAACCGAGCACGAAGTCGTTCCAGCCGCGCAGCAGCCAGTCGCCGGCGTTGAACACCGGCACCAGGCCGTCGAATGCCCCGATGCGCCCGGGCTGGCGGTCGGCGAGGGTGTCGTACACGCGTTCGGGGGCGACTGCTGCGGTCGGGTCCAGCCGCACCCAGCCACGCCGTGGCAGCCAGATCTCGGCCCAGGCATGTGCGTCCGAATGCAGCACCAGCCAGTAATCGCCGATCGGGTTGCGATAACCGCCGGCATAGCCGGTGACCACCCGCGCGGGCACGCCGGCGGCGCGCATCAGCACCACGAATGCCGAGCTGAAATGTTCGCAATAGCCCTGCTTGCGGTCGAACAGGAAATCGTCGACTTCGTTGCGGCCGGCGATCGGCACCTCCAGCGTGTAGGCGAAGTCGCGGCGGATCATCGCCAGCGCGCGCTCGGCGATCGCCGCATCGGCATCGCCGCCGGCATCGTGGCCAGCCTCGCGTCGCCATTGCCGGCCCATCGCCAGGGTGCGCGGGTTGAAGCCGTGCGGCAGCGACAATGCGTGCTGGCGCAGGATCGGCGGCAATTGCACCTGTGCCGATGCGGGCGCGGCGGCGCGCATTCGCCAGCGGGTGACGTTGTCCAGCGGGCGTTCGGAATACACGCTGTAATCGTTGCCGACGTAAGCGCCTGCCGGTACCTGGGTGGGCAGGTCGAGCGCGATCAGTTGCCGATCCTCGGTCGGTTCGGGTTCGATCAGGTAGTCCCAGCCGCGGCCGCTGACCTGTGTCGGTGGCGGCGGCATGCGCTGCAACTGCTTGAGTTGACGCCAGGTGCGACCGTCGAAATCCCACAGCACCGGGCCACGCCAATACATCTGCGACTGCGGTGGCGCGGCGCCGATGAACTGCACGCGTGCGGCCGGGCTGTCGTCGTTCATCAGGTTGGCCCAGGCACCGGGGCTCATGCTGTCGGACAGGCCGGGGCGGGCAACCACGCGATCCGGCAGGCCCCACAGCGGTGTCGGCAGGCGCGGGAACAGCCAGAACGCGGCCAGTGCCAGCGGCAGGCCGAGTGCGAGCAGCTTGAGCACACCGCGTGGGGCGGACCACCAGCGCGCATCGGTCGGCAAGCGCACTTCGGCCTCGTCGCCGGCCAGTTGCTGCAGGGCGAGCAGGGACGCGACCAGTGCGACCAGCGCCAGTGCCATGCTCAGCAGATCCTGGTCGAGCAGGAAGGCGGCGAACGGCGCGAACAAACCAAACCCGACCAGGCTGCGGCCGTCGCGCAGGCTGGCGGTTTCCGAAGGTTTCAGCGCCAGCATCGCGGCCAGCACCATGCAGGCGGTATCGCGGCCCACGCCCGGTGCCACTACCGCGATGGCCACGATCATGCCGATCCCGACCAGCAGGCGCAGCAGGAACGGCAGCGGCCGTCGCCACGACGCGAACGCGATCACGAACGCGGCGATGCCGAATCCGATCCCGAGCTGCAGCGGCAATTGCAGCAACAACGGCAACAGGCAAGCCGCCGCGCCCAGCAGGGCCAGCGCATGCGCGCGCGGCTGCATCGGCGGCGACTGGATGCGTGCGACCAGTGCGCGGAGCTCAGCCATGACCGGCCTCGCCGGGCATCAATGCCAGGGCACGCAGGCAGCGGTGGCGATGCGATGGCCCCAGCCCCATCGGAATCGGCATCTGCGCAGGCAGGCCGAGGGCATAGCGGCGACCTTCGCGCTCGGCATCGTCCACCCAGCGCGCGAGCCGGCGGATGCGTTGCTCATGCGGCAGCCCGGCGGTGAGTTGCCAGTCGAGCAGCAATTGTTCGCTGCGATGCTGTTCGAATTCGCGCACCAGCAGGCTGTCGCGGCGCGCGGAGGCTTTCCAGGCGACGCTGCGCGGCGGGTCGCCGGCGCGATAGCCACGCAGGTGGTGGACGTCGTCGCCGGCACGGGTCACCTGCGCGCGACCCGCATCGCCGGCCGGAGCCGGCAGCGGCGGTGCCTGCGCTTCCGGCGCGGGATACACCAGCAAGGATTGCTGCGGCCACACGTAGGCCCAGGCCCGCGCCAGGCCCAATGGCTGCACCGTGCTCAGTTCCAGTCGCGGGATCGGCAGCAGGCCGCGGCGCTCGGTCGGCAGCAACAGTTCCGCGGTGCCGCCGTTGTGATCGAACGTGGTGTGGACGCAGGCATCACCGCGGGCGATGCGCAGGCCGCGACGCACGCGCGCATCCACCGCGCCAAGCGCGATCCGCAACCGCAGGGGTTCGCCGGCGGGCACCGGATCGGCGGCCACGGCATCGACCACCACGCCGGACAGCTGCATGTGCGCCGCGATCAGGCTGGCCTGGGCGGCGCCGGCCAGCAGCAGGGCCAGCAGCAAGGCGGGATTGTTGTTGAAGTTGAGCGCGCCCAGGCCCATGGTGCCGATCAGCAGGCCGAAGAACAGCCCGGTCAGGGTCGGCAGCACGTAGATGCGGTTGCGTTGCAGCCGCACCGGCAGGGTCTCCGCCTGCCGCGGCCGCATCCACGACTGCACCATGCCGGATTGCGTCAGTCGACGCAGCGCAGCCCGCATGGATCAATCCACCGGAACCGCGTGCAGGATCTGCTTCGCCAGCGTTGCCGTGGACGTATCCGCCTCGCCGACCAGGCGATGTTCCGCCACCGCCGCGAACAGCGCCTGCACGTCCTCGGGGATCGCATGGCTGCGGCCCAGCAGCAGCGCGTGCGCACGCGCCGCACGCAGCAGCGCCAGCCCGGCACGCGGCGACAACCCCACGCGCACCCCCGGATGCTTGCGGCTGCGTCCGACCAGCGCCTGCACATAGGCGATCAGCGGCTCGCTGGCATGCACATCCAGCACCATGCGGCGCAAGTGGATTACCCGCTGCGCATCCAGCAGCGGGGCGGCCTGCGCGATCAGCTCGCGGCGGTCGCTGCCGGCCAGCAGGGCGCGTTCGGCGGCCTCGTCGGGATAACCCAGCGCAAGCCGCAGCAGGAAGCGATCGAGTTGCGAATCCGGCAACGGATAGGTGCCGGCCAGATCCACCGGGTTCTGGGTGGCGATCACCAGGAACGGATCGGGCAGCTTGCGGGTTTCGCCATCGAGGCTGACCTGGTGCTCGGCCATCGCCTCCAGCAGCGCACTCTGCGTGCGTGGCGGCGCGCGGTTGATCTCGTCGGCCAGCAGCACATGGGTGAACACCGGGCCCGGATGGAATTCGAAACGGCGCGTCTGCGCCTCGTACACCGACACGCCGAGGATGTCCGCCGGCAGCAGGTCGGAGGTGAACTGCACGCGCTGGAAGCCGAGCCCGAGCGTCGCCGCCATCGCATGCGCAAGGGTGGTCTTGCCCAGCCCGGGCAGATCCTCGATCAGCAGGTGGCCGTCGGCGAGCAGGGCGACGAAGGCCAGCCGCACCTGTTGCGGCTTGCCCAGCACCAGCGCGTTGACCTGGGCCTGCGCATCGCGCAGGGACACATGCAGTGCATCGGGTAGCATCGCGTCGATCACCGGGGATGCGGACATTGCAGGTCTTCGGTCGGGATTGCGGGCAGTGTAGCGAGGTCGCGAACGGATGCGGGACAGGCAGGAAGCGGAGGCAAGGCGCTGGTTCATCGGCCTGTGGTTGGCGCTGCTCGCGCTCAAGCTGGTGCTGGCGGCGCGGCTGCCGCTGTTCGTCGACGAGGCCTTCTACTGGCAGGAGGGCCGGCACCTGGCCTGGGCCTATTCCGATCTGCCGGGCCTGACCGCGTGGCTGGCGCGGATCGGCGATGCGCTGGGCGACGGCACGCTGTCGTTGCGGCTGCCCTTCCTTGTCATCGCTGCGGCGATTCCATGGCTGGTCGTGCGCATGACCGCGCGCGAATTCGACGCGAAGTCCGGCTGGCACGCCGGTTCGCTGGCCTTGCTGCTGCCGCTCGCCGGCACGCTGGGCCTGCTGGCCTTGCCCGACGTGCCTTTGCTGTTCGCCACCGCGCTCTGCCTCGACGCGGGCTTGCGCGTGTTGCGTCGCGTCGATGCGTTCGCCGCGAGCGAACTCGCGCTTGGCCTGGTCATCGGCGGGCTGACCCACTATCGCTTCGCCGCAGTGATCGCGGTCGGCTGCATCGCCTTGCTGATGCTGCGCGACGGTCGCCGTGCGCTGCGCAATCCGCGCGTGTGGGCGGCAGTCGCCATTGGCGCGCTGGCGTGGCTGCCGCTGCTGCTGTGGAACCTGCACAACGCCGATGCCGGCCTGCGCTTCCAGCTGCTGGATCGGCATCCCTGGAGCTTCAGTGGCGAAGGCCTCCGCCTCGGGCGCATGCAACTGCTGCTGGCCACGCCGATCCTGCTGGTGGCGATGGCGCTTGCCGCGATGCGCGGACTGCGCGATGCCGGGCCTGGCCTGCGCTACCTCGCGTCGTGCGGCGCGATGATCGTGCTCGGCTTCCTCGCCCTCGGCTTCTTCGCCGATCGCGAACGGGTGAGTTTCCACTGGCCGTTGCCGGGTTACCTCGCCCTGCTGCCGCTGGTGCCGGCGCTGCTTGCACGCTGGTCGCGCGGCTGGCGCATCGCGACCTGGGCGAGCGCCGCATTCGGGCTGGTCGTGGTGCTGGGGTATTACGCCATCGCATCGGTGCCTGCGTTGCGCGAACAATCCGCCTCGCGCAATTTCCATCCGACCAATTTCGCGGGATGGGACGTGCTTGCCGCAACGGTCGACGCCAGACTCGCGACGATGCCGCCGGGCACGACCCTGCTCGCCGGCAATTTCAAGATCGGTGCCGAGCTCGGTTTCATCCGTGGCGATGCCGACAT
>Ga0073899_10004056_pt1 | contig 12859 bp, 9 predicted proteins | sample KloWWTmetaKNB5Ph_FD_88975 | JGI IMG/M metagenome (GOLD analysis project Ga0073899, IMG submission 88975) | Active sludge microbial communities from Klosterneuburg, Austria, studying microevolution and ecology of nitrifiers - Klosterneuburg... | ecosystem: Engineered > WWTP > Aerobic digester >... | reverse complement strand
GCATCATCACTCGCAACCGCCTCACCCCGGAGTGCGGACATACCGGTGTCGCGAGGCACGTGTTTCACGCGATCAAATCCTTGATCACCGTGCCGCCGAATTGGCTGAGCTGTTTGAAGCGTCCGGCGTGATAGAAGTTGAGTTTGTTGTCGTCGAGTCCGAGGAGCCGCAGGAGGGTGACGTGGAAATCCCGGACATGTGCCTGACCGTCCACAGCGGTCATGCCGAGATCATCGGTCGCTCCGATGGTGTGGCCCGCATTGCAGCCGCCACCGGCAAGCCACATCGTCATGGCGTTGGGATTGTGGTCGCGACCGTAGGCGGTGCCGCCGCGTACGCCATTGTCGGGGGTGCGGCCAAACTCACCGCACCAGACGATGAGCGTGCTGTCCAGCAAACCGCGTTGTTTGAGGTCGGTGATGAGGGCGGCGATCGGCTGGTCCACACCGCGCACAAGGTTGCCGTGAGCGCGTTCGATAAAGTCGTGGCTGTCCCATGAGCCGTTGTAGAGCTGCACAAAGCGCACCCCTTTCTCCACGAGCTTACGGGCGAGCAGGCACTTTCGGCCAAAGGAATCCGTCGCGTCCCGGCCGATGCCGTAGAGTTCTTTTGTCTTCGTATCTTCTTTGGAAAGGTCGAGCGTCTCGGGCACTTGCATCTGCATGCGAAAGGCGAGCTCATAGTTGTCCATGCGCGCGGCGAGTTCGTCGTGGCCGGGATGCTGTGCGGCGTGGGTTGTGTTGAGTTTCGCGATGAGGTCGAGGTTCTTGCGCTGCCGATCTGAACTGACTCCGGCAGGCGGGGTCAGGTCGAGAATGGGGGAACCTTTCGCTCGCAGCGGGGTGCCCTGGAAACTGGCGGGCAGGTAGCCATTGCTCCAGTTCGCCGCACCGCCCTGCGGATAACTGACTTCAGGCAGCACGATGAAGCCGGGCAGATCCTGATTGAGCGAGCCGAGGCCATAATTCACCCACGCGCCGATACCGGGGTCGCCGCCAAAGCGATTGCCGCAATTCATCTGATACATCGCAGTCGGATGATTCACGCTGTCCACGGTGCAGCCGCGGAAAAAACAGATGTCATCGGCAACCCCGGCGAGATGCGTCCAATTCTCCGCCATGTCCGCGCCGCTCTGCCCGTGTTTGCTGAATTTGAAAGGGCTCTGCACGTAGTAGCGCTTGCCACTTTCCATCGCGGACTTTTGCTTGCCCTCACGCACGAACTCCTTGAGGTGCATCTTCGCGAGCATGGGCTTCGGGTCGAAGGTGTCAATGTGGGACGGTCCGCCCTCCATCATGAGGAAGATGACGTTTTTCGCTTTCGCTTCGGGGAAATGGCCCTGCTTCGGTGCCATCGGATTCTTCTTCGCTTCCTCGGCGAGCAAGGAACTGAAGGCAACACTGCCGAGGCTGGTGCCCAGGCTGTAGATGAACTCGCGGCGCGTTGGCGCGTGGAGCGCGCGGGCTCCGGCGCAGGGGAAGAAGGGTAATTTTTTCATGACGCAGATTGACAAATAGGCCGGTAATACATAGTTTTACACATGATCAAAACCATCTCAAAAATCGGCAACTCCCAGGGCATTATCTTCGACTCCGCGCTTCTCCAACTCGCGCATCTCAAAGTGGGCGATGAAGTGAATGTCGAAGTCCATGCGGGCGGGACCATTACCATCACACCGATGGCAACGCTGCCGCCACGTGAGGAAGTGTCCGCTCTCATCAAAGACACGATGAAACGGTATGCGAAAACCATGAAGCGCCTCGCATGAACACGGATGCCAATGACTGCCTTCATCTGACGCTCGAAATCGTGTTGGAGATCCATGCCGAGGCCATCGCTCAATTTGGCGGTTCCACCGGGCTTCGTGACCGTGCCCTGCTGGAGTCCGCGATAGCTGCTCCACAGGCAAGCTTTGGAGGTGTTTCCCCGCTCACCGATACTGTTGATGTTGCTGCCGCCTATCTCTTTTACCTCTGCAGCAATCACCCGTTCGTCGATGGCAATAAGCGTGTGGCGCTTGGCGCGTGTCTTGTCTTTCTCCAGCTCAACGGATACACCCCGGCACCGGATAGTGACGAATGGGAGAACCTCACTCTCGCTGTCGCCGCAGGTGTCCTCAGCCGTGACGAGGTCACGACCCAACTGCGGAAGCTGGTGAGCTGAGGCCTCAATAGACATAAGCAAACTCGTTGGAATTGAGGAGCGCGAGGCACACATCAGCGAGAGCGCGGGTGGGCGCGGGGACGTCAGAAGGTTGCAAATCGGGCACGAACTCGGCATAGGCGTGCAGCTTCTCGTTGAAGGAAAACTTCTCGCCGGTGTTCTCTTCAATGGCATCGCGGCGGACTTCGAGCGGTGGCTTCTGAGTCGGTGGAATTTCGTTGCCGAGCAGGGCTTCGATGTCGCGCCAGTGCGCGAGGCAGCTTTGCGTTTCTTCTGCAGTCGGTTGACGGGAGAAAGTGAGAGCGAAGACCCGCGCAATGGCTTCCTCATCACTGCGCGTTTCCTTCACGGCGCGATGGGCGAGGGCGAGAGCTCGGGATTGCGTGCTCTGGCCATTGAACAGGCTGAAGACTTGCGGCGTGACGGTGGAAGCCTCGCGGCGTTCGCAGGAAAAATCCGGCGCGGGCGCGTTGAAGACTTCCTGCAAGGGGTCGGGTAGACCGCGAATCTTCAGCGCATAGAGCGAGCGGCGGTGACGCTGCTGCGGCAGCGGATTCGGCGTCCAGGCGGCGGCGAAGGTGCCCATGACCTGGCGCGGTTGCAGGGCGGCTTCGAGATTGATTTCGGGCCGGTTCGGGATGCCGCCGAGCATGGGATTGAGTTCGCCGGTGGCGGTGAGCATGGCATCGCGCAATTCCTCGGCGGTGAGGCGGCGCGGCTTGAAGACGGCGTAGCTCATGCCGGTCGGGTCCTTCTCCGCGAGGGTTTTCAAGTCAGGATGCGCGGCGCTGCGGCGATAGGTCTCCGAATTCATGATGAGCCGGTGCACCGCCTTGAAGCTCCATCCTTTCTCAACAAAGGTCGCGGCGAGCCAGTCGAGCAATTCGGGATGGGTCGGTTTCCTGCCGGTGCTGCCGAAGTTGTTCGGGTTGCCCGCGATGGGCTGGTCAAAATGCCAGAGCCAGATGCGGTTCACGATGGCCCGCGTGGTGAGCGGATTCTCCGCGCTCGCGACCCAGTCGGCGAAGGCGTGGCGGCGGCCTTCGATGGCATCGGGAATGGGTGTCTTCTGCGCGGCGGCGAGCACGCTGAGCACGCCCGGCTTCACCTTTGCACCGGAGCCAAAGGGGTCGCCACCGGTGAGGATGCAGGTCTCTTCCAGCTCGCCCGCGTTCATGCGATTCCCCGGAATGCGGAAGGGCGCGACGATGGTCACCACCTGCGGCGTGCGGCCATTATAGACGGAAAGCGCCACAGGTTCGTAACGGTCGAGCTCCCATTGCAGACGTTCGAGTCCCTTGCTGGCGATGCGCTCCATGCCGATTTCCTCCGGCGTCCAACCGACCATGCGTGGCGGGAACTGGTCCTCCGGCACGCCCTCTTTGAGGAGGAGGTTGCGAGCGGCCGAGAAAAGTCCGCCACGTTTGGTTTGTACCTTCTTCTCCGCTTCCTCCAGCGCGGCGTGCCACCGGGCCGGGTCGATTTTTTTCTCCACCAGCCAGGCCTCCGCACCCACGAGCGCCTTTTCATCCAGCACCTTCAGCGTGGCTAGATGATCGGCACGGCTGAGTTCGAGAAAGGTCTTTTCTTCAAAGCCCTGCGTGTTTTCCTGCTTCAAGAACGGCGCGGGCCGCTCCGTAATCTGCGTCGTCGCGAACACGGCCTGGAGCGAGTAATAATCGTGCGTCGGGATGGGATCGAACTTGTGGTCGTGACAGCGGGCGCATTGCAGCGAGTGGGCGAGGAAAGTCTCGCCGACGCTATTGGTCACGTCATCGAGAAACCTCTGGCGGGCCACCTTCGCCACTTCCATGCCGGTGAGTTCCCACGGCCCCATGCGCAGGAAACCCGTGGCAACGAGCATCTCCGGATTGCCCGGCTCGATTTCATCACCGGCAATCTGCTCGCGCACGAAGCGATCGTAGGGCTTGTCGGCATTGAAAGAGCGCACCACATAGTCGCGATAGCGCCACGCATTGCCGCGCTCGAAGTCATTGGCAAAGCCGCTCGAATCCGCATAGCGCGTCACATCCAGCCAATGCTGCGCCATGCGCTCGCCGTAGTGCGGGCTTTCGAGAAGGCGGTTGATGAGTGCTGCGATGGCTGTCTGTGCTTGCGGCGAAGACAAGGCGGGCATCGGACCATGGGATGGGGAGACATCACCACATTCCTTCACAAACACCTCCACCTCTTCCGGCGTCGGCGGCAGACCGGTGAGGTCGAACGAAGCACGGCGAATGAAGGTCCTCGCATCCGCGTCGGGCGCTGGTGCCAATCCCGTCGGCATGCGCTTTGAGATGAGCGCGTCGATGGGATTGACCTCCTTGTCTCCCTGTCTCTTTGTCTCCACGTCTGGCTTCACCACCCGCTGGTAACCCCACAGCCCTTCGGGTTTGTATTTGCGGTTCGCCCACTCGGGCGAGAGAGCGCCCACCGTCTTGACGACCACGCCATCTTCCGCCGACCACGCGGCTTCATTCGCCTTCGTGATGGCCTGCACCCGCGTCTCATCCGGCCACGGGGCACCGCCCGCAATCCAGTCTTTGATCCACGCCGTCTGCTCGGCGTAAAGCTTGTCCGCATCCTTCGGGGGCATCGGCTCCCACTCATCGCGCTTCCGCGTCACCGCGAGATACAGCGGACTCTCCTCCGGTTTGCCAGCGATGAACCCCGGCTTCTCACTGTCGCCACCTTTCAGCGTGGCAGCGAGCGTCCGCATGTCCAGCCCGCCTTTGATCTTCGCCTCATCCTGACCGTGACAGGCGAGACACTTCTCGTGAAACAATGGCGCGATACGGCGGACAAATAGTTGCTCGGCCTTTTCATCGGCGGCGGCAATCGAGCAGGTCACGAAGAAAAGGTAGCAAAAAAAACCGGGCTTCATAAGTCAGCGTGGGGAAATAGGGAAGAATGGGTAATGCATGATTTATTCAGGTTTGCCTGCTTGGAAAAGGGTGCTGATTTCTGATGGATCCAACACGGCACCCGAGATCGCAAATTCGTCGATCGCGCCGTTGAGATTTCGGATGGGGAACTGATGTCCAGAAGTCGGGAGCCCCCAATTGCCAATTTCGCAGGGCCCGAAAACGACCGGACGTCCGGGTTGATGAAGCTCGGAAACCTCGCGACCCACTTCGCGCCCGTCGAAGTATTGGATGACCTCGCCACTTTGATTGTCGTATGTGACCGCGATGTGGTGCCAGCGACCGAGGCTGTCCGGGGTGAAGACCGGTTTGCTATAATAGATCTGGTTCCACCTGCCGCCGGTCTCATCACCATCGGGACGATAGATGATCGAGAACATCAGACTGCCGTCCTCGTGGATCTGCCAGTGCGGTTCGCCACTTTCGTAGCCGTCGGTAAGCAGCAGTGAATTGTATTTTTTATCCACGCTATCGACCTTCACCCAGCACGCGAGCGTGAGCGCCGGGTAGGTGCCGTCGAGATTGAGCCGCACCCGGTCGCCGGGTCGCTTGAACTCGAGGGCCTCTTTCTCCGGCCAGCGGCCTTGTGTCCACTGCGCCCCGACAGCTCCACCGGCGCGTCTTGGATTGCGCGGTTCGGTGAAATTGTTGATCAGGCGATCCCAGCGGTCATCGGGCCAGTGCTTGAAGGTGTAGTAGGCGATGAGGCGCGGGTCGGTGCGGGCCTGCTGAGACCATTCCTGCCAATCGGCAAAACGCCGCGCCTCGCGTTGCTTCACCAGGCTTTGCAACTCGCTGATAGGGAGAAAATCGGCGCTCGTTTGGCCGAGTGTCATGCCTTCCTTGAGGCTGGCCGGTGCTTGGTCCGTATGCGCGATGACCTCCCCCTCGAAGACATGAACGGCACTGTTTTGATCCTGCACGTTCAGCGCGAACTCGGTGCCGAGATCCTCCAGTTTCATGCCGGGAGCGTGCATAAGAAATCCCTTGGCGGCGGGCGGCACATGGACACGGAAACGACCACTGACGCAGCGGGCCTCCCACGCGGAGATGACTTCGATCATCCCCTTGCCCTCGATCAAGACGGCCGCGCCGCTGAAGAACTCGATCTGCGCGAGGCCCTTTGCGAGCTTGATCGTGCCGGGAATGAGCGTGTCTCCGCTGCGAGTCGTCGTTTCAGCAAACTCAGCATCCAGCGTCTGACTAACCATCGCCACCCCATTGGAGGATGCCTCGGTCCCAGCAAGCGGTTGAGGCCGGACCACCAAAGCCAGCAGCACGATCGCCGCCGCAGCCGCGATGAGAGCGGAGGTTCTAAACCGTATCGTCCGGCCCGCCACCGATGAAGATTTGAGCCTGCCCGTATTCACCGCCGGCTGTTGCAGCAAACGCGCCTGTTGATCGGCGAGTTCCAGATAAAGGCGTCGCGCCTGCCAGTCATCGCGCAGCAGGACTTCGAGTTGCGCGTGCAACTCCGGCGTGATTTCGCCATCGAGTTTGGCGTGGATCAGTGATTCAAGATTCATGAGAGTCCCTCCGATTGAAGCTGGCGTGTCACGCATTCGTGCAGTCGCTGGCGCAGCAGTTCCAGATTGCGAAACAGCGTGCGACGGCTCATCGCGAACCGCTGCATCATCTCCTCCGCGCCCTGACGCATCGCATATCGGCTGGTGACGAGTTCCTTGTCCTGCGGCGTCAGTTTGCCCAGGCACCCATCCAACAGCTGAAGCCGCTGATCGAGTTCCGGCTCCATCCGCTCCCGATCCTGTGCCAGCAAATCCATGACATCCTCGCTGAAGAACAGCAGCGGCGACCGCGCCGCCTTCTCGCGATGCTTTTGCACCTGCAAATAGGCAAAGCGATAAGCCCAAGGCAAAAACGGCCGTGCAGCATCATACGCATCGAACTTCCGATACAGCGCCAGACTCGTCTCCTGCAGAATATCCCGCGCATCCGCCTCGCAAGCGACGAGACTGAAGATGTAACGAAACAACGGCTCCTGATGCCGGGTCAGCAGCAGGACAATCTGTTCGGTGTGTGGGGAAGATTCAGAACTCATGAACGTGGTTCAACAGTACTCCCGAGAAACCCGCTCCGAGTGCCAATTTTTTATCCGCCACTTCGCATTACCCACTCGAAAACCGTGCGGCGCAGTGAAGGAAGGGATGCAGAAGCGAAGCGGCGAAGCGAATCCTGTGACTAACATGAAACAATCACTCACTTTCGCCTTGTAATTCAACCCGGTTGAATAGTATACAATGCCGGAGAGACAAAATGGACCCGAAATCACCCGGCCCCAATTCAAGCCATGGCCTGAGCGAGTGGCCGATCCGCAATCGCTGCCCGGACGTCGCATTCAACGCGCCATCCCATGAGCCATGCTCCTTCAAATGAGGATACGGCGAATGAATTCACCGCAGTCTGCTGGATTTTGCACCCTGACCCGAATGGCATGGGGGCCTTCATTGGGCGCGGTGATCGTGTTGACGGCAGGCTTCGCCCATTCTGGCGGCATGAGCATTGAGGAAGGGCGTAAGCTATGGTCGCTTATCCCGCCAATGGCGATACGGGGTGATCTCGACAGCCTGGTGAACGCAAAACTTACCAAGCAGAAACTCACACCGAATCCACCGGCGAGCCGGTCGGCTCTGGTCCGGAGGTTGCACCTCGATCTCACGGGACTGCCGCCGTCGGACTTGTCGGACAAAACGGAGTTACCGGACCTCGTGGATGCCCTTTTACAAAGCGATCACTTTGGCGAGCGCTGGGGGCGGCACTGGCTGGACATTGCCCGTTACGCGGACAGCAACGGACGTGATCGCAACATCATGAACTATCACGCGTGGCGCTACCGCGACTACGTGATCGCTTCGTTCAATGCGGACAAGGGTTACGATGTGTTCATCCAGGAGCAGATCGCGGGGGACTTGATGCCGGCGATGGACTCGGCGCAGCGGGACGAGCGGCTGACAGCCACCGCTTTCCTGGCGCTCGGGGCCAAGGCTTTCGAGGAGCAGAAGCAGGATCTGTTTCACATGGATGTGGTCGATGAGCAGATCGAGGTGATCGGTCGCGGCGTGCTGGGGCTTTCGGTGGCATGTGCGCGTTGCCACGATCACAAGTTTGATCCCATTCCGACGGCGGACTACTACGCCATCGCGGGCATTTTGCGCAGCACGCAGCCGCTTTATGGACATGGGCCGCGTGGCATCAAGGCGACGATGTTTCATCACACGGACTTTCATCCGCTCGGCGATGAAGCGGCGCAAAAACTAGCGCCTGCGACACTCGCGTATTTCACGAAGCTTGACGCTGACACTCTGACGATGCACGAGGCCCGCAGCGCACGGTATGGTATTCAAAAGCGGCTGCCGGACGCAAAAAGACTCGTTGAAACCACCACCGGTGAGGCCAAGATACAAGCGGAGGCAGATTTGAAGGCTAAAGAAGCGCAGGTCGCCGAGTGGAATATCAAGATCAAAAAGCTCGAAGATGATCTGGAGTCGTTCAAAGACGCCGCACCGCCGCAACCGGCGTGGACGATGGGGGCGCGTGATCGCAGCCAGATCATGGACTGCCGTATCCACATTCGTGGTGAGACGACGAGTCTCGGCGACACGGTGCCGCGTGGTTTTTTGCAGGTGATTTCGCTTCCTGGCGCCAAGCCGCCCGCAAAAACGCAGAGTGGCCGCCTGGAGCTGGCGCAGTGGCTCACACATCGCGACAACCCGCTCACGGCTCGTGTGATCGTGAACCGCGTCTGGCAGAAGCTCTTCGGTCGTGCCTTGGTGACCACGCCGGATGACTTCGGTGTAAATGGTGCGAGGCCGAGCCATCCTGAGCTGCTCGATTACCTCGCGGTGCGATTCATGGAGCAGGGCTGGAGCGTGAAGAAGCTCATTCGTGAGATCGTGCTGTCAAAGGCGTATCAACGCAGCACGGATCGCTCGATGAAGTCAACGCAGAGTGATCCTGACAACATTTGGCTCTGGCGCATGTCGCCACGGCCTGTCGAGGTCGAGGTGCTGCGTGACTCCATCCTCGCGCTCGGCAGCCAGCTTGATTTGTATCCGCCGCAGAAGCAGTTCCTGGACCGTTTCCACCCGCAGAAGGACGCCGAGCTTTTCACCTTCAAGCCCTTCCTCACCGCCGATGCCATCGTGGATAATCACCGCAGTGTGTATCTGCCGATCGTGCGCGGCACGCTGCCGGAGATGTTCCCGCTCTTCAATTTCGCCCCGCCGGAGCGGCCCGTGGCGCAACGTGAGGAGAGCATCGTGCCCGCGCAGTCGCTCTTTTTGATGAATAACGCCTGGGTGGTCGAACAAGCCCGCCACTCCGCCACGCGCCTGCTCAACGACAAGAGCATCGCTGATGACTCGAAGCGCCTCGACCTCCTCTACGAACGCGCCTTCTTCCGAACTCCCACGGCTGCGGAGCAAAGCCGCGCCCTCGCCTACCTGAAAACCAACGACTCCGAAACCGCCTGGACCAGCCTCTGCCAAGCCGTGATCGCCAGCGCCGAGTTCCGCGTGATAAGGTAAACAGCCATCACCCCCATGACCACCCGCCGCCAACTCCTCCAACAAGCCTCCGCAGGCTTCGGTTACCTCGCATTTGCCGACATGGCGTCGGCGGAGAGCAAGCTGAACTCGCATTTCCCCGCCAAGGCCAAGCGTGTGATCTTTCTCTGCATGCGCGGCGGGCCATCGCACATGGAGACGTTTGACCCGAAGCCGGAGCTCACGCGCCGACACGGCGAGCCCGGACGCCACAAAGGCACGAAGCTCCTCGGTTCGCGCTGGAAGTTTTCCAGACACGGACAGAGCGGCATCGACATCGTGGAGTTGTTTCCCGAGTTGGCAAAACAGGCGGACAAACTCTGCGTTCTGCGCGGCATGCACACTGACAACGAAAACCATCCGCAAGCACTGGAGCAGCTCCACACCGGCAGCTTTCAGTTTGTGCGGCCATCGATGGGCGCGTGGACGGTTTACGGACTCGGCTCGGAAAACGAGAACCTGCCGGGATTCATCAGCATCAATCCGCTCACCGCGCTCGGCGGCCTGCGTTACTACTCCAGCGCCTTTTTGCCCGCATCCAACTCCGCCACGCTGCTCGGCAATGCGAACCAACCCGGCACCAAGCTCCAGCTCGGCAACATCACCAATCCACGGCTCGACAATGCCGCGCAACGCGGACAGCTCGACCTGTTGCAGGCGATGAACCGAGATCTGCTGGCCCAAACCGGTGATCCGCGTGTGGAGGGCATCATCTCATCCTACGAGCTGGCCTTCCACATGCAGGGCGAGCTACCGCGCGTGATGGACCTCAGCGGCGAGAGCAAGGAGACGCTGCAACTCTACGGCGCTGACAAAGCTCCGACGGAGACCTTTGGCCGCCAGTGCCTCCTCGCGCGGCGCTTTGCTAAGGCGGGCGTGCGCTTCATCGAGATCAGCCATCAGGAGTGGGATCTGCATGGCTCGTTGCAGAGCGGCATGACGAGGAACTGTGGCCAGATCGACAAGCCTATCGCCGGACTCCTGCAGGACCTCGATCAGCGCGGTTTGCTCGAAGACACGCTCATTCTCTGGGGCGGCGAGTTTGGCCGCACGCCGGACGATGCCACACAGGACGGCCGCGGGCACAACAACAAAGGCTACAGCATGTGGATGGCTGGTGGCGGCGTAAAAGGCGGCCACATTCACGGCGCGACGGACGATCTCGGCATCGAAGCCGTCGATGGCAAAGTGCATATCCACGATCTGCACGCCACCATGCTTCATCTGCTCGGCCTCGATCACGAACAACTCACCTTCCGCTACGGCGGGCGCGATTTCCGGCTCACCGATGTTCACGGAAAAGTGGTGAAGGCGATTCTCGCGTGAAGTTACATTTGCCGCGCCGGGAACGGAACAAGGCGTCGTCGCGAACGCATTGACGTCCCTAACTGGGCTTTCGCTCACACCTGCGGCGGCTTTCGATACACTGACGGTGTTTTTCCAAAACGCTTGCCGAAGACTCTTATAAAGTAAAAGGGACTACTGAAGCCGCAGTCTTCGGCGATGTCTTGAATGGTGCGGCTCGTTTGCTCCGGGAGGCGGGCGGCCTGCTGGAGGCACCGTTCGTTAAGCCACTCCATGGGGTGCCGGCCGGTTTCGCGTTTAAAAATTCGGCCAAAGCAGATGGCGTTCACGCCGGCTGCTTTGGCCCAGGCATCAAGCATGAATGACTTCGCCGAGGCGCTCGTTGGACCAACGTTGGGCGTGCAGAATGCGGTCCACGATCTCACGTCCGGCCACAGCTTGACCGCCCGAGCGCCCGAGCACTCGATGTGCCAGTCGGGACAACCTGCGAGCTGCCCGAACCAATGCATCTTCAGGCCGTAGCCGCCCTCGTGGACGAGGGGCCATTCGTGATGATGAGGGAGCCATCGCCTGGTTGAAAAAATACAGGTTTTGGTCTGGCAATGTCCATGCCAATAATGAAGAATCCAGTTCAGAATGTGATTCTTATGCATACGACTTTCCCCATGAATCCATTTCGGCAATTCTAATTCCGCACGCATGAAACTCGCATTCATCGGTCTCAAAGGACATATCGGCACGGTGCTGGCGGGGGCAAGGTTGCTGGGCGATGTCGAGGTCGTGGCGGTGGCGGAGGATGATGCGGCGTTGATGGCTTCGTTGATGAAGAGGGACCCGTTGTTGGCGAAGGCGCAGCCTTATGAACAGTGGCGGCATCTTGTGGAGCACACGATGATGGATGTGTGCTGCGTGGCGGGGGAAAGCGGGGGGCGCGTCGAGCCATTGCTGGCGTTGATGGAGCACGGGGTGCCTATCGTTTCGGAGAAGCCACTGGTGACGACGATGACGGATTTGGATCGGCTGCGCACGGCGTTCGAAAAGTCAAAGTCGCAACTCACGATGCTGCTCGAGCTGCGGCATCAGCCGAAAAATGTACGGGTGCGCGAGATCATCCTGCGAGGGGACATCGGCGAGGTGTGTCAGGTGACGACGCAGAAGTCTTACAAGTGGGGCGAGCGGGCGGAGTGGTTCAAAACCAGGGCGCGCCTTGGTGGCACGATTCCCTACATCGGCATTCATTCGCTGGACACGATTCGCTGGATCACGGGGCTCGATTTTATTCATCTCGCGGCGATTCACGGCCAGATCGGGCGTCCCGAAATGGGCGAGACGGAATGCCATGCCTCGGTGCTCGGAGAGTTGTCGAATGGGGCGTCGGTCACGGCGCGCATCGACTACCTGCGGCCCGCAATAGCGGTCACCCATAGTGATGACCGCCTACGCGTGGTCGGCACGAAAGGCGTTGTCGAGGTGAATGAAGGCGATGAAACGATCTCGCTCATCACGGGCGACAAGATGCAGCGTATTCCCTTCGGCGAGACGGAGAATCTGTTTGTCGAGTTCGTGAAATTCCTGCGCGGTGTCGGGGTGCCGCGCATCACGGCAGATGATTGTTTCCGCAGCACCGAGATCGCGCTGCGGGCGTTTGCAGCCCTGCGCGTACGCTCGTTCAGCATCGAGCTGCTGGTCACCATTGCCGCCGTCGGCGCGCTGTTCATCGGCGAGTACTGGGAGTCGGCCGCCGTCACTTTCCTGTTCGTACTGGGGGGTTATCTGGAAGCGCGAACCCTGGCGCGGACGCGCTCGGCCCTCAAGGAGCTGCTGGCGCTGGCACCGACCGAAGTCACGGTTCTGCGCAACGGCACAGAGCTCACCCTGGCACCGCATGAGGTCATCACGGGGGAT
>Ga0073899_10004053_pt1 | contig 12863 bp, 10 predicted proteins | sample KloWWTmetaKNB5Ph_FD_88975 | JGI IMG/M metagenome (GOLD analysis project Ga0073899, IMG submission 88975) | Active sludge microbial communities from Klosterneuburg, Austria, studying microevolution and ecology of nitrifiers - Klosterneuburg... | ecosystem: Engineered > WWTP > Aerobic digester >... | reverse complement strand
GCATTTCCGCCAAGGTCGGCGGCTACGACGATTGCGCCTGCGAGAACGCCAGCACGGACGAGTGCAACAAGAAGGTGAGCGACCAAGCCGCGGGCGGCGCCAAGAAGGTGGCCAGCTGCCCGCCGCCCTGAGCGAGGTGCAGGTCCGCTGCCGTCACCGAGGTGTGCGGCAGACGCTCGCTGCCGAGGTCACCACGTCACGTCGAACTTGCCGTCGATGGTTCCCCACGCCGTGTACTGCGCCAGACCCGTGTTGCCGTCGTCCGAAGCGACGATGTGGAAGGTACCCGCTGCGTGCTTGCCGGTCACGTCCCACGCGGTGAGATTGATGTTCCAGTCGGTCGTGTTCGCCTGCTGCATGGAGAGGCCCTCGGCGCCCGCTTCCAGCTTGAAGTAATTGGCTTGGTTGTCGGACCCGGTGTGCTTTCCGACAGGCCCCTTCAAGCTCAGCGTGAACGTGTACGTGTTCGTGCTGTCGTGGCAGATCACGAGCAGGTTGGGCTCGCCGCCGACGTTTACGAACGTCTTCCCACCGGGGTCCGGCCCGACCTTGTAGTTGCACTGAAACGAAACCGCGGTCGTGTTGAACGTCCCGGCGACACTCAGACACTCGGCGCCACAAGTGCTGGAAGAACCGCCCGTTCCCCCCGCGCCCGCAGCGCTGCCTCCCGCGCCAGCACCGCCGCCCGTTGCGGCACCCGCGCTGCCGCCGGTGGCGGTGCCCCCGGAACCGCCGCTCGCCGATGTACCCCCCGAGCTGGCACCCCCGGTTCCACCTCCGGACGCGTCGTCTTCCCCACACGCTACCAGCCCGACCCACGCGACTGCGATGCACCAGCGCTTCATCTTCCACCTCCGATCCCCGATCCTCGACCGGCGCACTGGCCCACGTCAAGCCGCCGCCGGGCCCCAAGCCGGCGTCTCGCGCGCCGCACGCGCAACGCCCGGGCGGCACCGAAGTCACCGCATTGAGCGCTACTTCAGCTGCAGTCGTACTTTCCGTCCCACTCGCCGGAGCACGACGCCTTGCAGTCGGCGCGACACTGATCGGCATCGGCCACGCCGCTGAGCGTGGTGGGGGCGGCGCCGGCGCAGCTGCACGAGCAGGTGCACGACTTGTCGCCCTCGCTGTCACTTCCGCACGCGGCCGCAAAGAGCAAAGCGGCCGAACCCAACAGCAACCCTCCAAAAACTCGCTTCACTTCGCGACCCTCCGCTGGCGGAACCCCTGCCCCGCTGACTTGCCGAAAACGCTATCACCGCGGCCGCGGATCGCGAAAGCTCGAAATGAGCGGCGTCAGGTCCCGCGCCCCGCCCAGACTTGCGGCCGGGCTCGATGCGCTGATAGCGTCGAAGGCACCGTGAAGCGATCGGGCGGGCGCGGACCGCGTGCTTTGGGCGTACTGGGGATGACCTTTGCTGTCGTCGTGGCGTGCAGCGGCGACGACGGCGACTCGAGCGGCGAAGTGATTCGCTACTTCGGGGGCAAGACCGGAGGGGGAACCGGCGGCTCGGGGGGTGGCGACTCGGGCGCCACCTGCAAGGGCGTCGAGTGTCCGCCGCCGCCGAAAGCCGCGGCAGGGCTCGCCGAGTCGTGCTGTCAGACCAACGACACGTGCGGCTTCAAGATCCCGAGCATCGGGCAAGAGTGTCTGCCGCCCGCCGACACTGACGCCTCGAACACCGATCCGGACTGCCCGAGCGTGACCTGGCAAGGCAAGACGCTGCCGGGTTGCTGTCTGCCCGACGGCAAGACCTGCGGCGCGGTCGAGAGCCTGGTCGGCACCGGCTGCCTGGACGCGACACTGTTCGGCGTGAAGGCCACGGTCGACTGCGACGGCAATCCCGTCACGGGTACTGGCGGCACCGGCGGTGGTGGCACCGGTGGCAGCGGCACTGGCGGCAGCGGCACCGGCGGCAGCGGCACCGGCGGCAGCGGCACCGGTGGAACCGGCGGCGGCACGGGCTGTGTCAGCTGCGCTCAGATCTTGGCGGGCGGCGATCCGAAGAAGGTCTGCACCGGGGCCGAGGCCACCAAGTGGAAGGCCATCGAGGCCTGCGCGTGCGGCCAAGACGGCGCCGGCAAGTGCACCGGCGAGCTTTGCTTCACCACCTGCAACAGTCCGAACTCGACGCCGGACGCTTCGTGCAAGACCTGCATGCAGACCAACTGCGCCACCGCGTACAACAACTGCAAGCCTGCCCCGTGATCGTCCGATGCGGCGCGCGGGCACCGACACTGGCTGGCGCATCGCGGCCCTAGCGCTCGCGGCGATCGGCGCGCTGGGTTGCTCGAAAACCGAGGAAGAGCCCGGCCGGATGGTGCTGTCGCTGTACGCGGACATGGCCATCCCGAAGGACGTCGACGCGCTGCAGATCGAGGTGCTGTCCGACGGCGACCTTCGCCCGCCGACCGATCCCATCCAGATCGGCCCCGGCGGTCAGCTCTTGCCGGCCACTTTGGCCCTGGTCGGCAACGGCGACCCGACCACCACCGCCACCGTGACCGTCTGGTCGTTCAGCAACGGCGTGCCCCAGACCCTGCGCCGGGTGGTCACCCAGGTGCCGCCGGGGCGGCTCTCGCTCTTGCGCGTGCCGATTCAGTGGTTGTGCGAGGGCAACGTCAAAGTCAAAGACACCGGCGGCGTGCCCATGAGCAAGTGCCCCGAGGATCAGAGCTGCGTCGCCGGCAAGTGCGTGGCCGATTCCGACAACCCGCTGCCCAGTTACGGCACCGGTGACGTCTTCGGCGGCGGCGACGGAACGGACGCCTCGACGGGCACGTGCTTCGACACCGTGACGTGCCTCGATCAGGGCTTCAACGTCGCGGTGCAGACCAGCGATTGCTCGATCGCGCTCCCAAGCGCCGACCCAGCGACCATCAACCTGGGGCTGGTCACCGAGCTGGGCGACGCCGGCATCTGCGGCCGCAAGGACTGCTACGTGCCCCTCGACAAGAGCGAGCTGTTCGGGTGGTACGTCAGCGGCAGCCGCATCCGCCTGCCCGAAGAGGCGTGCAAGCGTCTGGCCAACGGCAGCGTCACCGCCGTGCGCCTGGCCACCGGGCCTTGCGCTTCCAAGGTGATCGAGATCCCGACCTGCGGGCCCTGGTCGTCGGTCGGTTCGTACACCAAGCAAGATTCGAAAGAGTGCAATCGCCTGTGCGCCGCGGTGTCGGGCTCGAAGTGCAACGACGACACGTCCGCGAAGTGCTTCGCGCGCTGTTACCCCGGTGCCGGGGTGTGCGACGGCATCATCGACGACTACGCCAAGTGCGGCGAAACGTTCGCCTTCCAGCCCTGCCCGGGCAACAAGGGCCGCACGAAGCCGGCCCCCGAGTGCACGGCGCAGGCCGAGCGCTTCCAGGTCTGTCGCAAGTGCGCCCGCGCCGCGCTGGACGAGTGCGACTACTGCACCTGTCGCTCGTGCGAGAGCGCCATCACCACGTGCGACGCGAGCCCCGCCTGCGCCGCCATCGTGGCCTGCGCCGAGCGCGTGCGCTGCCGCGGCACGGCCTGCGCCACGCCATGCCAGGCCGAGCTGGCAGTGAGCACGGCAGCAGCGCAGCTCTTCCAGGCAATCGATGATTGTCGGGGGACCAGCTGCTCCAGCAGCTGCGCGGGGAAGTGATGGCCGACGGCTCCGAGATCGTCGCGCCCGTCGTTCCCGGTGACGTCATCGCCAAGAAGTACGAGGTGACGCGGGTGCTCGGGGCCGGCGGCATGGGCGTGGTGGTGGCGGCCCACGACCGCGATCTGGAGCGCGACGTGGCGGTGAAGTTCTTGTCGGCCCAGGGTGCCGAGAACGCCAACGTGGTGGCGCGCTTCATGCGCGAGGCCAAGGCCGCGGTGAAGATCACCAGCGAGCACGTGGCCAAGGTGATCGAGGTCGGGCGGCTGGACGGCGGCGCGCCCTACATCGTGATGGAGCTGCTCGACGGCTGCGATCTGTCGGACGAGCTGGCCAAGGGCCCGCTGCCGGTGGCCGCCGCGCTCGACTATGTGCTGCAGGCCTGCGAGGCCATCGCCGAGGCCCACGCCCGGGGCATCGTGCATCGCGATCTGAAGCCCGCCAACCTGTTCCTCTCGAAGCGGGCCGACGGCTCGCCGATGGTGAAGGTGCTCGACTTCGGCATCTCGAGCATGGGCAGCGCGGCCACGGCCGAGCACGGCTTGACCCGCACCGGCGCCATCATGGGCTCGCCGTTCTACATGTCGCCCGAGCAGGCCAGGTCGGCGCGCTCGGCGGACGCGCGCAGCGACATCTGGTCCCTGGGCGCGGTGCTCTACGAGCTGATGGCGGGCCGGCCGCCGTTCTCGGGCGAGACCATGGGCGAGCTGGTGGCGGCGATCTTGACCGAGGAGCCCGCGCCGCTCGGCAGCCTGCGCGGCGAGGTGCCGAAAGAGCTGGAGACCGTGGTGCACCGCTGCCTTCACAAAGATCCGAACGCGCGCTTCTCGAGCGTGGGCGAGCTGGCGCAGGCCCTGTCGCCGTTCGCGCCCGAGCGCTCGCGCGTGTCTGTGACGCGCGCCATGGCGGTGTCGGGCGGCACGACGGAGGTTGCAGCCACGAGCGCTTCCCCGGCGGGCGGCACGCTGGTGATGTCCGCAGCGCCCGCCGCACCTGCCGCCGGCGCCAACACCGCGGCGGCGTGGGCCGAGACCCAGGCGCCGGAGGGGCCCAGGCGCGGGCGACGACTGTGGGTGCTCGGCCTCGGCGGCGCGGCGCTCTTGGGCGTGATCGCCCTGGGCGTGTCGCTTCGACAAGGCGCACCGCCTGGCGCCGCGGCTTCGGCCAGCGGCGCGCCGGCGCTGGGCGCGCCGACCGAGCCGACGCCATCGGCCGCGACCGCAGCGCCGCTTCCGCCCGCAGTCGCGTCCAGCGTGGCACCGCCCGAGCCGCCTGCGCGGCCAAGCGCCACGGTCGCAAGCAAGGCTCCGTCGCCCACCGGCAAGCCGGTGCCGCCCAGCGTCTCGGTATCGGCGCCCACGCCGCCACCCAAACCCACGCCGGCGCCCTCGGCCAAGCCCTCTGGTCTGCAGATGCCGCTCGAGTGATTGCCATGTCGACCGATCGCCCGCTCTCTCATCGTGTCCTCTCGGCCGTGCTGGTCGCCGCGCTGATCGCCGCGACCCCCGCCGGCGTGGTGGCGCAGCCCGCTCCGCCCGCGCCACCGCCGGCCGCGGCCCCGCAGCCCGCCTCGCTGGCCGAAGAGCTGACTGGCAAGGCCAAGTCGGACTACGAGATCGGCAAGATCTTGTTTTCCGACGGCGACAACGCCGGCGCCAAGCTCAAGTTCGAGAGCGCCTTCGCGGCCTCGAAAGACCCGCGCCTGCTCTGGAACATCGCGGCGTGCGAGAAGAACCTGCGGAACTACACCAAGGTGCTCGATCTGCTCGACCGCTATCTGGCGGCCGGCGACGAGAAGCTGACCGAAGAGGCCCGCGCGCGCGCCATCGAGCTCAAGAAGATGGTGCGGGCGCTGGTGGCTGAGCTCACCGTCGTGGTGGATCAGCCCGGCGCGAAGGTGTCGATCGACGGCGAAGAGCTCGGCACTTCGCCGCTCTCGGGCGCCCTGCGGGTGAACCAGGGCAGCCGCGCGCTGCGGGTCAAGAAGCCGGGGTTCGCGCTGTGGCAGCAGACCGTGAAGCTGGACGGCGGCGAGACCAAGAGCGTGGAAGTGAAGCTGGTCAAAGAGAGCGCCCGCGGGCGGCTGCGCGTCACCGCCGGCCAGGGCCAGAAGATCGTGCTCGACGGTCGCGCCGTGGGCAGCGGTGAGTGGGAGGGGTACCTCGAGCCCGGCAGCCATTCGCTGCACGTCTCGGCGGCCGGCATGCGGCCGTTTCGCTCGGACTTCTTGCTCGAGCCCAGAGAGAGCAAGGTCACCCGCGTGACGCTCGAGGCCATCCCGAACGATTCGGGCGGCAGCCTGACGCCGTGGCTGCTGGGCGGCGCCGCGTTGCTCGTGGGCCTGGGGGTCGGCGGCTACTTCTTGCTGAAGAAGGACGACGAGAAGAAGGTGCCCGAGGCGCAGGGCACGCTGGGTCAAGTGTATCTCTCTTTCTGAGTGAGCCGAGACGATGTTCACCCACCGACTTCCGACTCTGTTCTGGTTGTGCGGGCTCGCGCTGCCGGGTTTCGTCGCCTGCTCGGACGACGCCGGGCCCGAGGGCGTGCCCCGCGGCAAGTCGTCGTTCGGCGGCAGCTACTCCGGCCCCGTCACCGGCCCCGGTTCGGACGCTTCGCTCCCCCCGCCGGGCGACGCCGCGGTCGACGGGCCCACCGCGCCCAAGCTCGACTGCAAGCCGGGCTCTTGGGACTGCTATTGCGAGCCGCTGAGCACGCAGGCGTGCACCTGCGACAGCGGCGCCAGCGGCAGCGAGACCTGCCGCCCTTCCGGCGCGGGCTTCGGACCGTGCGTGTGCGACGTTCAGCCCAACGCCAAGCTGGGCAGCGCTTGCACCAGCGACGCGGACTGCGGCGCCGACCTGACCTGCGTGACACCCAGCTCGGCCAAGATCGAGAAGCAGGGGCCCGCCGGTGGCCTCTGCACCCGGCCGTGCGAAGACGACGCCACGGTGTGCGGCAAGCTGAAGCCGAACGCGAAGTGCATCGGCTTCCCCGACCAGGGGTCGAAGACGCGCTACTGCCTCGAGGCGTGCGAGTTCGGCGACCCGGGCGGGAACAAGGCCGGCAAGTGCCACGGCCGCAGCGACATGGGCTGCGCGCCCATCGTGGTCCCGGGCCTGGGCGAGGTGGCGCGGGTGTGCCTGCCCACCTGCAACTCCGATCAAGACTGCGGCGGCTCGCTGAGCTGCGATCCGGGCACGGGCCTGTGCGCCGCGGCCGCGCCCAGCGGAGATCCCGTCGGCAAGGCCTGCACCGAGGGCAGCGCCACCTGCCGCGGGTTCTGCGAGAAGCTGGATCTGCCCGTGTCGGGCAGCACGACCACGCTCTGCGCCGAGCGCTGCACGGCCGGCGCCATCGCCGACGGCAAGACGGTATGCGGCTGGAACAAGTCGCTCGCCACCAAGGCCGATGCCGCCTGCATCTATTACCCCGGCGCGGTCACCAGCCCGGGCTACGGAGATCGCGGGGCGTGTGGCCAGCTCTGTGACTGCAACACGCACTGCAACAAGGATCTGATCTGCCAGCCGCTGCCCCAGGGGCTCGACCTGTTCTTCAAGCGGGCCGGCCAGTGCACCGCGCCGTACAAGGTGGACGGCAGCGTGGCGCAGGGGATCACCGCCTGCCCCGATGGCGGGTGAGAACGCGGTGCGCGCACCTTTCAGGTGCTAGGTCAGCTCCAGCTGCAGTCGAGCTGGGTTTCACACGCGGTCTGGCTGCTGAACGTTCCGCACGCGCTGGCGGTGCCATCGCAGACCGGCGTCCAGGTGCAGGCGTGCTCGGTGCAGCCGGTGCTCGAGCTGTTGTAATTCGAGCAGGGCGTCGGCGTGCCCCCACAATTCAGGGTGGCCCCGTACCAGGTGCAGCCGACGGCCTTGCACGCCAGCGCGGTGTAGTACGAGCTGCACGCTTTCGGCGTGCCGCTGCAGCCGGGTGTCTGGGCCTTGCACCCCACCTGCAGCTTGCAGGCATCGGCCATCAGGTACGTGTTGCAAGCCTTCGCGGTGCCCTTGCAGCTCTTGCTGCTGCCTCCGCCGGTGCCGCCGGTTCCACCTGTCGCGCCGCCAGTGCCACCGGTCGCGCCGCCAGTCCCGCCGGTCGCGCCGCCAGTGCCACCGGTCGCGCCGCCAGTCCCGCCGGTCGCGCCGCCGGAGCCGCCGGTCGCGCCGCCGGAGCCGCCGCTTGAACCACCGCTGCCCGAAGCACCACCCGTTGCCGAACCACCGCTGCCCGAAGCACCACCCGTCGCCGAACCACCGCTGCCCGAGGTGCCGCCCGCGCCCGCGCCGCCACCGGAGCCGCCCGACGTGCCGCCGGATCCGCCGCCGCCGGTGCTGGCGCCGCCCGTGGCGTTGCCGCCGGTGCCGCCGGAGTCCGATCCGCCGTCGTCCGAGCCACAAGCTGCTGCCGAAGCGACCAAGAGCACCACGCAGATTCCGGTCAGGGTCTTCACCTTCGTTCTCCTTCACGGGTCCGGCACGGGGTTCGCCGTCCCGACGCCGCCAATGCCCGAGATCCCCGCCGCCGGCATCTCCCAGGTGGGAGGTGCGCCGACGCTGCGTCACGGTCCGCGCCACTTCACTGCATGAACTTGAAGTCGCCGCCGTATCCGAATCCGATCGATGCATCGATCTCTTGCTCGACGAAGCCGTCGTTCCAACCTGGAGTCGAATCCGAGAACTCGAACTGAGTGCGGTGGAAGTTGACGCGAAGACCGAAGAACCCGTGCACCAGCGCCACGGTCCCGAAGAGCATGGTCTTGGGGCGCAGGCCGTTCACGTCCACCGAGAAAGTCTGAGAGGTCGGCGGGGCCTGAGGCGGGCGGTACTCGGCAAGCGACCCCGACCCCTCGGTGCCGGTCACGTGCGCGAAGATGAACGCGGGGTGCGGCGCGTAACCCACGGACGCCCAGAAGGCCGGCTTGATGGCGATCAGGGCTCCCGGCGCGATGGGAACCGCCACGCTGGCGAAGCTCAGCTTGCCGCCATCCGCGACGGTGAGCTCGTACTTCGGGCCGACCTTTGCCAAGAGCGACAGCGCGGGCGCGAAGCCGAAATCTTCCGACCCGAGAGCGCGGGCCACGTCGGGGCCGACGGCGAAGGGGAGCTCGAGTCCGAAGGTGCGGTGTAGCGTGGCGCCGTCGTCCAGCTCGGCCGTCGTGCCGAACTGCAGGCGGTTGGCACCGAGATACATCCACGCCTTCCCGGAGCTGGCGTAGAGCACGCCGACGGACCAAGCGCCCGCCGAGACGTCGCCGGGGGCGCCGGGCAGGCCCGAGAAGGCGTCGGTTCCCTGGAAGTCCGTGAAGCTCGGGCCGATGGTGAACGAGAGCAGCCCCCAGGTGCCAGGCTCGGACGTCACCCGTCCCATCGTGTCGAGCGCGCCGGTGGCGTCGGCAGCTGCCGGACGCGCAGCAAGCAAGAGCGTGATGGGGATCAGCACACGAGCGAGGCGTCTCATTTTGGGGCTCCGGATCGAGGTCCCCCCGCGCGTGAGCGGCGCGCTTTAGCAAGCTTCGAGGCGATGGCGCCAGCAATATTTCGAAGCCGACCGCTCTCACTCCGCGGCGCGCGGCAGCTGGATGAAGAACGTCGTCCCCTGGCCGGCCTTGGACTCGAAATGGATCTTGCCGCCGTGCTTCTGCGTGACCACGGCCCAGGCCAGCGCCAAACCTTGGCCAGTGCCCTTGCCCACGCCCTTGGTGGTGAAGAACGGCTCGAACACGTGGGGCGCGACGTCCTCGGGGATGCCCTTGCCGGTGTCCCCGATGGCGATCACCACCAGCTCGCCGACCATGCGCGTCGAGACGCGGATGGTGCCCTTCTCGCCGCTCTGCCCCACCACGTCGGCGATGGCGTGCGCCGCGTTCACCACCAGGTTCAGCACCACCTGGTTCAGGTCGCTGACGTAGCAGTCGACCATCGGCAGCTCGCCGAACTCGGTCTCCAGGTTGGCGACGTATTTGTATTCGCTGCTGGCGATGGTCAGCGTGTTCTGGATGGCGCGGTTCAGATCGGCAGGCGCCATGGCGTTCTGAGCCGGGTGCGCGAACTCTTTGAGCGAGCGCACGATGGCGCTGACGCGGTCCAGCCCGTCCACGCAGCGCTCGAAGGCCTTCGGCACGTTCTCATTCAGGTACTCCAGGTCGGCGGCCTCTTCCGCTTCGGCGGCTCGGGCCAAGGCCTGCTGCATCGCCGGGCCGGTTTCGCCGCGGGCCGCCAGCTCGCGCACGACCTGCAAGCGCTCGATCAGCGCGAAGCAATCGGTGGCCGCCGACCGCAAGAAGTGGACGCTGTCGCTGACGAATTGCACCGGCGTGTTGATCTCGTGCGCCACGCCCGCCGCCAGCGTGCCCACCGACGCCAGCCGCTCGGCCTGACGAAGCTGGGTTTCCATGTTCTTCTGCGCTGTGACGTTCTCGTGGATCCCCACGAAGCCCACCAGTTCGCCCTGCCCGTTCAAGAGCGGGGCAATCCGCGCCCGGACCCAGTACAGAGCGCCATCTTTGCGCCGGTTCCTGAGCTCGCTCTCGAACACCCGGCCGCTCAAAATGGTGGACCAGAGGCGCTCGTAGGTTTCCGCGGCGACCAGCCCCGACTTCCACCGGCGCGGAGTCTGGCCGATCAGCTCGTGCTGCGAGAAGCCCGTGAGCTCTTCGATGTGCGGGTTCACGTACTCGATGACGCCACGCTTGTCGGTGATGAAGACCCCGATGGGGCTCTGCGCCACCGCGGTCGACACGTTGCGCGCCGTGCGCCCGACCGAGCTCTCGACATAGGCATCGAGCACCACCGTGATGTCGTAGAACACGACCTTCATCAGCGAGCGCATCGCGGCCCAGGCCTTGGCCGGGTCCGCGGAGTAGTCCGGGTCCTGGGCCAGCGCGTCGGCCATCCGCTGCTGCATCAGGTTCAGCGCGCCCAGGTACCACTTGGGCTCGAGCCCGATGCGCGCGTGCACGCGGCCGATCTCCGCCCGCCGTCGCGTGTACGCCTCGTCGACCGGCGACTCGAGCTGCTCGCGGAATGCGACCGCCAGCTTCTCTGCCACGCTCTCGAGGCGGCCCTCTTGCGTGACGCGGTCGAGCTGGGCCGCGGGCGGCCCGAACTTCATCAGGTCGTGCGTGTAGACCTGCCGAACCAGCTCGGGCAAGAGCGGGGCCAGTCGCGGAGCGACCGCGCGCAGCCGCTCGATGTCTTCCGTGCCCAGCTCGAGCAGCGCCTTGCGCAGCGCGATTTCGACGGGCGAGAGCCCGCTTGCCGGTTGGTCCTGTGCTTCCGCCCCGGATCGCATGGGGAATACGTAGCGAGCGCTGTGCCGGATCGAAACCCCGGGGAGTGCGCCGGGCCGGGTCCAGGGGTACGACGAGGGCCGGGCCAGCGCGGTCACCCACCCTGGCTCACTCACACAGGGCGAGCTCGTCGATGGTCGTCTCGAGCCGGAAGCTCGACCCGGACGTGTGTCGCTCCGCGAAGAACAGATGGAACGAGTAGACGTTCCCGACCTGGATGCCGAGCTCTGCCGCCCTGGCGTCGAGGGACACCGTCTGGCTGGCGGTCCCGTGCACGCCGCCCAGGTCGATGGCCAACCTGCGGTTGATGAACACCCACAGATCGTCGTCGCCCGTGAACGTGAAGAGCTCCGCGCCCAGGTAACGGAACTGGCTCTTCACCTCGAAGGTGAAGTGAAAATTGTGCAATTTCCCCTCGTTGCCAAAGAGCTGCCCGTCGATGGGGAAGAACGTCCCGTCGCTGTACGACAGCTCTTTGCCGGACTTCGCGAGGGGCAGCGTGATGCTCGTCGAGAGATTCACCCCCTGCACGTCGCGGTACCACTGATCGAACGCGGCCTGCCCGTGCGTCGTCGGTGTTGGGCCGGCGTACACGGGCTTGTCGTCCGCCCCGAGCACCGACTGAACGATGCCGGGGTCGTCCCCGAACGCCTTCTCCATGTCCGGGTGTGTCGCGTGAAAGTCGCGCAGCACGCCGACCAGCGCGGGGTCCTTCGGCCTGGGCGCGGTGCAGCCCTGCCACGAGCCGTTCGCGCAGGTCTCCACTCCCTGGCCGCACAAGGAAAAGCACGCCCGCTCTGCGCCCGCATCGGGGCAGGCGTCCGGGTTGGCGCCGGGCAAGCCGGACCTCGAGCCACACCCCAGCGCCAGGATCAGCAGCAGCACCGCCGCACTCGCGTAGCGCATTGGCAACATCAGAGATCCGGGGACGCGGGTCGGGTCGAGCGCCGAAGCGGTCAGCTCTTGCTCGTGGAGAATCGTCCCACCGCTCTGCGCCAGCGTCCAGACGCGTCGCGTGCGCTTTTGCCGGCGGGGCCGAGCCCGGCTACGACTTCAGTCATGCTCGCGAGTCGCTGGATCGTGTCGCTGTCGTTCCTGCTCGGCGCGTGCGCCGCCGAGTCGCCGCACCCGGTGCCGCCGCCCGCTGCGCCGCCTACCTCGGTGGCGCCCGAGGTCGACGCGACCGTGCCGGACCTGTCCGTGGCCACGCCCGGGCCCGACGCGCAGAAGGCAGACCCGCCGCCCGTCGACTCGCCACCCGGCGTGAGCCCCGAGCTGGTGCGTGCGGTCGAAGCCTATGTGACTGCCGCAAACGCCGGCGACCACGCGGCGCAGCAGGCCGGCTGCAGCAGCGAGTGCTGGGCGAAAGAGTGCGCCAGCTTCGCCCACCAGGCGGGCAAGAAGTTCCGGGCCGAGCGGCGCCCGACCATTCGCCGACACGAGAAGCATGCGCAGGCGGTGCTCGACATTCTGTGCGAGGGGTCGCGCAAGTGTGATCTGGTCTACCTCTTGTTCGAGCTCGAGCCCTCGCTGCGCTGGGTGGTGGTCGACGTGACCGAGGACGGCAAGAAGGCCGACGCTTGGGTCACCCCCGCCGGGTACGTGGAACCCAGGATGCCGCCCAACGTTCCCCCGGGCGCGCCTCAGCCGAAGACCCCGCCGGGTGGGGTGCCGCCGGCACCGAAGGGTCCGGTTCCCAAGGGCGCTGCCAGTATCGGCTACCTGGACAAGGGTGAGTTTGCCCCGGCGAACTCGGCGCGGGTGGTGGCCGGGCTGCGCGCCGGCTTCAGGGCTTGCTACGTGGCGGCCCTGCAGGCCGATGGCGCCGTCGCGGGGACGCTGAAGGTCGAGATCGACGTGGCGGCGTCGGGCGACGTGGCCGACGCCAGCGCAAAGCAGGTCAGCGGCACCCTGCCCGCGTCGCTGATCGACTGCGTGGTGCGCCG
>Ga0073899_10004052_pt1 | contig 12864 bp, 15 predicted proteins | sample KloWWTmetaKNB5Ph_FD_88975 | JGI IMG/M metagenome (GOLD analysis project Ga0073899, IMG submission 88975) | Active sludge microbial communities from Klosterneuburg, Austria, studying microevolution and ecology of nitrifiers - Klosterneuburg... | ecosystem: Engineered > WWTP > Aerobic digester >... | reverse complement strand
CTTCCAGCGCGGTCTCGACCACGGCATCCAGCTCGGGGCTTGAGACTTCGAAGTCGTCGCGAAGTGAGTGGTGAGAGGCGGTCATCAAAGCGCCGAAATCGCTCCAGCGAGCCTCGCGCAAGGCGGTCACGGCTTGCCATACCCGCGCTGTTTCACTGACGACGTGTCGAGTACGGCGTTCAAGTGTTGGGCTCAGACCGGACATCGAGGTAGCCAACGCCAAGTGCTCGACGCCCAACTCGGCAGCGGCCTGGTCGCACTGGCGACGCCGCTGGGCGTAGCCCCCATCGCCGTCAGCAAGCCTGTGCTTGACCCGCGTGTCGATGACGAGAAGTTCGAGGCCTACCTCATGTGGCGCAAAGGGCACCTGGGCGTGGGTATTTGTGGCGAAATCCAACATGAGCGCGTGTCCCGAGGTACCCAGCACCGCCACCGTCTGGTCCAGGCCTCCCGTGGGGGCACCGACATACTCGCTTTCGGCCCTCATGCCGGTCTGGATGAGTTCAGAGCCCGACAGGCCAAGCGCGACCCCGACACTGCACTCCAGCGCTGCCGAGGATGACAAACCGGCCCCGATGGGAACTGTGCTTTCGATCGCGACATTGAGGCCATCTTCGGCCCCTGCTGCCCACAGCACGCCGGCGATGTAATCGCTCCAGGTGCCATCACCGGGTTGGGCGAAGCCCCGCTCGAGGACCGGCTGACCACTCGTCGTTGCTCGCAGGACGCCCGGCTCCCCAACACCGACCGCCGCCCAGGTGGCGTGGGTCAGCGCGATCGGCAGGCACCGTCCGCCGTTGTAGTCCACATGCTCGCCGATCAGGTTGACCCGCCCCGGGGCACGGCCAATGTGTGCGGGTTCGACGCCAAATGCCTGGACAAACGCGGCCCGCGCGCGCTCTCGCATGAGATCAGCAGACACGTCCTCGATGTTGTGCATGGGTAGATTCTGACCTGTGCAGTTCTTAGATGGCCGCGAGCCCACCGTTGATCTCACCTACGACGACGTTTTCATGGTTCCCCAACACAGTTCAGTGGGCAGCCGTTACGACGTCGACTTGAGCACAAGTGATGGCACGGGTACGACGATTCCGCTCGTCGTTGCCAACATGACTGCGGTGAGTGGTCGACGCATGGCTGAAACCGTCGCACGTCGAGGGGCGATGGCGGTCATCCCTCAAGACATCCCGCTCGATGTCGTCGAGTCGGTGGTCTCCACCGTCAAGGGTGCAGATCCGATCTACGACACAGCACTCACGTTGCCTTCACAGGCCACTGTAGGCGACGCGATGGCGCTGCTCCACAAGCGCGCACATGCGGCTCTCATGGTCGTTGATGGGGGGCGACCAGTCGGAATCGTGACCGAGGCCGACTGTGCTGGCGTCGACAGATTCACCCAACTGGCTCGCGTGATGACCACCGAACTCATCACCTTGCCCTCAGGTGTGGACGCGCGTAAGGCCTTCGATGTTTTGGCTGCGAGCCGCCACCGGTTGGCGCCAGTTGTCTCCCATGAAGGCGCTCTCGTGGGGGTCTTCACCAAGATCGGGGCCTTGCGCTCAACGCTGTATGCCCCAGCGCTCGACGGCCAAGGCCGGCTACGACTTGCGGCGGCGATCGGTGTGAACGGCGATGTCGAGGGCAAGGCCCGCACGCTGGCGCAGATGGGAGTGGACGCCCTGGTGGTCGACACGGCTCATGGCCACCAAGATCGAATGCTGGCCGCTCTGGCCGCCGTACGACGCGCTGGCGTCGATGTGCCCATGATCGCCGGAAACGTGGTCTCTGCCGCAGGCACCCGCGACCTCATCGAGGCCGGGGCAGACATCGTGAAGGTTGGCGTCGGTCCCGGTGCCATGTGCACGACCCGAATGATGACCGGAGTTGGCCGCCCCCAGTTCTCAGCAGTTATGGCGTGCGCCGAAGAAGCCGCCAAACACGGTGCACACGTGTGGGCCGATGGGGGAGTCAGGCATCCGCGAGACGTTGCCCTTGCCCTCGCCGCCGGTGCCTCGCAAGTGATGATCGGCTCCTGGTTTGCCGGAACCTATGAGTCACCAGGTGACCTGCACGTTGATGCCGATGGACGCAGATACAAGGAGAGTTTCGGGATGGCGTCTGCCCGCGCAGTCGCCCACCGGACCGCCAGCGACGACACTTTCGAGCAAGCCCGCAAGGGCCTCTACGAGGAAGGGATCTCGTCTTCGCGGATGTATCTAGACCCAGCACGTCCAGGCGTCGAGGACCTCATTGATCTCATCTGTGCTGGCGTGCGCTCATCGTGCACCTACGCAGGAGCAGCGACTCTGAGCGAATTCACCGAGCGTGCGGTGGTGGGTCTGCAGTCGGCCGCCGGGTTCCACGAAGGTCGCCCACTGCCCAGTGGCTGGTAGCCCACTGCCCAACAGTTGGTAGCCCAAAGTGGTACCAGTGTGAAAGGTGCGCAAGATCTTTGCTATCGTTCCCGTGCTGATCAGCCCTGCGGGTTGGTCCCACTCGTCCGGGTGGCGGAATAGGCAGACGCGCTAGCTTGAGGTGCTAGTCCCCGTATAGGGGGTGGGGGTTCAAGTCCCCCCTCGGACACATGTAGATGGCTGGGCCAGCCATCCCGAAAGGGAAGCGGGCCGGCCATCGTTTGTTTGCCGGTGAACTGTTCGAGGCACTCGTGCAAGGGCATTGCGGAAGGATGGCGCAATGGACAAAAACCAGGTAGCGGAGCAACGAGTAGCGCGCGTGGTTGAGTTGGTTGAGCATTGCGTCAAGACCGAACTGCAAGTCACCGCCGGCATTCGTGGGCTCGACCTGGACGACGCCACCCTGGAGGAGCTCGCTGGCGGCGTCACTGCGGGGTTGTTGTACGCGTTCGAGATGGACTGGTCCCCCGACTGGGTGCGCCCCGGCGAGGTTCATCAGTGGCAGGAGAACGGGATGCACACCGCCAGGTGCTCGGTCTGCCTTGCCGACTCGGTACCGACCAACGACCGCAACGCAGCGACCACCTGGGCCGAAAGCCACGCCGCATCCCATCGGGCGCACTGAAGAGCAGCGGCGTGGACCGAACTTGCAGCCGATGCGGCGGCAGCCCTTTGCTCTACTGCGACGCGCACGACGCCGACCTCTGCGAGCCATGTGACCTCTGGTTGTCCAGCAGATGCGCGGACCCAGATTGCCCGTTCTGCCCAGGCCGTACACAGACACCGAGTCAATGCACGCACGAGGACGACCACTGGGACCTGTTCGCGTAGGGTCCTAGGGTGGTTATCGAGGCCCGTCAGCACGTCGCGCTTGGGGTCAAGGAGAAGCGCGCCGCCATTGCAGTACCGACGCCCAAGCCCGCCCCGGGAGCTGCGTTTCCGCCGCGGCAACTCCTTGTGCAGGGAACGCCGACGTTCGAACTCAACCTTTGGTGCGGCACCTGCCCAGCTCTGTTCAAGAAGCTGGCGCAACCGGAGGCGACGGACGTAGGCATCGTGAACGACCGGCTCAATGCCGGGCTGGCCGCCATCGATGACGAAGCTTTGCGTGCCTACGGCAAGGTCGTGCCCAAGTCCGCCTACACAGTCGCTCTCTTGGAGATGGTTCCGGAGCTTGTGACGCCCTCGTCACCGAACGACTACTACTCCCACGAGCAGGTGACGACCTGGGGCGTCGATGACTACACGAGCACCGCAGTAAACCCAGGAACGCCGTACTACCGGACCTTTAAAGCGCCGGTGAGTGACAGCCAACACCTGTACGAGTTCGTTGTCCCGATGGTCCCGCCGATGTGGAACGAGACGACCCGAGTTGCCGAATACCAGTCGGCCTCCGAGGCAGGTCCAGCGACCGCCGTCGCGTACTCGCTCCTGGATGTGCTCCAACCGGCGATGGACGAGGGCGAGGACTACTACGAGCACTGGGTGCTAACCCATTTCCTGCTCGACGGACACCACAAGTTCGAAGCTGCCGCCAGGAGCAACAGGCCCATACGGCTGTTAGCACTCCTCGATGAACGCATCAGCATCGCTTCACCGGAGGATGTCGCGCAGATGCTGCGAGCACGCGCAGGCCAGCGAGAACCTAGGAGCTAAGGGCACCGCCGCTGCGCGACGCCAGGGCCTCAGACACCGGCCCTGGACCCGCTGGGCGGCCCGTCGGAGGCCGCGGAAGCCCTCGGTCTGGGACCTGTGAGCGTTCGCAAGTACTTGTCGGAAATGGAAAGGGCGCACCAGATCGTCAAGGTCGCGCACGGCAAGTACGGCGCTCCCCAGGCGGCGTAGCGTCCAAGCTCACTAGCCTCACAACGTCAGTGGATACTTTCCAGCGACGTTGTGCCGTGGGGCCGGGAGACTCGCTAGAACGGAGCGTCGCAGTCCGCCTGGCTTGCCAGAGAACGACGCTGCGGCGGGTCCCAAATTTGGGTGTGTATCGTGCGCAGACGTTCAGTCGATGGCTTTGTGTAGCCCAGCGTGGTCTCGATGGCTCCGTTGCCCTTCGTCGAGTGGCCCAGAAGGAACTTGGCCGCCGCGAAGCCACTCATCTGGTCCACCAAGGTTCCTGCCGTGTGGCGGAGAACGTGCCAGGTGAAGTAGACCTCGCCCTACGACCCGATGGCTGGGTTGAACTCTCGAACACGCGCAGCGGTGGTTTCGAGATACCTGCGCGTGACGGGCTGGCCGCGGCGGTTGCGCAACAAGGGAGCCGCCGCATCACGCTCCCAGTCTTCTCCGATACGCGCTCTGACGAGCCGCGTCAGCGCGTCGTACAAGCTGTTCGTGATGGGCAGCGACCTTCGCGAGGCGAGCTTGGCGCCGTCGGCGAGGGTCAAAGTTGGGCCGTAGGCCGAGCAGCTCGTTTCGTCGCGCGCCCGTTTCCAACAGGGTGCGGAAGATGACAAGAGCGAGGTCTGGGTCGGCAGAAGCAGCAAGGACCGTTTGCACTGCGCCGAGTTCTTCACGGTTCAGTGCCCTTCTGTGCTGAGCCTCGGGCCTCGGTGGCTTCTTGTTCAAGTCCCCCCTCGGACACCACAGTTTGACCACGGCCCCTTGACCATCGCACTAGGGCAAGATGTGGCACATGCCAATCGACCAAAGCTATGACCCCAGCCTTGAGGTTGCCCAGCTGTGCTCGGATTTGATCCGCATCGACACCTCAAACGATGGCAGTGACGATGGCCCCGGAGAGCGCGTTGCCGCCGAGTACGTCGCACAACTCCTCGACGACGTCGGCATCGAGTCGGAGATCTGGGAGGGAGTGCCCGGTCGCGCCAATGTCATGGCGCGTTGGGGCGGTGACGAGGGCGAGCCACTCCTGATTCATGGCCACCTCGATGTCGTGCCCGCACAGGCACACGAGTGGCAGGTGCACCCCTTCTCTGGCGAGATTCGCGACAGCATGGTGTGGGGTCGCGGAGCGGTCGACATGAAGGACTTCGACGCCATGTTGCTGTCCGTGGTCCGAGCTCGAGCGCAGGCTGGCGCTGTCCCTAAGCGGCCGATCCTGCTGTGCTTCACGGCCGATGAAGAGGCCGGTGGCAGCAAGGGCGCTCGGCAACTCGTTGATCAGCGCCCCGAGTTCTTCGAGGGAGCCAAACTGGCAGTGGGTGAGGTCGGCGGCTTCAGCGTGATGGTGCGCGACCAGCGCTTTTACCTGATCGAAGCCGCTGAGAAGGGCATGGCCTGGATGCGGCTCACTGCCAAGGGCACGGCCGGCCACGGCTCGATGCGCCACCGCGACAACGCAGTCACCCGCATCGCTGAGGCAGTCGCCCGCATCGGCCGCCACACCTGGCCAGTGCACCTGACCGAACCCATGAAAGTGCTGTTGGCATCAGTGGGGGAGGTCGTCGGTGTCGAGGCAACACCCGATAACGCTGAGGAGCTCGTTGAGGAGTTTGGCCAAGCCGCGCGCATGCTGGCCTCGGTCATTCGCAACACCAGCAACCCCACCATGCTCAAGGCTGGCTACAAGGTCAACGTGGTGCCCGGCGAGGCCTCAGCGTACGTCGACGGGCGGTTCTTGCCCGGACACGATGATGACTTCTTCGAGACCGTGCGCGCATTGGCCGGAGAGGGCGTCGAGGTGCACCGCGAGACTCACCAACCGGCGCTGGAGAATCCCTTCTCTGGGCCTCTCGTCGACGCGATCGTGGCCAGCCTGGCGGCAGAAGACCCAGAAGCCGTGATCGCGCCGTACCTCATGAGCGGTGGCACTGACGCCAAGCAGTTCGCCCCCTTGGGAATCAGGGGCTACGGCTTCACACCGCTTCGACTGCCCGCCGACCTGGACTTCACCGGGCTCTTCCACGGGGTCGATGAGAGGGTGCCGGTGGAGTCGTTGGAGTTCGGCACCCGGGTGTTTGACCGCTTTCTGGACCTGGTCTAGTCCCACTGCTGGCGCACGATGCGCCGTCGCAGGACCACGTGGCGCACCCCGTTGGCACCGATGTGCACACGATCGAGTTCCCAGCCAGAACGCTCAGCTTGTTCGACCAAGAACCTGGTCACAAAGGAGCGGGAGAAGTCACGTGGGATGTCGTAATTGCGGAACTCCAGTTCGACACCAGGTCGCAACGCTCGTCGAGTGCGCGTCGAGGTGGTCATGGCTGCGAACTAGAGGTGAGCCGAAGCGTCGTTAAGTGCGGCGGCAATCTCAGGAGGCAACGTGACGTCTTCGACACTGAGCGCCTGCTTCAACTGGTGGACGTTGCGAGCACCCACAATCGCGGATGTCACGCCGGGGCGATCACGCACCCAGGCCAGCGCCACCTCAACGGGCGTGTGCCCCAGGCCCTGCGCGGCCCGAACAACCGCTGAGACCACACCGCGATGCGGCTCGCCCAGGTAAGGCGCGACAAAGGCGGCAAGTTCGTCATCGGCTGCCCGCGAATCTCCAGGGATGCTGTGCTGATATTTGCCGGTTAGGGCGCCACGTCCCAGTGGCGACCAGGCCAAGACGCCCATGCCGCACGCAGATGCTGCAGCCAAGACATCGTGTTCTGGATCGCGGTTGAGTAAGGAGTACTCGACCTGAGTCGACGCCAAGCGCACTCGAGAGTGGTTGGCTTCTTGCCAGGTCGCAGCACGGGCGGTCTGCCAGCCGTTGTAGTTGGAGATGCCTGCGTAGGCCACTCGGCCACTAGAGACCGCAAAGTCCAACGCTGAGAGCGTCTCCTCGAAAGGAACCTCGTCTGACCATCGCTGCACCTGCCAGAGGTCGATGAAGTCGACCCCGAGCCTGGCCAAGGACGCATCGAGAGTGCGCAGCAAACCAGCACGGGAGACATCGACCCTGCGAACGCCACCGTGCCAACTGATCCCAGCTTTGGTGGCCACAACCACTTCGTCACGAGGTACGACGCTGCCAAGCAGCGAGCCCAACAGGCGTTCTGATTCACCCTCGGAGTAGTTGGCGGCGGTGTCGACCAGCGTGCCTCCGGCGGCCACGAAGGTCAGGAGTTCCTCCTTGGCCTCATGTTCGTCGGTCTCCTGAGCCCAGCCCAAGGTGCCTAGCCCCAATCGAGAGACTTTCAACCCAGTCTTGCCCAGGTGCCGCTGCTGCATGCCGGTCAACCTAGCCCGCGGGTCGAACGCGAGCCAGACAGACTCGCCGCGTAGGCTCGGCGCGCCGCAAACTGCGCACTCTGGGAGGCCTTGAACCACGATGGACTATTTCGACGCGATCATCCTTGGCATCGTCGAAGGACTGACTGAGTTTTTGCCAGTCTCCTCCACGGGCCATCTCACGATTGCCGAGAAGTTGTTGGGCCTCAAAGTCGATGACCCTCACATCACTGCCTTCACCGCCGTGATTCAGATGGGCGCCATCGCGGCAGTGTTGCTGTATTTCGCCAAGGACATCTGGGCCATCGCCAGCGCCTGGGTAGGCGGGCTGTTTAAGCCTGAACTGCGTGGCACCTTCGATCACCGCATGGGTTGGTACGTCATTGTCGGTTCGATCCCGATCGGCATTGTCGGCTTTGCTGGAAAGGACCTGATCAAAGGCCCGCTGCGCTCTCTTTGGGTCGTCGCCATCGCACTCATCGCCTGGAGTGCGGTGATGTGGATCGCCGAGCGCCGGGGCACTCAGGAGCGCACTGAGCGCGACCTACGGATGAGTGACGCACTGGTGATCGGGTTGGCCCAATGCATCGCGTTGGTGCCAGGGGTATCTCGTTCGGGCGCCACGATGTCGGCTGGCTTGTTGCGCAACCTTGACCGGGTCTCAGCCACTCGACTGAGCTTCTTCCTCTCAATTCCCGCACTCACTGCGGCTGGCCTTTACGAACTCAAAGACGCACTCAGTGGGGGAGTTGGGCTTGGCCCGACGCTCGTAGGCACAGCGGTGAGTTTCGTGGTTGCGTACGCCGCAGTGGCCTGGCTCCTCAAATTCGTCGCGGGCCACTCGATCGTTTCGTTCGTGCCTTATCGCGTCGTCCTAGGCCTGGGGCTCATCGCCGCACTCGCCAGTGGCGTGATCGCAGCGACCTAGAGCCACCCAGCACGCTTAGAGGCAATCCAGATGCCGGCGGCACTCAGTGCCATCAGCAGCAGCGACACCGGATAGCCGAACACCCAGTGAAGTTCGGGCATGTGGTCGAAGTTCATTCCGTAGACGCCCGCGATCAGCGTCGGGGCCGCGATCATGCCGACAATGGCCGAGATCTTGCGCATGTCATCGTTCTGGCGGATCGAGATCGCAGCCAGGTGTGCCTCAAAGGCGGCTGATAGCAACTGATCGAGTGAGTCGACCGTCTCAGCGACTCGGCTCAAGTGGTCAGCTACGTCGCGGAAATACGGACCAGCTTCTGGGTCTAGCCCACGCACGGCACCAGTGGTGAAGCGAAACACAGGTTCGCGTAGCGGATGGATCGCCCGACGCATTTCAGCCAACTCGCGCTTGAGCAGATAAATCCGCTTGGAGTCGTTGGTGCGCTCTTCGGAAAACACTGACGCTTCGACCTCATCGACATCTTCAACCAGGCAGGCCGCAACGCTTTCGTAGGCATCCACGACGCGGTCGGTCACGGCATAGACGACCGCACTGGGACCGTGCTTGAGCACGCTGCTTCGGGCCTCAAGGTCTCGTCGGGCTTCGGCAAGCGCGCTCCCCTCACCATGACGAACGCTCACCACAAAGTTGGAGCCGATGAAGAGGTTGATCTCACCTGTCTCCACAGCATCGGTCTCATCGACGTACCACAGCGTTTTGAGCACCAAGAACAACGAGTCGTCGTACTTCTCTAGCTTGGGTCGCTGATGCGCCGACAAGGCATCTTCCACGGCAAGGGGGTGGAGCCCGAAGACCGAACTCACATGCATAAGTTCGGAGGCGTGGGGTGAGTGCAGACCCACCCATACGAAGTCGTCAGGTTGATCAGCTGCGGCTTTGACTGTGGCCAAGTCATTAGATGCGCAAGGCACACGCTGTCCGTCGCGATAGAGCCCGATGTCGACAATCACCAGGCAAGGCTAAACCTACTTTCCTCCCCACAATGCCCTTAGGCTCAGTGCGTGCCCACGCTCATCTTGGCTCGTCACGGACGCACCACCGCCAATGCGAGCGGCATGCTCGCCGGACGCACCCCTGGAGTTCACCTAGACGACAAAGGACGCGAACAAGCCAGGGCGGCTGCGAGCCGGATCGAAGGGCTCTCGCTCGAAGCCGCCATTAGCTCTCCCTTGGTCCGCTGCCGCGAGACTGCTCGGCTGCTCGTGCCCGACTCTCGCGTCGAGATCGATCCCGGACTCAACGAGTGCGACTACGGCCAATGGGCCGGGCAGTCACTGGCCACGCTTGCCAAAGACCCCCTGTGGAAGACCGTGCAGGCTCACCCGAGTGCTGCGCGATTCCCCGGTGGTGAGTCGATGGCTCAGATGAGCGCGCGAGCGGTGAGCGCGGTGCGAGCACGCAACGCCAGCCTGAGCGGCGACTCGGTCTGGCTAGCCGTGACTCACGGCGACATCATCAAGGCGATCCTCGCCGACGCGCTTGGTGTGCACTTGGATGCCTTCCAACGCATCGTCGTCGACCCAGCCAGTCTCTCGATCGTGCGCTACGAAACCAATGGCTGCTTTGTGCTCGGCACCAACACCCACCAAGGATCGTTGGCAAGCCTGGGCGCCAAGCGTCCCAAGCGTGGCCGCAAGCAAGCTGCTGTGGGTGGCGGACAAGGCGAAGTGAACCTCTAGGCTCACGGTCATGGCCATCGTCCATTCCTTTGATCCGCCTCAGCGCTTCGTGGCCGGCACCGTTGGATTGCCCGGGCAGCGCCGCTTCTATCTCCAGGCGCGTCACGCGGGAGGTGCGGTCATCTCAGTTGCCTGTGAGAAGCAGCAAGTCTCGATCTTGGCTCAACGTGTGGGCGGTCTTTTGGACGAACTTGCAGGCACGACTCGCGACCCGGTACCTGCCCTGACGCCGGTGTCATTGCTTGACGTCGACCCGCTAGAACTGCCAGTCGACGAGCAGTTTGTCGCTGGCAGCATCACGTTGAGTTGGGATAGCGACGACGAACGTGTCGTCATCGAACTCTTCCCCGTCGAATCAGACGACGACGAAGGCTTCGACGAAATGGTGCTCATCCGCATGACCGCATCGCAGGCCAGGGCGTTTGCCAACCGAGGCGAATCTGTCGTGGCTGCGGGGCGACCACCATGTCAGTTCTGTGGAAACCCCGTCGATGCCGAAGGCCATCTGTGCCCGCGGGCCAACGGCTTTCGCCGTACTTTGCGATGAGAGGTGTCGACGAATCAGATCTCCTCAGCGGTGAGCTCGTTGTGGAGGGGCGGATCATGCCCGCCTCAAACCACACGTTTTTTGCACGCATTGGCCAGACCGCAGTGGTCTATAAGCCGGTGTCAGGGGAGCGGCCCTTGTGGGACTTTCCCAACGGCAACTTGGCGGCGCGGGAGTACGGCGCGAGCTTGATCGATGCGGCCCTGGGCTGGCATCTGGTGCCAGAAACCGTGCTGCGCGACGGGCCTGCAGGTCCGGGCATGGTGCAGCGATGGTGTGAGCCAGATGGCCCAGAGGTGGTTGACGTCGTACCCCTGGGGGAGGTGCCCACAGGTTGGCTTCATGTCCTCGATGCCCAAGACGGCGAAGGCCGTCCGGTCTCGTTGATCCATGAGGACTCTCTCGGCCTGCGCAAAATGGCGCTGTTTGACGTTGTCACCAACAACACCGACCGCAAAGGCGGCCACATTCTGAGCATGGCCAACGGTCACCGATACGGCGTGGACCACGGCATTTGTTTCCACGTTGAGGACAAGTTGCGCACAGTGCTGTGGGGCTGGGCGGGCCAAGAACTTGGCGCCGAGGAGCGAGCCGACCTATCAGCTCTGGACCAGCAGTTAAGTGACGAACTTGGCGCAGCCTTGAGAGGCCTCATTGACGCCGACGAAGTCCATGCGACTCAACAGCGCCTGGCTAGCTTGCTGGACCAAGGGCATTTTCCGGTCCCTAGCTGGGAGTGGCCAGCGATTCCTTGGCCACCGTTCTAGAGCGGGATCTGGGCGCTACTCTTGTCCGACCATGCGCGCCTGGACATCACCTGAGGTTCCCACCCTGTCGATTCGTGGGCCTGAGGTGGCCCTCTTTGACACGGCCACCCAGTCAGTTCGCACCATCACCCCTGAAGGTGTTGCCAAGCTTTACGTCTGCGGGATCACGCCGTACGACGCCACGCACCTGGGCCATGCGAACACCTACGTCACCTTCGACCTGCTCAACCGTGCCTGGCGCACGAGCGGTCACCAGGTCCGTTACGTGCAAAACGTCACCGACGTCGACGACCCACTGCTCGAGCGAGCCAACGCCACCGGAGTTGACTGGGTTGCCCTCGCCGAGCGCGAGACCGAACTCTTCCGCACCGATATGACCGCGTTGAGAGTGCTCGCCCCCGATGCGTACGTCGGCGCCGTTGAGTCAATTCCGTGGGTGATCGAGATGATTCAACGTCTCCAGGAGGCCGGATCGGTCTACGCGGTAGACCAAGACCTCTACTTTGACGTGCACAGTAACAGCGGATTCGGCTCCATCAGCGGCTGGGATCGTGAGCAGATGATGAAGATCTTCGCCGAGCGCGGCGGAGACCCTGACCGGACAGGGAAGCGCGACCCCCTCGATTGCCTGCTCTGGCTCGCTGCTCGTCCCGGAGAACCCGCGTGGGATTCACCCTTCGGCCCGGGGCGCCCAGGATGGCACGTCGAGTGCAGTGCGATTGCTCGACGTGAGTTGGGCACCACAATCGACGTGCAAGGTGGCGGATCTGACCTGATCTTCCCTCACCACGAGATGAGCGCATCTGAAGCCGCAGTTGCCGACGCTCGACCGTTTGCGCGGGCCTACGTGCACTCGGGCATGGTGGGTCTCGATGGGGAAAAGATGAGCAAGTCCAAGGGCAACCTCGAACTGGTCTCACGCTTGCGCAACACCGGCACCGACCCGATGGCCGTGCGCTTGGCGTTGCTGCGTCATCACTATCGCAGCGACTGGGAGTGGACGCCGGCCCAACTAGACGCCGCGAATGACACCCTGGCAAGCCTGCGCACGGCGGTGGCGCGTCCTGCAGGTCCTGCCGCGCCCATGACTGCAGTGCTGAGTGCGCTCGCAGATGACCTGAATGCCCCGAAGGCGCTACAGATCGTCGAAGAATGGGCTGCAACGCCCGGCACCGATGCCCAGGCTCCTGCCCAAGTGCGCGAACTTGTCGACGCCGCACTCGGCCTCTTGCTTTAACTGTCTCTTTCGCGGCGCTTGAGATAGCGCTCGAATTCGGCAGCGATCGCATCTCCGGAGGCCTCTGGAAGCGAGGCCGCGTCGTGGTCACGCTCATAGGCCTCGACGTACGCCGCGATCTCCTCATCGTCTTCGGCGAACCTT
>Ga0073899_10004051_pt1 | contig 12866 bp, 8 predicted proteins | sample KloWWTmetaKNB5Ph_FD_88975 | JGI IMG/M metagenome (GOLD analysis project Ga0073899, IMG submission 88975) | Active sludge microbial communities from Klosterneuburg, Austria, studying microevolution and ecology of nitrifiers - Klosterneuburg... | ecosystem: Engineered > WWTP > Aerobic digester >... | reverse complement strand
GGCCGCCCAAAAATCCTCCGGGTCGTGATGCGCGATGCGCATGGCGGCGTCGCGGTCTTTGATGCGGGCGCGGTCAATCACAGCCTGCGAAGGCAGATAAATTTCGGCGAGTTCGGTAATAGGTGCTGCTTCTTTATCGGACATTTTTGTGATTTCTCCGGTTAAGGTAAGACCGATTGTATGCGTTATACGCCGCGCGTCAACTTTGTGAATTTGGGAACAGCCAGATACAGCCAGATGACATTGGCGCTCACTCTACCCGCGCTGGCGCAACGCCTCATAAATTGCCACTGCGCCCGCCACCGAGGCATTGAGCGAGGCGACCTGCCCGCGCATGGGCAAGCGCAGCACAAAATCACTTTTATCGCGCAACAAGCGGCTCACGCCCTCGCCCTCGCTGCCCACAATCAAAGCCAGCGCGCCCTTCAAATTCACCCGATAAATTTCCTGCGCGCGCGGGTCATCGCCCGCCAGCGCGGCCACCCAGACCTCGGCTTGCTTCAACTCATCCACCGCCCGCGCAAGGTTCACCACCTGCGCCACCAGCATGTGCTCCACCGCGCCCGATGAGGCGTTGACCACCGCGGGTGTGACGCCCACGCTGCGATGCTGCCCAATCACCAGCCCGTGCGCGCCCACCGCCTCTGCTGTGCGGATGAGGTTGCCAAAATTGTGCACATCCTGCACCGCGTCCAGCATCAAAATCAAAGGCGGCTCGTTTTTGCTTTGGGCTTTTGCCAGAATATCGCTCAAATCGCACAGCGGGAAGGCGCTCGCCTCCAGCGTCACGCCCTGGGCGTTTTCATCCAGCAACTCGCGTCGGATGGCGCTCACGGCGAGGCCGCGCTTGCCCGCCAGATTTACGATCTCGCGGATCACTGGCGCATCCTTCACCCCATCGGCCACCAGCAAGCGATGAAACTTGCGCCGGTTGGCCCGCAAACTTTCTAGCACGGCGTGGCGAGAGTAGATTTTGTCCATTTTGCAAGAAGAGATGAAACCCGGAAAATCCGAGACGAACACAAAACCGTCTCCTGTCTTCCGTCTTCCGTCATATTTACATCGGCATTGGCACAAACGTAAGAATAAAAACAAGCAGCCCGGCGATGGCGAGCGCGTAATGCAGCGGCTCCAACTTCGCCGCCTGGTTTAGCAAAGGCGGGTGGCTGCGCCCAAACAGCAAAAGCAGCGCCACCCAAAGCAGCCATCCCTGCGAGACGGTGATGGCGAGGATGAGCATGACGGCGATCACGGCGTAGCCCAGATATTTCGCGTTCTCGCCCAAGATCGCATACGCCACATGCCCGCCATCCAGTTGCCCCACCGGCAAAAGATTGATCCCCGTGATGAACAAGCCAAACCACGCGCCAAATCCAATCGGGTGCAGGTAAATATCCATGCCGTTTGCCGGATACGCCTGACCAAATGTGATGATGCTAAACAAACGGGTGAGCAGCGAATCGCCAAATGTCATGGCTCCATCGGGCACAAGGCCAACATGCGAGAGCAAATAGCCCACGAACATGAGCGGCACAGCCACGATGAATCCGGCCAGCGGCCCGGCAATGCCAATTTCCAGCAAATGGCGGCGGTTTTCAAATGGCTCACGCTGCACAATCACCGCGCCCAGCGTGCCCACCCCGCCGAGAATTGGGAGAGGCAAAAAATAGGGCAATGAGACCGGCGCGCCACGATATTTAGCCACCAAATAGTGACCAAATTCATGCACCACTAAAATGGTCAACAAAGACACGGCAAACATGAGACCATTTGCCAAAAGCGAAAGAAAAGGGCCTTCTTCTACGCCCAAACCAGAAGATGAAATAACCACCGAGACCACCGTTGCCAAAAACAGCAAAAGCGGTGTGCGGTAATTTATTTTTTGTTTTGGGATGACGCCCGGCGTGAGAAAAACATCGTATTTCCCATTTTCGCCATCACGCAGCCAGGGCGTGTACCCCGCGCTTTCGGCGGCTGCCCGCAGGGGTTTATACACTTTGTCCAGCGGTTGATTGAACGTGCCGCTCAGCACAAGTTGACCGTTATCGGCAAAGCGGTAGCCGCTCACGTTCATCACACTTGCCACCGCCGAGCGCAATTGCGCAATCAGCTCCAGCCGCTCACTGGCAGAGGGAGCGCGAAATTCAGGTTGTTGATCCATTGTTTACGAGAGTTGAGGATAGATGAAGAGTGTTAGATAAATGACGGAGGACGAAAGACGGGAGACGGCCAAACCGTCCTCGGTCTTCCGTCCTCCGTCAAATTTACCCCGCTGCCTTGCTTTTTAGAAATCCCTGCGCCCTGGCTTTCATCATGGCCGCAATGCCCAGCAAGCCCTGCCCCTTTCCCATCGAAACCGTTTTGCCAAACAGCGTGGGCACAATGTCCTCAATGGGCATGGCGGCAATTTCCTGGGCGGGCAGGCCGTTGATGGTTTGGTCAAAAATGGCGCACAACGACCGCGCCGATACGCCAAACGGATTTTCCACCGCGTAAAAAAACTTCAGGCGGTCCTCTGGCTCAGGCTGCATAAACACAAAAGTCTCGCTCTCGCAATGCGGCACTCGCGCGCTTTCTGGGTAGGGTTTGGCCGCAACGCTGGCGGGCGCAGACACAAACTGATCCGAGTATTCGATCAGCATGGCGGTGCGCTCGCCGGGGTTCTCCTCAAACATTTCCAGAACCTCGCGCAGCGCCTGCGGGTATTTCGAGAAATCGCTCATGGGGTGTATTCAACCACACGCGAAACGCAAACGGCGTCATTGACCTCATTTTTGATGGTGCGTGTCAGGAAAATGAGCGCCAACAAGCGGGCTTCTTTTTCGCGTGGCATTTTGCACACGTATCTGATATAAATACTCAAATCAAAAAACTTTTTATGGAGAAAAACGAATGACCCCAAAAAGCGGTTCAACCATCAGCCTGTCTGAGCAAGATTCCAATGTTCCATGGCACACGCTTGAGGCTCACGACGCGCTCAAAAGATTGGACACAACCGACGGCGGTCTAACCTCTACCGAGGCCGCGGCGCGTTTGCAAAAATACGGCCCCAACGAGTTAAAAGAAAAACCGCGGCCTTCATTTTTTCAGTTGGTTTTGTCGCAGTTGAACAACTTTGTGGTCATTCTGCTGATCGTCGCCTCGGTTATTTCGGCGTTGCTCGGAGACTGGGTCGAGGCGGGCGCCATCATGCTGATTGTGGTGCTGAACGCCATTTTGGGCGTGGTGCAAGAAAGCCGCGCCGAGGAAGCCTTGTCTGCCCTCAAAAAAATGGCCGCGCCAGAAGTGCAAGTTCTGCGCGATGGGCACCGCGTGGCCGTGCCCGCGCCGCAGCTTGTGCCCGGGGATGTGGTTTTGCTGGAGGCAGGCAATTACATCCCGGCAGATATTCGGCTGATAGAGGCGGTTAACCTGCGCGTGGAAGAAGCCGCGCTCACGGGCGAATCTGTGCCCGTGCAAAAAAACATCACCCCGCTGGCAGATGAAAAAGCCGGGCTGGGCGACCGCAAGAACAGCGCGTTCATGGGCACCACCATCGCATATGGACGCGGGCGCGGCGTGGTCACGGGCACTGGCATGAAAACCCAGCTCGGGCTGATCGCCGACATGCTCCAGCAGGTGGAGAGCGAGGAAACCCCGCTCCAGCATCGGCTGGATCAACTGGGAAAAATGCTGGGATACGCCGCGCTGGCGATTTGCGGCGTTGTGTTTGCGCTGGGTTTGGTGCGCACAAATGTGTTCACGCAGGGCTTCACCCCGCACGTGGTAGATGCCATGGTCGAGGCGTTCATGGTCGCGGTCAGCCTGGCCATTGCCGCCGTGCCCGAAGGCCTGGCCGCCGTGGTCACGATCAGCCTCGCCCTGGGGATGCGCGAGATGGTGCGCCGCCACGCGCTCATCCGCAAGCTGGCCTCGGTGGAAACGCTCGGCTCGGCCACCGTGATTTGCTCCGACAAAACCGGCACGCTCACCCAAAACGTCATGACCGTCACGCGCGTGTGGGTGGATGGCAAACTGGTCGAGGTAACCGGCAGCGGATACCAGCCAACCGGAGAATTTAGAGAAAACAACACTCTCATTGACTTGAAGAAAAACCCCGGCCTCACCACCGCGCTTTGGGTGGGTGTGCTAAACAACGACGCCGTGATTGAGGAAGTGGAGGACGAGGACGGCGGCAACATCTTGCGCATCGTGGGCGACCCCACCGAAGGCGCGCTGCTGGCCGCCGCGGCCAAAGCGGGCGTGGCGCAAAAAGACCTTGACGCGGCGTATCCACGCCATTCGGAAATTCCCTTCGATTCCGGGCGCAAGCGCATGGTCACCATTCACAAGATTCACCGCCCCAGCGTCGAAGACATCTCTCCGTTTTACGATGAAACACGCAAGGCATGGGATGTGGTGGTGGTAAAAGGCGCGCCCGATGAAGTGCTAAAGCTGTGCAACCGTTATCAGACACTGGATGACAAGGTTGCGCCAATGACCGATGACATGCGCGAAAAGGTGGCCGCCGCCAACGATGCCATGACCAAACAAGCGTTGCGCGTGCTTGGGTTTGCTTATCGCCCGGTGGAGAAAGTGCCCGGCGGGTTCACGCACGAAGATGTTGAAAAAGACCTGATTTTTGCGGGCATGCAGGCCATGATTGATCCCGCCCGCGAAGAGGTAAAGCCCGCCCTGGAACGCGCGCGGGGCGCGGGCATCCGCACCGTGATGATCACGGGCGATTACCCCAACACCGCAAAGGCCATCGCCCAGGGAATTGGTTTGCTGCAACCCGGGCACAACGTGATGACCGGCGCGGAATTGAACCAAATTGACGACAAGAAGCTGGCCGAAGTGGTGCAAAACACCGATGTGTTCGCCCGCGTCTCGCCGGAGCACAAAATGCGAATTGTGGACGCGCTGCGCAGCAATGGCGAGGTGGTGGCGATGACCGGCGACGGCGTGAACGACGCGCCCGCCATCAAACGCGCAGACATTGGCGTGGCGATGGGCATTACCGGCACCGATGTGGCAAAAGGCACGGCAGACATGGTGCTGACCGATGACAATTACGCCAGCATCGTGGCCGCCATTGAGCAAGGCCGCGTGATTTACGCCAACATCCGCAAGTTTGTGTTTTTTCTGCTCTCATCCAATGTGGCCGAGGTGATGATTATTTTCCTGGCCACGCTGGCCGGGCTGCCCATGCCGCTCACTGCCATTCAGCTTTTGTGGCTAAACTTGTTGACAGATGGCGCCCCGGCGCTGGCTTTGGCGATGGAAAAAGGCGACCCGGATGTGATGGATCGCCCGCCGCGCCCCAAGAACGAGTCCATCGTCAACAGTTCAATGCGCCTCGGCATCGTCGTGCAAACCATTGCCCAAACGGGCGCGGTGCTGGGTGCATTTTTGATTGGGTTATATCTCACGGTGGGGCATGTTCCGGCTCTTACCGGCTATACCGTGATTTATTCTTTGCTGAAATTTAATTACGAGGGCGTGGATGTGCAAACCGCCGAGACAATGGCATTTGTCACGCTCTCGTTGTGCGAGCTGTTCCGCGCTTACACCGTGCGCTCAGAGCGGGTCTCTGTGTTCAAACTGGGCGTGTTCACCAATAAATACATGCAGATGGCGGTTGGGCTTTCGGTGGTTTTGCTTTTGCTGGTGGTGTTTGTGCCGTTCCTCAACCCCATCTTTAACACCCATCCCCTCACCGGCCAGGAATGGCTGATTGTGCTGGGGCTGTCCATCATCCCCGCCATCGCCGAGGAGCTTACCAAGGCTTATTTGCGGGCAAAGAAAATGTAAAAAAGAGCGCAGAGTGCAGGGTGAAGGGTGAAAACTGAAATTTCGCCCTTCACCCTGCGTTTTTATTCAAAGCGTTCTTCCGGCCACACGCGGGCGATGTTGTGATACCCCGCCTGCTCCCAAAAACCGGGTTTGTCGGTTCGGCTGAACTCCAGCCCGCGCACCCATTTGCCACCCTTCCAAAAGTAGCGCGTGTCTACATCTTGCGCGGTGTCTTTGAGCGCGCCAACCACCACCCGCACCGGGTAGCCATGATCCGGCTCCAGCGGCTCGCCATTAAACTTTGTGGCGATGAGGGTCGTGGGTTTCATGAAGTGCGCAATGTCCAAATTGGTGGTGAAGCCATGCTCGCAATGCTCAATTACAAATTTGGCGGCGGGCTTTAGTTTGATGATGCCCTGGTTGATCAAATCGGGCAGCCAAATGCCCTCCCATTCTGTGTCAAATTTGCTCCAGCGGGTCACACAATGAATATCCATCGTGATTTTGCGTTTTGGCAGCGCGTTGAACTCGTCCCAGGTAAAACGCTTTTCTTCTTCAACCTCGCCAAAAATGCGAAAGTCCCACGTTTTTAGATCGTAGCGCGGCACGCTGCCATAATGCAGCACGGGGAAGCGATTGGTGAGCGCCTGACCTGGCGGCAACCGCCCCATTTTGCGAATTTCATCTTCCTGGTCTCTGCGGCCAAATAAGTTCATGATTTCCTCCTGTTAATGCTCGTATTGTGTGCTGAGTTGCCCCTGTTCTTCTTCAAGTTTCCAGCTTCCGCCAAATGTCACCAGCCCGTATCGTTCGTTGGTCTTGCCGGGCATCACATCAAACGTATACGCGCGGTCATGATAATCGTATGTTGCGCTGCCAGCCTCATCCACCGCCGCCACCGAGAGCAAATAATGGCCTTCCAGCAGCGGCAGCGCCGGAATGGTGTAATCAATCACGCCATCGCCTTGAACAAACGGGATATACAAGCCATCAAATTTTGAGTTTGGCCCGGTGACATGCGCCCCGTTGGCGTGATGCACGGCCAGCCCAAACACGGGCGTGTTCACCCGCTGCGCCGCATGATAGTGAATCCTGACACGCATGGAGCTGCCGGTGAGAAAGACCGTACGCTGCGCGTCAAACGCATCGCGCAATTCCACTTTTGTAATTTGCACCCGCCCCGTGCCCCAGCGCTTGCCATCGGCCAGCTCTGGCAATTTTTGTTCTGGGACGTTCTTTTCCTCATCCGTGCGGGCCACATCATGCAGATAGGTCATCACCACATCGGTGGGTTTGCCAATGGCGCGCATCTCGCTTTTGTCAAACCATACCGCTTCTTCGCACAAATTTTGCACCGCGCCCAGGTCGTGCGTCACCAACACAATCGTCACGCCCTTGCGCCGCAGGTCGGCAATGCGCCCCATGCACTTGTGCTGAAATGAGGCGTCTCCAACGGCCAAAACCTCATCCACCAAAAGAATTTCTGGTTCCAAATGCACCGAGACGGAGAAGCCCAGCCGAACATACATGCCGCTGGAATAGTGCTTAACCGGCACGTCAATAAATTCCTCAAGCTCGGCAAAATGCACAATTGAATCCAGCCTGCGGGTGATGTCCTCGCGCGAGAGGCCCATCATGGCCCCATTCAAAAACACGTTGTCGCGCCCGCTCAGCTCCGGGTGAAACCCCGCGCCCAGCTCCAGCAAGGCCGTCACGCGCCCGTTCACGCGCACCACGCCGCTGGTTGGCTGAATAATTTTGGCGATGATCTTGAGCGAGGTGCTTTTGCCCGACCCGTTTGAACCAATCAGCCCGATGCTTTGCCCGTGCTTGACGTTGAAGCTGACATCGCGCAGCGCCCAAAACACATCGTTCTCTGCGTTTTGCCTGCGCTGAACCAGCGAGACAAACGCCTGCTGAAACGAGCGCGGGCGGTCTCGCTCCATGCGAAACCGCTTTGAGACGTTGGCAAATTCAATGGCGTTCAAAAAAAATAATTGCGAATTACAAATTACAAATTACGAATTTGCAGTCTTGCTCATTCGTAATTCGTAATTCGTAATTAGTTATTACGCAATTCCTCCATGTAATCCGCCAGCGCCAATTTCCAGTGGCGCATATGGTCAAGGTCAAGCTGTTTCAGGTGCGCGTTCTCCATCACCGAATACGGCGGGCGGGTGGCCGGAAAGTTGAACTCGGCGCTGGTGGCGGGTTGCAGGTTTGGCGCAAGGCCAGCCAGCCGAAAAATCTCCGCGGCAAACTCGTACCACGTGCAAGACCCGTCCGATGTCATGTGAAATGTGCCGTATTGTTTTGCGCCAATCAGCGTGTTGATTTGCGCGGCCAGGTCTTGCGTGAAGGTGGGCGTGCATACCTGGTCATTCACCACCCGGATGTTTTTGCCCTCGCGGGCCAGCCGCAGCATGGTGTTCACAAAATTGCCGCCCTTCCCCATCGAACCCGCCGTGCCATACAGCCCGCAACTGCGAATAATCATGTGCTTGCGCCACGTGTTGCGAATCAGCAATTCGCCCGCCAGCTTGGACGCGCCGTATGCGCTGAGCGGGTTGGGGATGTCACTCTCCACGTATGGCGCGCACTTGGCCCCATCAAACACATAATCTGTGCTGATGTGCATCAACGCCACATCAGCATCGCGGCAGGCCAGCGCCAGTTTGTGCGCGGCCAGCGCGTTGATGGCAAACGCCATCGTCGCATCGCTCTCAATGTCATCCACGCGATGAAACGCCGAGGTGTTCAGAAACACATCTGGCTTTTCTTTGGCGATGAGGCCGCGAACGGCGGCGGCATCGCTCACATCCAGCGTCTCAAAAACGGTCTTGACCACATCATGGCCCTTTAACGCCTTGCACAAATCTGTGCCCAATTGCCCGTTGGAACCAGTAAGAATAATCTTCATAATCAACTGCGAATTACAAATTTTTTCATTCGTAATTATTTTTTATACGCCACCGTCACGCCCACCGATTGACTTTCGGCCTTGTTGCCCGCGCGATCATACGCCACAGCTTTGATTGAAATTCCGCCGTTTGAGCCGGGCGGAATAGTCCACTTTACGCTATACGGGCCTGCGGTTTTGGTGGCAAACGGTTTATCCGCGCCATTCACAAAAAACTCCACCCGGTCAATCGCAAAGTCATCGCTCACGGTGGTGTTGATGTCAATCCATTCCTCCGCCGGCGCGGTGAAATGCTCGCCAGGGAGCGGCTGGGCAATGCGAATGCTCGGCGGCCTATTATCCAGCGTCACGCGAGAGAACGCCTCGGTCACGTTCCCATCATTTTCCACCCGCTGCACTTTGATGGTGTACGGGCCGGGCGCGAACCCGGCGATATTCCAGTTTTCCAAAACGTTGTTGTCCACCTGGTTGCCCTTGTCTGGGCCAATTTGCTGCCATTGCTCTGGTTTGGGGCTTAGCCCCGCGCCCACAAACACTTTGTAGGCCACCCAGTTGCCACCCTTGGCATTGCCGCGTATCTCAATGTTCCCGCCCTTCTCGGCGTTGATCTTGTCCGGGCTGAGAAAGCCGCCATTTTGCGGGTCGGTGATCGCCACATCTGCCGTTGCCACCGTGCCGCCATATTGCGTGTCAAATTCGTTGGGGGCCAGCGGGTAGGCCGTCCTCTCAAAACCGTTATCCGACCAGCCGTTGATCCAGTCCTGAGCCTGCGGCGGGAAGACATACATCACTCTTTCTTCCACCTTGTCTGGCGGTGTTCCCGGCACGGCAATTTTGCCCGTCTCTTTGTTGATGGGGAACTTTTGCACAATTGTGCTTTGCGCTTTTGGCTCTGTGCCGGGCACAAACCACTCGCTGATGGCGGGGCACACGCCGTTTGGCAGCAAACCATCAATGGCGCACACCGCGCGTTGCACAAGGCCATCCGGGCGCTTAAACTCCTGGTTGGGTTTTCCCTCGTGCAGCATGTTCATCACCTGCCGCCAAATGGGAGCCGCGCCGGTCACGCCGGTCACCGTGCTGTCCATCGAGGTGTTATCGGTATTGCCCACCCACACGCCCACCACGTAATCGTTGGTAAAACCCATCGTCCAGTTGTCTTTGTTGTCGTTGGTCGTGCCGGTCTTCACCGCCGCGGTGCGCAGGTCTTTCAAGTCCAGGGCGCTGCCAAAACCGGGCTGCCGCGCAGCGCGGTCGCTCATAATGCTCTTGAGCAGCCAGGTGTATTGGGCGCTATTTGGCCCCAGCAAGTTCGGCTTGGTAGCCGGTTTGTATTCCCAAACCAGCTTGCCGCTTTTGTCCTCAATCCGGTTGATGGGTGTTGGGTCGAGTTCGCGCGAGCCCGCCTTGCGCACGGCTTTCGGGCGCGGCACACCAACCATGCTCGCGCCGTTATCAATGGTGGCATACACATACGCCATATCCAGCAGTTTCACCTCGCCGCCGCCCAGCGTAAGCGCAAGGCCATAAAAATCCAGCCCGCGATCCAAATCTGTAATGCCCAGCGTGTGCGCCGTGCGAATCACGTTGCCAATCCCAGCCTCATCCAGCGCCTTTACCGCCGGGATGTTGTATGAGTTGGAGAGCGACACGCGCATGCGCACCGGGCCATGATATTTGCGGTCATAGTTCTCCGGCGTGTAAGGCTGATCGCCGCCGCTGTCAAACGTGGTGCGCACATCCCAAAACATGGTAGACGGAGACCCGCCCTGCCGAATCAGCTCTAGATACGTGATGGGTTTGAACGACGACCCCGGCTGGCGCAAGGCGGTCGCCACGTTGAACTTGCCGTCAATCGCGTCGTTGTAATAATCAATGCTGCCCACCATCGCCAGAATTTCGCCTGTGCCGGGTTTAAGCACCACCACCGCCGAGTTGTTGGCCTTCTTGTTCGCCTCGGCCAGTTGCGCCACCTGGTTGGCCGCAATTTGGCGTATCTTCTCGTTCAAATCCGAATCCAGCGTGGTGTAAATCTTCAAGCCGCCGCGGTTCACCATCTCGGTGGCCGCATCTTCCGTAATGCCGAGCTGGTCTTGCAAAAGCTGTATGGCGTAATCGCGGGCATACACGCTAAAGTGCGGAGAGACAATGTTGAACCGCTGCGCGATGTTCGCCAGCTTTAGCGTTTCGCGCTTGGCGTCCTCAGCAGCTTGCGCCGTTACTTTGCATCCGGGGATGCCCAAATTCGTGCCTTGCACCATCAAATCCAGCACCAGCGCCTGGCGGGTCTTGGCATCGTTGGGCGAATCAAACGGGTTTTGCTTGGGAAACTGCGGAATGGCGGCCAGCATGGCGCTCTCGGCCAGGTTCAACTCACCCGCGTTTTTGTTGAAATACACTTTGGAGGCGGCCTGAATGCCATACGCCAGGTTGCCGTAAAAGTTGGTGTTCAAATACCATTCCAGAATCGTGGGTTTCTCGTATTTTCGAGAGACCTCGCTGGAAAGCAGAACCTCTTTGACCTTGACATAGTTTGTGCGCCCAGGGCCGGCGCGTTCTTCTGGGGGCAGCACCACGTTCTTCACCAACTGCTGAGTGATGCCCGAACCGCCTTGCTGCACGCCGCCGGTCAGGTTGTTCAAAAATGCGCGGGCCGTGCCGCGCAGGTCAAAACCGGCGTTGTCGTAAAACGTCTTGTCTTCGATGGAAACCGTCGCGCATTTGAGGTTGTCCGCGATGTCGTTGATCTTCACCCACTGGCGGTCGCCCGCGGTGGGGTCAATAATCTCGTAGAGCAACTTGCCATTGCGGTCAAACAACTTGGTCGTCTGGAAATCTTCGCTGACCTTGGTGATTTTGGCCGGGTCGGGCAGGTCTGCCGTGATGGCCTGATACGCCGCGTTGGCAGCCGCCACCCCGCCCGCCGGGATCAACATCGCAACGGCCAACAAAGCGATTGCAAAAATCAAAAGCCCCTGCGCCAGTTTTTTACCGCCACTATTTTTCTTCGAATGCCGCCGTCGCTGGCGCATTCGCACAATATTTGTCGCTTTCATGTGAAGTTACGTCCGGCTATATTACCGCAGGCGGTCTGTTGGGTATGCGGTATTGGCTGTTTTGCTCACAGGTTCACAGGTTGGCATCTTAACAATCACTTTGTCATTCCCCTCGCCCTTGCCATCCCCGGCGTTCGCCTTTACACTCCGCGCATGATTCACGAAGGCGACATTCTTTGGACGCCGAGCGAGCATACCTTGCGCGAGGCGAACCTGACCCAATACATGCGCTGGCTGACCCAAACGCGCGGCTTGCGTTTTGAATCGTATGATCAGCTTCACGCCTGGTCGGTCACAGATATTGGCGCGTTTTGGCGCAGCATCTGCGATTATTTTGAGGTGATTTTTCATCATCCCCCCACCTGCGCGTTGAGCGGCGCCATGCCCGCCGCGCGCTGGTTCGAGGGCGCAACGCTGAACTACGCCGAGCATGTCTTTCGCAACGCAACCGCGGCCCGCCCGGCGGCTCTCTTTTGCTCCGAGACACGCGGCGCGGGCTTGGCCGAACTCTCTTGGCGCGAGCTGGAGCAAAACGTGGCGGCCATCGCCCAGGCCCTGCACAATTTTGGCGCGCAACCCGGCGACCGCGTGGCCGCCTACGCGCCCAACATCCCAGAAACGCTGATCGCCTTCCTCGCCTGCGCCAGCATCGGCGCGGTGTGGTCTAGCTGTTCGCCAGACCTGGGCGCCCAAAGCGTGCTAGACCGCTTTGCCCAAATTGAGCCGGTCATTTTGTTTGTGGTGGATGGCTATGTGTATGGCGGCAAAACTTTTGACCGCGCCGAGACCGCCCGCGATTTGGCCGCCCATCTGCCCACCGTGCGGCACGTGGTGCGCATAAATTATTTGACGGAAGACGGGGGACGGAAGACGGAAGTTGAGACTGCCAATATTCCGTCTTCGGTCTCCCGTCCTCCGTCCTTTCACGATTGGTCTGCGCTGCTCGCACAGCCATCTCCCTCGCTTACGTTTGCGCCGGTGGCGTTTAACCACCCGCTTTGGGTCTTGTATTCCAGCGGCACCACCGGCCTGCCAAAACCCATCGTGCAAAGCCAGGGCGGCATTTTGCTGGAACATCTCAAGGCGCTGGCGTTGCATTCGGATTTGAGCGCGGG
>Ga0073899_10004050_pt1 | contig 12868 bp, 7 predicted proteins | sample KloWWTmetaKNB5Ph_FD_88975 | JGI IMG/M metagenome (GOLD analysis project Ga0073899, IMG submission 88975) | Active sludge microbial communities from Klosterneuburg, Austria, studying microevolution and ecology of nitrifiers - Klosterneuburg... | ecosystem: Engineered > WWTP > Aerobic digester >... | reverse complement strand
CGATGGACACCTACCACCGCTGGATGGAGGTGACGCTGTACGCCACCTTCGCCGGCCTGCCGGCCATCAGCCTGCCGGCGGGCTTCCACGCCAACGGCCGCTGGCCCTGCGGCATCCAGCTCATCGGCCGGCCGCAGGGCGATGCCGCGCTGCTGCACGCGGCGCAGGGCTACCAGAACCTGGCCGGCGAGCTGTTCGCTCAGCGGCCCTGACCCAGCGCCAGCACGCTACTCGGGCTCGATCTTCGCCGCCCGGATCACCTCGCCCCAACGTTTGATCTCGCCGGCCAGCAGCGCCTGCAGTTCGGCCGGGCTGCTGCCCTGCACACGCATGCCGGCGCGGCCCAGCTTGTCCTGCACCGCGGGCGCGGCCACGGCTTCGCGCACGGCCCGGTTCAGCAGGGCGATCACCTCGGGCGGCGTGCCGGCCGGTGCCGCGATGGCATTCCAGCTGGCCACGTTGTAGCCGGCCACGCCGGCCTGCTGCACGGTAGGCACGTCGGGCAGCGCCGGGTTGCGGCGATCCGACGACACGGCCAGCGCACGCACGACACCGGCCGCCACCTGCGGCACCATCGGGCCCAGCACCTCGAAGGCGAGGTCGATCTCGCCGGCGCGCAGTGCCGTCAGCACCGCCGGCGAGCCCTTGTACGGCACCACCAGCGCGTCGATGCCGGCCACCGTCTCGAACAGCTTGGCGCTCAGGTGCTGCGTGCTGCCGGGCGCGATGGTGCCGACGTTGAGCTTGCCCGCGTTGGCCCTGGCAAAGGCCACCGCATCCTTCAGCGTCGCGAAGCGCGAAGGGCCGGCCACGAAGAGGCCGATGTCGAAATAGCCCAGCGTGCTGACGGGGGCGAAGTCCTTCACCGGGTCGTAGGGCAGCTTCCTGAACAGCCCGACGCTCACCGCATTGGCGTTGCTCATCAGCAGCAGCGTGTGGCCGTCGGCGCGGGCGGTGGCCACCGCCTGGCTGGCGACGATGCTGCCGGCACTGGGCTTGTTCTCGACCACCACCGGCTGGCCCAGCGTGCGCGTCATCTGCTCGGCCACCGCGCGCGCGGTGATGTCGGCGATGCCGCCGGGGGCGAAGGGCACCAGCAGCGTGATGGCGCGCTCGGGAAAGCGGGGCTGGGCGTGCAGGGCGCCGGGCAGAACCGCGCCGGCGGCCAGCGCGGCCAGCACGGCGCGCCGCCGGGGCGGGGACGATGAAACCATGGGCGGCCATGTTATGCCGGCATCAGGCGGGCTGCGCCGCCGTGGCGCGCACCGATCCAGGCGCCGATCGGCGCGCCAGCGCCGCGCGCGGCACGATAGCCGGCAGCAGCGCCGCTGCCGCCACCGACAAGCCCACGGTGCTGCGCGCGCCGCGCCGCGCTGCCGGCCGTCTGCGGACGCGTGATGCGGGGCGTGAGCGGACGCGTGTCGCCCGGTCAGTGCCTGTCGGCAGCGGGCCGCGGCGCCTCGTCACGCGTCGGCAGCGCCGGTGCCCTGTCGCGCGCCAGCAGCGCCGGCACCTCGGCCGCCGGCACCGGCGCGGCCAGCCAGAAGCCCTGCATCACCGGGCAGTTCAGCGCGGCCAGGCGCTGCGCCTGCATCGGCGTCTGCACGCCCTCGGCGATCACGCCCAGGCCCAGGCTGTCGGCCATCGCCAGCACGGCGCGCACGATGGCCTCGCTTTCGGCGTCGTCGAGCAGCCGGCCGACAAATCCGCGGTCGATCTTGATGGCGTCGACCGGCATGCGCGCCAGATAGGCCAGCGACGAATAGCCGGTGCCGAAATCATCCAGCACGATGGCGATGCCGGCCTCGTGCAGCGCCGTCAATGCCGCGCGGGCCTGCTCGCTGTCGGCCAGCAGCGCGGTCTCGGTGACCTCCAGCCCCAGCCGTTGCGGCGGCAGGCCGCTGCCCTGCAGGGCCCGCAGCACGCGCGCGGCCAGTCCGGGCTTGCCGACGAGCAGCGGCGAGAGGTTGACGCTCACCCCCACCGGCCAGCCTGCGGCGTCGGCGCAGGCGGTGCGCAGCACCCAGTCGTCGATGGCCTCGATCAACCCCAGTTCCTCGGCCAGGCGGATGAAATCCGCCGGCGCGAGCACGCCGCGCGCGGGGTGGTGCCAGCGGATGAAGGCCTCCAGCGTGCGCACCTGGCCTGTCGTGGTGTCGACCACGGGCTGGTAGACAAGCCGGAATTCGTCGCGCCGCAGTGCCTCGCGCAACTGGCGCTCGATCGTCACGCGCTCGACGATGGCGGCCGTCTGGTCGGCGCTGTAGAGCTGCGCGCGGCCGCGGCCGGCGCTCTTGGCGTGGTACATCGCGGTATCGGCATGCTTGAGCAGCGTGGCCGCGTCGGTGCCGTCGTCGGGGAAGAGCGCGATGCCGATGCTGGCGCCCACGCGCACCGGCTGGCCGTCGAGCACGAAGGGCCGCTGCATCAGCTCGCCGATGCGCGCAGCCACCGCCAGCGCGTCCTCGGGGCGGTCGATGTCCTGCAGCAGCGCCGTGAATTCGTCGCCGCCCAGCCGTGCCAGCTGCAGCGCCTCCTCGCCGGCGCCGTGCAGGCCCATCGGGCGCGACAGCAGGTCGGTCGGCCGCAGGCCGTCGCGCAGGCGGTCGGCGGCCCAGCGCAGCAGCTGGTCGCCGGCGGCGTGGCCGAGCGTGTCGTTGACGACCTTGAAACCGTCGAGGTCCATGAACAGCACCGCCAGGCGCTCGCCCTTCTGGCCGGCGCGGCGGATGGCGCGGTCGACACGCTCGAGGAAGGACTGCCGGTTCGGCAGTCCGGTGAGGCTGTCGAAATAGGCCAGCCGCGCGATGCGCGCCTCGGCCTGCTTGCGATCGGTGATCTCGCGCGAGAGCATGATGAAGCGCGGGCTGGCGCCCGGCGCCACCGCCTTGCGCGCCACCGACAGCTCGAACCAGGTCGACCCCTGCGGCAGCGTCAGCTCGAACTGGCGGCCGTTGGACTGGCCGCTGTGGTGCGCCTCGCGCAGCGCGGCCATGCAGACCTCGGCGACGGCCGTCGGCAGCACCTGGGCGATCGTGCGCCCGAGAAAGGCCTCCGCCGGCGCCGCCAGCAGCTCGCGGCGCGGCGCGCGGTAATCCAGGTAGGTGCCGTCGAGGTCGACCTCGAACAGCAGGTCGGGTATGGCATCGAGCACCGCCGCGTGGCGGGCCTCGGCCTCGCGCAGGCTCAGCAGCGCGTCGTGCATGCGCAAGAGGTAGCGCACACGGTGCCCGATCAGCGCCCAGTTGACCGGCTTGGCGATGAAATCGGTGGCACCGCTGTCGTAGGCCGCCTGCACCGATTCGAGGTCGTCCATGCCGGTGACCATGACGACCGGCAGCAGCGGGTCGACCTCGGCGCGCAGGATGCGGCAGACTTCGTGCCCGTCGAGATCGGGCATGTCGACGTCGAGCATCACCAGGTCGCAGGGCCGGGCGCGGTATTGGCGCAACGCGTCGGCGCCGCCCTCGGCCAGCAGCACCTCGTAGCCGGCCTTGCGCAGCGCGGCACGCATGATCAGCCGCGCATTGAGGTCGTCGTCGACGACGAGGATGCTGCGCACCGGCTCCGCCGGCGCGGCGGCGGTCACGGGACGGCCCTCCGCACCGCGTGCTGCGGAATGAGCGCTTGGCGGGCTGAGGCCGGTACGCTCATGCGGCGGCTCCGCTCAGCCGGCCCAGCGCCTTCAGCGCCCGCGCCTGCTGCTGGCGCGTGCGCACCAGCAGCGCGCGTGCATCGTCGATGCGCAGCTCGCGGCCGCAGCGCTCGAGCTCGCGGTAGCAGGCCGAGAGCGCCTCGGCGCCGAGGTTGGCGGCGCCGGACTTCATCGCGTGCGCGCCGCGCGCCAGGGCGGCGGCGTCGCCGGCGGCGAGGGCGGCGGCGATGGCCTCGAGCTGGGGCCCGGCCATCTCGACGAAGCCTGCCGCCAGCTCGGCCAGCAGGCCCTGCTCGTGATCGTCGAGCTCGCGCAGCGCCGCCAGCGCGGCCGGGTTCAGCACCGGGCGCTCCAGCGGTGCCGGCTCGGTATCGGCGACGCCACCGTCGATGCCCGGCTCGGCCACCGGATCGCCGATCGGTGCGGCGATGGCCGCTGCCGGCCCCGCACCTGGCAGCCAGCGCGCCAGCGCGGCCTGCAGCGTGCCCAGCGAGAAGGGCTTGGCGACGAAGCCGTTCATGCCGGCGTCCAGGCAGCGCTGCTCGTCGCCCTGCATGGCATTGGCGGTGACGGCCAGGATGGGCAGCAGGCGGCCGCGGCCGTCGGGCAGCGCGCGGATCGCCGCGGTGGCCTGGAAGCCGTCCATCACCGGCATCTGGCAGTCCATCAGCACGATGTCGAAATCCTGCGCCTGCGCGGCCTGCACGGCCTGCACGGCCTCCAGGCCGTTGCCGGCCAGCTGCCACTGCAGCCCCAGCTTGGCCAGCATGGCCTTGGCCACGCCCTGGTTGATGGGGTTGTCCTCCACCAGCAGCACGCGCCCGCGCAGCGGTGCCCAGGCACCGGCCGCAGCATTGGCGCGGCCCGGCAGCGCCGGCGCTGCATCGGCGCTGACCAGGCCGACGAGGGCACGCAGCAGGTCGGCGCGGCGCGCCGGCTTGTTCAGGTAGCGGCGGATGCCGGCCGCGGCCCGCTCGTGCTCGTCGGCATTGGCATAGGTCGAGCTCAGCATCATCAGCCGCGTCGACGCCAGCGCCGGCTCGGCCTGGATCGCATGCGCCAGTTGCAGGCCGTCCATGCCCGGCATGTGCATGTCCAGCACCGCCAGCTCATAGGGCTTGCCGCTGGCCAGCGCGGCGCGCAGCGCCGACAGCGCCGCCGCGCCGCCGTCGACGCAGCGCACGCGCAGGCCCCAGCCGTGCAGCTGCTGGAACAGGATGTCGCGGTTGGTCGGGTTGTCGTCGACGACGAGCGCGGTGCGGCCCTGCAGCACCCCGTCATCGAGCGCCGGCGTCGCGGCAGCCTGCGCCAGCGGCAGCGCCAGGCTGACGACGAAGCGCGAGCCGCGGCCGGCCGCGCTCTCGACGCGGATGCTGCCGCCCATCATGGCCAGCAGGCGGCGGCAGATCGCCAGCCCGAGGCCGGTGCCGCCGAAGCGGCGCGTGGTTGATCCGTCGGCCTGCGAGAACTGCTCGAAGATGCGCTCCTGCACCGCGGGGTCGATGCCGATGCCGGTGTCCTGCACGCAGATCTCGACGGCGACGCGGCCGTCGTGCACGCCCTGCAGCGCCACCCGCACCACCACCTCGCCGTCGTCGGTAAATTTGACCGCATTGCCGACCAGGTTGGCCACCACCTGGCGCACGCGGAAGGGGTCGCCGCGCACCGCGAGGGCGGCATCGGGCGGCACGAACTGCGCCGCCAGCTCCAGCCCCTTGGCCTCGGCCGGCTGCGCAAACATCGCCAGCGCGTCCTCCACCGCCTCGACGAGGCTGAAGTCCACCTGCTCCAGCTCGAGGTGGCCGGATTCGATCTTCGAGAAATCGAGGATGTCGTTGATGACGCCCAGCAGGTGGCGGCCCGAGGCCTGCACCGCTTCGGCCCAGGCACGTTGCTGCGGCTGCAGCGGGCTGTCGATGAGCAGCTCGTTCATGCCCAGCACGCCGTTCATCGGCGTGCGGATCTCGTGGCTCATGGTGGCCAGGAATTCGCTCTTCGCCTGGCTGGCGGCCTCGGCGGCGTCCTTGGCGGCCTGCAGCTGTGCCGTGCGCGCCACCACCTGTTCCTCGAGGTGGTCGCGCTGCGCCGCCAGGCGCTCGTCGCGGTGCTGGATCTGTACCAGCATGCTGTTGAAACCGTGGCTCAGGGTGTCGATCTCGACGATGTCGCTGGGCTTGGCACGCAACTGGTAGTCGCCCTGGGCCGAGACCGCCTGCATCTGCGCGTCGAGCTCGCGCAGCGGCTTCAGCACGGCATCGTTGAGGCGCTGCAGCAGCAGCCGGCTGGCCGCCACCGCCAGCAGCGCGGCCAGCGCGATGGCCACCAGCTGCCGCAGCGTCAGCTCGTACAGGCTGCCGAGGTCGACCTCGAGCCGCACGCGGCCGTCGACGGTGCCGGCGCCGGCGCTGGGCACCGGCTCGCTGACGCCGACGACACGCCAGCCGATGAAGCCGTCGGCGGCCAGCGGCGGCCGCGCCGGCGCGGCGCCGGCACCCGCTGCCCAGCTGGCAAACAGCCGGCCGTCGTTGCGGTAGATGGCCGCGCCCAGCACCTGCGGCGAATGGTGCAGCGACTGCAGCAGCTCGCCGGCCGCCTTGTCGTCGTCGAAGGCCAGCGCGGCGCTGGCGTTGTCGCCCAGCACGCGCGCCTGCACGCGCGCCTGGTCGGTCAGCGACCACAGGCCCAGCATGAAGGTGCTGGCGACGATGGCCACGGCGATGATGCCGATGGCCAGCATCAGCATGCGGCGGTTGATGCGCCGCAGCGTGTCGGCAAAGTGGACCTGGGTGTTCATTGCACGACCTCGGTGGCCAGGCGCAGCAGCTTGGAGCTCAGGTTCAGCCCGGCGGCACGTGCTGCCTGCAGATGGGCCTCGAAGCTGACCTTGTCCTGCACCAGGTTCATATTCAGCATGACGCCGTGGCGCAGCGCGCCCGGGGTATCGGCGATCGTCAGCACCGGCTGGCCGAGCAGGCCCTGCAGCACGCGCGGCAGCGCATCGCCCAGCGCTGCCGACAGGAAGACCACGTGGCAGCCGCGTGCGCCCTCGCCGGCGCTGCGCCGCTGCAGCGCCAGCTTGCGCCCGGCGGCCACGCGGTCGTGCAGGCCGTCGATGTCGCGGCCGAAGGGGTCGGCGCCGAGCACGCACAGCTGCAGCGTGGACGGCGCATCGGCCGGCCATTCCGTGAAGGCGATGAAATTGAAGACGAAGGCCGCCTTCAGGCGGTATTCGGGCACGTCCTGGGCCAGTGTGGCGCCGCCGCCGGCCAGCAGCGTGCCGGCCAGCAGCGCCCGCAGCCAGCGGCCCGCGCGCGGGCCCATGCGGCCACGCTGCTGCAGGCGATGGTGCCGGGCCGCCACGTGCATGCCGCCGGTCAGAAAGCGACGGCCAGGGTCAGCCGCAGCGTGCGGCCGTCCTGCTCGAAATCGTTCTGCCAGTTGGTGTCGGCACCGGGGTGCCGGTAGCGCCGGTCGAACAGGTTGCCCACACGCAGCCCCAGCCGCAGGCCCGGGGCCAGCGCCTCGGTGCTCAGGTGCAGGCTGGACACCGCATGCCCGCCCAGCGCCTGGCCGTCGAGCGTCAGGCGCCGGCCCTCGGCCTGCAGTTCGTAGCCCAGGTGCCAGCCGGCCCAGGACAGCGGCGTGGACAGCGCCAGCTTGCCCAGCAGCCGCGGCGAATTGACCAGGCGGCGGCCGTCGCGGTCTTCGACGTCCTGCAGCGACACGCTGCCACGCAGGCGCAGGCCGCGCGCACCGCTGTGGTCAGCCGACAGTTCGAGGCCGCGCGCCTGCACCGGCCGCCCCGACTGGTATTGCGGCAGCCCGCTCACCGGGTCGATGCCCAGCGTCACCAGGTCGCGCAGCGACCAGCGGTAGAGCGAGGCACGCAGCAGCAGGCTGGTGCCGAAGCGGTGGTCGGCCACCAGCTCGCTGGTATCGATGCGCTCGCCGCCCAGCGCCGGGTTGGCCACCTGCGACAGGCCGTCGTCGTACAGGCGTTCGTAGGCATTGGGGGCGCGGTGGGCGCGGCCGTGCAGCGCGCGCAAGGTGGTGGCCGGGCCGGGCTGCCAGATGGCGGCCACGCGCGGGCTGGTCTTCATGCCGGTGACGCTGTTGCGGTCGACGCGCAGGCCGAGCGTGAACAGCAGGCTGTCGCTGGCCCGCTATTCGTCCTGCAGGTAGAGACCCAGGCGCGAGCCCGACGAGGGGGTGTACAGATTGGCCGACGGATCGTCGGGCATGAGCTGGTTCTGGTCCTGGTGCGGGTTGCGCTGCGCTTCCAGGCCCAGCATCAGCTTGTGGCCGGCCCAGGCGGTGGCGAGCAGCCGCAGGTCGAGCCCGTGCCAGTCGCCGCGGCCGGGAAAGCTCATCAGGCTGCCTTCGTAGCTGAGTTGGCTGCTGAAGCGGTAGCGGCCGGCAAACAGCCGCGTCGACAGCTCCAGCGCCGGCGCCAGGCGGTGCTGCCACTCGATTTGTGCCATCGTTTGGGTGTCGCCCTGGTATTGCCCCGGCACCAGTGGGTCGGACAGATAGACGCCGGTGGGGTCGTCCTTGCGACGGTCGCCATGCACGACTTCGTGCCGCCCAGCCTGCGCCAGCGGCGCGCGCGAAGAGCTCGCGGTCGCGCTCGCCATCGAGCCCGGCCGCCACGCCGCCGACGCCGGCATCGCCGAAATCGAAGAAGCGGTCCTTGCCGCGTGCGCGCATGGCCGATGCCGACAGCAGCAGGTCGACGCCGCCGGCCAGGCGCCGGCCCCAGCTGACGCGGCCTTCGCGCAGCCGCTGGCCGCTCTCGGCGGCGAGCGCGAGGCGGCCGCCATCGAGGTCGGCACCGCGGCGGGTGACGATGTTGACGACGCCGAACATGGCATTCTGGCCATAGACCGCACCGCCGGGGCCGGGGATGAATTCGATGCGCTCGACCAGGGCCAGGTCCAGCGGCAGCTGGGTGCCGAAGGCGGCACCGTCGTAAAGCGGCTCGTTGGCGCGGTTGCCGTTGACGGTGATCAGCACCCGCGTGTTGTAGTCGCCCGGCACCGAAAAGCCGCGCGTGCCCAGGTACAGATACTGGCGGTCGTAGGTGGTGTAGACGCCCGGCAGGCTGGCCAGCGCCTGCTCCAGCGTCGACCAGCCGAAGGCCTGGATCTCCTGCCGCGTGATGACGCTGACGGCCGCCGCCACCTCGTTCTGGCGCTGCTCGTATTTGGCGGCACCGACCACCTTCACGTCCATCAGCTGCTCGAGGCTGAGCGACAGCGGGTCGGCCTGCGCCTGCGCCGCGCCCGGCGCGGCACACAGGGCGAGCCAGCACCAGACGGCCAGTGGGCGCCGGACGGGCGAAGGGACGAGGCAGCGGCGGACGGGGTACGGCTGGGACATGGCGTTGGCTCCGGGCGCGGGGCGGCGATCGGTGACCGCGGAGGTCGCCCCGTCGGATGGATACATCGCCGAGTATCGACAGCGCGGCGGCCGGCCAGCGCGGGAAAAGCGGGCGGGTTTGCCGTCGATTGGGCGTTTGCCGCGCCCGCCGACGGGGCCGCACCGGCGCCGGGTGTGCCTGGAGCCCGGCCGGCCGGCATCAGGTGCCGCCCCGCCTCGCCCCGCCGGCCACCACGCGCTGCACCTTGCCGCTGCGCCCGCGCTGCGGCAGCGTATCGGGTTCGTCGAGCAGGCGCAGCGCCCGCACGCCCTGCGTGCGCGCATAGCGCTGCAGCGCTTCGTGGCAGCGCGCGCGGCGCGCCGCCTCGCCGGGGCCCAGGCGCAGCGCCAGCGTGTGCGCGTCGCGCTGGCAGAGCTGGAAGTCGAAGACACCGGCTTCGTCCTCCATCACGGTGGCCAGCGCCAGCGGCAGCAGCGTGACGTCGCGGCCCTGCGCGCCGCTCAACTGCAGCGCATCGTCGTGCCGCCCCAGCACCTCGATCGCCGGCAGCGGCGAGCCGCAGGCGCAGGGCTGCGCGGCAACGCGGATGCGGTCGCCCAGGTCGTAGCGGATCAGCGGCTGCACGTGGTTGGCCAGGTTGGTCAGCAGCGCGCCGTGCGACAGCTCGCCCGGCGGCACGGCATGGCCGTGGCGGTCCACCGGCTCCAGGATCACCCAGTCGGCATTCAGGTGCAGCGCGCCATGGCCGCATTCACTGGCCATGGCCAGAAATTCCGAGGCGCCGTAGCTGTTGCGCAGCGGGCAGCCGAAGGCGGCCTCGATGGCCGTGCGCTGGGCCTCGCCCAGCGTCTCGCCCCCGGTGCGCACCTCCTGCAGGCGCAAGCGCAGCGAGCCGCGCTGCTGCTCGGCAGCCAGCATCACGGCGGCCGTGGGGTAGGTGGCCAGCGTGCGCGGCTGCCAGTGATTCAGCGCCGCCAGCAGGTCGGGCAGCGGCTGCAGGATGGAAAAGCCGCGCAACGCCGTCGCCAGCCAGGGGTTGAGCCGCCGCAGCCGCTGCACCGACACCTGGCTGGCAAAGTGGCCCTCGATGGCGCCGACGAAGGCCATGCGCAGGGTCCAGGGGCTGCCGCCGCGCCAGGCGCCCTGCGGGTCCAGCGCCAGCGGGCGCAGCGCTTCCAGCGCGTCGTAGACCGCCAGCGCCGCCGCGTCCTGCACGAAGAGCCCCGGGCTGCCGCTGCTGCCCGAGCTCTCGAAGACCGCATAACGGCCCCGCAGCGGCAGGCCGATGCGCGCCGGGTCGGCGGCAAAGGCACGCACGGCAGCCCGCGTCAGCGCCGCATCGGCGACACCGTCCTCGAAGCGCGCCATCCAGTCGTCCTTGCGCAGCACCGGCAGCGCCGACAGCGGTGCCGCATCGGGCAGCCCGCGCAGCCGTTCGGCAAACAGCCGCGTGCCGGTGCGGGCCGCCGACAGCAGTGCGGCCAGGCGGCGCGCGCGCGTGGCGGCGATGGCCGCCGGTGCGGCATGCGCCATCGCCGCCACATCGGCCGCCACCGCGGCGCTGCGCCAGGGATCGAAGTCGGAACCGATGCTCTGCATGACCGAATCTATGCCGCTGCCGCGCGGTCGCTTGGTTGATGCGGCTCAAGCCTCGGCGATGCCGGCTTGCGATCATGCCAACGCCAGCGTGCGGCGCACCGCCGCCATGCCCAGGAGCCGCCGATGAATCCAGCATCAACCAGCCCCGGCAGCGAATTGCCCGCGCGCATCCGCAAGGACCCGGCCGCGCTGCACCCGCCGCCGCACCTGCGCGACCCCGCCGCCACCGCGGCACGCTTTGTCTGGGACGACGCGCGCGCGCTGGTCGACGGCCTGCCCGACGGCGGCGGCCTCAACATCGCGCACGAGGCCGTCGACCGCCACCTGCGCCATGGCCGCGGCGACAGGACGGCGCTGCGCTGGATCGGCAAGTCGGGTGAACGCCGCGCCTTCACCTACGCCGAACTGGCTGCCGCCAGCAACCGCTTCGCCAGCGCGCTGGCCGGCCTGGGCGTGCAGCCGGGCGAACGCGTCTTCGTGCTGATGGGGCGGCTGCCCGAGCTGTTTGTGGCCATGCTGGGCGCCTTGAAGGCCCGTTGCGCGGTGACGCCGCTGTTCTCGGCCTTCGGGCCCGAGCCCATCGCCACCCGCTGCGCGATGGGCGACGCGCGCGTGCTCGTCACCACGCCCGAGCTCTACCAGCGCAAGGTGGCCGGCCTGCGCGAGCGGCTGCCGGGCCTGCGCCACGTGGTGCTCGTCGGCGACGCGCCGGCCGACGGGCCGGGGCTGCGGCGCTGGGGCGAGCTGGTCGACACGGCATCGGCCGACTACCGCATCGGCCCCACCGACCCCGAGATGCCCAGCCTGCTGCATTTCACCAGCGGCACCACCGGGCGGCCCAAGGGCGCGGTGCACGTGCACCAGGCGGTGCTGGCGCATGCCGCCAGCGGGCGCTTCGCGCTCGACCTGCACGACGACGACATCTACTGGTGCACCGCCGACCCCGGCTGGGTGACGGGCACCAGCTACGGGCTGATCGCGCCGCTGGTGTGCGGCGTCACCAGCGTCGTCGTCGAGGCCGAATTCGACGCCGCCACCTGGTACGACGTGCTCGAGCGCGAGCGCATCAGCGTCTGGTATACGGCGCCCACCGCAATCCGCATGATGATGAAGCTGGGCACCGGGCCGCTGGCCGGGCGCGACCTGTCCAGCCTGCGCTTCCTGGCCAGCGTGGGCGAGCCGCTCAACCCCGAGGCCGTGGTCTGGGGCCAGCAGGCCTTCGGGCTGCCCTTCCACGACAACTGGTGGCAGACCGAGACCGGCGGCATCATGATCGCCAATGTGCCGGCACTCGACATCAAGCCCGGCTCGATGGGCCGGCCGCTGCCGGGCATCACCGCCGCCATCGCCACGCGCGATGCGCAGGGCCATGTGCACCTGATCGACGACCCCGGCGTCGAGGGCGAACTGGTGCTGAAGACGCCCTGGCCGTCGATGATGCGCGACTACCTCGACGAGCATGCGCGCTACCAGAAGTGCTTCAGCGAAGGCTGGTATTTCACCGGCGACCTGGCGCGGCGTGACGACGAGGGCTACTACTGGTTCGTCGGCCGCGCCGACGACGTCATCAAGACCTCGGGCCACCTGATCGGCCCCTTCGAGGTGGAAAGCGCGCTGCTCGAACACCCGGCGGTGGCCGAGGCCGGCGTCATCGGCATCCCCGACCCCACCGCCGGCGAGGTGGTGAAGGCCTTCGTCGCCCTCAAGCCCGGTTTCGAAGGCAGCGAGGCGCTGCGGCGCGAACTGCTGGGCCATGCGCGCAAGCGCCTGGGCGCGGCGGTGGCGCCGAAGGCGATCGACTTCCGCGCCAACCTGCCGAAAACACGCAGCGGCAAGATCATGCGGCGCCTGCTGAAGGCGCGCGAGCTCGGCCTGCCCGAAGGCGACCTGTCGACGCTGGAGAGCGACGAACGATGAGCACCCCGACCAAGCTCCACCTCGACCGCGCCCACCTGCAGCAGCTGCTGCGCCAGATGCAACGCATCCGCCGCTTCGAGGCACGCTGCGTGCAGCTCTACCAGGAGCAGAAGATCCGCGGCTTTCTGCACCTCTACGACGGCGAGGAGGCCGTGGCCGTGGGCGTGATGGCCGCATTGCAGCCGGGCGACGCCGTGGTCGCCACCTACCGCGAGCATGGCCACGCGCTGGCGCATGGCGTGCCGATGGCACCGCTGATGGCCGAGATGCTGGGCAAGGCCGAGGGCTGCTGCCGCGGCCGCGGCGGCTCGATGCAT
>Ga0073899_10004049_pt1 | contig 12871 bp, 5 predicted proteins | sample KloWWTmetaKNB5Ph_FD_88975 | JGI IMG/M metagenome (GOLD analysis project Ga0073899, IMG submission 88975) | Active sludge microbial communities from Klosterneuburg, Austria, studying microevolution and ecology of nitrifiers - Klosterneuburg... | ecosystem: Engineered > WWTP > Aerobic digester >... | reverse complement strand
CTGGCCGTCGACGGCGCCGCCGTAGGCGCCCCACGAGCCGATGTCGACCGCGGGGAGGTTGACGGTCGCCTCGACCATGCCGGAGGCCCCGTCGAGGCGCAGGACCTTCATGCTGCCGGGCTGTCCGAGGTTGGTGGTCGAGGTCCAGACCTTCTGGTCCTCCCAGAGGCAGCTCACCGGGTCCTGCACGCCCGAGGTCCACGCGACCGGGCGGTTGCTGTTGCCCGGGAGCGGGGTGTGCCAGGCGCGGCACTCCTCGAGGTCCCAGGCGAGCACGTCGGCCTTGCCGCTCGAGCTCTGGAGCCCCGGCACGCCGTTCTTCTCGGGGCAGTCCTCGATGCGCGCGAAGAACTTGGTGACGCCGCCCTGGCGGTTGGCGACCACGACGTCGCCCGAGAGGTTGACCGAGGTCCGCGAGGGCGAGCCGATCTTGTCGGCGCGCGTCATGTAGCGGCCCTCCTCGACCAGCGTCACGGTGTTCAGCTTGGTCAGCGTGCCCTCGGCGCTGTTCGAGATCCAGATGTACGAGAACTCGAGGTCGCCGCCGCCGCCGCGCCCGCAGGCCGGGGGCTCGCCGGTGCTGCTGTCCCCGCCGAGGTCGGCCATGACCGCGCCGGTGCTCGAGCCGCTGCCCGCCGTCGAGTCCTCGCCGGAGGTGCTCGTCGTACCGGGCGCGCCGGTCGTGCCGGTCGTGCCGCCGGTCCCCGTGATCGTCGCCTCGCTCGCGCTCGCCGTGCCCTCGCTGCTCGCGGTCCCGGTCGGCGCGTCGCTGGTCGGTGTCACGGCGCCGGTGCTGCTCGTGCCCGTGGTGGGCGTCACCGCGCCGGTGCTGCTGGCGCCGCCGCTCGCCGTCGTCTGTCCGTCGCCGTCGTCAGCGCAGGCCGAGGCGAGCGCCAGCACCAGCAGGCCACACGGCGTCAGGGTCGTTCTCGTCATCATAGCGACACGATAGGAGCCCGGGCGAGCCCGCGTCAACCGGTCGGGCCGCGACCGCCGGCGACGGGCGACGTTTCGCCCCCGTGCCGGCGAGTGACTTGCCGGCCGAATCACCGCCGGCCGAATCACCGCCGGCCGGCGACCAGACGCAAGCCATGCGTGAGTGCGTGCGTGCGTGCGCACGGCGTGCACGCAGGTCGGCGTGCGATGGCGTGTTAGCGTCGCGATATGGTCCGCGTTGTTCGCATATCGCTGGTGTTCGCGCTCACGGCGTGCCCGGGCGGGGGAGCCCTGGAGCCGACAATGACGGGCACCGGGACCGCGGAACCCGCGACGGCCGGGACGACTGCGACGTCCACGACCACCTGGACGAGCGACCCGACGAGCGACCCGACGACAGGCAGTGACACCGCGGCGGAGACCACGGGCGGTGCTTGTGTCCCCGATGATGTTCGCGCGTGCTACTCGGGTGCCGAGCAGACCGCGAACAATCCGCCGTGCCACGCCGGCGCGCAAGAATGCGGGCCTGACGGGGTGTGGAGCGCGTGCGTGGGTGAGGTCGTGCCGGCGCCGGAGGACTGCTCGACCGACGAGGACGAGGACTGCGACGGCCTCGGTCCAGGGCGCGACAGCGACTGCGCGTGCAGGCCGGGAGCGGTCGAGGCGTGCACCGTCGAGGGGGCGCTCGGCGTGTGCGCCGCGGGTCAGCGCACGTGCGGGGAGGACGGCCTCTGGGGCGCCTGCGCATCGCTCACCGCGCCCGATCCCGGCAAGTGCACGATCGAGATCCTCGATCAGCAGGACTACGATTGCGACGGTTACACGAGCTGCGGCGAGCACGACTGGAGCGTCCGCTTCGGCGGGCCCGGCTACGACCTCGGGAGCAGCGTGGCGGTCGACCCGGTCGGCGACCTGTGGATCTCAGGTTCCTTCCGCGAGACCATGGATCTCGGGGGCGCCGTCCTCGAGGCCGTGGACGACTCGGACGCCTTCCTGGCCAGGCTCGCCCCGGACGGCGGTCACCTGTGGAGCCACAGCTACGGCACGATCCGCGGGCAGGGCGCGGGCCGCCTGCGCGTCGACACCGACGGCAACGTGATCGTCGCCGGCGGCTTCAACGGGCCGATCGACCTCGGCGGCGGCGAGTTCTTCGTCGACTGGGACTTTCCTTCGGTCTTCCTGGCGAAGTTCACGCCCGCTGGCGAGCACATATGGAGCACCTCGCTGATCGGTGACGTGGCGACCGCTTCCAGGATGACGCTGGACAGCCTGGGCGCGCCGATCATGACCGGGGGCTTCCGCGACTGGCTGAGCCACGAGGACACCTTGCTCATGTCCGCCGGCCTCGACGATATCTTCCTCACCCGCCACTCTCCGGCGACGGGATGGGCCCAGTGGGCCCAAAGCTATGGGGACGCCAACACGCAGGATGGCGGCGACGTGGCGGTCGACCTGGACGACAACCTCGTGTTCACCGGCTATTTCGACGGCACCGTCGATTTCGGCGGCGGGCCGCTGACAGTGGAGGGTCCGTTCGGCGACGCCTATGTGGCCAGCGTCGACGCCGACGGCCAGCACCGCTGGAGCCGCGCGTTCGGGGGCGAGGGGTTCGACTTCGGCACCGGCATCGCCGTCGCGCCCGGCGGCGACGTGCTGCTCACCGGTGTGTTCGAGACCAACATCGACCTGGGCGGCGGGCCGCTGATCTCCTCGGGCGACCGGGACCTGTTCGTGGCGCGGTTCACCAGCGCCGGCGAGCACCTGTGGAGCCGGCGATTCGGTGACGCCGGGATCCAGCAGCACATCGGCGTCGCGGTCGATGCCCGCGGGGACGTGGTCCTCTACGGGGCGTTCGAGGGGGCGCTCGACTTCGGCGGCGGCCCGCTGGTCGCGGCCGGCGGCGTGGACGTGTTCGTGGTCAAGCTCGACGCATTCGGCGAGCACGTGTGGAGTCACCGCGCCGGGGACGCTGCCGATCAGTACCCCGCGGACGTCGCCTTCGACGCCGACGGGCGGGTCCTCGTCATCGGTCATTACGCGGGCAGCATCGACTTCGGCGGAGGGCCGCTGGACTCGGCCGGGTTCGAGGACGTGTTCGTCGCCCGCTTCCTCCCCTGAGCGCGCGCCCCGGTAAAACCTGCCAGACAGGGCGCCTCCTGCGCTCCAATCCCAGCCCGGCCGCATAACCCCCGGTATAGGGGTCCTTCGATAGCGACCCGTAACAGGTCGCTGTCGAAGGGCGCAGTTCTACCCGCCAGGGCACTCCGATCAGCGACCGCCCTGGCTGCCCTTCTGGCCCTGGCTGCCCTTCTGGCCCTGGCCGCCCTGCCGGTCCTGGCCGCTCTGCTGGCCCTGGCCGCTCCGTCGGTCCTGGCCGCTCTGCTGGCCCTGGCCGCTCTGTCGGTCCTGGCCGCTCTGCTGGCCCTGGTTGCTCTGTCGGTCCTGGTCGCTCTGCTGGCTCTGGGCCGCCTGGCCGCCCTTGCGGCCGGCCTCGCGGGCCTCCTCGGAGTCGAACTCGTGCGCGGTGCCCTTCTCGTGGGCGGCCTGACCGCCCTTGCTGGCGAGCTCGCGTTGCTGCTCCTCGTCCATGCCGGCGAAGCCACGGCCGCCATCCTGCCTGCCCTGGCCGCCCTGATTGCCGCCGCCCTGCTTGTTCGCTTCGTTGTTAGCCATGACGATCCTCGTATCTGCGCAGGCGAACCCACGCGGTGAGTTGTTCGTGAATCGTTCGCGCCGCCCACCAGACCCTGGGGCCACGCTCACGGGCGTCGCGCGCTCGATTCGCTGCACAGCATAACCGCAGCTCACGGAAGGCAATACCAACATGCGCGAAATCGCCAGAACACCGCTTTGCGACGGCTTTCTCGGGCCGCGGTGGGGTTCATGCGACGCTCCCGCCAGCGCCGTCCAGCGATCACGACAATCCCGGGGAGCGTGCCAGGCACCTCGCGGCGCGGCCGCCCGGTAAAAGCCCTGGCGTCCTCTGCGTAGCTGCGGACGCAGCCGCGGCGCGCGACGTAGAAGGGGTCGCTCAGCCGAGCTTGACCACGCCGGTGCAGTAGTCCGGGTTGCCGAAGGTCTCCACGTCGAGCCCCATCGCCTGCATGCAGCCGACCCAGAGATTATTGTGGGGGACGTCGTCGAGCTGAAGCCAGCGATGAGGGGTTACTGAGCCGCCCGCCTTGCCGGCGATGACGTAGGGGATCCCGTCACGGTCGTGGTTGTTCCCCCGCGAATGCTCGTTCACCCAGATCAGGAGGGTGGAGTCGAGCACCGAGCCATCGCCCTCGGGCATCGACTTCAGCTTGGCGATGAGATAGGCGAATTGCTTCGCGTACCAGTTGTTGATCTTGACGAGCTTCTCCTGGGCATCCTCGTCGCTGTTCCCGCGGTGCGCGAGCTCGTGGTGCCCCTCGGGTATGGACAGCCACGGGAACGGCATCTGGGTCGCCGAATTCGTCCACATGATCGACGCGACCCGGGTGAGGTCGCAGGCCAGGGCGATGGCCAGCAGATCCATCTGCAGCCGGCCGATCGCGGGTATGTTGTCGATCATCGACAGGTCCGGCACCTTGCCAAGAACGGGCTGGTTGCAGAGGCCGCCGCCGACGCCCTCGGAGTCGAGGCGCATCTCGATGTCACGCACGGCCGCGAGGTGCGCCTCGAGCTTCAGGCGGTCATTGGCGCCGAGCTTCGGCAGGAGCCGCTCATAGTCCGCGGCGACCGCATCCAGGACCAGATGCCGCTCCGCGATCCTGCGCCTGCATCTCCGGCGGGTTATTGAGGTCGCCGAAGATGCGCTCGAAGGCCGCCATTGGATCGTTCTCCGGCGGGATCGGCTGCGCCGGTCCGCGGTATGAGATCCGTGAGAAAGGGGTCGCCCCCGCGACGCCGACCCCGAACTCGAGCGAGCGAAATCTTGTCCCTCCGCCGACCACGTCGGCGATAGCCTGGTCGACCGAGATACCGTCCGCCCAGCCAGAGGTGATACTGCCGTCGCCGTCGCCAGGGAAGTCGCCTTCCTGTAACTCGGTGCAGGTGAGGGCTTGCCCCGTCCCCTTCTGGTGGGCATCACCTGGCCCCCTATAGGCGGACCGCGCGTCGATTTCGCTGAGCACGAGGATGTCCTGCTTGTGGGGCTCCAGCGGGATTGGCGCGGCGATATAAATAATGCGTGGGTCGTGGTGAGGTCGGCGAGCGTTGCTCAGGCCCTTCCGAGGGCTCGCTGAAGGCTCGCAGGACCACCGTGCTCGACGGTCCGCGAATGGCAAACGAACTTGCGGACGAACTATGATGATGACGGAGCCACCAGCGATCGTCACGCGACTCGCCCGTTTCGATCGCCGGGGGCGCTGTGGTGCGGCGCGCCCGTGACGCCAGGGCGCAGCACGGCCTGGCGTGGGTCGCCTCGGCCGCCCTTCGCCCTCGGGGCCGTCACGGCGCTCGCTGGCGCCACATGGCCGCGCGATCTTCATGGGTGCGACGAGTCCGCGCGCGAAGCCAGAACGAACATTCCGCGCGCGAAACCACGACGAGCATTCCGCGAGCGCTCGGAATCGGCGGTGGATTGACACGAATGGGCGTACTCTGCTGGACTGGGGCCTCACGGGGATAGACAGCATGTTGCTCGCACAGGCGCAGATCCGGCACGTCAGCACCATCCTGCACGAGGGCAAGGTGATCCTCGTGGCCACCGACGGCGATCGCAGGCTGTGGTACAGCGTCAAGCAGGACGGCTTCGAGGACAGCTACCTCGACGCGCCGCCAAGCGAGCGCACCGGGTGGGAAGATTGGCGGCCGCTCGAGCTGCCCGACGAGCCCAAGGACGACGCGTCGGTGGTGGCGTTCGAGCGCGAGCGCCTCGCCGACGCCGCCCGGCCCGGGTTTCAGGTGCTGCGCTCGCTCTACCGCACCCGCGACGCCTCGGCGGCGGCGCCGGTCCAGCTGGTGTCGGCCTTCGCCTGCCTCTACGTGTTTCGCCAGTCGCAGGGCGGCACCTTGCTGGTCGACCGCTTCGTGCTCGACGGCATCAGCAATCGGCTGGTGCCCCGACTGGAGGTCCGGTTCCGCCGCAGCCGCCAGCGGCACTGGCCGAGCGCCGCGGTCAAGGTCGGCGGCGAGTCGCTCCGGGGCGTCGACACCCTCGACTTCCGGGACACCGCCGACGAGCTGTTCCGCGAGCCGACCCTCGAGCTGGCGCTCGTCGAGAACCTGCAGCACGGGTGGTTCACGGTCGTGCTCGTGCCGACCAACGAGCACGACCGGCACGCGTGGCACATCTTCGCCCACGACCGCAGCAGCGGGCGGATCGAGCACGTCGCGCTGCGCGCCAGCGACGACGGCCTGTTCGACCCGCAAGATCAGCTGCTGCTCGAGCCGGCGTCGGCGTCGGACGCGACGGCGGTGCCGCGGGTCATCCCGGGCATCACCCGCCGCACGCTCGAGCTGAGCGGCGTGACCGTCACCGGCGGACCGACCGCGACCCGCTACGACCTGCAGCAGGAGCGGGTCGTCGACAACGGCCGCGCGCGCCAGCTGCTGCGCGCCGACATCCGGCTGATGCTGGCGATCCCGACCGACCGCGGGGTCGCCACGATCAGCTTCGCCCTCGCCGCCGACGGCGCGCTCTCGGAGATCAACCGCGAGGGCACGACCCGCATCGTCCGCGGCGCCGAGCGTGAGCTGCTGCTGCCGCTGACGACGCTCGAGCAGGTGCGGCCGCTCGCCGACGCCTCGCCGACGCCGCAGGGCGTCGTCGCCGGCCTGCAGCTCGGCACCGACGCCGACGGCGTCGAGGGCAAGGTCGTCGTCGCCGCCGGCCAGGCGACCGGGCTGGTCGACGGCGACGTCGTCAAGCTCAGCGCGACCCGCCCGCTCGACGGGCGCTACCGCGTCGCCGCCGTCGACGGCGACCAGTTCGTGCTCGACGACACCGAGGGCGCCGCGCCGTTCGGCCGCTGGGAGCAGCAGGAGGTCAAGGAGGGCGGCCTCTACTTCGACGGCATGATCACCGGCTACCGCCGGCGCGGCGACGGCCGCATCGAGGTCAGCGCGCCCGGCCACGGCCTCGTCGATGGCGACCAGGTCCAGGTCGCCGGCACCAGCGGCCAGGACGGCGCCTACACCGTCACCTGCCTCGGCGACCAGCACTTCGCGCTCGACCTCCCGTGGTCGGCCGGCGCGGCGATCAACGTCCGCCTCGAGTCGCGGCGCCGACGCGGCCTGGTCTTCGACGGCGTCGACGACCGCGTCGAGGTCCCGCCGCACGCCGTCCCCCAGGGCGACGAGGTCACGGTCGCGCTGTGGGCCAGGGGCGGCGCGACGCTGCCGCGACCGACGGTCCTGCTGACCGCCGTCGACGCCGACGGCCTGCGCCAGCTGCTGCTGCACCTGCCGTGGGCCGACGGCCGGATCTTCTTCGACTGCGGCGGCCAGGCCGGGACCTTCGACCGGCTCGCGGCGCAGGCCGAGCCCGCCGACTACCGCGGGGGCTGGACCCACTGGGCGTTCACCAAGAACGCCGCGACCGGACGCATGGCGATCTATCGCAACGGCGAGCTGTGGCGCGAGGGGGGTGGCATGACCCTCCCGCTGCGCCCGGTCACCCGCGCGCGCATCGGCGACAACATCGGCGCCGCCTACCCCTACGAGGGCACCGTCGCCGAGCTCTCGATCTGGGGCCGCGTCCTGCCGGTCGAGGAGATCCGCGGGTTCATGCATCGGCCGCTGACCGGCCGCGAGCTCGGCCTGCGCGCCTACTGGCCGCTCGGCGGGGTCGCCGAGGGCCCCCTGCGACGCGTGCTCGACCTGTCGGGCAACGGCTGCGACGGCACGGTCGTCGGCGGCGCATTCGTGTCCGCCGCGACCCTGCCGCGTCAGCTCGGCGAGCGCCCCGCGGTCCACTACCGCAACGACGAGCTGCACGCGGTCAGCCAGCAGGCCAGCTACCTCGAGGAGGTCGAGTTCAGGGTGCTGGCCGACGCGAGCCCGCTCGACCTCGCGCAGCTCAACGACGCCGACGGCGCCGGCAACCGCGTGTTCGAGTTCTCGGTGTGGGGCAAGACCAGCCGCGGCGCCCGCGACACTGTCACGATCGCGACGCGGCCGGAGCCGATCGTGCCGCTGCCAGACGGCTGGTTCCGGGCCGCGTGCCGCTACACCGCGCCGATCGGCGTCACGCTGATCCGCGACTTCGACCTCGGCCCGGTCCGCGGCGCGTGGACCACCCTGCAGATCCGCCGGCACCGGATCCGCGACGTCTCGGACAGCATCAGCGAGCGGCGCGTCACCGACATCGTCGCGCTGACGACCCTCGCCGACGGCGCCGACGGGCTCAGCGCCGAGCTCGCCGTGATCGCCGCGAAGGAGGCGGTGGTGCGGCCCAAACGCGCGCGCCGGCGCGAGCTCGAGCGCAAGCTCGCGGCCGCGGCCGACCTCGCCGCGCTGACGGCCGAGGTTGCCGCGCTCAGGCAGAGCGTCGCCGCGTTGCAGGCGCAGGCGCAGGCGCTCACCCAGGCCTACCAGGCCAAGATCGTCGACCCGTTCAACTGGTACTGCATTCTCTACAACGCCGCCGCCGGCAAGACCGTGAGCGTGCAGGGCACCGACAGCCTCACGATCGCGGCCGACGGCGCGAGCGGGGCCAACCTCTGGCGCTTCGTGTCGACCGGCGACGGCGCGTACTTCCTGCACAACGCCGCCGAGCTCGACCACCGCCGCGTGCATTGCTTCGGCAGGAACATGGGGCCGTTCCCAGGGATGCGCACGATCTTGTACGCCACCATGCAGGCCCCGCTGACCAACAGCGATGTCATGTGGCAGAAGTGGCGGGTGGTGTCCGGCAACGACGGCACCTACTACATCACCAACGACGGCGCCGGCCCGGGCAAGCGCCTGCAGGCGTTCAACTTCGGCGGCACCCTCGGGCTGTGGGTCGAGGCCGACCTCCCGCTGCAGAGCGGCGGCATCTGGCAAAAGTGGTGGATCGAGCGGACCGGCCGGCCCGCCAACGACGCGGTCGAGCTGGCGCGCGCGGCCACCGAGCAGAAGCTCGCCGAGCTGCGGGACCGCCAGACCCTGCTCGCCGCCCGCGAGTCGATCCTCGCCGAGGCGGCCGCCCAGCGCGGCGCGTGGGCCAGCGAGCTGCAGCAGCTGACCGCCGAGCTCACGTCCCTCGACGCCGAGCTCACCGCGCAGACCCACCAGTTCCTCGCCGAGCTGCGCGCCACCTCGCGGCCCGCGCTGGCCCTGCCGCAGCTCGCCGTCGACGCCCGCAAGCTGCGCACCACCGGCGCCTTGCTGGGCTTCGCCCGCCCGCGCGGCCGCCTGCACGCGCTCGAGAGCTGCGAGGGCGCGGTCCACCTCGGCTTCCTCGACGCCGAGCGACGCGCCCGCCTGCTGCGCTTCGACGCCGCCGCCGACGCCCACAACACGACCTTCGAGCAGTGGTTGCCCGAGCTGCCGCGCGCCTGCCTCGACCTCCACGGCTCGGACGCCGGGCTCGAGCTGCCGCGCGCGGTCCCCCTCGGCGGCGCGTGGTCGGTCGAGGCGTGGTTCGACCATCCGCTGCCGAACGGCGAGTTCAACACCCTGGTCGCCAGCGCCGACGGCGAGGACGGCGTGATCGTCATTGACCGCGACGGCGCGCTCGGCCTGCGCATCGGCGGGGTGTTTCGCCCCGGGCCGCGCACGCTGCACGACCTCGCGCTCGGCTGGCACCACGTCTGCGCCGTGTGCCGCACCGAGCCCGGGGCCGTGAGCGCGACCGTCGTCTTCTACCTCGACGGCGCGCGCTTCAGCGAGCTCAAGGTCACGCTGACGCGCCCGCTGCAGGTCGGCCGGATCGGTCGGCGCTACCCGGGCGCCGCGGCGGTGCCGGCGGTCCGCTGCGGCGCGCCGGGCCGCTCGGTCACGCTGCCGCCCTCGAGCTTCCCGGGCGGCGGCACGCAGCTCAGCGTCAGCTTCTGGGCCCGGGGCGGCGCCAGCTTGCCGCGCGAGACGGCCGTCCTCAACGTCGTCGACGCCGGCCAGCGGCGCGTGCTGATGATCCACCTGCCGTGGTCCGACGGCGTCGTCTACTTCGACTGCGGCGACGCCACCACCTACGACCGGCTGTCGATGGGGGCGAGCGCCGTCGACTACAAGGGCGAGTGGCGGCACTGGGCCTTCACGAAGGACGCGATCGCCGGCGAGATGAAGATCTACCGCGACGGTGCGCTGTGGAACCGCGGCGCCGGCTGTCACCGCCCGATCGGGACCGCCGCGCAGGTTCAGTTCGGCTGCGCCGTCGCCGACCCCGGCCGCTGCTACGACGGCGACCTCGCCGAGCTGTGCATGTGGGACCGCGCGCTCTCCGAGGCCGAGGTCCGCGCCGTCATGGGGCCCGTGCGCGGCGACGAGGCCGGCCTCGTCGGCTGCTGGCGCCTCGACGCCGGGCGGCCCATCGAGCGCAGCGTCCGGGCCCTGCACGGCGAGTACAGCGGCGACCCGACCCGCCTCGCCGCGGACGCCAGCGGGCTGGTCCTGCGCCCGCCCCCCGCGTCCGCCGACGAGCGCGGCTTCGGCAAGCTGTGCGAGGTCCGGCTGTGGGAGGTCGCGCTGACCGACGACGAGGTCGAGAGTCACTGCAAGTTCGGGTGCACCGGCCACGAGCCGGGGCTCGCCGCTTATTACCCGCTCGACGAGGCCCGCGGCGCCGAGGTCCGCGACCGCAGCGGCCGCGGCCGCGACGGCGTGCTGGTCAGCGAGCGCGCGTGGTCGGCGTGCACCGCCGCGATCGGCCGCATCGACGTCGCGCCGCCCGCCGACAGCCAGGCCGACGCGCTGCTGCCCGCCGAGTACAGCACGATCAACGTCGACCCCGCGACCGGGCGGCGGCTCGCGGTGATGCGGCGCCTGTTCGTCGCGCCCGCGGCCGGCGGCGTCGCGGTGTGGAGCGACCAGCGCATCGAGAGCCTCGACCTGCGCTGGATCGGCAACGCCCAGTTCGCGCCGACCCTGCTCGGCTACATCGAGGGCGCCCCGCCGGTCCCGAGCGAGAACCTCACCGTCGACCTCGACTACCGCGGCGCCACCTCCATCGGCCTGACCGTCACCGACGACGTCGAGCTGAGCTGGAACCGCAGCCAGGAGGTCGGCGGCGGCCTCTCGCTCGACACCTTCGTCGGCGTCGACAAGGAGGCCTACGCCGGCCTCGGCGTGATGACCAAGGCCGCCGACGTCCGCGCCGGCCTCAAGGGCAGCCTCAACGTCGGCTACCGCAGCCAGGCGGACACCACCGTGCGGGCCGGCGCGACGCAGCGCATGAGCGACCGCCTCGAGCTGCGCGGCCACCCGGAGAAGACGCCCCGCTTCGCGCACCTCGGCGCCCGCTTCGTGCCCAAGAACGTCGGCTACGCGCTCGTGATCTCCGGGCTCGCCGACGTGTTCGTCAGCCGGCTCGCGCGCTCCGGCAAGATGGTCGGCTATCAGGTGCTCCCGATCGACGGCCTGCCGCCGGACGTCAACACGATCACGTTCCTGATGAACCCGGCCTACGTGATGCAGGGCAGCCTCGACGGGCTGACCGGCAGCCAGGCGACCAGCGAGCGGTTCTTCCGCCACGTGCCGGAGATGCGCCGCCAGTACGGCGCGCTCTACCCGGCCAGCTACTACCGCCTGCAGGAGGCCTACGACCTCAAGCGCCAGATCGAGGGCGACGACAAGCGCCGCGAGTCGTACTTCGCGCAGTTCGACGCGCGCGCGGTCGGGGCGGCGCTGGACCGCCAGATCGAGCGCGGCGAGGCGGCCGCGCCGGTCGCCCTCGAGCGCGAGGACGGCTCGCAGGACCCCTCCGAGGTCGCCCGCAGGCAGTCGGAGATCGACGCCAAGATCGGCGACGCCGACCGCCGCACCCACGCCCGGGCCAGCTTCGAGGGCTGGCAGCGCAAGATGGAGGACATCCTGCTCAAGGCCGGCAAGCGCGACATCGTCAACACCTACGTCTGGGACGCCGACGGCGGGCTGCGGGCCGAGGCCCAGAGCTTCGCCAGCACCGTCGAACACAGCATGGGCGGCTCCTTCGTCATCGACGCGAGCCTCGGCGGCGAGGCCCACTTCGGGGTGTTCGGCGCCAAGGTCGAACTGACCGCGCTGGCCACCCTCAACCTCGCCCAGACCATGCGCAAGACCGAGTCGCGCAGCACCGGCGTCGAGCTGTCCGTCGACCTCTCCGGCGTCGAGTGCACCGGCGTCACCGACCACGACGACAACCCGCTCGTGCCCGGCGAGAAGGTCGACCGCTACCGCTTCATGAGCTTCTACCTCGGCGCCAGCACCCGCAACTTCCACGACTTCTTCCGCGACGTCGTCGACCCCGAGTGGCTGCGCGGCAACGACGAGGAGGCCCGCGCGCTGCGCCAGGCGATGGGCAAGGCCAACCGCGCCTGGCGGGTGCTGCACCGCGTCACCTACGTCGAGCGCCCGGCGCTGCAGGGCTTCGGCCGCGACGTCCGCCCGCTCGGCGGCCCCGAGGCGGCGACCCAGGCGGCGGTCAATTACTTCCTGCTGCTGAGCCAGAAGCAGCAGGCGCTCGAGGCCCGGCTCGACGAGGCGCTGGGGCTGCTGCGCGCCCTCGCGACCAAGTGAGGCGACCGCGATGCCGAAGGTCAGCGACAGGCGACGGTCGAGGAGGCGACGCGACGGCCAGTCGCGTCGACGCGACGACGAGGTGCACCACGCGGCCGCCCGGCTGGTCGCGTCGGGTCTGAAGGTGGAGCAGCTCCGACGAGTCCGCGACGCCCGCGACTCGCTGACCCGCGCGCTGCGGCTCCCCTACACGCCGAGCGAGTGGAGGGACGCCGACTTCGTCGCGGTCATCAGGCACCTGCGCGGCGACTGGAAGCACATCCAGGCCCACTTCCAGGGCGACCCCGAGGCGATGAAGGTCATCGTCGAT
>Ga0073899_10004048_pt1 | contig 12874 bp, 12 predicted proteins | sample KloWWTmetaKNB5Ph_FD_88975 | JGI IMG/M metagenome (GOLD analysis project Ga0073899, IMG submission 88975) | Active sludge microbial communities from Klosterneuburg, Austria, studying microevolution and ecology of nitrifiers - Klosterneuburg... | ecosystem: Engineered > WWTP > Aerobic digester >... | reverse complement strand
GCCTGGCCGGGAAAGCCCTCGATCGCGAAGTGGCGGCACAGGACGCGTTTCACGTTGCCGTCGAGAATGGCGCTCCGTTGCCCGAAGGCAAAGGCGGCGACCGCCGCCGCCGTCGACCGGCCGATGCCCGGCAAGGCGCTCAACTGGGCTGCGGAATCGGGCCATTTTCCGGCGTGGACCGCAACCAGCTGCTGTGCGCAACGATGGAGATTGCGCGCCCGGGCGTAGTAGCCGAGTCCGGCCCAGTGCTCGATCACCGCCTCGGGCGGCGCTGCCGCCAGCGCCTGCAGCGTCGGGAAGCGCGCCAGGAAACACTGGAAATAAGGGATCACCGTGGCGACCTGCGTCTGCTGCAGCATGATCTCGGAGAGCCAGATGCGGTACGGGTCGCGCGTCTGCTGCCAGGGCAGGTCATGGCGCCCGGCAGTTTTCTGCCAGGCGATCAGGCGCCCGGCAAAGGCGGGAACAGCAGACAAATCAGCCTCGACGTGCGGGTGCGGAGCACGGATAATACGACCTTTTTCCGCCAGCGCCATTCGATGAGCCAGATTCAGGACGACAGCCGTGCCCTGCGCAACGCATACGGGCGCTTTGCGACCGGCGTGACCATCGTCACGGCGATCGACCCGGAAGGGCAACCGATCGGCCTGACCGTCAATTCTTTTTCGGCCGTTTCGCTGCAGCCGCCGCTGGTGCTCTGGTGCCTCGACAACGCCTCGCACAACCTCGAGGCCTTCCGCCGCGCGAGCCACCACGCCATCAATATCCTGTCCGCCGGACAGACCGATCTCTCCAACCGCTTCGCCACCTGGCCGGTCGACCGCTTCGCCGGCCTGCCCTGGCACCCGGGTGCCAGCGGTGCGCCGCTGCTGCCCGGCTGCTGCGCAAGTTTCGAGGTGGCCAACGAAACCTGTCACGTGGGCGGCGACCACACGATCTTCGTCGGGCGGGTCGAAAAATTCAGCGAAACGGCGGATCTTGCGCCGCTGCTGTTCTACGCCGGCCAGTACCGGGCGTTGGCCGAGGATTGAACCCGGAGGTCGCTGCGCTTAGAATGCAGCCTCCAGCCCAGAGCGGGCGTCGTATAGTGGCATTACCTGAGCTTCCCAAGCTCATGAGGAGGGTTCGATTCCCTTCGCCCGCTCCATCCCGAATCTCCCGGAATCCTGAGCCGAATGGCATACTGAGCCGATCAGAACGGTGCGGATAAAGAGAATGGGGCGACCTTCCTCCACTTTCGATACAGTCATCGTCGGTGCCGGCGCTGCCGGTCTGGCTGCCGCGCGGCTCCTGCTGGAGGCCGGGCAGCGCGTACTGATTCTCGAGGCCGCGTCGCGCATCGGCGGCCGGGCTTGGACCGACAGCGAGACCTTCTCCAGCCCGGTGGACCGCGGCTGCGCCTGGCTGCATCAGGCCGACCGAAATCCGTTCACACCCCTGGCGCAAGCCTACGGGTATTCGCTGGCCGCGCATGACGACGCGCCGTGGCAACTCTATGCGCAGGGCGTGCGTCTTGACGCAACGCAGGAAAGCGCGGCACTTGCTGCGGTCGACGCGCTGGAACAGCGCATTTCCGGCCATGCCGGTACCGACCGTCCGCTGGCCGCGTTGTGCGATCCGCGCAGTTGGGCCGAGCGCTGGGCCTGCGAGACGCTGGGGCCGCTCGATGCCGGCGCCGACAGCGCGGTGTTGTCGGTCCGCGGCCTGCAGCAGCACGGGACGACCCGGCCCAACTGGCTGGTCCGCGAGGGTTTCGGCGCGGTCGTCGCGCGCTACGGTGCCGACCTGCCGGTAGCCCTGGGCGAACGGGTCAGCGAAATCGACTGCCGCGGGCCGCGCATCGTGGTGCGCACCAGCGGCGGCGAAGTGGATGCAGCCAACTGCATCGTCACCGTATCGACCGGCGTCCTGCGCGCCGAGGCGATCCGCTTCCGGCCGGGGCTGCCGCTGGCCAAGCTGCATGCCCTGGACGCGCTGCCGATGGGGCATTTCGCCAAGGTGATCCTCGAACTGGACGCCTGCCTGCCGGGGCTGCCGCCCGGGAGCTGGGTCGCCGAAGCCCGACCGCCGGCGCAGCGGACCATGCACTTCCTTTGCCATCCGTTCGGCTCGAAGCTGGTCATCGGGCTGGCCGGCGGGGCCTACGGCGAGGCGCTGGCGCGTCTGTCCGAGGCCGAGGCCGTGTGCGAGGGCTTCGCCCGCCTGATCGAATGTATCGGCATCGCGCATGGCCGGCGCCTGGTCAAGGGCGCCTTTACCGGCTGGGCCAGCGATCCGCTCCATTTGGGCGCCTATGCCTACCTGGTGCCGGGTGGTGGCGATGCCCGTGTGGCGCTCGGCGAACCGTTGGACGAGCGCCTGCATTTCGCCGGCGAGGCCGTCGCACTGGAACTGATGCAGACCTGCGGCGGTGCCTTTCTTTCGGGCCGCCAGGCGGCCGAGCGCATTCTGGCCGGCCGCCGCTGATCCGGCCCTTCCGTCACCGTCCACCCCGCTGCCGGGCGCGTGTCATAATCGCCCGGCGAAGCCTGCCAAACGGCGTTTCCCCGAATTCTTCCGCTGCCTTTTTGCCCATGCCATCGAGCCCCTCCCACGTCCTCGCCTTTACGCGTGAAGCGTTGCGCTTCGTCCGCCGCGTCTTCGCGACCTTCATGCAGAACCAGGGGCTGTTGCTGGCCGGCGCGATCGCCTACTACATGCTGCTGTCCATCCTGCCGCTGCTGATCCTGCTGGTCCTGGCGCTGTCGCCCTTCCTGCCCGAGGAGCAGTTGCTGTCGACGCTGAGCCGCTACCTGGACCTGATGGCGCCCGGCCTTGCCGACCCCCTGGTCGACCAGCTGGCCAAATTTCTCGGGCATCGCGAGGTGACCGGGGGGGTGCTGCTGGCAACCCTGCTGTTCTCCAGTTCGCTCACCTTTACCGTGCTCGAAAAATCGCTGGCAACCATCTTTCATCATCGGATCAAGAAGCACAGCCGGCACTGGATCACCTCGGCGCTGATTCCCTACGCCTACATCCTGGTCATCGGCGCCGGCCTGCTGCTGGTCACCCTGGCCTCAGGGGCGCTGGAGGCGCTCGGCACGCGCGAGGTTAATGTTTTCGGCCACATTCGCTCGCTCGAAGGGACGGCCGGTGCGCTGCTGTACGCCATGGGGCTGACGGGCGAGATATTGCTGCTGAGTTCGATCTACATGGTCATGCCGACCGGCCACCTGTCATGGCGGCATGCACTGATCGGCGGCATTACCGCCGGGCTGCTGTGGGAGCTGACGCGGCATCTGCTGGCGTGGTTCTTCGCCACCTTGTCCAAGGTCGGTGTGCTGTACGGATCGTTCGCCACCGCGATCTCGCTGCTGCTCAGTTTCGAGATTGCCGCGACGGTGCTGCTGGTCGGCGCGCAGGTCATCGCCCTCTACGAGCAGCGGCCGCGCCGCCACAAGGCTTCGGCAGCGGACCCAGGCTAGGTCTTGTCGCGCGATGGCCCCGACAGCAGGGTCGCGATCCAGCGGCTGGCGGGGCTCAGTTCGCAGGCGCTGAGCATGGCGATGGTCACCGGAACGCCGATGAAGGCGCCGGGAATGCCCCACAGGAAAGTCCAGAAGAAGACCGCGAGGACGACGATGAAGGGCGAAATGGCGAGCGCGCTGCCGGAGAAGCGCGGCTCCAGATAGCTGCCGATGATGAACTGGATGATGTTGAGGCCGAGGAAGACGTAAACGGCCATCTGCCAGGATTCGAATTGCGCCGCGGTAAAGAGCGTCGGCAGCACGGTAGCGATCAGCGGGCCGAGTACCGGAATGTAGTTGAGCGCGAAGGCGATGACGCCCCAGGCGGACGCCAGTTCGATGTCGAGCGCCCAGGCGAAGCCCCAGACGACGAGGCCGGTCAGGATGCTGGCCAGGGTGCGCACCAGCAGGTACTTGCGGAACTTGCGCGAGATGTTCTGGGTGGCTTCCAGCATGCGTTCGGTGCTCATGTGACGGCTGAGCGACTGCAGCTTGCACTTGAAATCGCCGACCTCGAGCAGGCCGAGCATGGTGAAGATCAGCACCCACAACGAAAAACCAACCAGGCCGGTGACGCGCCAGGCGATGTCCTGGAAGGTACGCACCAGCGAGAAGACATTGAATCGTTCGCCGAGCTGTTCGGTGAGAAAGATGCCGTGGCCGTCCAGCCATTCGCCGGTCTGGGCGTACAGGGCATAGAAGCGGCCTAGGTTGGCGACCAGCCAGCGGCCGACCATGCCCAGCCCCCAGCTGATCATCCAGCCAAAACTGAAAAGGACGACGACGGTCGCCGCCAGCGTCAGCAGCAGCGCGAGCAGGCGCGGAATGCGCGATTCCAGCGCCTTTTGCATTGGCCACAGGATGGCGATCAGAAACAGCGAGACGGCGACCGGCGCGAAGATGCCGCTGCCGAAATAGAGGGCCGCTGCCGTCAGGATGGTGGCGCTGACTGCGGGCAAAACGGGGATCGGATGCTCTCCGGTCATCGAGGGTTCCGGTGGACAATGAAAGCCGGCGCGGCAGCGAGGCCAGCGCGCGGCGAGGCCATTATATCGACAAACCTTGGCGCGCATATTTCATTAGAATCTCGGGCTGCGGGTGGCAATGAGGCCCCCGGTGGAAGGCGGTGAAAGTCGTGTTCGATATCTCCGGCTGGTTCGTTCCTTTGGCGCGGCGCGTGCTTTATGCGTGGGTGCGCACGACCGTATTCGCCGAATCGGCGGCCGGCCTCGATCCGGCGCGACCGGTCTGCTATGTCCTGCAGGACCGGCATCTGTCGAATCTCCTGGTGCTTTTTGCGGAGTCACGCCGGGCCGGCCTGCCCCCGGGCGAGGCGCCGCTAACCTTCGGCCCGGTGCGGGCGAAGCGCTCGGTGTTCTTCCTCAACCGGCGGCACAACGGCGCGGCGCCGCCGCCTTCGCCGGTGCTGGTCAGCCAGGTGCGCGCGGTGGTCGCCGACCCGACGCTCGACGTGCAGCTGGTGCCGGTCGTGATCCTGTGGGGGCGCAGCCCGGCCAAGCAGGAATCGATTGTCAAGGCGCTGCTTGCCGAAACCTGGCGTTCTTCCGGCTGGCTGCGGCAGTTCTTCGCGATCCTGCTGCATGGCCGGCAGACGCTGGTGCGCTTCAACGCGCCGCTTTCGCTGCGCGAGCTGGTGCATGGCGGCGCGGCGCCGCTCGGCGAGGCGCAGGCCTTGCGCAAAGTCTCGCGCGTTTTGCGCGTGCATTTCCGCCGCCAGCGCGAAATGGCGATCGGGCCGGATCTCTCGCACCGCAATACGCAGGTCGAGATCCTGCTGGCCAGCGAGCCGGTACGCGCGGCGATTGCCGCCGAAGGTGCGCGCCTGGGCATTTCCGCTGACGCAGCGCGCGATCGGGCACAGAAGTTCGCGCTTGAGATTGCCTCCGACTATTCCTACGGCACGGTGCGGGCCATGGAACTGTTCCTCAGCTGGCTGTGGGAACATCTCTACGACGGTATCGAAATGCACAACTTCGATGTCGTGACGCGCATCGCGCCGGGCCAGGGCATCGTCTATGTGCCGTGTCACCGCAGCCATATCGACTACCTGCTGCTCTCCTACCTGATCTACCGCAACGGCCTGACGCCGCCGCACATCGCCGCCGGCGACAATCTCGACATGCCGCTGGTCGGCGGCTTGCTGCGTCGCGGCGGCGCCTTCTTCCTGCGCCGCAGCTTCAAGGGCGAACCGCTGTACGCCGCCGTCTTCGATGAATACCTCAACCTGATGCTGGCGCGCGGCTTCCCGGTCGAGTATTTCATCGAGGGCGGGCGCAGCCGCACCGGCCGCACCCTGACGCCGAAAGCCGGCATCCTCGGCATGACGATCCGCAGCTTCGTCCGCAGCCACAGCCGGCCGCTGGTTTTTGTGCCGGTCTACATCGGCTACGAGCGTGTCATCGAAGGGCAGACCTACGTGAGCGAGCTGGCCGGCCGCCCGAAGCAGCGCGAATCGCTGTGGCAGCTGGTGAAGAGCATCCGCAACATCCGCCGCGTCTTCGGCAAGGTGCATGTCAATTTCGGCGAGCCCCTGCCGCTGGCCGCCTTCCTCGACCGGCACGATGCCGACTGGCGGGCGCTGCCGGCCGACGGCCCGTGGCTGCGCACGACGACCCGCGACGCCGCCGGCGAACTGGCGACGCGGATCAACGCGGCGGCCGTCATCAATCCGGTCAGCCTGGTCGCCCTCGGCCTGCTGGCGACGCCCGAATGCACCGCCGACGAGTACGGGCTGCGCCGGATGATCGCCCACTACCAGGCGCTCGATGCGGCGGCGCCGTATTCCCCGCAGCGTATTGCCTGCAGCCTCGACCCGGTCCAGGTCATCGCGCACGCCGCGCGCCTGGGTATCGTCGAGGAGATTGCGCATCCCTTCGGCAATCTGGTGCGCGTGGTCGATGCCCAGCTCGAGGTGCTGCCCTATTTCCGCAACAACGTCCTGCACCTGTTCGCGGTGCCGGCACTGGTCGCCTGCCTGCTCGGCAACAACCGCAGCCTCGACACCCGGCGCCTGGGCGACGCGGTGCTCGGCATCTACCGCCTGATGCGTTCGGAGCTGTTCCTGCGCTGGTCGGAGGAGGAGTTGCTGGACGAGGTCGGGCGCATCATCGCCATCTTCGCCGAGCGCGGCCTGCTGATCCGCGCCGAACCAAGCGGCTGGCTGCGGACGCCGGAAACCAACAGCCTCGAATATCCCGAGCTGCTGCAGATCGGCGAAACCCTGCGGCCGATGCTCGGGCGCCATTTCCTCGTCCTGGCGCTGCTCCAGCAACGCGGCTCGGGCGCCCTGACACGGCGCGTGCTGGAAGAGGACTGCCAGCTGCTGACGCAGCGCCTGACCCTGCTGCACGGCTACAGCGCCGCCGAAATTGCCGACAAGTCGGTGTTCGCCGGTTTCGTCGCCAACCTGCTCGACAGCGAACTGCTGCGCGAGGGCTACGAAGGTTTGTTGCACTTCGACGAGCACTTGCTGGGGCCGCTGGCCTACGCCGAACTGGTGCTGCCGGCTGACGCGCGGCAGGCGATCCGCCGGATCGCGGTTCACCAGGTTACATAAGGCCTGTTGCGGTCGACCCGCGAATCAGGGCAAAAAGCGCAGGGCCAGCCCGAGCAGGGCGCAGGCGGCGATGACATGCATGACGTTCATCTTGAAGCGGAACAGCGCCAGAGTGGCAGCGAGGGCGATGGCGGCGGCGCCGAAATCGAACCCCCCGGCCAGTCCCGCCGGCCACAGCACATGCCAGGCGAAGAAGGCGGCCAGGTTGACAATGACGCCGACGACGGCGGCGGTAATGGCGGTCAGCGGCGCCGTGAACTTGAGGTCGCCATGCGTGCTTTCGACCAGCGGCCCGCCACCGAGGATGAAGAGGAAGGACGGGAGGAAGGTGAACCAGGTGACCAGCGCCGCCGCCAGTGCGCCGCCCAGAAACAATGCATCCGGGCCAAGCGGCGCGTGGTTCCAGGCGCCGACGAAACCGACGAAGGCGACGACCATGATCAGCGGCCCCGGCGTCGTTTCGCCGAGCGCCAGGCCGTCGATCATCTGCGGTGCGCTCAGCCAGGCGAAATGTTCGACGGCGCCTTGGTACACGTAGGGCAGCACGGCGTAGGCACCGCCGAAGGTGAGCAGGGCGGCCTTGGTGAAGAACCAGCTCATCTGCGTCAGCGTGTGTTGCCAGCCGAGCGACAGGCTCAGCAGCCCCATCGGCAGTGCCCACAAGGCAGCGCCGACGGCGGCGATGCGCAGCAGGCGGCCGCTGCTGAAGCGGGCGTGGGCGGGTGGTGGCGTGTCGTCGTCGATCACCGCCGGCCCCACCGACCTGGTGGCGCTGCCATGCCCGCCGCCGGTAGCGAACCTGGACGGTGCCAGGCGGCCGCCGAGGACGCCGAGCAGTGCCGCGCCGAGGACGATGGCGGGGAAGGGCACATTGAAGGCGAAAAGGGCGACGAAGGCGGCAGCGGCGATCGCCCACAACGCCCCGTTCTTCAGCGTGCGGCTGCCGATGCGCCAGGCGGCGTGGACGACGATGGCGGTCACCGCCGGCTTGATCCCGTAGAATAGTCCGGCGACCAGCGGCGTCTGGCCGAAGGCCATGTACAGCCACGACAGCGTGATCAGGAGCAGCAGCGAGGGCAGGACGAAGAGGGCGCCGGCAAGAATGCCGCCGGCGGTGCGATGCAGCAGCCAGCCTAGATAGGTCGCCAGTTGCTGCGCCTCGGGGCCGGGGAGCAGCATGCAGTAATTGAGGGCGTGCAGAAAACGGCGCTCGGAAATCCAGCGGCGTTTTTCGACCAGTTCCTGGTGCATCAGCGCGATCTGCCCGGCCGGGCCGCCGAAGCTGATGCAGCCGAGCTTCAGCCAGAAGCGCAGGGCTTCGCCCAGCGACGGGGCGATGGGCCGCTCCATCGCCTGTCAGCCGAGCAGCTTGCGCTGATCGAGGAATTTTTCGAGGATTTCCAGGCGCGAGAGCGGGTCTTCGAGTTCCAGCAGCTTCTGCTTGGCCAAGTTCTGCACCGGCAGGATTTCGGTGATGCGATAACCGACCCATTCGGCGTCGTCATAGCGATGCGGCTCGGGAAAGCGCGCCGGACCGATGTCGCTGGCGATCCGGCGCAGCAGTGGCAGCAGGCGCTGGCGCTCTGGCGGCAGGGGCAGCGGGCCGTTGTCGGCGATGATTTCCACCGTGGCGTGCAGCAGATGTTCCCTGTCCGCACTTTTCTCGAGGATGCGGAAGCGTTTGCCGCCGCGTGCCGTCACCATCAGGATGCCGAGCTGTTCCATTTCCCAGGCGGCAATTTCCGCCAGCGTGCCGACGGCATGCGGTTCGGCGACGCCGCCGACTTCCTTGCCGGTGGCGATCAGGCAGATGCCGAACGGCTGCTTTTCCTTCATGCAGGCGGCCGCCATGTCGAGGTAGCGCTGCTCGAAAATCTTCAGCGGTAGAACGCCGCCGGGGAAGAGGACGGTGTCGAGCGGAAAGAGCGGAATTTCCAGCCGCGCCGGGGCTGGTTGCGCGGGTGGCTGCGGGCGCGAGAGACCGAACCAGCCCATCATGCCCCCCAGCGTTGCATCAGCGCATGCGGCACGGCGAGCTGGTCGAGAATGCGCGCGACGACGAAGTCGACGAGGTCGGTAACGCTCTGCGGGTGGTGGTAGAAGCCGGGGCTGGGCGGCACGATGACGGCGCCGGCGCGCGCCAGGCGCAGCATGTTTTCGAGATGGATCGTCGAGAACGGCGTTTCACGTGGAACCAGCACCAGCTTGCGGCCTTCCTTGAGGACGACGTCGGCGGCGCGTTCGATCAGGTTGTCGGCCAGCCCCTGGGCGATGGCGGCCAGGGTGCCCATCGAGCACGGGCAGACGACCATGGCATCGGGTGGATTGGAGCCCGAAGCGACCGGTGCGAACCATTCCTCGCGCCCGAAAACGGCCAGTTTTTCGGGGTCGACCGCAACCAGGCGGGCGAGCAGGGCGGCTTTGGCTTCGGCAGGGCGTGATGGCAGCTCGAAATCCATTTCCTGGCGGGCGACGATTTGCGCCGCCTGCGAATAGAGCAGCTGCACGTTGCAGCCGGCAGCCAGCAGGCATTCGAGCAGGCGCAGGCCGTAGGGCATGCCGGAAGCGCCGGTCAGGGCGAGGCAAATGGTTCGATTCATTTGGTCTTGGTCATTTCGCGGGGTCCGCAGCGGGTGTCTCGGCCAGCAGTTTAGCCGCGATCAGGCCGTTGATGGTGCCGAATACCAGCGCCGCGGCGGCGAAGACCGGGGTCAGCATGAATACCCCGTTGTGCGGGATCAGCCACGCGCGCGCCAGCAACAGCTGGCCGCCGATGTGGGCGAAGGCGGCGAGGATGCTGAGGCTGACCGGGCCGAACCAGCGCGCCGGCAGATGGCGGGCGAGGCCGAGCGTCGCCAGGCTGAGCGTCGTGCCGGTCAGCGACAGGAAAAAGCCGGGGGCGAGGAAGTAGCCGAGCAGCAGGCTGCAGGCCAGCACGCGCAGACCGCTGACCCAGACCGCCGTCGCCCAGCCGTAGCGCGTCAGGACGACCAGCGTGACGATGTTGGCCAGCCCGGGCTTGACCCCGGGCAGCGGGCTGGGAATTGCCGCATCGACCAGCGAAAGGGCGACCGCCGCGGTGGCCAACCAGGCGACGCGGCGGTCCTCGGCGGTGACGGTCAGCTCAGTAACTGAGACTGTCATAGGCGCGGGTCCGCCCGGCGATCTGCAGGCTGACGCGGTTGGGGGCGCAGATGGCGATTTCGCCGGGGCGCGCCAGCCAGCCCTGGCGTACGCAATACTGGCGGGGCCCGGGGTCGGCGACGACACGGGCGCGGCCGGGCTCGATGGCGATGTGCGTCGTGCCGAGCGGCCCCGGCACTTCGAAGTCACGCCGGCTGCGCAGATCGGCCTCGGCGAATATCTGGCCGTTCTGGCGGATGATCGCGCGGTCGGCGAAACCGCCCTGCCAGAGCAGCGGCAGGCTGATTCCGACCAGCGCCGCGCCGCCGGCCATGACCAGCCAGTCGCCCGGCCGCAGCAGGGCCGCCCAGCGCATCAGGCGCCGGCCAGCGTGCGGTGGCGGATCAGCACGCGCGCCTGGCCGGCGAAGGCGCGGCCCAGCCATTCGGCGAGGTAGACCGAGCGGTGCTGGCCGCCGGTGCAGCCGATGGCTACCGTCAGGTAGTTGCGGTTGTCGCGGATGTAGGCCGGCAGCCAGGTGGTAATGAAGCGCTGGATGTCGTCGCGCATGCGAACGACTTCCGCTTCCGCTTCGAGGAAATCGATGACCGGCCGGTCCTTGCCGGTCAGCGGCCGCAGCTCGGCGTCGTAGTGCGGATTGGGCAGGCAGCGCACGTCGAAGACGAGGTCGGCGTCGAGCGGCAGGCCATGCTTGAAGCCGAAGGACTCGAACATCAGCGTCAGGCCCTGGGCGGGATCGGCCTCGATGAACTGGCGGATCCACTCGCGCAGGGCGTTGGCCTTGAGGCCGCTGGTGTCGATGCGGTGGCCGAGCGTGGAAATCGGTTCGAGCAGCCGGCGCTCGGCGCGGATCGCTTCCTCCAGCGATTGCCCATCGGCAGCCAGGGGATGGCGTCGGCGCGATTCCGAATAGCGCTTGAGCAGCGTTTCGTCATTGGCCTGCAGGAACAGGAAATTGTGCCGGGTGCCTTCTTCCGACAGCAGGCGCAGGCGTTCCGGCAGCAGGTCGATGCCGTGGCCGGAACGGGCGTCGATCGCCACCGCCACCTTGCGGATGCCTTCCTCGCGCAGCATGCGCACGAGAAAGGTGAGCATTACCACCGGCAGGTTGTCTACGCAGTAATACCCGGCGTCTTCGAGAAGATGCAGGGCGACCGATTTGCCCGAGCCGGAGAGCCCGCTGATGAGAACCAGTTCCATCTGCGGGAGCATAATCAAGGCGGCGCGCACAAGCAACCCGCGGCATAATAGGATCAAACGAGGAGACGCCCATGCCCCCGACCATTCCCCTGCTTGAACTGGATTTTCAGTCCGAACTGACCGCCTTCCGCCGCGACATCCACGCCCACCCGGAACTGGCCTTCAACGAGAACCGCACTGCCGAAATGGTCGCCGGCGAACTCGAACGCTACGGGCTGGAAGTTCATCGCGGCATTGCCAGGACCGGCGTCGTCGGCGTCCTGCGCGCCGGTACCTCGCAGCGCATGATCGGCCTGCGCGCCGACATGGATGCCTTGCCGCTCGCCGAACTGAACGAGTTTCCGCACCATTCGCGGCATCCCGGCAGTATGCACGCCTGCGGCCATGACGGCCATACCGCGCTGCTGCTCGGCGCGGCGCGCTACCTGGCGGCGCATCCAGATTTCGACGGCATCGCCGTCTTCATCTTCCAGCCGGCCGAGGAATCGGAAGGCGGGGCGGCGGTGATGATCGAGGACGGCCTGTTCGAGCGCTTCCCGGTCGAGGCCGTGTTCGGGCTGCACAACTGGCCGGGCATTCCGGTCGGCGAAATGGCGGTGATGCCGGGGCCGGTGATGGCCGGCACCTGTGCCTTCGAAATCGTCGTGCGCGGCCACGGCTGCCATGCCGCGATGCCGCATCAGGGGGTCGACTCCATCGTCGCCGGGGCGCAGCTGGTGCAGGCCCTGCAGACGGTGGTCAGCCGCACGCTGCATCCGTGCGAGTCGGCGGTGGTCAGCGTCACCCAGTTCCATGCCGGCGAGGCGTGGAACATCATTCCGGAGGAGGTCGTTTTACGCGGCACGATCCGCAGTTTCAAACCGGAGGTGCAGGAGGCCGTCGAGCGTGCCGTCGAGCGCCTGTGCAGCGGCATCGCTGCCGCCAACGGCGCGCAGATCAGCGTCCATTTCGACCATCGTTACCCGCCTACGGTCAACAGTGTTGCCGAGGCCAAATTCTGTCGCGAGGTGGCTGCCGAAGTGCTTGGAAGTGAGCGCATACTCACTGACATCCTGCCGTCGATGGGGGCCGAGGACTTTGCCTACATGCTGCGCGAGAAGCCGGGCTGCTATGTCTGGCTGGGCAACGGCCCCGGCACCGGCGGCTGCACGCTGCACAATCCGCATTACGACTTCAACGACGAAATCCTGGTTCCCGGCGTCAGCTACTGGGTGCGTCTGGTGCAGCGAGCCTTGCCGAAAGCCTGAGACTTCAGGCGGCGCTGGCGCCGACGACGGTCAGCGGCGGACGTTCGCCGGCGCCCTTCCTGAGCGACAGGTAGCGCAGGCAGGAAACGCGCAGGAAGGAGGCGAAGTTGTCGATTTCGCCGCGGTATTCCAGCAGTTCGTCGTACAGCTTGGCGATCAGCGAATTGGTCGTGTAACCATCGTTGGCCGCGATTTCGGCG
>Ga0073899_10004044_pt1 | contig 12882 bp, 10 predicted proteins | sample KloWWTmetaKNB5Ph_FD_88975 | JGI IMG/M metagenome (GOLD analysis project Ga0073899, IMG submission 88975) | Active sludge microbial communities from Klosterneuburg, Austria, studying microevolution and ecology of nitrifiers - Klosterneuburg... | ecosystem: Engineered > WWTP > Aerobic digester >... | reverse complement strand
GCCCAGGCCAGCAGGGCCTTGCCGCCGAACACCGCGGCCAGGCCGGCGACGGCCCAGCCGAGGGTGTCCAGCCGGCCGGTGGCGAACACGTCCGCCACAGAACGCGACAACAGCCATGCCTGACCAAGGGTCAGGATGGCTGTCGCGCTGCCCACCGCGACCCCGGCGACCAGGTAACCCCTGGTCGCGCGGGCTCGTCGCAGCAGGCGGGGATCGATCGGGCCCGCCATCAGCTCGCCAGCACGGGCTCCTCGTCGGGGATGTTGTCGACGCTGAGGCGGCGGCGGAACACCCAGTACGTCCAGGCCTGGTAGGCCAGCACGATCGGGACGAAGATGACCGCGGCGACGGTCATGATCTGCAGGGTGCCCTCGGTGGACGCGGCCGTGACCACGTTCAGTCCGCTGACAGCACCGTCACCGGCGGCCGCGAAGGTCTGATCCGGCAGCCGGAAGCCCAGCCCGGGCCACATGGTGAGGAAGATGCCGATCGCCACGAACAGGATGGCCGCGGCCGTCCCGATGAAGGCGAGGCCGTCGCGGTCGTTGCGGATGAACCACCAGCCGGCGGCCAGTCCGAGCGCCGCGAGCACCAGCAGCAGCCAGCCCATCAGCCCGGTGGGGTGCAGCAGGTTCTGCGCCACCAGGAAGACGGCGCCCAGGCCGATGGAGACCAGGCCGACCTTGAGTGAGAACGCCTTGGCCCGCTCGTGCACCTCGCCCTTGGTCTTCAGCGCCAGGAAGAGCGAGCCGTGGAACAGGAACAGCGCCACCAGGCACACGCCGCCGAGCAGCCCGAACCAGCTGAACAGCTGGAAGAAGTACGGCTGCGGGGTGAGCATGAACAGGGAGGTCTGCGCCTCGGCCGTCACCTTCGGCAACGCCTCCACCGGCAGCCCGATGATGAAGTTGGCGAAGCCGACGCCGAAGACCAGGGTGACCACGAACGAGCCGATCGAGGCCATCAGGTCGAACGCGTTGCGCCACTTCGTCTCGGGGTGCTTGGCGCGGTACTCGAAGGCCACACCGCGGACGATGAGGCCCACCAGCACCAGGAAGAGCGGCAGGTAGAGCCCGGAGAACAGCGTGGCGTACCACGCCGGGAAGGCCGCGAACGTGGCGCCGCCTGCGGTCAGCAGCCACACCTCGTTGCCGTCCCAGACCGGGCCGATCGTGTTGACGATGACCCGCTTCTCCTTCTCGTTGCGGCCGAGGATGGGGATCAGCATGGCGACGCCGTAGTCGAAGCCCTCCAGCACCAGGTAGCCGATCCACAGCACCGCGATCAGGATGAACCAGACGACCTGCAGGGTCGTGAACGCGAGTTCAAGGGGGAGCATGTCATTCCTCTCAGTACGCGAACGTCAGCGGGGCGTCGTCATCGGTGATCACCTGGGGTTCGACCACCTCGGGCAGACCGATCTTGATGTACTTCAGCAGCAGGCCGACCTCGACCACCGCCAGCGCACCATAGATCAGTGTGTAGAGCACCATCGTGGTGCCCACCTCGAAGGCCGACACCCCGGGCGAGACCCCGGCCGCGGTCGTCAGCACGCCCGTCACCAGGAAGGGCTGCCGCCCCATCTCGGTGAAGATCCAGCCGAACGAGATCGCGAACAGGGGCATCAGCGGGGCGGCGACCATCAGGGCCGTCCAGGCCTTCGTGTCGCGCGGCAGGGAACCCTTGCGCAACGTGAAGAGGACGAAGGCGGCGACCGCCATCGCGAGGAAGCCCAGGCCCATCATGATCCGGAACGTCCAGTAGGTGACCGCGACGTTGGGAACCCAGTCGGCCACACCGAGTTGCTGCAAGCGCGCCTGCGCCTCCTGCTGGAGCTGGCTGTCGGGGTTGATGAGGCGACCGTCGGCGAACTCGGCGGCGAGCTGGTTCATGCCCTCGACCTTGCCGTCGAAGGAGCCGGTGGCGAGGAAGGAGAGCAGGCAGGGCACCTTGGGCGCCGACCAGACCTCCCTCGTCCCGTCCAGGCTGCCGATCGTGAAGATCGAGAAGCCGGCGCAGGAATCCTCGGTCTCCCAGAGGGCCTCGGCGGCGGCCATCTTCATGGGCTGCACCTCGGTCATGATCTTGCCCTGGATGTCGCCGGTGATGATGACGCCGACGCTGGCGCCCAGCAGCACCCACGCGCCGAACTTGGTCGCGAAGCGGTGCGCGTCGAGATCCGCGGTCTGCTTGCCGGTGAGCTTGCCGGCCTTGGCCGCGCTGTTCAGCTTGGCGAGGTGCCAGCCGCTGACGGCCATGATGAAGCCGCCGGAGGCCATGTACGCGCTGAGCAGCACGTGCGGCAGCGTGACGAGGGTGACCGGGTTGGTGAGCACCGCTCCGAGGCTGACCATCTCGGCCCGGTCGGTGACCGGGTTGAAGCTCGAGCCGACCGGGTTCTGCATCCACGAGTTCGCGGCGAGGATGAAGATCGCCGAGAGCATGGTGCCGATCGCGGCGAGCCAGATGGTGGCCAGGTGCAGCTTCTTGGGCAGGCGGTCCCAGCCGAAGATCCACAGGCCGATGAACACCGACTCGAGGAAGAACGCGAGCAGGGCCTCCAGGGCCAGGGGAGCGCCGAAGATGTCACCGACGAAGCGGGAGTACTCACTCCAGTTCATGCCGAACTGGAACTCCTGGACGATGCCCGTGACGACACCCATCGCGAAATTGATCAGGAACAACTTCCCGAAGAACTTCGTTAACTTGAGGTATTTCTCATGACCGGTCCTCACCCAGATCGTCTGCAGGATGGCCACCAGCATTGACATCGCGATGGTCAGCGGGACGAAGAGGAAGTGATAGACCGTCGTGATGCCAAACTGCCATCTGGCAAGGGTTTCCGCAGTCATGGCGGGCAATCTACTACGGGGTGTCGTAGCGTGCAACGACCTCCCGTACGATGTGGGGATGGCAGTCCTCGGCGAACTGGAGAGCGCAGTGATGGCGATCCTGTGGAGCTGTGGGACGCCGCTGTCGGTGCGTGACGTGCATGCCCGGGTGGGTATCGACCGCGATTTGGCCTATACGACTGTGATGACGGTGCTTGACCGGCTCTCGAAGAAGGGGATAGTGCACCGGGTGCTCGAGGGCCGGGCCTGGCTCTATTCTCCGGCGACGACCCGGCTCGAGCTCGTGGTGGCCGAGGTGACAGAATTGCTTAGTGATCTGCACCCGGCCGAACGAGTCGCAGCCAGGACGGCGATCGACAGCTTCCTCGACCGCGAGGTGTGACGCGACAGCTGGGCGCTGCGCGTAGCGTGCCGCCATGGACTGGTTGACTCCCTTCATCACCATGGACGTGACGCTGGTCGAGAAGGTGGTGCGCACCGTCGCGGTCTACCTCGGTATCGCCCTGCTGCTGCGGCTGGCGGGCAAGAGATTGCTCGCGGAGATGAATTCACTCGACCTGGTGGTCGTGCTGCTGCTGAGCAATGTCGTGCAGAACGCGATCATCGGGCCGGACAATTCGGTTCTCGGTGGAATGGTCGGAGCCGTGGTGCTGATCGGCAGCGACCTGGGCCTCGACCTGCTCGCCCAACGTTTCGCGTGGGTCAGCGCGGTCTTCGTCGGGCCGGCCACGGTTCTCGTGCGGGACGGCAGGCTCGACCACCGCCGGCTCGCGCAGGTCGGCATCGGCGACCGCGAACTCGCGCTCGCCCTGCGCCGCCAGGGCGTGGACGAGCCGGCCCAGGTCGCCGAAGCGTCCCTCGAACCCGGCGGCGAACTGCTGCTGCGGCTGAAGCCGGCCGAGCGCTCGGTGACCCGGGCCGACCTCGACGCGGCCGTGGCCGAACTGAAGGCGCTGATCAGGGACGGGGCGTAGGTCACACGAGCCGGCGGGCCAACGCGCCCAGTTGGGGGTCGTCGGACAGCGTCGCCAGCACGACGCGTCCGGGTTCACCGAGGGCGCCCAGCGCGAGCGCCGCGGCCAGCCGGACGGGGGGTGCGGGGTCGCCCAGTGCGGCGGCGAGCGCGTCGACCGCCGAGACCTCGCCGAGGCGGCCCAGCAGGTCCGCGGCCCGCTCCCGGGCCGGCGGGGAACCGGTGCGCAGCGCCGCCACGACCGGTGGCGCAGCCGTCGCCCCGAAGCCGGCCAGGGCGTCGGTGAGCACGGGCTCAGGCACCGCCGGGTCGGCGAGCAGCCCGACCAGGGCCGGCACGGCGGAGGCGTCCCCGACCTGTCCCAGCGCCGTGACGGCGGCCGTCACGACGGCGGGGTCGGGATCGTCCAGCAACTCCAGGAGCGGCCCGACGGCGAGTGGGTCGCCGAGTTCGCCGAGCAGCCGGGCCATCAGCCGGCGACGCTGCGCGTCGGGGTGGCCGAGCTGCTCCACCGCGGTCGCGGCGGCCGCGGGCTGTTGGGCCAGCGCCCACAACAGCACCTCCTGCACCGCCGGTTCGGGTTCGGCGACCAGCGCGCCGAACAGGTCGGCGCCCGAAAGGGCCGCGGAAGTACCCGGGCTCTCCAGTGCGGCCCGCAGCCGCACCACCGGGTCGGGGGAGTTCAGCCGCTGGCTCAGCGCGATCGCCGCGAGCACGTCCTCCCAACTGCGTTCGGACTGGCCGGCCAGCAGCCGCAGCCGCTCGGCCAGGGACTGCTCCTGCGCGATCCGCCGCTCCAGGGCCTCGCGGTGGAGCGAGAGGGTCGCGGTCGCGTCGGTGGTGGCGTCGGCCAGCGCCGCGGCGACCTCGGGCAGGCCCAGCCCGAGCGCCTTGAGGTTCTGCACCTGCAGCAGCCGCAACAGGTCGCCCTCGTCGTAGACCCGGTAGTCGCTCCCAGTGCGGGCCGAGGGCACCAGCAACCCGAGTTCGTCGTAGTGCCGCAGCGCCCGCCGGGTCAGCCCGGTGAGCTCCGCCACCTCCCCGATCAGCCAGGTTCGTCCCATCCGGGCAGCCTAGGCGCAGGCGCACGCGCACGCGCCCGCGTCAGTGCGGAGGATCCCGCACCGCACACGGTGGGTGATCCTCCGCACTCCCCGCCGCTGGCCCCGAACCGCCTCAGGCGGCTTCGTCCTCCTCGGTCATCGCGGCGGCGAACTGCGCCTGGTAGAGGCGGTAGTAGTGGCCGCGGGCGGCGAGCAGGTCGTCGTGGGTGCCCTGTTCGACGATCGCGCCCTCCTCCATCACCAGGATCACGTCGGCGTCGCGGATCGTCGAGAGCCGGTGGGCGATCACGAAGCTCGTCCGGTCGGCCCGCAGCGCCCGCATGGCCCGCTGCAGCAGCAGTTCGGTGCGGGTGTCGACCGAGGAGGTCGCCTCGTCGAGGATCAGCAGGGTCGGGTCGGAGAGGAAGGCCCGGGCGATCGTGATCAGCTGCTTCTCGCCGGCCGAGAGGTTGGAGGCCTCCTCGTTGATGAGCGTGTCGTAGCCGTCGGGGAGCGAGCGGACGAACCGGTCGACGTAGGTGGCCTTCGCCGCGGCGATGATCTCCTCCTCGGTCGCGCCCTCCCGCCCGTAGGCGATGTTCTCGCGGATCGTGCCGCCGAACAGCCAGGTGTCCTGCAGCACCATGCCGATCTGTTCCCGCAGGGTCCGGCGAGGCACCGCGGCGATGTCGACGCCGTCGAGCGTGATCCGTCCCGCACCGATGTCGTAGAAGCGCAGCACCAGGTTCACCAGCGTCGTCTTGCCCGCGCCGGTCGGGCCGACGATCGCCACGGTCGAACCAGGCTCGGCGACCAGCGAGAGGTCGGTGATCAGCGGCCGGGCCGGGTCGTAGCTGAAGCTCACGTGGTCGAACTCGATCCGTCCTCTGGTCGGGGCGAGTTCGCCGGCCAGGTCGGGCGACTCCTCCTCGGCGTCGAGCACCTCGAACACCCTCTCGGCGGAGGCGACCCCCGACTGCAGCAGGTTCGCCATGGACGCGAGCGAGGTGATCGGCTGGGTGAACATCCGGCTGTACTGGATGAACGCCTGCACCGCACCGAGGCTGAGGGTGCCGCCGGCCACCATCAGGCCACCGACCACGGCGATCGCGACGTAGTTGAGGTTCCCGACGAAGAACATCACCGGCATGATGATCCCGGAGATGAACTGGGCCCCGAACGCGGCGTCGAAGAGTTCGGCGTTCTTCGCCCGGAACTGCTCGGCGACCTCGCGGCGGCGTCCGAACACGGTCACGAGTTCGTGGCCGGAGTAGGCCTCCTCGATCTGGCTGTTCAGTTCGCCGGTCGACTTCCAGGTGCGCGCGAAGAGCCGCTGCGACCGCTTGCCGATCACCATGGTGAGGCCGCCGGCGAGCGGGATGGTGACCAGCGCGACCAGGGCCAGCACCCACGAGACGTAGAACATCATCACCAGCACCCCGATCAGGGTGAACAGGTTGGTGAGGATCTGCGACAGCGTCTGCTGCAGCGACTGGGAGACGTTGTCGACGTCGTTGGTCACCCGGCTCAGCAGCTCGCCGCGCGGCTGGGAGTCGAAGTACCGCAGCGGCAGCCGGCCGATCTTCTCCGACACCTGCTTGCGCATCCGGTACACCGACCGCTGCACGATCGAGTTGATGATGAAGCCCGACAGCCATGAGAGCAGGAAGAACCCCACGTAGGCGGCGAGGGCGATCAGCAGCACCCGTCCGACCGCGTCGAAGTCGATCGCGGTGCCGGTGACGACGTGGGCGTTGAAGATCAGGTTGGTCGCCTCGCCGAGGATCACCGGCCCGACCGCGTTGAGTACGGTCGCCACGATCACCATCGCGACCACGCCGATGATCTGCGGCAACTCCGGCCGCAGGTGGCCCAGCAGCCGTTTCAGGGAAGGCAGGAACGCGACGGCCTTCTCGCCGGTGCCCCCGCCGCCGGGGCCGTGGCCCATCGGGCCGCCGCCGCGCTGCGGTCCGTACTTGGGACGCTCGTTGGCCTTGACCGGGGCGGGCGTGGACTGGGACTGGCTGCTCATGCGGCCACCTCCGACCTGAACTGGCTGTCGACGATCTCGGCATAGGTGGGGCAGGACTCCAGCAACGCCTCGTGGGTGCCGATCCCGACGATGCGGCCGCCCTCGAGGACGACGATCTGCTCGGCGCTGCGGATGGTCGACACCCGTTGGGCGACGACCACCACGGCGGCCTCCGCGGTCTCGCCGGCCAGCGCCGCGCGCAGTGCCGCGTCCGTGGCGACGTCGAGGGCCGAGAAGGAGTCGTCGAAGACGTAGATCTCGGGTTTGCGCACCAGCGCCCGGGCGATCGCCAGGCGTTGGCGCTGGCCGCCGGAGACGTTGGTGCCGCCCTGGCTGATGGGGGAGTCGAGTCCGTCCGCCATCCGCTCCACGAAGTCCCTGGCCTGGGCTGTCTCCAGGGCCTGCCAGAGTTCGGCGTCCGTCGCGTCGGGCTTGCCCAGTCGCAGGTTGGAGGCGACCGTGCCACTGAACAGGTACGGCCGCTGCGGCACCAGGCCGATCCGGCCCCACAACAGGTCCGGGTCGAGGTCGCGGACGTCCACGCCGTCGACGCTGACGCTGCCGGCGGTCGCGTCGAACAGGCGCGGGATGAGGCTCACCAGGGTGGTCTTGCCCGAGCCGGTGGAGCCGATGATCGCCGTCGTGGCCCCGGGGCGGACGGTGAACGTGACCCCCTCCAGGACGGGATGCTCGGCGCCCGGGTAGGCGAAGCTGACGTCGTCGAAGGCCAGGGTGCCGTGGCTGGAGACCTGCGTCACCGGGTGCTCGGGCGGGACCACCGACGAGGAGGTCTCGAGCACCGCGTTGATCCGCTCGGCCGCGACGGCGGCGCGCGGGGCGATCATCAGCATGATCGTCGCCATCATCACGCTCATCAGGATCTGGGCCAGGTAGGCGAGGTAGGCGGTCAACTGGCCGACCAGCAGGTGGCCGTCGGCGACGCGGAAGGCGCCGAACCAGATCACGGCGACGCTGGAGATGTTCATCACGAAGAACACCGCGGGGAACATCGTCATCATCCGCCGGCCCACCCGGGTGGCGGTGTCGGCGAGGTCGTGGTTCGCCTTGTCGAATCGGGCGGCCTCGGTGGGTTCGCGGACGAACGCGCGGATCACCCGCAGGCCCTGGATCTGCTCGCGCAGCACCCGGTTGAGGGTGTCGATCCGCACCTGCATCGACTTGAACAGCGGGGTCATCTGCACGACCAGCACTCCGATGATGGACCCCAGCACCATCACGGCGACGACGATCAGCCAGCTCAGCCCGGGGTCCTCCCGCAGCGCCATGAACACGCCCCCGACCATCATCAGCGGGGCCGAGACGATCATGGTGGCGGTCATCAGCACCAGCATCTGGAGCTGCTGGACGTCGTTGGTGTTGCGGGTGATCAGGCTGGGGGCGCCGAAGGTGTTCACCTCTCGTGCCGAGAACGACAGCGCGCGGTCGAAGATCGCCTGCCGCAGGTCGCGGCCGAACGACATCGCCGTCCTGGCGCCGAACCAGGTGGCTCCGATCTGCCCGGCGATCTGCAGCAGCGAGACGCCGAGCATCGCCAGGCCCATCCACCAGATGTGGCCCGTGTCACCGGTGGCGACGCCGTCGTCGATGATCGAGGCGTTCATCGTGGGCAGGAACAGGGCGGCCCCGGCCTGGACGAGCTGCAGCAGCAGCACGGCCAGCAGTTGCGGCAGGTAGGGGCGCAGGTAGCGCGTCAGCAGTCCGATCATGACTCTCCTCCGCAGATGCCGTGCAGCACGACGTCCGCGATTGCGACGGATTGGTTCAGGGGGTCGTCCGCGGCCAGGGTGATGGTCGCGAACGCGAGTGCCGAGAGCACCTGGGCGGCGAGAGCGGTCGGCACGGTGAGCGCTGCGGCGTGGGGCGCGAGGGCGTCGGCCACGGCTTCGCTCATGCGCAGCTTGGTGTCGTGGGGGCCGAGGCCGCCGTGGTGGTGGTGCGGGGGCGGGGCGGGGGCGCTGGTCTGGGTGAAGTGGACGAACAGCGACCGCTTGCGCTGGATCTCGGCGCGCAGCACGTCGAGGACGGCCGCGACCCGCTCGGGGAGCGTCTGGCCCGACGGCAGCTCCTCCAGCTGGGCGATCGCCAGGTCGGGCTGCAGGGCGGCCAGCACGGTGGCCTCGATCAGGTCCTGCTTGGTGTCGAAGGCGCGGAAGATGGTGCCCTCGGCGATGCCGGCGGCACGGGCGATCTCCCGGGTCGAGAGGTCGGGACCCTGGGCGAGCAGCAGGGGCAGCGTGGCTTCGATGATCGAGGCCCGCCGGTCCTCGATTCCCATGGCAGTGGCGCGCGGCACCCGTCCACTATAGTGAGTGAGTGCTCACTCATCAATCGTCCCCGATCAGCGCGGGCTGACGGCGTGCCGCCGCTCACCCGCCGTCCGTGGCTCGCCCTCGCCGTCCTGATCCTCGGGGTGGCGATGGGGATGCTCGATTCGACCATCGTCAACGTCGCACTGCCGACCATCCGCACCAGCATCGGGGCGGACGAGGCAGCACTCTCGTGGATCATCTCGGGCTACGCGCTCGCCTACGGCCTGATCCTCATCCCCGCCGGACGGATCGGCGACCGGTTCGGCCACAAGTGGGTGTTCCTGATCGGACTGGTCGGCTTCACGCTCGCCAGCCTCGCCTGCGGGCTCTCCCAGTCGAGCCTCCAGCTGGTGCTCGCGCGGGTGGCCCAAGGCCTCTTCGGGGGCTTCTTCTACCCGGCGGTGACCGCGCTGATCCAGCTCATCTTCACCGGGCGGGACCGGGGCCGGGCGTTCGCGGTGGTGGGGGCCGCGATCGGCTTCTGCTCCGCGCTCGGCCCGCTGGTCGGCGGCCTGCTCATCGAGTGGCTGGGCGCGGCCGAGGGCTGGCGCTCGATCTTCTTCGTCAACCTGCCGATCGGAGCGGTGGCGATCGTCGCCGCGGCACTGTGGCTGCCGTCCGGGGCGCACGGTGCGGCCGCCCGAGGGGCCGACTGGTTCGGGTTCCTGCTGCTCGGCGGTGCCCTGGTCGCCCTGCTGGTGCCACTGATCGAGGGCCAGGGCCTCGGCTGGCCGCTGTGGACGTGGCTCACGCTCGCCGGCGGCCTGGTGCTCCTGCTGTGCTTCGCAGTCTGGGAGTCGTGGCTCGCCCGCCGCGGCCGAACGACCCCGCTCGTGCCGCCGCACCTGTTCAGCCACCCCGCCTTCACCGGCGGCGTCGTGCTGGGCATGGTGTACTTCGCGGCCTTCACGAGCATCTTCTTCACCATCTCGCTGCTGTGGCAGGCGGGTCTGGGCCACACCGCGCTGGAAGCCGGGCTGGTCTCGATCCCGTTCGCGATCGGCAGCATCGCCGGGTCGACCCAGAGCGCCACGCTCGCCCGCCGGCTCGGCCGGACTGTGCTCGTGATCGGCACCGCCCTGGTGGCGGTCGGGCTGGTCGCGGTGTGGCTCGTGCTGTGGCTGGTGCCGGCGGCCTCGCTGAGCAACTGGGAACTGCTGCCGCCGCTGCTGATCGCCGGCTACGGGTCGGGGTTGTTCATCGCTCCGAACACGCAGTTCATCGTGGCCACGGTGGACCGCACCGAGGCCGGTGCGGCCTCCGGTGTGATCGGGACGGTGCAGCGTATCGGTTCGGCGATCGGCATCGCGGTGATCGGCTCGGTGCTGTTCGGCACCCTCGACGTGCGCGGGCCCGGTGATGTGGCCCGGGCCTTCGCCGAGAGCGCCGCGCACGCGATGGCCGTCAGCGCGGGCTTCGCGGTGGTGGCCTTCGCGCTGGTCTTCGTGCTCCCGAAGCGGGTCGACCCGCGTCAGCCGGCGTTGCCGGCCGACTGATGGGGATACCCCGGGGCGTTCAGTTAACTTCGTACAATCTGGGGGCTCACACAGGTGTTCCCCGGTAGTGGCGACGGTTATGGTGCCAACCATGCACCCGACGCACCTGGAGCTGCTCCGCAGCGTCACCTCTCCGGCCCTCCACCCCGACGGCTGGGCCGTGGCGGCGGTCACCCGTCCCGACTTCGCAGCCGACGCCTACGTCGGGCAGTTGTGGCGGATCCCCCTGGATTCCAGCCCGCCCCGCCGGATCACCCGCGGGTTCCTCGACCGGGAGCCCCGGATTTCCCCTGACGGTGAACTGATCGCGTTCCTGCGTGCCGCCGCGGGCGGCCGTCCACAGCTCGCCGTCGTGCCGGCGTCGGGCGGCGAACCCGTGCTGGTCACCGATGCGCCCCTGGGCGTCTCCGAGTTCGACTTCACCCCGGACTCGTCCCGGCTCGTCTTCATCGCCGCGGTGCCCGAGCCGGGCCGCTACGGCACCGTCGAGGGCGTAGGCGCCGGCGCCGAGGACCCCCGCCGGCTCACCGGCCTGCAGGTGCGCATGAACGGCCGCGGCTGGCTGCCCGACCAGCGCCGGCACGTGTTCGTGGTGGACGTGCCCGACCCGTTCGGTGAACCGCCGGTCACGCCGGTGGGTCGCTCCGCCACCGAGGCCAAACCCGTCCTGGTGCCGACCGCCCGGCAACTCACCAGCGGCGACCACGACCACCAGAGCCTCGCAGTCACGCCGACCGAGGCGATCGTGGTCTCCGCGCGCCACCGGGGGCGCGAGTTCGACCTGCGGGCCGACCTCTTCGCCGTCCCGCTCTCCCCGGCCCCGGACGCCGACGCCGGGGTGCGGGCCATCACCGGCCCGCTCGCCGACGGCCGGCTGCTCGCCGCGCTGTCGCCGGTCGTGGCCGGGGAGACCCTGTTCTTCCGCGCGGTCGACTGCGGGACGTCGGGGCGGGAGTTCGTCGGGGTCGACTCGGCGCTCTACCGGGTGCCGCTGGCCGGGGGCGAGCCCGAACTGCTCACCGATCCGGCGACCACCGACCTGATGGACCTGCGCCCTGACGGCAGTGGCACCGGTGCCCTGGTCGTGATCGGCGAGCGCGGGGTCGGCGTCGCCGCCCGCGCGCTGGCCGACGGCAGCCTGGATCGGCTCGCCGTCCCGTCCTGCTGCTCGGTGGTGGGCATCGCCGGCGACGGACGGACGGTGGTCGCCGCCGTCGCCACGCCCGATTCGCCGGGTGAACTGTTCGTGCTCGGGGAGGGCGCCCGCGTGCTCACCGACTTCGGCGCCGCGCTGCACGAGGCGACCGCGGCCGTCCCTCCGGTGGAGCTGGTGGCGACCGCCCCCGACGGCGCGCAGGTGCACGGCTGGGTGCTGGTGCCGCCGGGTCCGGGCCCGCACCCCGTCCTGCTGACGATCCACGGCGGCCCCTTCGCGTCCTACGGTCCGTGCTTCTTCGACGAGGTGCAGACCTGGGCCGGCGCCGGCTACGCCGTGGTGATGTGCAACCCGCGCGGGTCGTCGGGCTACGGCGAGGCGCACGGCCGCGCGATCGAGGGCGCGATGGGCGACCGCGACGCGGTGGACGTGCTGGCGTTCCTCGACCACGCGATCGCACGGGTGCCCGGCCTGGACGGCGACCGGGTGGGCGTGATGGGCGGCTCCTACGGCGGCTACCTCACCGCCTGGCTGATCGCCCACGAGCACCGGTTCGCCGCCGCGGTCGTGGAGCGGGCCTACCTCGACCCGCGTTCGTTCGTCGGCGCCTCCGACATCGGCTGGTTCTTCCCGGCGGGCTACCACCGCGACAAGGCGGGGATGGACGCCCAGTCGCCGCTGCTGCTGGCCGACCAGGTGCGCACCCCGACGCTCGTGCTGCACTCCGAGGAGGACCTGCGCTGCCCGCTCGCCGAGGCACTGCGGTACTACACCGAGCTGAGGCTCGCCGGCGTGGAGAGCGAATTGCTCGTCTTCCCCGGCGAGAACCACGAGCTCTCCCGCTCGGGCCGTCCGGTTCACCGCCGGCAGCGGCTGGAAGCGATCCTGTCGTGGTGGGCGAGGTACCTGCCCGTTGCCGCTTCGCCGGACGGGGGAGCGCCCGCGGTTTGAGTACCCTTGTCCGGTGACCCAGCCGACCCCGTCCACAGCCACGCCCCAG
>Ga0073899_10004040_pt1 | contig 12888 bp, 10 predicted proteins | sample KloWWTmetaKNB5Ph_FD_88975 | JGI IMG/M metagenome (GOLD analysis project Ga0073899, IMG submission 88975) | Active sludge microbial communities from Klosterneuburg, Austria, studying microevolution and ecology of nitrifiers - Klosterneuburg... | ecosystem: Engineered > WWTP > Aerobic digester >... | reverse complement strand
TTTGTCAATATCGTCGTAATCGCCGCAGTCAGCGTCGTCTTACCATGATCCACATGACCTATCGTCCCTACATTCACGTGTGGCTTCGACCTCTCAAATTTACTCTTCGCCATGATCCGTTCCTTATACCTCTTTATTTATACAAAATTATCTATTTCTTATTTATGATTGCATCTGCCACATTTTTAGGCGCTTCAGCATAATGCTTAAATTCCATCGTATAAGTGGCTCTACCTTGGGTTGCCGATCTTAACGCTGTCGAATAACCAAACATCTCTGCCAACGGCACTTCTGCACGAACCACTTTCAGTCCCGGCACATCTTCCATACCCTGAATGATTCCACGTCTTGAAGAAAGATCTCCGACAACGTTACCCATAAAATCTTCTGGTGTCTCAACTTCTACCGCCATCATTGGCTCCAACAAAACCGGATTAGCTTTACGCATTCCATCCTTGAATGCTATTGATGCCGCCATTTTGAACGCATTTTCATTGGAATCTACATCATGATAAGAGCCATCAAATAATGTTACTTTAACATCTACAACCGGATACCCCGCCAACACACCGCTGGGAAGTGTTTCTAACAAGCCCTTTTCCACAGCAGGAATATATTCCCTTGGAACCACACCACCCTTAATTTCATCTATAAACTCAAATCCCTTGCCAGCCTCATTAGGCTCCATCTTAAGCCAAACGTGACCATACTGACCACGTCCACCCGATTGCTTAACAAATTTTCCTTCAATTTCGACAAACTTTCTAATTGCTTCGCGATAAGCAACTTGAGGAGCGCCAACATTAGCTTCAACTGAAAATTCTCGTTTCATCCGATCAACAATAATTTCCAGATGCAACTCCCCCATTCCAGAAATAATAGTTTGCCCAGACTCTTCGTCTGTTCTTACTCTAAATGAAGGATCCTCTTGCGCTAATCTATTAAGGGCTATTCCCATTTTCTCTTGATCAGCTTTTGTTTTCGGTTCAACCGCCACATGAATAACCGGTTCTGGAAAATCCATACGCTCTAACGTGATCACTTTTTGCGGATCACAAAGCGTATCCCCTGTTATCACTTCCTTCAATCCAACGGCAGCGGCAATATCACCCGCCCGAACCTCCTTAATCTCTTCGCGTTGATTAGCATGCATTTGTAACAAACGTCCGATACGCTCTTTTTTACCCTTAATTGGATTGTAAACAGTATCACCCGATGTGACTACACCCGAATATACGCGAAAGAATATCAATTGCCCCACATAGGGATCCGTTGCGATTTTAAAAGCCAAGGCCGAAAAAGGTTCGCTATCATTAGCAACTCTCTTATCTGGCTGACCATTTTCATTCTCACCCTCTATCGCTAAAATATCAGTAGGAGAAGGCATATAATCGATAACAGCATCCAGCATTGCCTGAACGCCTTTATTCTTAAAAGCGGTCCCGCAAAGCATAGGGACTATTTCATTATTAATCGTGCGAATCCTTAAACCTTTTTTGATATCGGAAACATCCAAATCACCACTTTCAAGGTACTTATTCATCAAGTCCTCATCAGCTTCTGCTGCGCTTTCTAGCATTTTCTCTCGCCAGTTTTTTGCGTCTTCCTGCAGACTCTGAGGTATGTCACGCTCCTCAAATTTCATTCCGCGGCTTTCATCATCCCAATAAACCGCTTTCATTTTTACCAAATCCACAACACCTTCAAACTTATCTTCAGCACCTATTGGCAACTGAACTGGAACTGGCGATGCTTTTAATCGAGACTTAATTTGCTCGTAAACACGCATAAAATTGGCGCCTGAACGATCCATTTTATTTACAAACGCCAATCTCGGCACCATATACTTATTTGCCTGTCTCCAAACAGTCTCGGTTTGCGGTTGAACACCTCCCACAGCACAAAAAACTGTGCACGCACCATCCAGAACCCGCAACGAACGCTCTACCTCAATAGTAAAGTCAACGTGCCCAGGTGTATCAATGATATTGATTCGGTGCTCGGGATAGTTACCAGCCATTCCTTTCCAAAAGCAGGTCGTAGCAGCCGATGTAATTGTAATACCTCTTTCTTGCTCCTGTTCCATCCAGTCCATTGTAGCCGCACCATCATGAACCTCTCCGAGCTTATGAGACACCCCCGTGTAGAACAACACGCGTTCAGTAGTTGTGGTTTTACCAGCATCTATATGTGCCATGATGCCAATATTTCTGTAACGTTCTATCGGTGTTTTTCTTGCCACGATCAATTACCTTACTGATTATTACAATAACAATATAAAAATTAAGTGAAGTTAGAAACGGAAATGCGAAAACGCTTTATTAGACTCTGCCATTCTGTGTACTTCCTCACGTTTCTTAACCGCCCCTCCACGACCTTCGGCGGCCTCTGACAATTCACCTGCAAGTCTAGCATCCATAGACTTTTCACTTCTTTTTCTAGCCGCATCTCTAAGCCATCGCATCGCCAATGCATTTCTTCTCACTGACCGCACTTCAACCGGCACTTGATAATTAGCCCCCCCAACTCGGCGACTCTTAACTTCAACGATGGGCCTCACATTGGTCAAAGCTTGCGTAAATATCGCCATCGGATCACTTCCCGTTTTTTTCTCAATCTGGCTTAGCGCTCTATAAATAATACTTTCCGCCACTGACTTCTTACCCCGAGTCATGAGCACATTAACGAACTTAGCCAACTCAACATTGTGATATTTAGGATCTGGCAATATTTCTCGCTTAGGAACTTCTCTACGTCTTGGCATATTTACTCAACCTTACACTTTTATACACAACCCACTGACATACGATTGCTATCAACTGAGTCCATCAATTCGTTACGCGGTTTTAGGTTTTTTCGATCCGTATTTAGAACGCCCTTGCTTACGGTCTTTAACACCGGCTGTATCTAAACTACCTCTGACAGTATGATATCTCACACCCGGCAAGTCCTTCACACGCCCCCCTCTAATCAACACCACGGAGTGCTCTTGAAGATTATGTCCCTCACCACCAATATAGCTCGAAACCTCAAATCCATTCGTCAATCTAACACGGGCAACCTTCCGCAAAGCTGAATTAGGTTTCTTTGGTGTCGTTGTATAAACTCTAGTACACACCCCTCGCTTTTGCGGACTGTTTCCTAACGCAGGAACCGTGCTTTTAACGCGCTTAGCCTTACGTGGTTTCCGAACTAATTGACTAATAGTAGGCATTTTCTATTTCAACATTCCCAAAAAACTAAAAAGAATTTCTAATTCTTTTAACTTTAAATTAAATAAACCGTTACTACAAAAACTTACAAAAATGAATTCGCACAGAATTATGGCATTCATTCATTTATATATTGAACAAGCTTGCCGAGCACTGCCTCAGTAAAGCGTAACCGATGTACAGATACGACAAAAAAGAGTGCGGATTCTATGAGGTTTATTACGCCCTGTCAAGAAAAACCATGCCAAAAACTTCCTTCAAAGATGCATAAAATTCTATCTTCATCGCATCTCTTCGCCGCATCCCGCCCAAGCCCTGCATTGTACCACTATATTTAGCCTTTAATCTCTAAAATTCTGAAATTGAACTGGAAAGTCTTGGATTGTTTTTTTTACCAACTGTATCGCCTCTTGCAATAAATCCTTTTTGCTTCCGGTAACACGCACTGTATCGCTTTGTATACTTGCCTAGACCTTCATTTTACTATCTTTAATTATTCTCACAATTTTTTTTGCCAACTCGGAATCCAATCCCGTTTTAACCGTAATAGTCTGCTTAACTTTATTACCGCTAATTTTCTCAGACGATTGAATATCTAAACACCGCACATCGACATTCCTTTTGGTCAACTTGGTTCTCAAAATATCCAAAATCTGTTCTAGCTTAAAATCATCATCCGCGTATACCGTTAATTGATAGTCTGTTTGCTCAACTCTTGCATCAGAACCTTTAAAATCAAAACGTGTCGCTACTTCTTTATTCACTTGATCCATTGCATTTCTGATTTCTTGCTTATCGACTTCCGAAACAATGTCAAACGACGGCATATCAATTCACCTAAAATTCAATACGAATTTATTAAATTTACTTTTTACTGGTCAAATTAGCTGCGATTCTCAATCTCAACGCATTCAATTTAATAAATCCAGCCGCATCAGCTTGGTCATAAGCACCCGCATCATCTTCAAAAGTTGCAATATGTGGATCAAACAGCGAATCCGTTTTAGAGTCTCGCCCCACGACGATGACATTGCCTTTATACAGTTTAAGTCTAACCCAACCATTGACTCTTTCTTGCGTTGCATCGATCATGGATTGCATCATTTTACGCTCCGGACTCCACCAATAACCGTTGTAGATCAATGCAGCGTATCGCGGCATCAAATCATCCTTCAAGTGCGCCACTTCCCGATCCAGCGTAATAGACTCTATCGCGCGATGCGCACGCAACAAAATTGTGCCCCCGGGTGTTTCATAACAGCCTCTTGACTTCATACCAACATAGCGATTCTCCACCAGATCTAACCGGCCTATGCCATGCTTGCCACCCAATCGATTCAACTCTTGCAAAACATTCGCTGGAGACAAGAACATTCCATTCAATGATACGACATCACCTCGCTTGAATTCGATATCAAGATATTCTGGTTCATCGGGCGCTCGCTCAGGTGATACACTCCAACGCCACATCGATTCTTCAGGTTCAACTGCCGGATCTTCCAAAATCCTGCCTTCGTAAGAAATATGCAATAAATTTGCATCCATACTGTAAGGTGATCCTGTTTTTTTCTTCATTTCAACGGGGATACCATGTTTTTCTGCGTATTCTAACAACTTCTCTCGCGACGTTAGATCCCATTCTCGCCACGGTGCAATAACATGAATATTCGGTTGAAGCGCGTAATAACCCAATTCGAAACGAACTTGATCGTTACCTTTTCCTGTTGCTCCATGTGAAACAGCATCCGCACCTGTCTCTTTCGCAATCTCAATCTGTCTTTTTGCAATTAATGGTCGCGCGATACTCGTACCTAATAAGTATTCACCTTCATAAATAGTATTTGCGCGAAACATAGGAAATACAAAATCACGCACAAATTCTTCACGCAAATTGTCAATATAAATTTCCTTGACGCCAAATTGCTTAGCTTTAGCGCGTGCTGGCTCAACCTCCTCTCCTTGACCGATATCTGCAGTGAAAGTCACCACTTCACATTGATAGGTATCTTGTAGCCATTTCAAAATGACAGAAGTATCTAAGCCCCCCGAAAACGCCAACACTACTTTATGAATTTTTCTCATGATCAATTGATTTATTATTTTAATTTCAACACAAAATCTCGGTTTAAAAATTTGTTCCTTTCGGAACTAACTTGATAATTTTCCGAGTAACAAATACTCCATCAACGCTTTTTGGGTATGCAAGCGATTTTCTGCCTCATCCCAAACGACCGACTGCGATCCTTCTAACACTTCCGCACTCACCTCTTCTCCACGATGTGCAGGTAAACAATGCATAAACAATGCATCTTTTTTAGCTAACGACATCATTTCCGCATCCACACAAAAATCGGCGAAATCACATTTTCTTTGTTCTGTTTCAGCTTCAAAACCCATGCTAGTCCACACATCAGTCGTTACCAAATCGGCATTAACTACAGCAGCATTGGGATCAGAAAATTCCAAATAATGCGATTTATCCTTCAAACCAATTTGTACGGGATCAATGGTGTAACCCGGAGGAGCTGATACATGCACTGTAAAATTAAATATTTCTGCCGCTTGCAACCAGGTATTGCACATATTGTTAGGATCACCGATCCATGCAACAATTTTCCCTTCGATGCTGCCACGATGTTCTATAAAGGTAAAAATATCGCTCAAAATCTGGCACGGATGATATTCATCCGTCAACCCATTGATGACGGGAACTCTTGAATACTCTGCAAAACGTTGTATAACACGATGTTCATAGGTGCGTATCATAATGATATCGACCATGCGTGAAATCACTCGCGCCGAATCCTCCACCGGCTCGCCTCTTCCTAATTGCGTATCACGAGTAGACAAATAAATTGCCGCACCTCCCAATTGGTGTATTCCAGCCTCAAAAGACAAGCGGGTTCTGGTAGAGTTCTTATCAAAAATCATCGCTAACGTTCGATCAGTCAGCGGCCAATATTGACGATATTGTTTAAATTCTTGTTTTATCCAACGAGCACGATTGAATAGATACTCATATTCATCATAGGAAAAATCTTTGAACTGCAAGAAATGCTTTAATTGCATAACGAAATTAAACTAATAACCAATAATCATATTTAACAAAATTTCTGAAAATCTTTGTAACACGATTTAGTTATTCAGAAACTCCTTTATCAAGGAACAAAGTATATCAACCACCTGTTCAGCTTCACTTTGTTGCATCACGAATGCCGGCAGCAACCGTATCACTTTATCCGAAGTCACATTAATCAACAATTTTCTTTCCAAGGCTTTTTTGACCAAATCGACGCACGGAACAGATAGTTCGATACCTGTGATCAGACCTTGCCCTCGAATATCCACCACACCTTTTTGATTGGCTAATTGCGTACTCAATCGATTACGTATGAAATCGCCTAATTCAACGACGTGATCCAACAAATTCTCATCCGAAATCACTGCCAGAGTTTCAAGCGCAGCAGCGCAGACTAATGGATTTCCACCAAAAGTAGATGCATGATTACCTGGTTTAAAAACCTCTGCCGCGACGCCCTTTGCCAAACAAGCTCCAATCGGGACACCACCTCCCAAGCCTTTTGCCAACGTCACAACATCCGGGAAAATGCCACTGTGCTGAAATGCAAACCACTTTCCACTACGACCGATACCCGATTGCACTTCATCGAGCATAAGCAACCAATCCTTCTGTTTACATATCTCACGCAATCCCTGCAAATAGTGTACTTCTGGTATGTTTACTCCACCCTCGCCTTGGAAAGGCTCAACCAACAAAGCCACCACCTCCTTATTATTCGCCGCAACTTGAGCAACAGCATCCAGATTGTTGTATGGGACACGCACAAAACCGGTCATTAAAGGCTCAAAACCAGCCTGCACCTTACGATTTCCACTGGCCGTCAAAGTTGCCATAGTACGGCCATGAAACGAACGTTCCATCACGATAATAGTTGGTAAAGCGATACCTTTATTATGCCCATATAGTCGCGCAAGTTTGATCGCCGCTTCATTAGCCTCTGCACCGGAGTTACAGAAAAAAGCATTATCCATACCGGACAATTCCACCAAGCGGGTCGCGAGTTGTTCCTGTTTGCCAACGCGAAAAAGATTGGAGGTATGAATCAACGTTTGCGCTTGTTGACAAATGGCTTTGGTCAATCTCGGATGACAATGCCCCAGCCCACATACGGCCACACCTGACAACGCATCCAAATAACGCTGACCTTGATCATCCCACAACCACACTCCTTCTCCTTTCACAAAGGTAACGGGAAGCCTCGCATAGGTATTCATTAAACTAGTCACGATATAACTCTCACTCTTAAAATGTACTCGGAATCTATTAAAAATAAAGATGCATAAGATGATTCAAGCCAAAAATTCCGGAAAAAGTCGCTATGGTCACTTATTTAGTGTTGTTTTTCAAGTTGTTTTATTATCGAGCAATGATGCAAGCGGACTGATTTCTCTATCAAAACATCAAAGATAACAGAGAATCAATTGCATCATGATAGAATGTGAGGATATTTTATTTTATTGTTGATCTATCAACCCTATCTCTGCAATGCAAAATTGAATGCAAAATTTTGAGCAGATCTTGTTTCGTTTAAAAAAACCATAAAACATACATGAATCAATTCGCCAAGGAAACGTTACCCGTTAGTCTTGAAGAAGAAATGCGGCGTTCTTATCTCGATTATGCGATGAGCGTAATTGTTGGGCGAGCATTGCCCGACGTCAGAGATGGATTGAAGCCAGTGCATCGTCGAGTGCTGTATGCGATGCATGAACTCTCGAATGACTGGAATAGACCATACAAAAAATCCGCGCGTATCGTCGGTGATGTCATCGGTAAGTACCATCCGCATGGCGATACTGCGGTCTATGACACAATCGTGCGCATGGCTCAACACTTTTCGCTGCGCTATATGCTGGTTGACGGTCAAGGTAACTTCGGTTCGGTCGATGGCGATAATGCCGCGGCGATGCGTTATACCGAAATCCGCATGTCGCGTATTGCGCATGAGTTATTAGCTGATCTGGATAAAGAAACTGTCGATTTCGGGCCGAACTATGATGATTCTGAAAAAGAACCGTTAATACTTCCAGCCAAAATTCCTAACTTATTGATTAACGGCTCATCGGGTATTGCGGTCGGTATGGCGACCAATATACCACCGCATAATCTCAATGAAGTGATTGATGCTTGTTTGGCCTTATTGAATAACCCATCTCTCACTATCGACGAACTAATCGAAATTCTCCCGGCGCCAGACTTCCCTACCGCCGGAATCATTTATGGCGTTTCTGGCGTGCATGATGGTTATCGCACAGGCCGAGGGAGAGTCATAATGCGTGCTCGAACCCACTTTGAAGATTTAGAGAAAGGTAGTCGACAAAGTATCATCATCGACGAGTTGCCTTATCAGGTTAACAAAGCCAATCTGCTCATCCGTATTGGCGAACTAGTGCGCGACAAGAAGATTGAAGGCATTTCCGATTTGCGTGATGAATCAGATAAATCCGGTATGCGGGTTGTGATCGAACTCAAACGTGGTGAGGTGCCCGAAGTCATTCTGAATAACCTGCACAAAGAAACACAAATGCAGGATACCTTCGGTATGAATATGGTGGCGTTGATTGATGGCCAACCACGGCTGATGAATTTGAAGCAAATTCTCGAAGCCTTTCTGCGCCACCGACGCGAAGTGGTTACCCGTCGTACCGTGTTTGAGCTGAAAAAAGCACGCGAACGCGGTCATCTATTAGAAGGTTTAGCAGTTGCACTGTCCAATGTTGACGAAATCATTGCATTGATCAAAGCGGCACCAACACCGGCCGCGGCAAAAGAAGGTTTGATGGCAAGAACATGGCGTTCGCAATTGGTTGCAGAAATGTTGGCGCGTGCACTGGCAGATGCTAACGCACTTCGTCCGGAAGGATTAGATACTACTTTCGGATTGCAACAGCAGGGCTACCGATTATCCGATGCACAAGCGCAAGCCATCCTGGAACTGCGTCTGCAACGCTTAACCGGACTCGAGCAAGAAAAAATTGTTTCTGAATACAAAGAAGTCATTGATAAAATCATCGATCTTCTTGATATTCTTGCAAATCCAGATCGAATTACCGTGATTATTACCGATGAACTAAATGCCATAAAATCACAGTTTGGTGATGCGCGTCGTAGTGAAATCGTGGTTGATACGCAAGATTTAAGCGTCGAAGATTTGATTGCACCAGCCGATATGGTAGTAACTTTATCGCATAGCGGTTATATCAAATCGCAATTATTGGATGACTATCAAGCGCAAAAACGCGGTGGCCGAGGCAAACTAGCCACCAGCACTAAAGATGATGATTTTATTGATAAATTATTCATAGCCAACACGCATGATTATATTCTGTGTTTTTCCAGTTTAGGGCGTGTTTATTGGATTAAAGTTTATGAAGTACCGCAAGGCGGGCGTTTGTCGCGTGGCAAGCCGATCATTAACTGGGTACAACTAGAAGAAGGCGAAAAAATCAACGCCATTCTGCCCGTCAAATCATTTGATGAAACACGTTTTGTGTTTATGGCAACAGCTTTTGGTACCGTCAAGAAAACTCCTTTATCGGAATTTTCACGACCCCGTAACAACGGTATCATCGCTATTGGATTGGATGAAGGCGATTACTTAATTGGCGTCGAATTAACCGAAGGAAAACATGATGTCATGCTCTTTTCCGACAATGGCAAAGCCACACGCTTCAATGAAAACGACGTTCGCCCCATGGGCCGTACTGCGCGTGGCGTACGTGGCATGCGACTGGGTTCAGGTCAAAAAGTCATTTCCATGCTGGTAGCGGAAAACGAAGAATTGACAGTGCTAACAGCCACTGAAAACGGTTATGGCAAACGCACGTCGATCAGTGAATACACGCGTCACAATCGTGGTACGCAAGGTATGATCGCAATCATCACCAGTGCACGTAACGGTAAAGTTGTGACCGCCAAATTGGTAAAACCGGATGATGAAATCATGTTGATCACTTCTGGTGGCGTGCTTATCCGTACTCGCGTGAAGGAAGTTCGTGAAATGAGTCGCGCAACGCAAGGTGTTACACTGATCAATCTCGATGCAGGCGAGAAACTCGCTGGTTTGGAACGCGTCGTTGAAAGTGAAGATGATGCTGAAAGTTGAAATAGTTGCAGTGGAACTAGCCCGTTAGAAAATACGATATGAATCCAATTTATAACTTCAGTGCAGGACCCGCAGTACTTCCCAAGGAAGTTCTCGAACAAGCGCGTGATGAAATGCTCGATTGGCACGGAAGTGGCATGTCCGTCATGGAAATGAGTCATCGTGGCAAAGAATTTATGGCCATCGCAGAAGAAACAGAACATGATCTGCGCGAATTGGCTGGAATTCCACAAAATTACAAAGTACTTTTTTTGCAAGGTGGCGCATCCAGCCAATTTGCCATGGTACCGTTAAATTTGTTACACGATAAAAACAAGGCCGATTATATCAACACCGGTCAATGGTCAACTAAAGCCATTGAAGAAGCAGGAAAATACTGTACCGTCAATGTTGCCGCCTCATCATCGGATGCTAATTTTACCTATGTACCGACACAAAACCAATGGCATCTGGATCCTGAAGCTGCGTATATACACTACACCAGCAACGAAACCATCGGCGGTGTCGAATTTAATTGGGTTCCTAAAATTGATGCTAATTCTGGCATTCCTTTGGTCGTCGATATGTCTTCTGATATCTTGTCGCGTCCTGTGGATATCAGTCAGTTCGGTTTGATTTACGCCGGCGCACAAAAGAACTTGGGCCCTGCTGGCTTAACGCTTGTCATTATCCGCGAGGATTTACTGGGTAAGCCGCTGGCCAACACGCCCACGCTGTTTGATTATCACATTCATGCCAAAAATGATTCGATGTACAATACCCCTCCCACTTACGCGATGTATATCACGGGTTTGGTACTGAAATGGCTCAAACAAAAAGGGGGATTGACAGGTATCGAAGCGATGAATATCGCAAAAGCCAATTTATTATATGATTTACTCGATAGCACGGAGTTTTATCATTGCCCGGTCGCAAAATCAGACCGCTCACGGATGAACGTACCATTTACCTTACAAAATCCTGCCTTGGATGACGAATTCCTAAAACAAGCCAAATCCAATGGATTGATTCAATTAAAAGGACATCGTTCCGTGGGTGGTATGCGCGCATCGATTTATAATGCTATGCCGTTCGAAGGTGTGGCAAAATTGGTTACCTTTATGAAAGAGTTTGCTCACCACCATGCCTGAACTTCCAGCGAACATTTTTAAAATACAAACAGCCAATCACATCTCGCCACTCGGTTTGAGTCGATTTCCAGCGAATCACTATCAAATTGGCAATGATATTACGCAACCGGATGCCATTTTAGTACGTTCATTTAATCTGCTGAATGCTGATATTCCATTAAGTGTCAAAGCCATAGGTCGCGCTGGAGCAGGTACCAATAATATTCCGGTGCAAACCATGAATAGTCGTGGTGTGCCCGTATTTAACACGCCTGGGGCAAATGCCAATGCCGTCAAAGAATTAGTGTTGGCCAGTTTATTTATGGCCGCTCGCAACATCGTCCCTGCATTGGAATTTGTCAAAAGCCTGCAAGGTGACGATGCTACCCTTAATACTCGCGCTGAAGATGGAAAAAAACGTTACTCGGGAATCGAATTACCAGGCCGCACGATTGGAATCGTCGGTTTAGGCGAAATTGGCCGTTTGGTTGCCAATGCCTCACTTAAATTGGGCATGAAAGTCATTGGTTTTGACCCTAAAATTACGGTGGATTCCGCTTGGAGTCTGTCAGCAGAAGTTAAAAAAGCAAATAGTTTAGAAGATCTTTTACGACGCAGTGATTTTATTAGTATTCATGTGCCTTTACTGGATACAACCCGACATATGATCGACGATAAAAACATTCAGTTGATGAAACAAGGCGTCATCGTATTGAATTTCTCTCGCAGCGCAATCGTCGATGAAGATGCCATTCTGCAGGGTATTTCGGCTGGCAAAATTCGTTGTTATGTCTGTGATTTTCCCAGTGAAAAATTGCATCACCGTGAATCCGTCATAACACTGCCTCATCTTGGCGCCTCTACTCAAGAAGCGGAAGAAAATTGTGCTGTAATGGTGGTTGATCAACTCATCGATTACTTGCAGAACGGTAATATTACCAACACGGTCAATTTTCCCGATACGCAAATGGAACGCGAATCTCCTTACCGCGTTGCCGTTGCCAATGCCAATGTACCCAATATCCTCGGACAAATTTCCACTAGCATGGCTAAAGCAGGACTCAACATTCACACCATGATTAATAAATCTCGTGGAGAAATGGCCTATACGCTGGTGGATGTCGATAGCCCAATACCATCGGAAGTCATTAACGAAATCCGTTCAATTAATGGCGTTCTGATGGCACGCTATGTACCGGCGCCTAATTCTTTTTAACACAAACATCCTGTAATTCAATGTTTCTTCACTATGCCTGAGCTTCTCAAGCCTTTACGAGACCAAATTGATACGATTGACGCTGAATTACTCAAGCTAGTCAATCAACGTGCAGCGCTTGCGCAAAAGATTGGTGACATTAAACGAAAAAATAATAACATTAT
>Ga0073899_10004039_pt1 | contig 12891 bp, 14 predicted proteins | sample KloWWTmetaKNB5Ph_FD_88975 | JGI IMG/M metagenome (GOLD analysis project Ga0073899, IMG submission 88975) | Active sludge microbial communities from Klosterneuburg, Austria, studying microevolution and ecology of nitrifiers - Klosterneuburg... | ecosystem: Engineered > WWTP > Aerobic digester >... | reverse complement strand
GGGCCGTGGTAAGGGAGTTGGAACTCCTTGCCGTTGTGCGTGACCGGCTCATCGCGCGCAAAGACTTTCTTCATGATCTGGACGTAGTCCTTGAGGCGGTAATACGGGCGGCCCCAGGGCTGGCCATACCAGCCTTCGACGATCTGGGGGCCGGAAACGCCGAGGCCCGCGATCATCCGGCCGCCGCCGGCAAGGGCGTCCACCGTCGCGACTTGCATCGCGCACATTGCGGGGGCGCGTCCGGCGAGCTGCATGATTCCCGTGCCGAGGCGGATGCGCTTCGTGAGCGCCGCGATATAGGCGAGGGGCGTGATCGCATCCGACCCGTATGCCTCGGCAGTCCAAACCGAGTCGTAGCCGAGTTCTTCGGCGCGGAGGACCTTCTCGATCGGCAAGCGCATGTCTGCGCCTGAATATCCAACGCCAATCCCGAGTTTCATTCGATGCCCCCTGTCCTGCTGTTCGCGGGCCAACGTTGCCACGCCACCGTTCCCGTCGCAACAACCCGTTCGGGCTCTCCTCCCGGGTCGTCCTGCGGGAGCAGCATGTTTCGGCGGTACCATTGACGAGGCGTAGACTGCCATGGGCGCCGGAATCGCGGGGGGATGGTTGCATGGCCTGGTACGACGACCCGTCGAAGACCACCTTCGTCGGGACTTACGCCAACGAGAAGCAGTTTCGATGGGACCTTGATGCCGCGACGAAGCGCGGCTGGACGCTTCAGGCGTCCGAGGACGAGGACGAGCCGATGATCGGCGCCCCGCCGAAGACGAAGATCCAGGTGACCTTCGTCCGCCAGGAAGACTGGCTGGTGAACCGGAAGCGAGAAGTCGCCGACTCCCTCCTGCATTCGGCGACGCGTGCGGCCGACGAGAAAGATGCGCGACATGTGAAGGCCACCGACGAACTCGCGCTCGCCGAGGAGGCCCTCCGCGTCCGCCTTGAAGCTGTGGCGGTTTCCCCGGAGTCCGGCCGAGAACAGGCTGAACGCGACCTCCTTGGCACGCTGAAGGACGTCATCGCGCGGCGCCGGGCGGCCCTCAAGGCGAAGGAAGAGGCGATCAAGGAGATGGATTCCGCCGTTGTCCTTGGCGCGGCCGAATTCGCTCGCTCTGTGGCCATGCTGAAGCAATCACGGGAGTCGGAGCTTGCACGCCTCGAAACCGAGCTTGCCCTCCTCCCCTCGCAGGAACTCGTGGTGAAAGCGGCCAAAGAGTGGCGAGAGGCCGGCGACCGGCGGATGGCGGCGGAGGAACAACTCCGAAGGCGCGCCGCCGAGCACGATGCGAAGACCGAGGCCCTGGCTGGCCGCGCCGCGCAGCGAGACGAGTTGGCGAGGGCGCTCAAGCCAGGGCGGTAGCAGCTTGAGCCGACGGCGGCGATCCCGCGACGAGGCTCAGGCGCAAGGTTCGAGCGACCTCATCAGCATCTCGACAGCAAGGTCCCCGCTCGCTTCCAGGTCGAACGCGCCCGGATCCAGCAGCCACTGGAGCGCGATGCCCATGATCGTGCCCTGGTGGCGAGTGGCCGCGGCCGCCGCGTCGATGTCACAGCGATAGTAGCCTCGGTCCTGCCCTTCGCGGATCGCCCGCGCGGTCACGCTGCGGAAATAGCCCCACATCTCGCGGACCTGGTCGCCGATTTCGGGCTCACCCCTCCCGTTGGCCGAGAAATAGAGGAAAACCTCGTAGGCGATAGGCTCGTCGCGCGCCTGGAGGATCGCCGCCCTGGTCGATAGGCGCATACGCTCCCGTGGGTCGGCACTGGCCGCCGTCGCTTCGGCAACCGATTCGGTGAAGAGTTCGCGGCTGCGTTCCAGCACGCCGCAAAGCAACTCGTTCTTGTCGCGGAAGTGGTAAGAAACCAGGCCACGGCTGACGCCGGCTTCGCGAGTAATTTCGTCGATCGAGGTTTCGTTCCAGCCCCGGGAGGCCATCACCCTCACGGTTGCGTCGATGATCTCCCGCCGTCGTACGGCGGTGATGTTGGTGCGCGCCATGTCGGCTCGGCCTCAAACAAACTCAAAGGGTACGGGCCGGGGCAAGGTACCGTCCGCCTTCAGCCTAAGCGACGGTGCGCTTCCCAGCGATCGGGGTGTCGCCTTCAAGGTCATCGAAGAAATTCAGGACTTCCCGGGCGTATGCCTCGGGGCGGAGCGAAGGGATGCCGTGTTCGGTCGCTTTGAACATGAGCTGGCGAGCCGCGGGTAGCTGGCGCGCCATGACTTCGGAGGCGCTGCGGACGGGGTCGTCTTCGCCGATGCACACGAGCACAGGCATCGTCAGCCGCTCACCGACGATGGAAACGAGGCCCGGGCGGTCTTGCCGTACTCGGGCTGCGCCGAGGAAGCCTTCGCGGGATAGGCGGGAGTACCGCTTGCGGATGCCTTCGGCGAGGAACGGATCGGCCACGTCCTTCGCCGCGCGCTTGCCCAGTTCGGCAGTGCCGAAGCGATCCACGATCTCGGTCTGTGCGGCGATGCGTTCTTCTCGCTTCCGGTACTTGTCGTCGTAATCGGGGTGCTCGAACGCCGCTGAAGTGTCGCTCAGTACGAGCCCGGCGATGCGCTCGGGCCAGGTTACGGCGAACTGGAGGGCAACCATCCCGCCGAAGCTGCAGCCTGCGAGGGCGCAGATGTCGACTTCCAGGTGGTCTAGCAAGGCCTTCAGGTCGTCGGCGTACTGCTCGATCGTGTACGAATCAAGGTCGTCCGGTGCCGAGGTAGCGCCGTGGCCACGCAGGTCAGGCGCGATCACGTGATAGTCCTGGCTGAGTTCGCCGGCGATGGGGAGCCACATCCGGTTGTCGCTCGTGAAGCCGTGCAGGAGGACGACGGCCGGCGATTCAAGATCACCGGCCTGCTCATAGAAGATCGTGAAGCCGTCGCGGCTGAACTCGGCCATGCAGCCATTGTATAAGGGGTTGCCCGCAGGCGGGGAATCGCCGGGGTTGAAGCTGGTCCGGTAGGCACGGGGCCGCTTCGGGGTTGTCCGGCGGGTATCTGGCAGTACGCAGACGTGGGGTTTTCGGGAGTGTTGTGGGCTCTACGGCGGCCCGGTAAGGCGGGCTGTCCTCGTTTGATCGCCTCTAGGGCCGATGGTATAACTCGCTTTGCTACACGATTCACAAAGTAGCCCGGGCCGCTTTGCGCCCGGGCCGCGTCATGGGGAGGCCGGCTGGATGGAATTCGCAAATCTGCCGCACGACTTCGCCGAGACGTTGGAGCTTGTCTTCGTCGGGATCACCATCATCGTTTCACTCGCCATCATGGTTGCCTTCGGCGCCTGGTGGCAGAGGTAATCGCAGATGGCCGTCGAAGCACCAGCCAAACCAACCCTCGCCGATAAGATCTACGACAAGATGTTCCATAACTACGTGTGGAAGTCCATCTTCCGCACGGGTTACCCGAACACGCCCCGAAACCAGATGCTGGTCGTGGCGACGAACGTCTTCCTCCACCTGCATCCGACGCGTATCCATCGCACCCACGTGAAGATCACGCACACCTACTGCCTGGGCGGGCTCTCGTTCTTCATGTTCCTCGGCCTCACGGTGACGGGCATCCTTCTGATGTTCTACTACGTGCCCAGCGTCGAACGCGCCTACCTCGACATGCAGAACATCACGACGACGGTGCAGTTCGGGCAGTTAATGCGGAATATGCACCGCTGGATGGCCCACGCAATGGTCATCCTGGTGTTCATGCACATGATGCGGGTGTTCTATACGGGCGCTTACAAGCCGCCGCGTGAATTCAACTGGGTAGTCGGCGTCATCCTGCTCGTGCTCACCTTCCTCCTGAGCTTCACGGGGTACCTGCTGCCCTGGGATCAGCTTGCGTTCTGGGCGATCACTGTCGGTACCAACATCGCCGGTTCGGCGCCCGTGCTCGGGCCGAAGACGCGATTCTGGCTGCTTGGCGGGTTCGAAGTCGGCGCGGATTCGTTGATTCGGTTCTACACGCTCCACGTCATCGGCCTGCCGCTCCTGGCCGCAATCTTCATGGCTGTCCATTTCTGGCGAATCCGCCGCGATGGTGGCCTTGCCCGCCCGCTCTAGGGCGGGCGTACCGGGCCTCGTGGCCCAATTTCCGAGAGAAGAGGGGAACGCATGGCAACCGCAGTCGTAGCCCGGCCAGTCGCCCGCCCACAGGCGCGCGCGAGAGACGAGGAAGTCCTCGTTTGGCCGGATCTGGTGTTCGTGGAATTCATCGCGGCGCTGCTTTTCACGATCACGCTCTTCATCCTTTCGGTCGTGATCAATGCTCCACTGCTGGATCAGGCGAACGCCGATGTGACGCCGAACCCCTCCAAGGCGCCCTGGTATCTCCTGAACCTCCAGGAACTCCTCCTCCACATGAATGCCGCCATGGCCGGCATCATCGTGCCGACGGTCTGGCTCATCATCCTCGGGGCCTTCCCCTACTTCGACCGCGACACGGACGGCCAGGGAGCCTGGTTCGGCACCGAAGGGGCCGTGCGGCTTACCGTCGTAAGCGGCATCGTCGGCTTCGTCGGGACCTGGGCGCTCATCCTCTGGGACTCGGGCAAGGTCGCATTCTTCCTCAATGACTGGTTCGGGCTTTCCGGTGGCGACACCATGCGCTTCCTCGAAAACGTCCGGTCGATGCAGTCCCAGCTCCCCTGGCCCGAGTGGGCGAGCAAGATTACCTACCTGCCGTTCAACCTGAAGTTGCTCGATGGCACGGGCTCGGGCGGACCGACGACGTTCCAGCACCTCGACTTCCCGGGCTGGCTCGTCGAACAGGGCATCCCGACCGCCCTGCTCGTCGGTCTTCCATCGCTGATGATCTACACGCTGTGGCGGATGGGCTGGGTGGTCAACCGCCGCGACGCTCTCCTGGCGCTCTTCAGCGGCTTCGTCGCTTCATATGGCGTACTCACGCTCTGCGGGACTGCGTTCCGCGGCCAGGGCCAGGAGCTGGTGTTCCCCTGGGAACTCAAGGTGAGCGAAGGCATTCCTGGCCAGGAGGCGGGTCACTAAATGGCTGCAGAACCTACCGCACCTCGCGGCGGGCGCATCGAACGCGCCCGCCAGATCGAGTCTCGAAAGCTCGCCCGGCGGTCTTTCCTCCGGGTCAGTGCTTTCGCCGGCCTCTCCCTCTTCGTCGGTTCAATGACGGCCGGGTTCCTCGGCTTCTTTAACCGGCTGAAGCCGGTGGGCTTCGGCGGCGTCGTCACCGTTGCGGCCAGCCGCGTCCCGGCGCCAGGCGCGGAACCGGTCAGGATCTCCGAGGCCAAGGCCTGGGTGGTGAACCTCTCGGGTCCGGAAGGCGATGTCCTTGGGGTTGGCGGGACCGGGGGAATCATGGCGCTCTACTGGAAGTGCCCGCACCTGGGATGCAGCGTGCCGTGGAACCCGGGTTTCAACGGGGCCGCGGTGAACTTCCCCGGAGTCGTCGGGTGGTTCCGTTGCCCGTGCCACGGTTCGACCTACTCACGGGCCGGTATTCGCGTTTTCGGCCCCGCGCCCCGACCGATGGACACGATGGCTATCACCGTCAACGGCGATGGCTCAATCAGTCTGAACACCGGCGTCATCACCAGTGGCGCCTCCGACAACCCGCTTCGCGCGGTTTCGTACAACGGGTAGGCGGAGGGTCGATTGAACACCCAGAAACAAATCGTCCTGATGGTCGCCCTCATGTTCCTCCTCGTCGGAGGGTGCGCGGCCTACACCGCTATCGAACTCCCCGTACGGGCGCCGGACCAGGCTGACTGGACGCGCGACCAGTCGCTCGAACGCGGGGCTCTTCTTTTCGCGAACAACTGCCGGACCTGCCATGGAAACCGTGGTGACGGCAGCATCGGGCCGCAACTGCTGAACAACGAGACCACACAATTCCAGGACCAGGACCCGCTGAAGCTGGCTGCGAACCGGACTCTCCTTCGGCGCACGTTGAGCTGCGGTCGTGCCGGTACGCTCATGCCTGCATGGCTGACGGCCAACGGCGGCTCGCTCAACGCTATCCAGATCGAGCACAACGTTGACTTCCTGACCTCTCCGATCGTGATCACCCCTGAGGGCGATGCGACTTCGGACTGGTGGGACGAAGCCGAGGAGTTCGCGCACAACCTGAACGGCGAAGTCGCCGTCCTCATCGGCGGCGATACGCTCGTCGGCCTCGCGAAGTCCCACGGCATCGGCCCGAAGATCCTCGCTGACTACAACCAGCTGCCCGTGGATGGCTTCATCAAGAAGGGAACCGAGGTCAAGATCCCGGCGATCAACGGCAAGGACGGCTACATCTACACCGTCTACAAGGACAATGAAACCTTCACCAAGATCTCCGAGTCCCAGTTCTTCGGGGCCCGCATCCTGGCTGAGCTGAACAGCATCTCGTATGCGTTCAGTGAGAAGCGCGGGACAGCCACGATGCAGCTCAAGACGGCCAGCGGGGTCGATGTTGCCGGGCTCTTCCCGGGCGTGACCAGGCTGGCCTTCCCGACCGGGTCGACCTACACCGTCCAGGCAGGTGACACGGTCGATTCGATTGCGGAGACGCATGGCCTGAGTACTGCCTCGATTGTCGACCTGAACAAGGGCATTCTCGCGGGCCTCGAGACGAGTGACGACATCCCGACTGAGCGCACCCTGGCGCTGCCGAAGCAGATCGCCATCTTGCAGGCTGGCCAGACACTCGGCACCATCGCCCAGCTGCACGGTGTACTGCTCGGCGACCTGGCCGCCGCAAACGCGCTCTCCGAAGACGCTATTGTTGCGCCTGGCGCCCAGCTCACCCTGCCGGCGGACGCCAACTACGTCGTCCAGCCCGGCGACACATGGGCGCTCGTGGCTACCCTCCACGGTACCACCTCGGCAGACCTGGCCGGCAAAAACGGCCAGACCCCCGGTGATGCGCTCTCTCCTGAAGTCATCCTCCGGATGCCGGACATCACCGCCTACGTCGTCCAGGGAGACTCCCTGGCGGATGCTGCGCAGGCGTTCGTGAACGTGACCGCGGCGAGCCTCGCCGAAAAGAACGGGGTGCAGGAGAACAGCGTCCTCGCCGTCGGCACCTCGCTTCACCTCCCCGAAACCGCCTACGGCAGTGCCCCGGGCGATGCGAAGAACACGGGCACGGCGTGCGTGCAGTACGCGGTCTCGGCCAGCGGGTTCGACAAGGTGCTCGGGAACGTCGCCGAGGTGACCAAGCCGCCGACAGCCTCGACCGAGGTGAAGGTGGAAGCTCACGCGAATGACTGGACGGTGACCGCAGACGGTACGGCGCAGGCGCCGAACAAGGGTGTCGCTTTGATTGCCAAGGGCACGCAGGTCGTGTTCTCGTCAATCGTCGGCCTTCACAACATCAAGCTGAACGGCACGGTCGAGGGTGCGGACCTGAAAGAGGGCGACAAGCGGACGCTCACTTTCAACGACCCGGGCGAATTCCTCATCGAGTGCAGCTACCATCCTGACATGTGGGCAACGTTCTACGTCGAGTAGAGCGACTGCCTCTCGAGACAGGAAAGAGGGGCCTTTGGGCCCCTCTTTGTTTGACCATCGAATCTGGCGTCGGTAGCATCCAGCGTACATTTGGCCCCGGCCCCGCGCCGGAAAACTGAAAGAGGTTTGCTATGGCAGCAGCACAAACAGGCAAGCGTTACGTCGTCCCGGGCGGCGTCGCGGAGTTCATCGTCACCAAGGGTGGGGCAGGCGAGCTCCGGTGCGGTGATGCGGCTATGCAGATGCGCGGCGCCGAGGATGCCTCGGTCAAAGTCGATACCGCCGGCATGGACGCCGTTCAGCTCGGGAAGCGCTACAAGGACGAAGAGACCGGCATCGAAGTCCTCGTGGTCAAGCCGGGTCCATGCGCTCTGAACGTGGATGGCCGGGCGATGGAGCTTCTCCAGCCCAAGGTCCTTCCTTCCGCCGACTGAGCCGCAAGGTTCGCGTCTGCAGCTGACTACCGGGGCCGCCAGGCCCCGGTTCCGCGTCCGGCATCAGAGGAGGCCCCTATGGCCGCAGAAGCCTTTACCCGAGCCGATGGCCCCGGGCACTACGTCGTCAACCGGATATCGCGCGGCCCGTGGGACCCGAATTCGTTGCACGCGCGTGTGCTTGCCGGGCTCTTTGGCCACGAAGTCGAGATCGGCTACGGCGGCGACAACTTCCATGTGGCGCGGCTCACGATCGATCTCTACCGGCTGCCGACACTCGCGCCATGTGAGATCGCCAGCCGCTATGTCCGCGAGGGGAACCGGATCCGCGTGGTCGAGGTTGAATACTTGTCGCAGGGCGTTTCCTACGCGCGGGGGACGGCGGTGCTCCTGAAGCGCGCCGAAAACCCGACGGGCACCGTCTGGGCCCCGCCGGATTGGACGGCGCCGAAGCCGGGAGAGCTGCCTGAGCAGCGGATGGGCGCGGGCATAGCGAGCGCGAACTGGGAGCCGATGTGGGAAACCCGGGCTGTGACTTCCCGTGATCCCCAGAACGTCGTTCAGGGCGCGGCCTGGCTGCGTGAAACTCGGCAATTGGTCGAAGGCGTTGATCTGACGCCTTTTGTCCGCGCGGCTTCGGCGGCGGATTGGACGAACCCGGCCGCGAACTGGGGCAGCAATGGCCTCGAGTTCATCAACGCAGACATAACGCTCTACCTCCACCGGTACCCGCGGGGCGAATGGGTCGGTTTCCACGTGGCATCGCACCACTCGGCCGATGGCATTGCGGTGGGCGAATGCACGATGTACGACGAGGAGGGCGCGATCGGGAGCAGCACCGTCTGTGCCATCGCGCAGCGGCGGAAGGCCTGATCCCCGAGCCCCGCATTATCGCCAGGGCGCTCACTTCCAGCAGCGTCGCGCGGGCACGCCTCGCCGCGCTAAACTCGTTTCGTGAGCCTGGAGAAAGCAATTGAAGGCCAGATCCAGGAGGCGATGGCGGCCGGAGCCTTCGATAACCTCCCGGGCAGGGGCAAGCCTTTCGTCTGGAACAATGAAGCCGAATCGGCGGCGGGAGATAACTGGCTCGGATTCAAGCTGCTACGGGACGGGGGTTACCTGCCCGAGTGGCTCAACCTCGGCAGGGAGATCGAGATAGACCTCGAAGCCCTGGCGGTCATCGACCGGAACCACCAGGACTACTGCGAAAGCGCGGATAGCGCGGACGCATGGGTGCGCATCGGGTCGGCCGTGGACCGGCTGCGCGTGAGCTACGAGAAGAGAGCGCGGGAGATCCGCAAGAAGCAGGACCGTTTCAGCCACGATGCGCCGGGCGTGCGCACGCAGCGCCCGGGGATCTGGGTTGAACATCACATCGAGCGGCTCATCGGCCGCGAACGGGCAGCTCACCGGCCGGATTAGGGAGCCTCCTCTTTTCGCTTTGGCGGTTCCTCTGTTACGGTAACTTTCCTGCGGCCCCGAACGGGGCAATTCCGTGCGCACGAAGGCGAGGTGATCTCCCCTCTTGGCAGAAGTCATCGTCGGCGATGGTGAACCTTTCGAGTCTGCCCTCAAGCGCTTCAACAAGCGCGTTCAACAGGATGGAATCCTGGCCGAGGCGCGGCGTCGCGAGCACTATGAAAAGCCGAGCGTCAAGCGCAAGAAGAAGGAAGCAGCCCGCCTGCGGAAGCTCCGCAAGAAGCAGCTCCGGAGTGAAGCCCGCGCAGCCAGCAGGCGCTAATCCCGGCCCTTCGAACTCGAACCCTCGTGGGCCCGGCACTTCCGCCGGGCCCGCTCCATTTCCGGGAGTCACAACTGATGACCTCGCTCAAGGAACGCATTCAGGCCGATCTCGTGGACGCCATGCGCAAGAAGGAAGAGACGCGGAAGTCCGCCCTGCGGATGCTCATCGCGGCTATCCGTAATGCAGAGATCCGCACGCCGCCGCCTGGAGCGACGGACGAGCAGCTTGCTGAAATGGCAAAGCTGCCGCCGCTTTCGCTCGGCGACGACGACGTGCTCTCGCTCATCCAGAAGCAGCTAAAACAGCGCCGGGACAGCATCGAACAGTTCGAAAAGGCAAAGCGGACCGACCTCGCGGACAAGGAACGCGCCGAAGCAGCGATCCTCGAGGTCTTCCTCCCTCAGCAGGCGAGCGCCGACGAGCTCGAAGCGGCGGCTGCGAAGGTCATCTCGGAGACGGGTGCAGTCGGGCCCCGAGACATGGGGAAGGTGATGCCTGTGCTGACGAAACAGTTCGCCGGGCGGGCCGACGGCCGCCTCATCAATGAGACCGTACGCAGGCTGCTGGGGGCCTGAGTGGCCATCCGCGGGGTGCTCTTCGACTGGGATGGCACGATCGTCCGGCGTGACTCAGCAGCGGCCGCGGCGCCTATCGCCGCCGTTGCTTCATTTGCCCGGCGGCGGCTCGAAGTCGATGTGGACGGCGCCGCGTTGGAGCGCGCCTTCCAGGCTGTCCTTCCGGAGTACCGTCCCGGTTCGACGGAAACCGCTGCCCACGTCAGCAGGCTCCTCGGAGCGGCGTTCACATGGCTCGGTCTCGCCCTTGGCGGGGGAGACATCGACGCCTGCGCGCGCGTGTTCTTCAGTGATTCGATGCAGGGCCTCGCCGTCTACGATGACGCCCGCGCCCTGCTCGCCTCACTGCGCTACCGCGGGTATCGCACCGGTGTCGTCACCAACTCCATCTTTCCGGCGTCGCTGTTCGGGCCAAAGGTGAACGAACTTGGGCTCGCGGGTTACCTGGACGCATTCGTTTCTTCAGCTGATGTCGGCCTTGGGAAACCGAACCCGAGCCCCTACCTCAAGGCGCTCGACGAACTGGGAATAGACGCCCAGGAGAGCATCTTCGTTGGCGATACCGTGGAAACCGACATCGTTGGTGCGCGGGCGGCCGGCATGCGGGCCGTCCTGCTCGAACGCAGTGACCGCGCGCGGGACCGTTCGGGATTCCTGGTCATCGAACGACTGACGGCCCTCAACGAATTTCTCGGAGAAGGCACCGTCGTCTAAGAGGAAGATGTTGCCCATTGCGAGCGGGAGCCCTCTGGTATCCTGCGTCCACATGGACTGGCGACCGTCTCGCAGGCCCGTCTCGAGGACCACGGCCGGGCTCTTCGGGCTCGTCATCACCGCGGCCATACTGCCCCTCGTGGTCCCGCTCTTCCGCTTCGATGGCGGGCTGCAGGAGGGGGATGTCGCCTCGAGCACGTTCTCGGCTGCGCATGAGGCGAGCTTCGAATCGGCCACACTGACCGAAGCCGCGCGCAACGAGGCCGCCCAGTCGGTACCCGAGCAGGCGCTGCCCGTAGACACCGCCCTGCGTGACCAGTCGATCGAGAAGGCGACTCGCTACCTCGACCTGGTGCGAGCCATCGTTGTCCGGACGGACCTCAGCGCCCAGCTGAAGCAGGAGGCGATCTCCAGGCTCAGCTCTCCACAACCGTTCACCAACCGTGAACGCGCGATCTTCCAGTCGTTCGATGCCGCGGCCTTGCAGAGCCTCTCCCGAAAGGTGACAACCGGCCTCAGCGACATCATGGGTTCGCCGCTGAAGACCGAACAGATCGACGCCGCGATCCGTGAACACGTGGCTACGGCGCCGCAGCCCGTGGCTACCGCAGAGGAAGGCGAAGCGCTGGCGGCGATGCTGCGGGTGTTTGCCGTGGAAACGTTTCGGATCGACGTGATGGCGACCGAGCAGAAGCGGGCGGAGGCCCGCCAGCAGGTCGCGCCCGTGTTTCGCACCTTCGCCGCCCGGCAGGTGATCGTCACCGAGGGTCAGGAGATCTCCACCCAGGACATTGAGGCCTTGAAGGCCACCGGGGTGATCGATGACGGGGTAGACCTCTTCGCGGCCGCCGGTGGCGCGATCATCGCGCTCGTCGCGGGCATCCTTGCCGGGTGCTACGTGTACCTGTTCCAGCCGTTCCCGAGCCCGGCAAGCCGTCGCATGGCGCTCGTCGCGGTGAGCTTCGGGGCGGTACTCGTCTCCGCCCGCGTGGCACTCCCGCTGGTAACACCGGATTCCGACAATCGTTATCTGGCGTTCGCGCTCCCGGTTGCGACAGCGGCGGTCATCACCTCGTGCTTCGGTGACCTCTCGTTTGCCGTGCTCATCGCCTGTCTCGGGGGGCTCATGGCCGCCTTCATCGGAGGCACGGCGCCGCAAATAGCGGGCACCTCCTACGTGGGGTCGCTCCAGTCGCTTGAGCTGGGGATGACATATACAGCTGCGGGGCTGGCCGGCGCCGCAGCCGTCCACCGCGCGAGCAGGCTCAGCCGGTTTGCCGTCGCCGCCCTGGCAGTTACCGCTGCCACGGGCGCCGTGATGTGCGTTTTCTGGCTCGTCTCCTCTCAGCGGGCGAACATCGACCTCGCCTGGATCGCCCTCGCTGCCGGTTTGCACGGGCTTGGGGCCGCGGTACTCTCCGTGGGCGTCTTCGTCGTCCTGGCGATGGTCTTCGGCATCACGACGAGACTCCAGCTGATGGAACTCGCCCAGGCCGAACACCCGCTCCTTCGCCGGCTCCAGGAAGAAGCACCCGGCACCTATCACCACAGCATGCTGGTCGGCGCCCTCGCCGAACGGGCCGCGATCCAGGTGGGTGCGGACCCACTCCTCGTCCGGGTCGGGGCGTATTACCACGACATCGGAAAGTTGGTCATGCCTCAGTACTACGTGGAGAACATGCTCGACGGCGCCCCAAGCCCCCACGAACAGATGGAACCGGCGGAGAGCGCCAGGATCATACGAGCCCATGTTACGAACGGGCTGGAGCTCGGGAAGAAGTACCGCTTGCCCGGCCTCGTGCGCGACTTCATCCCGCAACATCACGGCACGCGACTTGTGACGTACTTCTACCGCAGGGCGGCTTCGAGCGGCGAGCCGTTGGTCGTCGCGGACTACCGTTACGAAGGTCCTCGCCCGCAGGCGCGGGAGGCCGCGATCGTCATGCTCGCCGACTCC
>Ga0073899_10004038_pt1 | contig 12893 bp, 9 predicted proteins | sample KloWWTmetaKNB5Ph_FD_88975 | JGI IMG/M metagenome (GOLD analysis project Ga0073899, IMG submission 88975) | Active sludge microbial communities from Klosterneuburg, Austria, studying microevolution and ecology of nitrifiers - Klosterneuburg... | ecosystem: Engineered > WWTP > Aerobic digester >... | reverse complement strand
GGATTTCCCCCGGGACCGGTCTCGGCTTGAGCCGTGGGCCGGAATGTACTGCTTCTTCGCCTGATGCTGAGAGTGGGCGGCGAGTTGTGCTGGCATGACCTGGCGGACATAATACGCAAAATAGGCGAGCACACCGATCAACAGGAGCATCGATAGATACAACCAGATGCGGCGCTCGAGGCTGAGAAACTGGAACTGCATAACTCGAACCCCGAAGAAGAACAGCCCCACCCCGGTCACCCACATGAGGATCTCGGATCCTTTGCGGATTGCTTCGCGCCGGATACGATCGGAGCGAAAGCGACGAGGCGCATCATAGTAGGCGAATGCGCTGAGCAGAAACAGGCCGGCGAAAACGATGAGATAGGTGATTGACAGCGGCCCGAACACCGGCGTATCGCGGGTCGATGCAGTCAGGTAATCCCAATCAAGCGGATTGGTCATCGGTTGATCCTCCAGGGCGATAACGGGTCACGCGCGGGAGTATACACAGCGCCCGGGACGGCGGACCGTCCCGGGCGTGTAAAGGTCGGGTTATTCCCCGGTCAGCAGCGTGCGCTTGACCTGCTCAATCGCTTGCGTCACCTTGATCCCTCGTGGGCAGGCATCAGTGCAATTGAAGATCGTCCGGCAGCGCCAGACACCGGAGCGTTCATTTAGCATCTTGAGTCGCTCCGGGCCGCCCTGGTCGCGGCTGTCGTAAATGAAGCGATGGCCCTGAACGATCGTCGCCGGCCCCACGTATTCCTCGTTCGTCCAGACAATCGGACACGATGTCGTGCAACAGGCACAGAGAATGCACTTTGTCGTGTCGTCAAAGCGTTCGCGATCCTCGGCCGATTGGAGTCGCTCTCGCCCGACCGGGGGAGCGTCGTGGTTGATGAGAAACGGCTTGATGCGCTTGTAGCTATCGAAGAACGGCTCCATATCCACGACGAGATCTTTGATGACATCGAAGCCAATGATCGGCTCGACCGTGATCGTTGATCCGACATCCTTGATCAGAAGCTTGCAGGCAAGCCGATTTCGACCGTTGATCCTCATCGCGTCCGAGCCGCAAACGCCGTGCGCGCACGATCTCCGATAAGTGAGAGTGCCGTCGATGTGCCACTTGATCGTGTTGAGGGCATCAAGAACCCGGTCGGATGGCTCTTGCTCGACTGTATACGATTCGTAGTGCGGCTTGGTGTCCATTTCCGGGTTGAACCGGAGCACCTTGACCGTGACCTGCATTAGTACTTCCGTTCCTTCGGCTCGAAGCGGGTCAGGACGACCGGCTTGTACCGCAGTTGCAACCCGCCGGACGTCCGGTAGGCGAGCGTGTGCTTCAGCCAGTTGGTGTCGTCCCGATCGGGAAAATCTTCGCGCATATGGGCTCCGCGGCTCTCCTCGCGTGTGACGGCGCCAGCGACGAGCGCTTCGGAGCAGTCCAGCAGGTAACCGAGCTCGAGCGCCTCGAGAAGATCCATATTGAAGACGCTGCCCTTGTCGTTGATCGCGACATGGTGGTAGCGATCCTTCAGGTCATGCACGATCTGCTGGATCTCGCGAAGTCCCTCACCGGTGCGGAACACGCTGGCTTTGTCCATCATCTCAGTCTGAAGTGTCTGACGGATGTCGGCTACATTCTCGCCGGTGGTTCGTTCCATCAGGTTGGATACTTCGGCCCGGCCCCGGTACTCGGGTTCCGGCGGAAGTGGCGCCAGGTCGTTCTCGGCAATGTACTGGAGCGCGTGCTTCCCCGCCCGCCGGCCAAACACAACGAGATCGACCAGTGAATTGGTGCCCAGTCGGTTTGCGCCGTGAACCGAGACACACGCCACCTCACCGGCAGCGTAAAGCCCGGGGAGAGCCGTGCCGGTATCGTCGATCGTCACCCGACCTTCGACATCGGTGGGCAGGCCACCCATCGCATAGTGCGCGGTAGGCTGAATCGGAATCGGCACGTTGTGCGGGTCAAGCCCCAAATAGGTCTCGACAAAATCCGTGATGTCCGGTAGCTTCTCTTCGAGCGCGCCGGGCGGGAGATGTGTCAAGTCGAGCGTGACATAGTCCTTGTTCGGGCCGCCGCCACGTCCCTCGCGGATCTCCTGCCAGATGAAGCGTGACACCATGTCCCGTGGGGCCAGGTCCTTGAGCGTTGGGGCGTAGCGCTCCATGAAGCGTTCGCCATTGACATTGCGGAGGATTCCGCCCTCACCGCGGGCCCCCTCGGTGAGCAGGATCCCCTTCCGGTAAATACCGGTCGGATGGAATTGATAGAACTCCATGTCCTCAAGAGGGATGCCGCGACGAAATGCGATCGCCATGCCGTCCCCGGTCGCGGCCATTGCGTTCGACGTTACCTGAAATGCCCGACCGTATCCGCCGGTCGCCATGATAACCGTCTTGGCGTGGAAGACGTGAATCTCGCCAGTCAGAACCTCAAGCGCGATGATCCCGTTGCAGATCCCGTCGTCGGTCATGATGAGATCCAGCATGTGGAACTCGTCGAAGAACTCGACGTCGTGCTTGATGCAGTTCTGGTAGAGCGTGTACAGAATCATGTGACCTGTGCGGTCCGCCGAGTAGCAGGCGCGCCGAACCGGGCCCTCGCCGAAGTTTCGGGTGTGACCGCCGAACCGTCGCTGGTCGATCTTGCCTTCCGGGGTGCGGTTAAACGGCAACCCCATATGTTCCATCTCGATGACCGCGTCGATTGCCTCGCGGGAGAGGACCTCGGCCGCATCCTGGTCGACGAGGTAATCGCCACCCTTGACCGTGTCGAACATGTGCCAGACCCAGTGGTCTTCCTCGACATTGCCGAGCGCCGCCGCGATCCCGCCCTGCGCGGCTCCTGTGTGGGATCGCGGTGGGTAGAGCTTCGAAATCACGGCCGACTTGCATTTTCCCGCGAGTTGGACAGCAGCCATCAGACCGGCGCCGCCAGCGCCGATGATCAGCGCGTCGTAACGGTGGTACATCACCTATCTCCCTGCCTGGGCCGCCTGGAAAGCCTGCGGATTGAACGTCACAATTGCGAGACCGCCGAGGATGAGGAACACCACCGCGATCACTGCCAACGTCGTATGCGCGGCGATCCGCCACCCTGGCGTACGGATATAGTCCTCGATGCTGACCCGACCGCCGTTGATCCCGTGTAACAACGCCAACGCCAACAGAAGAAAGTCGAACACTCGCCAGAACGGCGAACCCCAGCGATCTGCAACGAACTCGAAGTCAATTTTGTCGACCGTGTTCACGACATGCATGATCACGACGTGCAAAATCGCCAGAATGACCAGCAGCAGGCCACTGACGCGGAAGAAGAACCAGGAGAACAGCTCAATACCGTTCGCCTCGACCGGTTTCGCCCGGCCACCACCACGACTGAGCATCGCTCGTCTGTCCTCTCCAGAATCAGCTGAACAGCGGCCGGGTCATCAGGATGGCGGTAGGGATGAACGTGACCAGAAAGACAACGATCGTTCCATACCAGAGTTGGTGCTGGATGAGTGATGCGCGATCCCAGAAGTCGATCAGGATAATACGGATGCCATTGAATGCGTGGTAGTACAGGGCGCCGACCAGCAACACTTCCATAAGCCTGAAACCGAGCGAATGATAGATGAACAGCAAAGAGTTGAACTCGGCCGGCCCGTAGCTGATGACGAAGATGTCGGCAATATGGACAAGGAGAAAGAGGAGTACGCCAAGCCCGGTTAGTCGATGAAGCGCCCACGCGATCATGCCTCGGTCGCCACGGTAGATCCGCTGCATCTGCCACCTTCCTCAGCATCGCTACTTCCGACGCGAGCGCACGAGTCGAGCTGCATGGATGTTGAGGCGATTGCCCGGCTGTATGCTCACCTGCGGGTGTCACTGTACGGACCCTGTCGCGTGCTGTCAAGGATACCGCAGACGGTCGGAATGTTTCGCGCGCCAGCGCGTAATGTTTTCGGATCGTGCTATACTGCCGTCACACTTGGATAACCGCAAGCCGGTTTCCATCGCGCCCCCTGCCCCGGATTTTCGTCCGATTCAACCACCTCAGGAAGCCAGGGAGGATCATTGCCGCCGAGTCAGCGTCAGGTGGATCAGGCGCGTTCCGCTGCTGCGAAACAGGCCCTGTTCGTCGCCGACCTCACGATGCGAATCTGTGCGATTCCAGCGCCAACGGGTCAGGAGCTGGAACGCGGTCGGTTCGTGGCGGGGCTGCTGCACGATATTGGATACCCAGCCGAGATTGACGAGATCGGGAATGTCTACGCCCGACGGGGAACTCGGGGTGGACCGGTATTGATGCTCGTGGCGCATACCGACACCGTGTTCCCGGCTGGAGTGCCGATCACGGTCTCGCAAGAACCCGGGCGGCTTCGCGGTCCTGGGATTGGCGACAACAGCCTCGGCGTCGCCGCGGTGGTTGGAGCGTTGAAGGCGCTCGATGATCTCCGGGTCGAAACCGAGCACGACATCCTGGCAGTCGCGACCGTTGGCGAGGAGGGGCTCGGCAACCTTCGCGGTGTGCGTGAGGCGGTTCGAAGATACCAGGATCAATTGGCCGGCGTGATCGCAGTGGAAGGTCACAACGTCGGGCGTATCACGTACGGCGCTGTCGGCTCGGTGCGCTGGAAGGTAACGGTTCGCGGTCCCGGCGGGCATTCCTGGGGCGCGTTCGGAAAGCCCAGCGCGATCCATGGCCTGGGTCGGATTATCGCGGCCATCGATGAGCTCGAGGTTTCGTCGTCACCGAAGACGACCTACAATGTTGGCGTCATCGAGGGCGGAACGTCGGTCAACACGATTGCGGCGAGTGCGTCGGCGGTGATTGACATGCGATCGGTGGATTCCGTGGCGCTGCGTCATCTTGTCGATCGGATCGGAAACATCGCAACATCGGCTGCTGGCGATGGCCTCGGAGTCGACATCGAGGTGCTTGGGGAACGGCCGGCCGGCGAGATTCCAATCGAGCACCCGTTTGTTCAGCGCTCGGGCGACGTGCTCAGCGCCCTCGGCATGGAGCCGATCTTCGAGGCGTCAAGCACGGATGCCAATATCCCGATCAGCCTCGGGATTCCGGCGGTTTGCGTCGGCATCTCGCGCGGAACTGGCGGGCATACGGTCAACGAGACTATCGACGTCGAGCCAATCGCGACAGGGCTCGCACAGCTCGTCCTCCTCGCAGCCGGCTCTGGCGCTACGACGAAATCTGGGTAACGTATTGATGAGGGATGTCTGCGTCGCGCTCGATATTGAGGCGACGGGCATGGACCCGAGCCGCGATGAGGTCATCGAGATCGGCGCGATCAAGTTCCGTGGCGCTAGAGTGATCGACCGCTTCGAGACACTCGTTCGACCATCCAGACCGGTTTCGTTGAGCATTCAGTCACTGACCGGGCTGGCAAACGACGATCTTCGAGCGGCCCCGCTATTCCCGCTTATCGCCCCCCGTCTTCGGGATTTTGTCAGCCAGGCGCCGATCGTTGGCCAGTCGGTTGGCATGGATCTCGACATGCTGACAGCCAGCGGGCTGCGCTTTGACAACACCCGGTACGACACATTCGAGCTGGCTACGATCATGTTGCCCGAGCTCCCTGCCTACAACCTCGCGACGGTCGCTGCCGCGCTCGGCGTCGATGTGCCGAACACACATCGCGCTGTGGCCGACGCTGAAACGACGATGGCGGTCTTCAATCGTCTCGCAGAGCGGGCGGATCTGTTCGACGACGCGACACTCGAGCGCTTGATCTCGGTCACTACATCGACTGGGACGCACGTCGGTCGCTTCTTTGCCTCGATCCTTCGCGAACGACGGCAGGAGGCTGTCGATCTGGGGGGCTCGTCGATCGGCGCGCAACTCATGGCGCAATTGGCCGGCGCAGGAACCGCGAGCTCCGAGGCGATGTTCCTTATGCCGCGTGAACGCCCGGAACGGCTCGAGCCAACTGGCAGTGATTCGCCCATTTCCCCGGACGTGCTCGACGCCGCCATGGCCATCGACGGGCCGGTGGCGCGAACTATCTCCGGATATGAGCTTCGTCCGCAGCAGACGCAGATGATGCATGCCGTAGCAACAAACCTCAACCAGGGGGGCGCGTTGCTCGTCGAGGCTGGCACTGGCACCGGGAAGTCGCTTGGCTACCTCCTCCCGGCAGCGCTCCATGCGGTCGAGCGGGGCGACCGAGTCGTGATCTCGACGGCCACCATCGCGCTGCAGGATCAGCTCATGAAGAAGGATCTCCCAGCGCTACTCGCGGCCGCAGAACAATCTGGTCCGGGCGACGATGAACTGGGCAAGCTACGAGATCTCCGGGTGGCAGTGCTCAAGGGGCGCGCGAATTATCTCTGTCTCCGGCGCTGGTTTCTGGCTCAGCGTGAGGCGCCGACATCGGAGCCGCAAGCCCAACTCTATGCCAAAGTCATTGCCTGGCTCCAGCAGACCGACACCGGTGACTCTGCTGAGCTGCACCTGTCACCGGACCAGCGTCCATACTGGAAGCGGCTGGCCGAGGAGGAAGGCTCCTGCATTCCGGGGCAGTGCGTGTTCCATCGGCGAAACCAGTGCTTCCTCTTCCGCGCCCGTCAGTCCGCCGAAGCGGCGCACGTTGTCATCGTCAACCACTCCCTGCTGCTCTCCGATATGTTGGCACGGCACTCGGTGATTCCGCCGTTTCGGAACCTCATTATTGACGAAGCCCATCACCTCGAGGCTGAAGCGACGTCCCAGGTCGGCCACTCGCTTTCACGATCTAACGCGCTCGATCTGATTCACCGTGTTGTCACCGAATCGGAGCCGGTTGGCGTCGGCGGGACGCTGGGCCTTGCGTTTCGCGCAATCGCGGGAAGTCCTCTCGAGCAAGCGCGAGCACAGGCCGGCCCGCTACAGGAACAGCTGGCGGCCGGCCTCGCTGCCGCGAAGGAATGTCTCTCTCGTGTCGATGGCTTTTTCGGCGCGCTCGGTGAGTTCATGGACCGATCTGAGCACGAGGCTACCGGCTACGATCGACAGACTCGAATTACCGGGTCGGCTCGTCGCGATCCCGGCTGGTCGCAACTGGAGATCGAATGGGACGATCTCGGCGCGCCACTCGGCCGTCTGTTTGAGGCCATGCGGCACTTTGACCGCGTGCTCGATCTCATCCCTGATGAGGATATGACGACACGCCCGGAGATTCGAACTGAGCTCGAGCTCCTTCAGGAGGAACTGGATCTCTTTCGGATGCGAATGGCCGAGTTCGTTTCCAGCCCGAATCCAGACACGATCTACTGGCTTAGCCGGCGCCCAGCTACTGATGAGACAACTGCCCACACCGCGCCGCTGCATGTCGGTGAGATCCTCAATGATCAGTTGTTTCATCGCTGCGACAGTGTGACACTGACCTCCGCGACTCTGACGACCGATGGCTCATTCGACTACATCCGCGACCGCCTCTCGCTCGATCACGCGGATGAGCTTCGTGTCCCGTCGCCATTCGACTACGAACGATCTGTGCTACTGGCGCTTGTCGAAGATGTGCCGGAGCCGGGTGAGGCTGGCCACCAGAAGCGCCTCCAGGAAGCGGTCGTGCGCCTGACTCAGGCAACCGAGGGACGAGCGATGGTGCTGTTCACCTCGCATAGCGCGCTGCAGACGACCTATCGGGCGATCAAGCGCCAGCTGGAAGCGCAGAATATTCTGGTTCTCGGCCAGCGCATCGACGGTTCACCGCGGCAGTTGATCGAACGGTTGAGGGCGAACCCCCGCACCGTGCTTCTGGGCACCAACTCATTTTAGGAAGGGGTCGATATCGTCGGGAGTGCGCTGAGCCTGCTCGTGATCAGCAAGCTGCCATTTCCGGTGCCGTCGGACCCCGTCTTCGCGGCTCGCAGCGAACTGCTTGACGATCCGTTTGGCCACTACGCGGTTCCGCAGTCGATCTTAAGGTTCAAGCAAGGATTCGGGCGACTGATCCGCAGCGCCGATGACCGGGGCGTGTGTGTTGTTCTCGATCGCCGCATCGTTACCCGCCGTTACGGAGACGCGTTTGTAAACTCACTGCCCACTTGCAGGATCGAGCACGGGTCAACCGATGACGTCGTGCAGGCCATTAGTGCGTTTCTCGAGGACACGGACGCGGAGGCGCGACGTGCGTTTCCGTTCTGACGAAGGGAGATACTCGGGATGAGCGAGTCACTCGTGATGCAGCCGGATCGAAACCTGGCTCTCGAGCTGGCGAGAGCGACCGAATCAGCCGCGCTCGCTGCCGCACGCTGGATGGGGCGCGGCAGCAAGGAGTCCGCCGATCAGGCTGCGGTTGATGCATTGAGGACAACCCTCCACCGGATCGAGATGGATGGCATCGTCGTGATCGGTGAAGGCGAGAAGGACGAAGCGCCGATGCTCTTCATCGGCGAGAATGTCGGATCGGGGAGCGAGCCGCGGGTCGATATCGCTGTTGACCCGATTGACGGGACCCGACTGCTTTCGAACGGAATGCCGAACGCGCTAGCGGTCGTCGCGTTGTCGGAGCGCGGGACGATGCATTACCCGCCTCAGATCGCCTATATGGAAAAGATCGCCACTGGGCCAGAGGCGGCCCATGTGATCGATATCGAGGTCTCGGTTACTGAGAACTTGCGCCGGGTTGCCGAAGCGAAGCAAATGGCAGTTCGGGACCTGACAGTCGTGATTCTCGATCGTCCGCGTCATGCATCCATTATTGACGAGGTTCGCGCGGCCGGCGCTCGAATCAAGCTGATCATGGATGGGGATGTCGCCGGAGCGATCATGGCTGCCTTGCCAGGAACTGGTGTCGATCTTCTGGTGGGAATCGGTGGCGCGTCAGAGGGGACGATCTCGGTTTGCGCCCTCAAGTGCATCGGTGGCAACATGCAGTGCCGCATCTGGCCACGCAACGAGGACGAATGGCGAATCGTCCGCGAGCAGAACCTGGACACGACGAAGGTCTTCGGAATGGATGATCTCGTATCTTCGGATAATGTCTTCTTTTCGGCGACCGGAATCACCGATGGTGAGCTGCTCCAGGGCGTCCACTACACGGGACGCGGCGCGACGACAGAGTCACTCGTAATGCGTTCGCGATCAGGCACGATCCGACGCATTGCGGCATCGCATCGGCTCGACAAGCTTGAGCAGATCTCGGTCACTGAGTATTAGGGTTCTGGGAATTCGCATATTTGACGTGGCGCTGACGTATTGATATAGTGCGGTATGGTACGCTACGCGTCGTGCCTGCCTCGGGCTTGTTTCAGCGCCACAATCCCATCACAATGCAGCAGTCATCACAAACGAGCCCTTCCGCGCGTCTATCCTGACTCTCTCGTCTCGAATATCGTCGAGACGCCTCCCGTTGAGATTGGTTGGATGATTTGCCCGTCTCAGGGCCGCATGCGCCGCGATGGCGCGAACGTAAACGGTGAATCATGTCCCAGGAAACCAGCACTGACGTCGTCGACGAAGCGATTGAGGACGTCGAAAAGCCGAAGCCGCGTCGCGCGCCAAGGCGAAAGCCAGCCAAGGTCGAAGTTGAAGCCGAGACGTCTGTTGATGAGGCTTCGACGGCAGAGATATCTGTCGAAGTCGCGCCTCAACCTCCTGCGGAGGCCGTGGAGGCGCCAAGTCCAGATGTGCCGGCGGCGCCGGCCGTGGTTGCCGGCACAGACATGGCGGTTACGGTGTCTGTTGAGCCCCCTGTCGAAGCGGATACTTCCACCGTGGTCGAGCAACAGGACAGCCAGATTCAGGATCGCGGGCGTCAGCCTGCGCCCGTCCGCCAACAGCGCCCGGTGCGACGTGATCGCTTCGATGGCCGGCGAGGAGCGCCGGACGGCTCCGATGGGGATCGTGCGCCGCATGACGGTCAGCGAAATAACGGTCGCAATCGCGGGCAATATCGCGAACGTGATGCCGATCTCGTTCAGCGTGACAGCTTGACGATCAACATCATCGAACTGATGCAGAAGGAGCTCCCCGAGCTTCAGGAGATGGCCCGGTCGATGGAGGTGCAGAACCCCCAGCGATACAAGAAGGCCGACCTGATGAATCGCATCCTTCAGGCGCAGACCGAGACGGCTGGCTTTAAATGGGGCAAAGGCGTCCTTGATGTCATCGAAGATGGCTTCGGGTTTCTGCGTGGTGAGCGCTACCTGCCGGGTCCCGATGATATCTACGTTTCCCAGTCGCAGATTCGTCGATTTGGCTTGCGCACCGGTGACAAGGTCGCGGGTCAGATCCGGCCACCGAAGGACAACGAGAAGTTTCACTCGTTGCTACGTGTCGAAGCAGTCAATGGGCTCGATCCGGAGACGGCGCGACGTCGGCCAAACTTCGACGGATTGACGCCGATTTTTCCGTTGGAGCTCATCGATCTCGAAACACAACCCCACATCCTTTCGACGCGACTCGTAAACCTCGTCGCACCCATCGGCCGTGGCCAACGCGGTCTGATTGTCTCCCCGCCGAAGGCAGGAAAGACGATCATTCTGAAGGCGATCGCCAATGGAATTACGACAAATTGCGAGGATATGCACCTGATCGTCTGCCTGATCGGCGAGCGGCCAGAAGAAGTCACCGACATGAAACGGTCGGTGGATGGCGAGGTCGTCTCGTCGACGTTCGACGAGCCGGTCGAGGATCACACCAAGGTCGCCGAGATGGTTCTGGAGCGAGCGAAGCGGTTGGTCGAGGGCGGACGCGATGTCGTAATTCTGCTCGATTCGATTACACGCCTTGCGCGAGCGTATAACCTGGCAGTGCCGCCGAGTGGGCGCACACTGTCCGGCGGCATCGACCCGATCGCGCTCTACCCTCCCAAGCGTTTTTTTGGCGCGGCACGCAATATCGAGGGCGGCGGAAGCCTGACGATCATCGCAACCTGCCTCGTCGACACCGGTTCCCGCATGGATGACGTCATCTATGAAGAGTTCAAGGGCACCGGCAATATGGAGCTTCACCTGGATCGCAAGCTGGCCGAGCGGCGCATCTATCCGGCAATCGATGTCCAACGCTCCGGCACGCGGCGTGAAGACCTGCTGCTCGATGAGAATGCGCTCCGACAGGTCTACACGATGCGCCGGATGGTCTCGATGCTTGGTGGCACCGAGGGCACCGAACTCGTCATCGGGCGGCTGGCAAAGACGGAGAACAACGCGGAGTTTCTCGTCACCCTCACCAAAGACATCTAGCTCGAACACGTGACACAACAACGGGCGGCCGGTCAGGCCGCCCGTTGTTTGCTTGAACGCCTGAGACACTGGGCGTTATCGTGAGCGGTAACCATCCTCGGCAAAGAACCGGGCGATTTCGTCGACCGCGAAGGTCGGAAGAGGCAAGCGTCGCCCCGACGTTGTGAGCCAGTGGCCGGGCGTTGCGGTCAGCGTGCCGATTCTTGCTCCAGGTATCCCTGCGTCGTTGACGGCCTGGACCGCGCGTGCCGCGTCGGACCCGGCGACAACCGCCAGCAGCGCGCCGCTCGCGATGAGGCCCAGCGGGTCGATGCCGAGCGCTACGCAGATTTCGCGGGTCTCGGGCAATACATGGATGGCGTCGCCATCGATGTCCACGCCCAGTCCGGTAGCTTCGCCCAGCTCAGCGAGCGCCGTCGCTAACCCACCTTCGGTCGGGTCGTGGAGACCACGGACGGTGACGCCGGCGGATTGCAGCGCTCGCGCGGCGGGAATTACGGAGATTCCGGGGCTAATCAGCAGGCCGGCTGCCGCCGAGATCGTTCTCGCTGTGACCAGGCCGGAGAGCGTTGCGGATGCTTCACGGGCCAGAATCGCGGTGCCTTCGATCGCGATCCCGGAGGCGAGAATGATGGCATCTCCCGACTCCGAACGCGATAGATCGTACAACGCGTCTGGCTCACAGGTCCCGATCATCTGGCCGACAAGGATCAACCGGTCCAGCCCGATCGTGATCTCGGTGTGGCCGCCGACGAGGGTGACACCAATTTCGGAAGCGGCCCGCGAAAGAGACGCGAATGATTGCTCGACTAGCGCCGGGGTGGTGTGCTTCTCGGGAAATAGTGCTGTGACGAGAATCCAGCGAGGAGTCGCGCCCATACAGGTGATGTCGTTTGCATTGACGTTGATCAGATAGCGGCCGGCGTCTTCGGTTGCAAAGGTGATTGGGTCAGTCTTGATGACGAGCGCGGTCTCATCTACCCGAATCGCCGCAGCATCGCGCCCGATCCCAGGTCCGATTATCACTGCCGGGTCAGATGTTGCGTAGCGGTCGAGGAGATCCCGCAGGAGCGGGCCGGGTAGCTTGCCCGGTGGCAGCAGCCTATCGTGAGTTGCCAACGTAGAGTCCCATCGTCTCGGCAGCGCGAATCATCTCGTGGTCGTCGGGGACGCGGCGTGGGCCGATTGCGACGCTCGAAAGCGGTGTCTGCTTGACGCTGCTGCCCTCGATCCCGACCATCACTCCGTCGGCGCCATCGTGGATAGCATGAATCGCCGCCGATCCGAGTTGTGTCGCCAGCAGTCGGTCGAAGACGACTGGTGATCCACCACGCTGGATATGGCCAAGGACGAGCCCGCGAACGTCCCGGCTGGTGTGCTGCTGCAAGGCGTTGGCCAATGACGCGCAGACGCCACCGAGCTTCCAATGGTGCGCGCCGCCATGTTGCTCACGATAGACAGTTTCACCGGACGGCGCCGCGGAACCCTCGGCGATGACACCGATCGTGAAGTGGCTGCCTCGTGCTTCGCGCTGGCGAACCTTGTCCAGAATCTGCTCGATCGAATAGGCGCGCTCAGGAATGAGGATGATATCAGCGCCACCAGCGATGCCGGCAAATAACGCTACCCATCCGGCGCTGCGCCCCATCACCTCAAGTAGCACGATCCGGTGATGCGACTCGGCCGTTGTGTGGAGTTTGTCAAGCGCATCGGTAACTGTTGTGATGCAG
>Ga0073899_10004037_pt1 | contig 12895 bp, 10 predicted proteins | sample KloWWTmetaKNB5Ph_FD_88975 | JGI IMG/M metagenome (GOLD analysis project Ga0073899, IMG submission 88975) | Active sludge microbial communities from Klosterneuburg, Austria, studying microevolution and ecology of nitrifiers - Klosterneuburg... | ecosystem: Engineered > WWTP > Aerobic digester >... | reverse complement strand
GTCGAGCTCGGCCATCAGCAGCGGGCCGCCGGCGGCCTGCTTCGCGAAACGGATCGCGCCATGGGTCGAGGCCTGCGCGCGGTGCGCGGTGCCGAATGCGTCCATCACGAACACGTCGCTCAGTGCCGCGTACTGCTTCGACAAGGCTTCGTCGTCGGCCTTCTCGCCGACGTTCATGCGGCAGTTTTCCAGCAGCACCAGCTGGCCCGGCCGTACCTGCACGCCATCGAGGTAGTCGCGCAGCAGCGGCACCTCGAAACCGAGCAGCTCGGACAGGCGCGCGGCCACCGGGGCCAGCGAATCGGCCTCACTCCACGCGCCTTCCTTCGGCCTGCCCAGGTGCGACATCACCATCACCGCCGCGCCCTTCTCCAGCGCCAGCCGGAGGGTCGGCAACGAGGCGGTGATGCGCTGCTCGGAGGTCACCTTGCCATCGGCCACGGGCACGTTCAGATCCTGGCGGATCAGCACGCGCTTGCCGGCGAGGTCGAGGTCGGTCATGCGGAGGATGGACATGGGCATTCCTGCTGGGGGCAATGCCGCGTATTGTCCGGGCCGCGCGCGGCTGCCGCAAACCGCGCTCAGGCCGCCGGTTTGCTCCGCAGCAGGCTGAAGGCGAACCCCGCGACCACCAGCGCGCCCAGCGCCAGCACCGCCCACAGCAGCCATGAGGTCCAGTCGCGGGCAGGCTTGAGTGCGGCATCGCCGGCCAGCGATTGCGGCGCGCCGAGGGATGCGGGCGACGGTTGCCAGTCGTTGCCGCGCTGGTTGCGCAGTTCGGCAAGGAGTTGCGGGATCGGCGCAGCGGCACGTTGCGCGCGCATGCTGCCAGCGGCGAGTACGTAAGGTGCCGGGCCCTGGGCGAGGAACACCACCGCTTCCGGTCGATAGCCGAGGCGCAATGTCGGCACGTTGGCCACATCGGCATTCGCACGCAGTCGCCAGTGGCGATCGCGCACGACGGCATCCAGTTCACGCGCCGGCGAGGCATTGCCGCCGCCAGCGGCATCGACCCGATACGCCATCCACGGCCCGGCGCGCAGCTGCCACGGCGCATCCGCATCGTCGCGACTTTCCAGCCGCCATTCGAGCGCGTGGTTGCCGGCCAGCGCGACATCGACCTGTTGCACCGGGAAGCGGCCATCGAGCTCGAACTCGAATGCCGTTGCCGCGCCGGAACCGCTGCGACGCCCGGCCAGTTCCAGCCACAGCGGCGCGACCACGGCGCGCGCGGCGGCGAGTTCGACCGACACGCCGCCGATCGCGATGGGCTGGTCGCTGCGCTCCGGGGTCAGGCGCAGGTAGCGCGGTTGCGGGTCGTGCGACAACGGCTCGCGCAGTTCAATGCGCCGCTGCAGCAGGCGGCGGCCATCGCGTTGCAGGTCGATCATGCGCCCGCTGACGACCTGCGGCTGCCAGTGTTCGAGGTCGTCGCTGGCCTCGACCCGATAACCGAGGTCGAGTGCCGCGACCGGCTGCCATTGCAATTCCAGCGCGACGATCGCCTCGCGCACGTGGCTCACGTCCACCAGCAGCGCGTTGCGCGGCAGCGTGGCTGCGGACTGGTCGGTGATGCGCGCCTCGACATGACGCAAGCGACCGTCGCTATCGGCCTGGCTGACCAGCTCCCAGCCCTGCGCACCGCCCTCGGCCGCTGCCGTCGGCAGCGCGAACCAGGGCACGGCGATGCGTCGCGGCGGTTGCGCCAGCGGTTGGTCAGGCGCGAACACTGCAGTCGGCACCGCTGCGCCAGCGTGGTTCAGCACCACCAGGTCGCGCAGCTGCGGATCGCGCAAGCGGCGGTACACGGTTTCATCGAGAACCACGCGGTACGCGCCGCCGTCATCGTGGCCCAGCGCCAGCGGCCACTGCATCGCGTAGTCGGCGGGGGCTGCGGCAAACACGGCCAGCGTGGTGGTCATCGCCATCAGCGAAGCCAGCGCCCGGCCGATGCGTCGCTTGCCGAGATGGTTCATGCGGGTTCTCCGGTGGCATCGCCTTCGGTCGTCGCTGCGCGCGGCGGTGCCGGCGCGAAATAGCCGACCACGGTACACAGCAGGCCGTAGGCGATGAACGAACCGATCCCGAGCAGGTTGCCGAGATGCTGGCGATCCACCAGCACCAGTTTCGCCAGCACCACGCCCATCAGCACCGCACCGGCCAGCCACAGCATGCGCTGGCCACGCTTCGACCCCAGCACCCAGCCGAACACGCCGAGCACGCTCCAGGTCACAGTCAGGCTGGTCTGCGCCAGGCTGGTCGAGAGGATCGCATCGCCCCACGGCGCATCGCCCCAGTGATGCACCGCATGCAGCACCACCGAGGTGATCCATGCGAACGCCAGCGTGGCCAGCAACACGATGCGGCGCGGCGGCAGCATGCGTGCGCCCGCCAATTGCCAGTGCAGGGCCAGTGCCAGTGCGGCCAGTTGCGCAAGTTCCATCGGGTTGAGCAGCGGCAGCCACGGCAGCGGCGCGGCGCTTCCGGCCTCGAACAGCGAGGCCAGCCACCACAGGCCGATCACCACGAACAACACCGCCAGCAGGCGACCACGCCAGCCGTCGAAGCGTTCGCCCAGCGGCAGCGACAACCAGCGCCAGCGGAACAAGGCCAGTGCCGCGACCGCGAGCCACGGCAGCGCCACCGCTGCCGCCTGCCAACCCGTGCCGAGACGTTCGAACTGCTCGGGCCACCACGACAGCAGCAGGCTGGCGACCAGCGGCCACACCAGCCACCAGGTGAACTGCGCTGCTGCAGCAAGCCGATGCGCACCCTCGCGCAGGCACACCAGTCCGCGCACGCCGAGCGCGGCAAACACGAGCCAGGCCCACAGGCCGTTGCCGGCGAACGGCTGCGCATGCGCGATGCTTTGCCAGATCGCCAATGGCGCGGCCGCAGCCAGTGCCATCAGCGACGTCCATCCGAGCGCGCCTGCCGGACGTCGGCGATGCACTTCCGCCGCCAGCCAGCCGGTCAACGCGGCGAAGGCGAGCAGGGCGTCGGGCTGGTCGCTGTCGCCGAGGAAGCGGCCGAATTCGTGGAGGCCGTTGCCGATCCACCACAGCAAACCCCAGCCGTAGTACAGCAAGGCGATGCGATCGAAGGTCTCGTCGTCGCGGCGCTCATGGCGATACGCCCATGCGCTGGCGAAGCCGGCCAACGCGATCAGCAAGGCACTCATGAAGCCGGCATTCGCGAACATCGTCGCGAACTCGGTGGATGCCGCAAGCATCGCATCGGTGCGCCCGATCGCGAACGCCATCGCCGCCGCCAGCTGCAGGCCCGCGCCAGTGAACTGCGGCAGGCGCCGTTGCTGGCGCAGACCCAGCCACGCCAGCGCCGCGCCTTCCAGCGCGAACACGCATGCGGTTGCTTGCGCCGACAATGCCAGCGGCACCGCCAGGGTGGCGAAGCCGACCGCCAGCAAGGCATACGACTGCGCCAGCACGCCGTAGTCCTTGCGCCGGCGCAGCCACCACGCCAGCGCGGCATACAACGCCCCCAATCCCAGCGCACAGAACGCCAGCGGCATCCGCTTGCCTTCCAGCAGGCCCGCCTGCAGCGAGAACGCCACCAGCGGCATGCCGAACACCAGGCAGCCGTCGATCAGGTCGCGCCGGCCAGCGGGGCGGCGACGCGCGAACAGCAGCGGGATGACCAGGTAGAACGCGAAGAACAGCGCCAGGAACGGCTGCGTGCTGGCGTACTTGTGCGGCGCGTAGTCGAACGCACCCCACAGCGTGCCGATGCCGAAGGTGAACGCGAAGCCAAGCAGATTGAGTACCCGCCACGACTTGAACCATGCGATGCCGACGATCGCGGCATTCAACACCGCGTAGTACGAGAACAATGCGACGTGGTTGCCGCCGCCGGTGGACAGCCAGATCGGCGCGAGGAAGCCGGCCAGCAGTGCGAACACCGCCAGCGCCTTCGCGTCCTGCAACACGGCGAGCACGCCCGCACCCGCGACCAGCGCGATGCTCAGCGCGAACGCCGCACCTGCCGGCAGCAAGCCGAAGATCTTGAACGCGGCGAATACCACCAGCAGCAACACGCCGATCGCCCCGCCCTGCAGGCTCAGCGCGAACGTGCGGTTGCTCTCGCGCTTGCGCCAGGCGAACACCAGCGCACCCAACGCGGCGGCGGCGATGCCGGCCAGCTTGAATGCCGGCGGCAATGTCAGCCAGCCTTCGTCCGATGCGTACTTGAGCAGCGCCGCAACACCGGCGAACAGCACCAGCATGCCGATCTTGACCGGCACGTTGCCGACCGTGAACCAGCGTTGCACCGCACGCATGCCAAGTTCGACCACCCCGGGTCGCGCGGGTCGCGATGGCCGAACAGGGGCTGCCGATGGCGTCGATGCCGGAACCGGCGCGTCCTCGACAACCCGTGCTGCCGGCGGCGCGGCCGCTTGCATCGGCGCGGCGAGCGGCGGCTCATCGACCGGTAACGGAGCAGCTGGTACTGGCGCGATCGGGGAAAACGCTTGCGGAACCGGTTCGTCGCGGACGGGGGCGGCCGGCGTCGCTGCGTCCATCGCATGTTCCGGGGCGGCGGTGTCACGCCGATGCAGCAGTGCCATTTGCGCTTCCAGACTGGCCACCCGCCCCTTCAGGCCGGACACCGAGACCAGCGCGATCACCAGCAATACCGGCACCGCCAGGACAGCGAGCACCAGCAACACGATCAAGCCTTCCATGCCTGCCCCTCGCCCGTGATGGCCGCAGCCTCGACCAAGCACCGGCGATTTGCAAGTTCAGCCCGCCGCATGCGGCCATCGCCGCGCGCCTGCACCGCTTGATCCATGTCAGTGGCAATCCGGATCGGCCGTCCTATGCTCGCCGGCATGGCCGCGTGGTACCCGCTGATCCTGCTGCTGCACCTGTCCTGCGCGATCGTGTTCGTGGGCGCGGTGTGCTTTGAAGTGCTGGTGCTGGAATCCTTCCACCAGAAATTCGATCACGCGCTGATGGAGAGGTTCGAAGCCGCACTGATGGCACGGGTGCGCCGCTTCATGCCGGTGGTGGTCGGCCTGCTGTTCCTCAGCGGCCTGGCCCTGTTCGACATCCGCTGCAACGGCATCGCCTGCATCACCCCGCAGTTCGGCTGGGGCTGGTTGCTGCTGACCAAGGCCGCGCTCGCCTTCGCCGTGCTCGGCGTGTTCATCGGCGCGATCCGCGCCGGCCTGAACGGCACGATGGATCCCTGCCGGTTCCGCCATACCCACCGCATCGTGCTTGGCCTGATGATCGCGATCGTGATCCTGGCCAAGCTGATGTTCCTCGCCTGAAGCTGCGGCAGCAGCCTGCAGACACGAAAAAGCCCCGCACGGGGCGGGGCTTTCCGATCGCCGGATGCGGGCTTACTTGCCGGCAACCACCTTGACCATTTCCAGGCACTTGTTGCTGTAGCCCCATTCGTTGTCGTACCAGCTGACCAGCTTGACGAAGGTGCTGTCCATGGCGATGCCGGCTTCGGCGTCGAAGATGCTGGTGCGCGCGTCGCCGCGGAAATCGGTGGCCACCACCTTCTCGTCGGTGTAACCGAGGATGCCCTTCAGCGCGCCTTCCGACTGCGCCTTCATTTCCGCGCAGATTTCGGCATAGCTCGCCGGGTTCTCGAGTTCGACGGTGAGGTCCACCACCGAGACGTCGGAGGTCGGCACCCGGAAGCTCATGCCGGTCAGCTTGCCCTTCAATTGCGGCAGCACCACGCCAACCGCCTTGGCCGCGCCGGTGGACGACGGGATGATGTTTTCGAGGATGCCGCGGCCACCGCGCCAGTCCTTGTTGCTCGGGCCGTCGACGGTCTTCTGGGTGGCGGTGGCAGCGTGCACGGTGGTCATCAGGCCGCGCTTGATGCCCCACTTGTCGTCCAGCACCTTGGCGATCGGCGCCAGGCAGTTGGTGGTGCAACTGGCATTGCTGATGATCGCCTGGCCGGCATAACCGGCGCTGTTCACGCCGTGCACGAACATCGGCGTGTCGTCCTTCGACGGTGCCGACATGATCACCTTCTTCGCGCCGGCGGCGAGGTGCTTGGCGGCGCTGTCCTTGTCCAGGAACAGGCCGGTGGATTCCAGCACGATATCCGCACCGATCTCGTCCCACTTCAGGTTGGCCGGATCGCGCTCGGCGGTCAGGCGGATGGTCTTGCCGTTCACCACCAGCGCGCCGTCGACCACCGACACCTCGCCCTGGAAGCGGCCGTGCACGGAATCGTGCTTGAGCATGTAGGCCAGGTAGTCCGGCTCCAGCAGATCGTTGATGCCGACGATCTCGATCTCGTCGCCGAAGTTCTGCACCGCCGCGCGGAACACGCAGCGACCGATGCGTCCGAAACCGTTGATACCGACCTTGATGGCCATGCTGAAGCTCCTGCGGATGGGCACGGGAAAACCGGCATTTTACCGGATCGCCGCGCAGCGGCCCGGTTGCCGGATTGATCGGGATCAAGACCGGGCGCGCATGCCCCCGGCAAACTGGTTTCCGCTGCAACCAATCCCCCCACGGAGTCCCCCCAAAATGTCATTCCCCCGCATCGCCCTTGCCGCCGCCCTCGCCCTTGCCGCCAGCCCGGCCTTGGCCCAATCCGCCGGCAGCTGGACCGTCGGCATCGGCGCGCACCAGGTCGCACCGAAGTCGGACAACGGCACCCTGGTCGCCACCCCGCTCGGCAACCTGGCGATGGACGTCGGCAACAACGTCCGCCCGACCATCACCGCCGAGTACTTCATCAAGGACAACCTGGGCCTTGAAGTGCTGGCCGCGCTGCCGTTCCAGCACGACATCGACGTGGTCGGCGTGGGCAAGGTCGGCTCGACCAAGCACCTGCCGCCGACCGTCTCGCTGCAGTACCACTTCGGATCGGGCAAGCTGCGCCCGTTCGTGGGCGCGGGCCTGAATTACACCCGTTTCTTCAGCACCAGGACCGAAGGCGCGATCGCCGGCACCAAACTGGAGCTGTCCGATTCCTGGGGCCTGGCCGGGCATGTCGGCATCGACTTCCAGGTCGGCGCGAAGGGCGCGATCCGCGTCGATTACCGCAAGATCGACATCGATACCAAGGTCAAGCTCAACGGTGCCAACCTGGGCACCCGCAACACCGTCAACATCGACCCTTCGGTGTACGGCATCGCCTACGTGTTCGCCTTCTGAGCCACGCTGTCATTTCGCGGACGGCCATGCCGGTTTATCCTGCCGGCATGGCCAATCCCCGCAAATACCGCTTCCTCGTCGCCCTGCTGTGCCTGGGTGCCATGTCCACCGCCGGCGCCTGGGGCAAGCTCGGGCACGCCCTGGTCGGCGACCTTGCCGAACGTCACCTCGACCCGAAGGCCAAGGCCGAAGTCGCCGTGCTGCTGGCCGGCGAGGCCGAGCCGACGCTGGCCGGCATCGCCTCCTGGGCCGACGACCTGCGCGGCAGCGATCCGGAGCGCTTCAAGGCCACCTCGCGCTGGCATTACATCAACGCCAAGGGCGGCGGTTGCGCGTTCGAGATCGAACGCGATTGCCCGAACGGCGATTGCGTGGTGGTCGCCATCGAGCGGCAACGCGCGATCCTGGTCGACCGCAAGCAGCCGATCGAGGCACGCCGCGATGCATTGAAGTTCATCGTCCACCTGGTCGGCGACGCACACCAGCCGATGCACGCCGGCAGCCGCACCGACGCCGGCGGCAACGGCTTCCAGGTCAGCCTGCGCACGCCGATCGAGCCGGAGGCCTATGCCCGCAACAAATACATCGACGGGGTGATGGGTACCAACCTGCACTCGGTGTGGGACTACTACATCCTGGCCAGCAACAACCTCGACCTGCAGCAGTACGGCAATCGCCTCGACAAACTGCCCTGGCCCCCGTTCCCGGCGGCATCACGATACGACCTGCTGCCGAAGGCCTGGTCCGGCGAATCCTGCCGGCTGATCGATGCGCGCGGCATCTATCCGCCGGAGGACAGGCACGTGATGGATCATGCCTATCTCGATGCGATGCGCCCGCTGGCCGAACAGCGCGTGCGCCAGGCGGCATGGCGGCTGTCGCAGCTGCTGAACCAGGCCATCGGCGAGGGCTGATCAGGGCGGCATCAGAGGCAGTGCTGCGCGGGCGCTGATCCAGCCTGCGCCGCCAGCAGGCAGCGCTGCTGGTCCAGCAACTGCCTGACCCGCGCCTCGGTGCTGGCCATGCCGGCCTTGCGGCCGAAGTCCAGCGCCTGTTCCGGCGTCATCGCCCCGGAACGCGCCTGCATCAGCGCAAGCAGCCCACCGACACGGTTGCCGCTGGCGCAATGCACCAGCACCGGACCATCGGCCGCCGCCAGCACGGCATGCAGCTGCGAGGCTTTCGCGGCATCGATGCCCTCGGCACCCGCGACCGGAATCGAGATGTAGCGCATCCCGGCCGCCTGCACCTCGGCCGCTTCATCGCGCTCGTTCAACTCGCCATCGGTGCGCAGATTCACCACGGTGCCGATGCCGCGTGCGCGGATCGCCTGCCAGTCGGTGGCGGCCGGCTGGCCGGCGGTGAAAAGGCCGGAGCGCGGCTCGCGCAGGTTCACGCCTGGCACGGATGCCGTGGCCGCCGTCGCCGGCGCTGTCGTCGCCGTGGTTGCAGCGGGTGCATGCGCGCAGGCCGCCACCGAAACCGCCAGAACGCCCACCAGCGCGCGCATCGACCGGGTCATGCCGCACCTCCAACCGGCGACAGCTCATCGAAGGCGCGTAGCGCTTCCGCCGCGTAGATCATCGACGGGCCCGCGCCCATGTAGATCGCCATCGACAGCGTTTCCAGCACTTCCTCGCGGCTGGCCCCGGCCTTGATCGCGGCCTTGGCATGGAAACCGATGCAGCCGTCGCAACGTACCGCCACGCCAATCGCCAGTGCGAGCAGCTCCTTGGTCTTCACGTCCAGCGCATTCGGCTTGAGCGCCTCGCGGGCCAGCATGGAAAACCCGCGCATCGGTTCGGGTGCAGCTTCACGCAGCTTGCCGATGGCAGCGTTGAGATCATCGATCAAATCGGGAAAGGACTGGCTCATGGAATGGCTCCTGCGGTCAAAGGTGTTGGCGCGTCCAGCGCACGATATCGGCCACGCCCATCGCGCCCGACTGGCGTGCAAGTTCGCGCCCTCCTCGGAACAGCACCAGGGTGGGAATGCTGCGGATGCCGAAACGGCCCGCCAGCGCGGGCTGCGCCTCGGTGTCGATCTTGCCCAGCCGCACGCGCGGCTCCAATTGCACGGCGGCCGCCTCGAACTGCGGTGCCATCATTCGGCACGGGCCGCACCACGACGCCCATAAATCCACCAGCAACGGCAACTCGGCGCGTTCGCCATGCGCATGGAATCCGGTGGCATCCAGTGCCAGCGGATGCGAGGTGAACAAAGGCGCGCGGCACTTGCCACAATTCGGCGCATCCGCCAGCCGCGCCTGCGGCACCCGGTTGATCGCGTTGCAAGCCGGACAGGCAATCCGCACGGATTCAAGCGTCATGGCATTGCTTCCTCGCGAGCCGGCCTTGCGATCATGGCGTGACGGGCACTTCCACCCACAGTGCGCCACGCAGATCGCCGGCATCGAAACCGGTGGCGGTGTCGCCGGGATAGAACCGCTGCAGCGCCGTGCGCGTGTCCGCGGCCAACGCCTTGCCATGGCAGGCCAGGCACATCGGCTCCACCGGAATGCCGCGCATCATCCGCAGCGCCACCCCGTCGGGCAGGCCATGATCGACCACCTGCACCAGGTCGGCCATCGGCGTGCCGGCATCAAGCCTTGCCTGCAGCGCGGCCAACCCGTCGGCCTGCCACGGCTGCGCTGCATTGGCCGGACTGCGCTGGCGACCCGGCACCGGCACCCGGCCGATGCGCACGCCATGTTCGTCCGCCACCCGCGCGGCGATCTTCGGTGCCTCGGTATTGCAGAAGGCGATGGCACCACTGGTGCCGCCCTTCGCGAGTTCCGCGCCGAGCGCCTGCTTCAGCGACGTACTGAACGCCTTGGCAGCGGCCTGTGCCCGCTCCTTCGCCGATGGCACGGGCGGCGCGGCCGTTGTCCTGGTCGCTGCAGCGACAACCGGCGGCGGCGCGGCGGATTCTGCGGAACAGGCCACCAGCACGGCAAGCAGTGGCGACAGCAACAGACGATGCGACTTCATGCGATGGCCTCCGTGACGCCGATCCCGCGGCGCTTGAGCACGTAATACAACAAGGGAATCACCACCAGCGTGAGGATGGTGCTGACGAAGATGCCGAAGATCAACGAAATGGCGAGGCCGTTGAAGATCGGGTCGTCGAGGATGAAGAACGCACCCAGCATCGCCGCCACGCCGGTCAGCACGATGGGTTTGGCGCGCACCGCGCAGGCATCGATCACCGCGTCCACCAGCGGCACGCCGCGTGCGGTTTCCTGGTTGATGAAATCCACCAGCAGGATCGAATTGCGCACGATGATCCCGGCCAGCGCGATCATGCCGATCATGCTGGTGGCGGTGAACTGCTTTCCGAGCAGGGCGTGGCCGGGCATGACGCCGATGACGGTCAGCGGGATCGGGGCCATGATCACCAGCGGTACCAGATAGCTGCGGAACTGCGCGACCACCAGCAGGTAGATCAGCAGCATGCCGGCGGCATAGGCGATGCCCATGTCGCGGAAGGTCTCGAAGGTAATCTGCCATTCGCCGTCCCACTTCACCGCGTAGCCGCTGGTGTCCGCGGGCTGGGCGATGAAGGTCTGCGCCAGCGTCTGCCCGGCGACCTTGTGGTCATCGAGCTGGCCGACGATGCCGAACATCCCGTACAGCGGACTGTCGAGCTTGCCGGCCTCGTCCGCCGTCACATAGACCACGGGCAGGCCGTCCTTGTGGTGGATCGCGCCGTCCCACGTCACTTGTTCGACGCGCACCAGTTCCGACAGCGCCACCAGCTGTCCCTGCGCGCCGCGCACCTTCAGCGCAAGCAGCGAGGACAGCGTGGCCTGTTCCTGCGCCGGCAGCCGCAGCCGTACCGGGCGCGGGTATTTCGATGCGCCGTCGTGGACGTAGGTGGCATCGAGACCGGACACGGCCATGCCGATGGCGTCGGCGATGGCCGACTGCGGCACGCCAAGCCGCGCGGCGCGTTCGCGATCCACCACGATGTGTTCGCGCGGGGCGTCGGCTTCCACGCTGGAATCGATATCGACGATGCCGTCGGTTTTCGCGAAGCGCTCCTGCGCCAGCGCCAATGCCACCTTGCGCTGGCCCGCGTAATCAGGGCCATAGACCTCGGCCACCAGCGGCGAGAGCACCGGCGGGCCGGGCGGCACTTCCACCACTTTCACCGAAGCGCCGTATGTCTCGCCAAGTTCAGCCAGCATCGGCCGCATCGCCAGTGCGATCGCATGGCTCTGGCGCTTGCGTTGGTGCTTGTCCACCAGGTTGACCTGCAGATCACCGATGTTGCTGCCGCTGCGCAGGAAATACTGCCGCACCAGTCCATTGAAATTGATCGGCGCGGCGGTACCGGCATAGCCCTGGTAGTCCAGCACTTCCGGCACCGTATCGAGCTTGGCCGCCAGCGCCACCAGCAGCGCGTTGGTCTGCTCCAGCGTGCTGCCTTCCGGCATGTCCACCACCACCTGCACTTCCGATTTGTTGTCCAGCGGCAGCATCTTCAGCACCACCAGCTTGAACACCGCCAGCGACGCGGCCAGCAGCACCAGCCCGGCCATCGAGGCAAACAGCAGGCCACGCTTCCTTCCCGCGCCATCGCCGCGCAGGAACGGCGACATCACCCGCTCGAACAAGCGGTGCAGTCTGCTTGAGCCCCTCTCCCCCGGGGAGAGGGGTTGGGGTGAGGGCTGGTTTGGCGAAGATGCAACATCGGCCGCCCTGCCCTCACCCCCGGCCCCTCTCCCGGGGGGAGAGGGGAGAGAAGCGTGCCGCGCCAGCAGCTTCAGCGACAGCCACGGCGTGACGATCAACGCGATGGCAAGCGACAGCAGCATGCCGACCGAGGCATTGATCGGGATTGGCCGCATGTACGGCCCCATCAGCCCGGACACGAAGGCCATCGGCATCAATGCGGCGATCACGGTGAAGGTGGCGAGGATGGTCGGCCCGCCGACTTCGTCCACTGCCGGCGGGATCGCCTCGCGCAGCGATTTTCCGCCGCGCGCCATGTGCCGATGGATGTTCTCCACCACCACGATGGCGTCATCGACCAGGATGCCGATGGAAAAAATCAGCGCGAACAGCGAAACCCGGTTGAGGGTGAAGCCCATCGCCATCGACGCGAACAGCGTCAGCGCCAGGGTCAGGACCACCGCGCTGCCGACCACGATGGCCTCGCGCCAGCCCAGTGCAAACAACACCAGCAGCACCACGCTGGCGGTGGCGAAGATCAATTTCTGGATCAGCTTCTGCGCCTTGTCGCTGGCGCTGGCACCGTAGTCGCGGGTCACGCTGACCTGCACATCCTGCGGGATCAGTTCGCCCTTGAGCTGCTGGACGCGGCGCATGATCGCAGTGGTGATGTCGGACGCATTGCTGCCCGGCTTCTTGGCGATGGCGATCGTCACCGCCGGCACGATCCCGGCCTGCGGGCCGGCGCGCCCGGGCGGCGCACCGTGCCAGACGTAGCGGCTGGCAAGATCGCCGCGTGGCTCGACGGCCGCCACGTCGGCGAGCAGCAGCGGCTTGCCGTCGCGACTGCCGATGACGAGAGCGGCCACGTCGTCGGCGCTGGCAAGAAAGCGGCCTGCCGTCACCGGCACCGCGCCTTGCACGGCATCCACGCGCTCGCCGGCCTGATGCACCACGTTGGCCGCCTGCAATGCCTGCGCCAATTCGTTCGCGCCCATGCCATAGGCAGCCAGCTTCGCGGCATCCAGCGTCACCAGCACGCTGCGGTCGGGCGCGCCG
>Ga0073899_10004032_pt1 | contig 12901 bp, 7 predicted proteins | sample KloWWTmetaKNB5Ph_FD_88975 | JGI IMG/M metagenome (GOLD analysis project Ga0073899, IMG submission 88975) | Active sludge microbial communities from Klosterneuburg, Austria, studying microevolution and ecology of nitrifiers - Klosterneuburg... | ecosystem: Engineered > WWTP > Aerobic digester >... | reverse complement strand
GCCTGGATCGGCACCAGCAAGGACGACATCAAGAAGGTGCTGGCCGGCTCGACGATGAGCCAGATCGGCTACATGATGCTCGCCGCCGGCATCGGCCCGGCCGGGTACGCGTTCGCGATCTTCCACCTGCTCACCCACGGCTTCTTCAAGGCCAACATGTTCCTCGGCGCCGGCTCGGTGATGCACGCGATGGACGACGACGTGAACATGCGGCACTACGGCGCGCTGTGGAAGGTGCTGCCGTGGACGTTCTGGACGTTCGCGGCCGGCTACCTCGCGATCATCGGCCTGCCCCCGCTGGCCGGCTACTTCTCGAAGGACCACATCATCGAGGCCGCCTTCGAGCACAGCCCGCTGGTCGGTTCGCTGGCCCTGCTCGGTGCCGGCGTGACCGCCTTCTACATGACCCGGCTGATGCTGATGACCTTCTTCGGCCAGAAGCGCTGGCAGCCCGGGGTGCACCCCCACGAGTCGCCGTGGACGATGACCGTCCCGCTGGTCGTGCTCGGTTCGCTCAGCGTCGTGGCCGGGGTCGTCATGAACGCCTGGATCCAGGACTGGCTGGTGCCGGCCACCGGGGCGCACGCCCACGAGGTCGAGTGGCTGCCCACCCCGATCGGCCTGCTCACGATCCTCGTGGTGGCCGCCGGAGTCGGCCTCGGCTGGTGGCTGTTCGGACGGAACCCGATCCCGGTCGAGCCGCCCGCCACGGCCAGCCCGTTCACGATCGCCGGTCGCAACGACCTGTTCGGTGATGCGGTCAACGACACGCTCGTGGTGGCGCCCACCATGGTCACCGCCCGCAGCGTGGTGGCGGCCGACGACGTCGTCATCGACGGCGGCGCGAACGGCCTGGCCAGCATGTTCCAGGGGCTGTCGGCCGAGGGCCGCCGGCTGCAGACCGGCCAGGTCCGCAGCTACGCGCTGACGATGATGGCCGGGGTCGTCCTGGTCGGCGTCGTGATGATTCTCAGTCAGCTGGGCTGAGGGAGGACGTGGAGATGACTGTTCCCTGGCTCACCATCCTGGGCCTGCTCCCGCTGCTCGGCGCGGCCGTGCTCTGCCTGCCGGTGCAGCAGATCGCCAAGGGCGTCGGCATGACGTTCGCGCTGCTCACCGCCGGCGTCGGCATCGGGGTCGCCACCCTCGCCGGCCAGGGCGTACCGCTCGCCGAGCGGGCCCCCTGGATTCCCGCCTTCGGCGCCTCCTGGGCCCTCGACCTGGACGGCATGTCGCTCATGATGGTGCTGCTGACCGTGGTGCTCACGCCCGCGGTGCTGCTCGCGGAATGGCGGCTCGCCGACGGCGGCGGCTCGGCCAAGTGGGGTCCGCGCGCCTACGTCGGGCTCGTGCTGGCGTTGGAGGGGCTCTCGCTGCTGGTCTTCATGGCCGGCGACGTGCTGCTGTTCTACCTGCTCTTCGAGGCCACCCTGATCCCGGTGTACTTCCTGATCGGCGGCTACGGCGGCGCCCGGCGCTCCTACGCGGCGATCAAGTTCCTGCTGTTCAGCCTCGCCGGGGGCCTGGTGATGCTGTTCAGCGTGATCGGGATCTACGCCGAGTCGACCCGGCAGTTCGGCACCCCGACCTACCTGCTGTCTGACCTGGCCGCGCTGCGGCCCGACCAGACCACCGGCATGCTGCTGATGGTCGGCTTCCTGATCGCCTTCATCATCAAGGCCCCGATGGTGCCCCTCCACACCTGGCTGCCGACCGCGGCCGAGGAGTCGACGCCGGGCACCTCGGTGATGCTGGTCGGCGTGCTGGACAAGATCGGCACGTTCGGGATGATCAAGTTCTGCGTGTTCCTGTTCCCCGACGCCTCCCGGGCGGTCGGGCCGACCATGATCGTGCTGGCCCTGGTCTCGATCCTGTACGGCGCCCTGGCCGCGATCGGCTCGAAGAACCTGCTGCGGTTGGTGGCGTACACCTCGATCAGCCACTTCGGCTTCATGGTGCTCGGCATCTACACGTTCACCACGGTCGGCACCAGCGGCACGATCTTCTACATGCTCAACCACGGCTTCTCCACCGGGGCGCTGTTCCTCGTGCTGGGCTTCCTGATCACCCGGCGCGGCTCGGCGCTGGTCGACGCCTACGGCGGGGTGCAGAAGGTCGCCCCCGTGCTGGCCGGGACGTTGCTGCTGGCGGGCCTCTCGTCCCTGGCCCTGCCCGGCATGTCGAGCTTCGTGTCGGAGTTCATGGTGATGGCCGGCGCGTGGTCGCGGGAGCCGTGGGTGGCGGCCGTCGCGGCGCTCGGCACGGTGCTGGCAGCGGTCTACATCCTGCTGATGTACCAGCGCACGATGACCGGGCCGGTCACCGACCAGGTCTCCGAAGGAATCCGGAGTGACCTGAACCTGCGCGAGAAGGTCGTCGCAGCCCCCCTGATCGCCGTGATGCTGGTGCTCGGCTTCGTCCCGCAGCTCGCGCTGACGCAGATCGAGCCGACCGTGAGCGCCGTGCTGGCCCATGCCGGGGTCTCCGATCCCGTTGCACCGCTGCGAAAGGAAGCCAAGTAATGGGCGCCACCCTGATCCCCAGCCCCACCTTCGAGTGGCTCGAGCTGGCGCCGGTGCTGATCGTCCTCGCCGGGGCGTGCCTCGGGGTGCTGGTCGAGGCCGCGCTGCGGCGGGAGTGGCGGTTCGTCGCGCAACTCGTCGTGGTCGCCCTGACGCTGATCGGCGCCTTCGCCGTCCTCGTCCTGAACTGGCAGCAGGGGCGGACGGGCGTGCTCGCGATGGGCGCGGTCACCCTCGACGGCCCCAGCTACACGATGTGGGCCTCGCTGCTCGTGTTCGGTGCACTCGCGCTCTCGGTGTTCGCCGAACGCCGGCTCGGCAACGGTGCCTCGGTGTTCTCCGCCGCGGCGGCGTCCGTCCCGGGCAGCGTGCAGGAAGAGGAGGCCACCGCGGCCCGGCTGGAGCACTCCGAGGTGTTCCCGCTGGCGCTGTTCTCCCTCGGCGGCATGATGGTCTTCCTCGCGGCCAACGACCTGCTGACGATGTTCGTGGCCCTGGAGGTCATGTCACTGCCGCTGTACCTGCTCAGCGCGATGGCCCGCCGGCGCCGCCTGCTCAGCCAGGAGGCCGGCCTGAAGTACTTCCTGCTCGGTGCGTTCTCGTCGGCCTTCTTCCTGTTCGGGATGGCCCTGCTGTACGGGTACGCCGGCTCGTTCGAGCTGGCCGACCTCGACGCGGCGATCAGCGCCCCGACCTTCGGCACCGGGCTGCTCTACACCGGCATCGGCATGCTCGCGATCGGGCTGCTCTTCAAGCTGGGCGCGGTTCCCTTCCAGTCGTGGGTGCCGGACGTCTACGTCGGCGCGCCGACCCCCGTCACCGGCTTCATGGCGATCTGCACCAAGCTGGCCGCCATCGGCGGCATGGCCCGGGTCTTCTTCGTCGCGTTCGGAGCCGAGCGCTGGAGCTGGCAGCCGCTGCTCGCGACGATCGCGATCGCGACGATGGCCGTCGGCGCCGTCCTCGCCCTCACCCAGACCGACATCAAGCGGATGCTGGCCTACTCCTCGATCGCGCACGCCGGCTTCCTGCTCACCGCCGTGGTCGGCGCCAACGCCGACGCGGGCGTGCAGCTCAGCTCGATGGGCGCCATCGTGTTCTACCTGATCGCCTACGGCTTCGCGACCGTGGCCGCGTTCGCCGTGGTCACCCTGGTGCGCAACTCCGCCGGCGAGGTGCACGCGCTGGCCGGCTGGTCCGGGCTGGGGCGCAAGAACCCGCTGCTGGCCGCGGTGATGGCGCTGCTGCTGCTCAGCTTCGCCGGCATCCCGCTCACCGGCGGCTTCATCGGCAAGTGGGCCGTGTTCTCGGCCGCCTGGCGCGGCGGGTTCCCGTGGCTGGTCGGTGCGGCGATCGCGTTCAGCCTGGTCGCGGCCTACTTCTACCTGCGCGTGATCGTGGTGATGTTCTTCGGCGAGCCGGCCGAGGGCGTCACGATCGGGCAGGCCAGCGCGTTCACCTGGACGCCGATCATCATCGGTGCGGTCGCTTCGGTCTACCTCGGTCTCTTCCCCGGCCCGCTGCTCGACCTGGTCTCCGCTTCGGCGACCTTCCTGCGCTAGGGCTAGGCTGGCGCGGTGCCAGAGGACACTTCACCAGACAGCCTCGTCGAAGGGGTCGACCGCGCGCTCACCGACGAGGTGACCGCGCGGTTGCAGCAGATCGAGGAGCGGCTGGCGGAGGCGGCGGTCGGGACGACCCCGTTCGTCACCGACGCCGCCCGGCACCTCGTCCTCGCCGGCGGCAAGCGGTTCCGTCCGCTGCTGGTGGTGCTCGCCTCCCAGCTGGACGGCGGCGCGGACCCCGATGCGGTCACCCGGGCGGCCCTGGTGGTGGAGCTCACCCACGTCGCGAGCCTCTACCACGACGACGTGATGGACGAGGCCGACCTGCGCCGGGGCGCCAGCAGCGCCAACGCCCGCTGGGGCAACACGGTCGCGATCCTGGTGGGTGACCTGCTGTTCTCCCGGGCGTCCACCGTCGTGGCGGGCCTGGGCGTCGACTACGTCCGGCTGCAGGCCGAGACGTTCGCGCGCCTCGTCCAGGGCCAGGTCGCCGAGACCAGGGGACCCCAGCCCGGGGACGACCCCCTCGAGCACTACCTCGCCGTCGTCGCGGACAAGACCGGCTCCCTGATCGCCGCCTCGGCCGTCTTCGGCGGCATGGTCGCGGGGCTCGACGAGCCCGCCCTGGCCGCGCTCGCGGCGTACGGGGAGGAGATCGGGGTCGTCTTCCAGCTCAGCGACGACCTGATCGACATCACCAGCGACAACTCGGGCAAGACCCCCGGCACCGACCTGCGGGCCGGCGTCCCGACGCTGCCGACGCTGCTGGCGAGGCGGTCCGGCGACGCCGCCGACGCCCGGCTGCTGGAGCTGCTCGGGGGCGGGATCGACAGCGAGTCCGACGTCGCCGAGGCGCTCGGCCTGTTGCGCGCGCACCCCGCGCTGACCCAGGCCAGGGACGAGATCGAGCGTCGCGCCGAGGTCGCGCGGGCGCACCTGGGCACGCTGCCGGCCGGACCCGCCCGGGACGCGCTGTCCGCACTCTGCGACGCTGTGATCTCCCGCTCGGCGTGAACGCTGGATAGGGTGGGGCTCCCGCACGAGGAGGTAGCCCCATGCCGCGTCCCCAGGTCGTGATCGTCGGTTCCGGCTTCGGCGGGCTGTTCGCAGCCCGGGAGTTGGAGTCGGCTCCCGTCGACGTCACCGTGGTGTCCCGCAGCGTCTCCCACCTCTTCCAGCCGCTGCTCTACCAGGTCGCCACCGGCATCCTGTCGCCGGGGGAGATCGCGCCGGCCACCCGCGACATCCTGCGCAAGCAGGCGAACGCGACCGTCCTGCAGGCCGAGGTGACCTCGATCAACCTCGCCGGACGGGTCGTGGTCGCCCAGCGACTGGGCAAGGTCAGCGCCCTGCGCTACGACCACCTGATCGTGGCGGCCGGCGCCGGGCAGTCGTACTTCGGCAACGACCGGTTCGCGACCTTCGCCCCCGGCATGAAGACCATCGACGACGCACTCGAACTGCGGGCCCGGATCTTCGGCTCGCTGGAGATGGCCGAGCTGAGCGAGTCCGAGGACGAGCGGCGCTCGCTGCTCACCTTCGTGGTCGTCGGGGCCGGGCCGACCGGGGTCGAGATGGCCGGCCAGATCGCGGAACTCACCCGGCACACCCTGGTGCGGAGCTTCCGCCGGATCGATACCCGCACGGCCCGGATCCTGCTGCTCGACGCCGCGGACGTCGTGCTGCCGCCGTTCGGGCCGAAGCTGTCGGCCGCCGCCCGCACCGAGCTCGAACGCATCGGGGTGGAGGTGAAGCTGGGCGCGATGGTCACCGACGTCGACGCCGCCGGGCTGGACCTGAAGTTCGCCGACGGCAGCACCGAACGCATCCTCGCGACCTGCAAGGTGTGGGCGGCCGGGGTGCAGGCCAGCCCGCTGGGCAAGCTGCTCGCCGCGCAGACCGGGGCAGAACTCGACCGGGCGGGACGGATCGCCGTGCTGCCCGACCTCACCCTGCCCGGGCATCCCGAGGTTTCCGTGGTGGGGGACATGATCAGCCTCGACAAGCTGCCCGGCGTCGCGCAGGTCGCCCTGCAGGGCGGGAAGTACGCCGCCCGCCGGATCCGCGGTGAACTCGCCGGCACCCCGGTGACCGAGCCCTTCAGGTACTTCGACAAGGGCTCGATGGCCGTCATCAGCCGGTTCGGGGCGGTCGCGAAGGTCGGCAACCTGCAGATCCACGGCCTGCTCGCCTGGGGTGCCTGGCTGTTCGTCCACATCCTGTACCTGGTGGGCTTCAAGAACCGGGTCAGCACCCTGCTGCACTGGCTGATCACCTTCGTCGGCGGCTCGCGCTCGGAGCGGGTGACCACCCAGCAGCAACTCGTCGGGCGGCTCGCCGTCAAGCAACTCGGGGAGGAATTCGAGCCCACCATCGGCGGCACCCTCAACCCCGACCGCATCCAGCCGTGACGAGTCTCACCGAGCTGTCGGCGTTGGAGGTCGCCGAGGTCGTCCGGAGCGGGCAGGCGAGCGCCGTCGAGGTGGCGGAGGCCACGCTGGCCCGCGCCGAGGCGGTCGGGGCGTCGGTCGGCGCGTTCGCCCGGCTCGCGCCCGACCTGGCCCTGGCCCAGGCCCGCGCTCTGGACGCGCGGCTCGCCCGCGGGGAGGCCGTGGACCTGCCGCTGCTGGGGGTGCCCTGCCCGATCAAGGACCTCAACCCGGTGGCCGGAGTCGGCTGGGAGGCCGGCAGCGCAGCACTGCGGGGCACTGTCGCCGAGGCCGACGACGACCTGGTCGGCTGGTTCCGGGACGCCGGGACGGTGATGCCCGGCAAGACCGCGACCTGCGAGTTCGGGCTGACGTGCTACACCGAATCGGCGGTCGGCGAACCCGCCCGGACGCCCTGGGACCCGACCCGCTCGGCCGGGGGCTCCTCAGGCGGCGCGGCCGCGGCGGTCGCCGCCGGTATCGTCCCGATCGCCCACGGGTCGGACGGCGGCGGCTCGCTGCGCATCCCGGGGTCCGCCTGCGGGCTGGTGGCGCTCAAGGCCAGCCGCGGCCGGATCGGCACCGGGGCACGGCTGCCCGGGCCGGGGCTGGGCATCGACGGCGTGCTGAGCCGGACCGTCCGCGACACCGCGGTGGCCCTGGACGTGCTCGCCGGCCCGCGGCCGGGCGACACCTACCACGCGCCGCCGCCCGCCACCACGTTCCTGGCGGCCTGCGACCGGCCCCCGACCCGGCTGCGCGTCGGGGTGCTGGCCACGCCCGTGATCGCCGAGGCCGACGTCCACCCGGCCTGCCTGGCCGCCCTGGAGCACGCCGCCGCCCTGCTGGAGGCCCTCGGCCTCGACCTGGAGCCGGCGCCGCCGCCGTTCGAGGTGGCGGCGTGGGACGCGTTCGCGGCGGTCTGGTCGGTCGGGGCGCTCCAGATCCCGCTGCCGGAGGCGGCCGAACCGCTGCTGATGCCGCTCACCCGCTGGCTCCGGGACCGCGGCCGGGGGGTCTCCGGGCTGGAATACGCCCTGGCACTGGCCGGCGTGCAGCAGCTCACCCGCGACGTCGCCACCGCGTGGGACCGCTTCGACCTCGTCCTCACCCCGACGCTGGCTCAACCCCCGGCGCCGGTCGGATCGCTGCGCAACGACGCCGACCCCGCTGCCGACTTCGCCGCCCAGACCCGCTTCACCCCCTGGACCAGCGTCTACAACCTCTCCGGCCGGCCCGCGATCCAGCTCCCGCTGCACACCGAGGTCATCGACGGTGTCGAACTCCCGATCGGCATCATGCTCGGTGCCCGCTTCGGCGCCGAGGCCACCCTGCTCTCGGTCGCGGCAGCCCTGGAGAACTCCGTCGGCGGCTGGCGTCACCCCTTCGCCGACCGCCCCTGACCCAGAAGGGGACGGTTCTCTTTCGGTTCATGACCCGTAAGGGGACGGTTCTCTTTCGGTTCACCGACCGACGAGCGGACGGTGCGTGACCGATAAGGGGACGGTTCTCTTTCGGTTCAGCTCGACCGGCTGTCTGCGTTGCACCGGTCGGCGCTCCCACCCGTGGGTGAACCGGAAAGGAACCGTCCCCTAATGAACCAGCTGTGGGTGAACCGTAAAGGAACCGTCCCCTAATGGTTCGCGGGACTCACCAGATGCTGACCCGCTGCTCCGGGGCGAGCCACGCGGCGTCGTCGCCGGTGACGCCGAAGGCGTCGTAGAACGCGGGGAGATTGCGCACGATCTGGTTGCAGCGGAACTCCTCCGGGGAGTGCGGGTCGGTGGCCACCTGCTGCCGCAGGGCGGCGTCGCGGCGCTTGCACTCCCAGGCCCGCGCGTAGGAGAGGAAGAACACCTGCCCGGCGGGGAGGCCGCCCACGTCGGCGGACTCGTCGCCACCGGCCAGCAGCCAGGCCCGGTGGGCGATGCCCAGCCCGCCGAGGTCGCCGATGTTCTCGCCGAGGGTGAGCCGGCCGTTCACGGTCAGCTCGGGCAGCTGCCGCGGGCTGAGGGCGTCGAACTGGTCGACCAGCGCCTGGGTGCGCTCGGTGAACGCCTCCTTGTCCGCCGGCGTCCACCAGTCCCGCAGCCGGCCGTCCCCGTCGCAGGTGGAGCCCTGGTCGTCGAACCCGTGACCGATCTCGTGGCCGATCACCGACCCGATCGCCGCGTAGTTGACCGCGTCGTCGGCCTCGGCGTCGAAGAACGGCGGCTGCAGGATCGCGGCGGGGAACACGATCTCGTTACGCAGCGGGTGGTAGTAGGCGTTCACGGTCTGCGGCGTCATCAGCCACTCGTGCCGGCGGATCGGCCCACCCAGCTTGGAGAGCTCGTCGGCGGTGTGGAACGCGGTCGCGCGCAGCACATTGCCGACCAGGTCCCCCGCGACGACCTCCAGCGGCGCGTAGTCGAACCACTGCTCGGGGTAGCCGATCTTGGGCGTGAACTTCTCCAGCTTCGCCAGCGCCTCGGCGCGGGTCGCCTCGGTCATCCAGTCCAGCGAGCCGATCGAGGCCCGGTAGGCGGCGATCAGGTTCGCGACCAGGGCGTCCATCCGCTGCTTGGCGACCTCGCTGAAGTGCCGCTCGACGTACAGGCGACCGACCGCCTCGCCGAGCAACCGCTCGACGAGGTCGACCCCGCGCTTCCAGCGCTCCCGGATGGTCGGGGTGCCCTGCAGCACGGTGCCGTAGAAGTCGAACCGGGCCTGCGCGAACGCCTCGGGCAGGTACGGGGAGAGGTTCGAGACCAGCGCCCAGCGCGCCCACTGCTTCCAGTCCTCCACCCGGGCGGGGACGAGCAGCCCGGCGAGCGCGCTCACGAAGGACGGCTGCATCACCACGACCACCTCCGGCGCGACGCCGGCGGCGGCCAGGATCCGGCTCCACGGCAGGCCGGTCGCGTCCAGTTCGGCGAGCGGGGTCGGGTTGTACATCGCCACCATGTCGCGGGTGCGCACCTTGTCCCAGTGGTGGGACGCGACCGCGGTCTCCAGTCCCAGCAGCACCGGGGCCAGGCTGGAGCTGATCCCGGCCAGCGTCATCGTCGTCTCGAGGTGGTCGTGGTACTGCTCCAGGATGCGCGCGTGCTCCTCGAGCCGGTAGTACTCCTCGTCCGGCAGCCCGATCCCGGCCTGGCCGAGGAAGAGGCAGTAGCGGGTCGGGTCGCCGGGGTCGGCGTCCACCTCGACGGCGAACGGGGCGCCCGTGCCGCGGCGCAGGCTGCGGCCGAAGTAGTCGAGCAGCTGCCCCACGTCGGTGATCGCGTCGATCTCGGCCAGCAGCGGCTGCAGCGGGGCCGGGCCGAGCGCGTCGATCCGCTCGGTGTCCATGAACGCGGCATACAGCAGTTCGACCTTGGCCGCCTCACTGCCCGGCGCCGAGCCGGCCAGGCCGGTGACGATGTCGCGGATCGCCAGCTCCGCGGCGTCGCGCAGGTCGATGAACGAGCCGGCCGCGGCCCGGTCGGGCGCGATCTCGGTGGCTTCGAACCAGCGTCCGTTGACGTGGCGGTAGAGATCGTCCTGGGGACGGACGGCAGGGTCGAGGTCGAAGGCGTTCACGGCGGCCACCCTACCCGCGGGCCCCGACATTCCGGCCGGGGGCTGGTGCTAGGTTCGCACCAGCAGCCGCCCGTCCAGCAGGAGCGCAGATGACCCCGACCGCAGCACCGGCCGTCCGCCTGGAGCACCCCCACGCGCGCACCCCCGAGGAGGTGCTGGAGGGCCTCGGCGCCGGTGCCGACGGCCTCGACTCGGCCGAGGCGGCCCGCCGGCTCGCGGCACACGGCCCGAACCGGCTCCCCGAGCCCGAGCGGGAGGGGTCGCTGCGACGCTTCCTGCGGCACTTCGACGACATCCTGATCTACATCCTGCTCGCCGCGGCCACCCTGAAGGCGGCGCTGGGGGAGTGGATCGACTTCTTCGTGATCCTCGCGGTCGCCGTCATCAACGCGGTGATCGGCTTCGTCCAGGAAGGACGGGCGGAGCAGGCCCTCGCGGGCATCCGCAGCATGCTCTCGGCCGACGCCCACGTGCTGCGGGACGGCGAGTGGGTCTCGGTGCCGGCGGCCGACCTGGTGCCCGGCGACGTCGTGCGGGTGCTCGCCGGCGCCAAGGTGCCCGCCGACCTGCGGCTGCTGCAGGCGAGCAACCTCCGCGTCGAGGAGGCAGCCCTCACCGGCGAGGCCGTCCCCTCGTCCAAGGGCCTCGACCCGGTCGCTCCCTCGGCTGGCATCGGCGACCGCTCGTGCATGCTGTTCTCGTCCTCGCTGGTGGCGGCTGGCTCGGGGGTGGGGGTCGTCACGGCCACCGGCGCGGACGCCGAGATCGGCCGGATCACCACGATGCTGTCCGACATCGAGACCTTCGACACGCCGCTGACGAGGCAGATCACGGCCTTCGGCAAGAAGCTGGCGATCGTCATCGCGCTGATGGCCGTGGTGATGGTCGCGATCGGCAAGCTGCTGCACGGCATGCCCGCCGGCGAGCTCATCTCGGCCACGATCGGTTTCGCGGTCGCGGCGATCCCGGAGGGCCTGCCCGCGCTGGTCACGATCACGCTCGCGCTCGGGGTGCAGCAGATGGCCCGCCGCCACGCGATCGTGCGCACCCTGCCCGCGGTGGAGACGCTCGGCTCGGTGACCCGGATCTGCTCGGACAAGACCGGCACCCTGACGACCAACGAGATGACCGTCCGGACGGTGGTGACAGCGGCGGCGACCTACGAGGTGGAGGGGCTCGGCTACGACCCCGCCGGGGCGTTCCGCTGGCGCGGCCAGGCGGTCGACCCCGCCACCCGCGGCGACCTGCGGGCGCTGGTGACGGTGATGGCGGTCGTGAACGACGCGGTGGTGAGCCGGACCGACGGACGCTGGGGCCTGGTCGGCGAGCCGACCGAGGGCGCGTTGGCGACGCTGGGGCTGAAGGCCGGCTTCGACCCGTCCGGCTACCCGCGCACCTCCGAGCTCCCGTTCGACTCCGAGCACAAGTACATGGCGACGGCGAACACGACCCCCGAGGGCCACCGGGTGCTGATGGTGAAGGGCGCACCCGACCGCCTGCTCGAACGCGCCACCACCCAACTGGCCGCGGCCGGGGGCACCGAGCCGCTGGACCGCGCGTGGTGGGAGGCGCGGATCGACGAACTCTCCGGCCAGGGGCTGCGGGTGCTGGCCGCGGCCAGCCGTCCGTCCAGCAGCGATGCAGACGTCGACCACGACGACCTGACCGGGCTGGTGATGATCGGCCTGACGGGCATCGTCGACCCACCCCGTCCCGAGGCCATCACGGCGATCGCGACCTGCCACACCGCCGGCATCAAGGTGACGATGATCACCGGCGACCACGCCGGTACCGCCACCGCGATCAGCCGCGAGATGGGCATCTTCAACGAGGCGACCGAGGCCGCGGTTACCGGCGCCGAACTGGAGGCCGCCACCGACGAGGAACTGCGGGTGATCGTCGACCGCACCGAGACCTTCGCGCGCACCAGCCCCGAGCACAAGCTGCGGCTGGTGAAGGCGCTGCAGGCCAACGGCGAGGTCGTCGCGATGACCGGGGACGGAGTGAACGACGCCCCCGCGCTGAAGCGCGCCGACGTCGGCGTGGCGATGGGCATCAAGGGCACCGAGGCGACCAAGGAGGCCGCCGACATCGTGCTCGCCGACGACAACTTCGCCACGATCGAGCACGCCGTCGAGGAGGGTCGGCGGATCAACGACAACCTCCACAAGTCGGTGCTGTTCCTGCTGCCGACCAACGGGGCGCAGTCGCTGGTGGTGCTGGTGGCGGTGCTGTTCGGGCTCGCCCAGCCGCTGGAGCCGGTGCAGATCCTGTGGGTGAACATGATCACCGCGGTCACGCTCTCGCTCGCGCTCGCCTACGAGCCGGCCGAACCCGACATCATGCGACGCCCGCCGCGCGCCCCCAACGCCCCGCTGGTGAGCCTGAAGTACCTGCCGCGGCTGGCGATGGCCTCGGTGCTCATCGCGGCGGCGACCCTGGCCACCTTCACCCTCGCCCGCGCGTGGGGTGCGGACGCCTCGGTCGCGCAGACCTGGGCGGTGAACACCCTGGCGCTGGGCCAGGCCGCCTACCTGTTCAACTCCCGCTTCCTGCGCGAGTCGAGCCTGCGCCGCGAGGCGATCGGCGGCAACCCGATGGCCCTGGCCGTGGTCGGCATCCTGCTGGTGCTCCAGGTGGCCTTCACCTACCTGCCGGTGCTCAACCGCTGGTTCGGTTCGGCCCCGGTCGGCGCGGCCGGCTGGCTGGTTCCGCTGGGCTTCGCCGTGGTGATCTTCCTCGCGATGGAGTTCGGCAAGGCGCTGTTCCGGCGCCGCGAGTCCCGGTAGCCCGATGCCCCCGGACGGACGGAGCGACGACG
>Ga0073899_10004031_pt1 | contig 12901 bp, 9 predicted proteins | sample KloWWTmetaKNB5Ph_FD_88975 | JGI IMG/M metagenome (GOLD analysis project Ga0073899, IMG submission 88975) | Active sludge microbial communities from Klosterneuburg, Austria, studying microevolution and ecology of nitrifiers - Klosterneuburg... | ecosystem: Engineered > WWTP > Aerobic digester >... | reverse complement strand
GTTCATCGTCCCCGTCCATTCGCCGGTCGACAGTTTCGGCAAATACATCGCCTTTTGCGCATCCGAACCATGATGATTGATCGCCTCGATCGACCCGACCGACAAGATCGGGCAAAGCGCGAAGGCCATATTCGCCGCCCCCAGCGAATCGAGCGCAACAGTCGCAAGGCTGAAAGGCAGGCCTTGCCCGCCAAAGTCTGCAGGCGCGTTGATCGACCCCCAGCCATTGGCGACATAGGCCTTATAGGCATCCACAAAACCTTCGGGCATCACCACTTGCCCATCGATCAGCCGTGCGCCCACGGTGTCGCCAATCCGGCGCAAAGGATAGAATTCCGCAGCGGCAAATTCGCCGATGCCGCCGACGATCGCCTCGACCATGTCGGGGCTAGCATCGGCAAAGCGTTGATGCGCCGAAAGCTCATCGATACCAGTGATGTGCTTAAGGACGAAAAGCTGTTCGGTAACGGGTGCGGTGAAGGTCATCATTTTTGCCTGTTTTTCGGGAGTCGTGCCGCCTATAGCGCGGGATGATGACGGGCTCAAATCCCCTAGGACATGGCCGGATAATAAAGGCCGACGCCGCTGCCATTTCCGAAGCGGCGGCAGCGTTGCAGGCGGGTGATGTCGTCGCGATTCCCACCGAGACTGTCTATGGGCTGGCGGCAGACGCTTCCAATGCAGTGGCCGTTGCCAATATCTATCGCACTAAGGGGCGACCAGATTTTAATCCGCTAATCGTCCATGTGCCCGATCATGCCGCCGCCGAGCGGCTGGCACAATTTGACGAGCGGGCGGCGTTGCTCGCTTTTCGTTTTTGGCCAGGACCGCTGACTTTGGTGTTGCCTTTGCAACCCGATGCACCGGTGGCGAAAGCGGTGACGGCGGGTTTGCCGACGATTGCGCTGCGTTGTCCGGCCCATCCGGTGATGCAGGCTGTCCTTAAACAGAGCGGGCTTTTCCTGGCGGCACCCTCGGCCAATCGCAGCGGCGGGATCAGCCCGACGCGCGCAGAGCATGTCGCGCGCAGTTTCGGCGATGCCATGCCGCTGGTTCTCGATGCCGGTTCGTGCAGCGCGGGTCTTGAATCGACCATCGTCGCGGTGCGGGAAAATGACTGGCAATTGTTGCGCCCCGGGCCGGTTACTGCGGACGAGATTGCGCATTTGCTCGGCGAACCACCCTTGCCGGTGACGGGAGCCAAAATCGAGGCGCCGGGCCAGTTGGCTAGTCATTATGCACCATCCAAGCCAGTGCGGCTGAATGCCAGCGAAGCGCACGCGGACGAATGGCATATCGGCTTTGGTGGCGTTTCCGGGGATGACAATTTGTCGGCCGAAAGTGATCTGGCCGAGGCTGCCGCCCACATGTTTGACGCATTGCATAAAGCAGATGCAAGCAACAGGAAGGCCATCGCCATCGCTCCTGTCCCCGACGAAGGCATCGGCGTTGCCATCAATGACCGACTGCGACGGGCAGCGGCGTGAAGTTGTTCACTTTGTTCTTCGCTGCTATCGCACTTTTCGGAGCGGTTGCCACAACGCAGGACGAGGAACCCAAAGACCCGGTCGTTGTCGCATATCAGGAGCTGATTGCCAAAGATCTGCGGCTCGCGACGGTCGGCTATCATCTTGCAAAGGGCAGTGCGGACTATTGCCGGAACAAATGGCGCAACCCCGGTTGGGTATTGCACGATGAACGCCAATATCCCGATCTTGGGCTGGCCCACCGTGTTTTCACTTTTCGCCAGCCAATCAGCATCGCTGCAGTGGTCGCAGGCGGGCCTGCGCATCGGGCCGGACTCATAGCCGGGGATGGGCTGTTTGGTGCCGACGGCAGCGTAGTCTGGTATGGTCCAGCGCCGAAACGCCACCAGCCCTCGTCAGAGCGGATTGACGGGCTGCGCGACGAGTTTGCGACCCGGCTTTCCGAAGGCAGGCCTATCCCGTTCCAGATTGACACCGCAAAAGGCCGCCGCGATTTTCTGCTCGATTCCCCCGCCATCTGCGCCTCCGACTTCTGGGTCGATGCGCGCGCAAAGCGCGATGCAGGCGCCGATGGCGTGCGGGTGCGGGTGACCAGCGGGTTGATCGACTATGTGCTCGACGACGACGAACTGGCGGCGGTCGTCGCGCATGAAATGGCGCATAACCTGCTCGATCATCGCTCGCTTATCGAGGCGGCAAAGAGTGGAAAGACCAAAGTCATCAAGGCGGCCGAAGCGGAGGCAGACCGGCTTTCGGTGTGGCTGATGTCCAATGCAGGCTATGATGCCGAAGCGGCGATCAGCTTCTGGCAGCGTTATGGCAAGGCCACCGGCCTTGGCATATTCAGCGCGCCAACCCATTATCGCTGGCCAGACAGGGTGACCATGCTGCGCCAGGAAATCGATCAGATCAGAACTCTGTTGAAGAGTAATGTGCCCCAAGATCCACCGTTATTGGCCGCACATCGCGCGCAAAAATAAATCGCATTGCAATTTGCAATCGATAGTTTCCTTGAGTTCAACTTTGCACTACCAAGCTGTACTAAAGATATAAGGGGAGGCTGCGTGTCGGGCCACGTGTATCGCTTTGCAATAACTGCGCTTTTGTTGTCGCCACTGCTGCATGGCTGTGATGGCAAGGAAGCGGACACGGCCGCGCCGAGCGAAGAGGTTTTCCCCGTTCAGGTGATGACCGTTCAACCTAGCAACATGGTGCAGACAATCAGCGCGGTGGGAACCGTGCGCTATCGCCGCGAAACGCCCCTGGGCTTTACGACTCCCGGCAAGGTTGCAAATGTGCGTTTTGAAGAAGGTGACTTTGTAAAGCGTGGCGCGCTGCTGGCGGCGCTTGATACCACCAGCGTCGGCGCTGATCTCAATGTTGCAGAGGCCGAACGTGGTCGCGCGCAGGCCGAGTACGAACGTATCAAACAACTCTACGCCGAAGGCTGGGTCACCAAATCGCGTTATGAAGCGGCAGAGGCCGCTGCCAAAGCTGCGGGTGCCCGTGTTGCACAGGCTGGTTTTGCACGCGGCACGGCTCAGCTCTATGCCCCGTCGAGCGGCGTGGTGTTGACCCGGAATGTCCAGCCTGGGCAGGTTATCGCGGCGGGTACGCCCGCACTCATCCTTGGCGAGGCCGATGACGGTTTCGTTTTCCGCGCACCGGTTATCGACCGAAATGCCACCAAATTGCGCGTAGGGATGCCTGCCGAGATCACACTGGAAGCGCTGGGCAAAGCTGCCGTAACCGCGACTATTAGTGAAATTGACGGTCGGGCCAATCAGGCAACAGGTGCATTTACTGTGCAGTTCAGTCTGCCTGCATCGGCCCAGCTGAAATCCGGGCAGATTGGTACGGCGAGCATCAAGCTGCCGGCTGCCGAAGATGGATCACTGCAGATCCCGGCGAGCGCGATTTTCGGAATCCGTGCCAATGAAGGGCTTGTCTATATCGTCGACGTCAAGACCAATCGCGTCGAAACGCGCAATGTAGCGATTGAACGGCTGACGGATGTGTTTGTCATCATTACCGGCGGATTGAAGCAGGGAGACCTGCTTGTGGTATCAGGTGCGGAAAAATTGCGGACCGGTGCCAAGGTGCGCATGACAAAGGCGGCAGGCTGATATGCGCCATCGGGTGCAGCGGAACGTTTGCGCATGAACTTCACCGAATTTGCTATTCGTCGCTGGCAGCTGACGCTGGTGATGTTCAGCCTGTTGATCGCGCTCGGCTATTCGGCCTTTACGTCCATCCCTCGCGCCGTCGATCCGCATTTCCCGCTTCCCGTTGTCGTCATTACCGCGATCCAGCCCGGCGCCGATGCCGAAGAGATGGAGCAGACGGTCGCCAAACCCATCGAAGAGCTGATGCAGGGGCTGGAGGACGTCAAGGAGATCGTTTCGACCAGTAATGACAGCAGCTCGGTCATACGTGCCGAATTTGACTGGTCAGGCGACCCGGACCGCTATTTCAACGACACTGTTCGCGAAGTGACGGCCATCCGGAGTCGTCTGCCTGCCGATCTGGCGCGGCTCGATTTCAAGAAAATGCGCACCACAAACGCCTTGGTGCTGCAGATCGCCCTGGTTAGCGAGAATGCGAGCTGGCGGCGGATGGAAAAATATGGGCGTGACATAAGTGAGGCTTTCTCGCGCTATGCCGCTGTTCGCGAATCCGAGGTGCATGGCCTTTCGCAGCCGGAAGTAACCGTTGCCATAAAACCCGAACGATTGGCTGAACTGCGCCTTCCGGCGAGCAGCATCGCCGATGCGCTTAAGCTGGGCGGCGCCGATGTTTCGAGCGGCGCTGTGGTCAGCGGCACAAGGCGATTCAATGTTGAAGCGGGCGGGGCGTTCAAATCGCTTGATACCATCCGCAACCTACCTTTGCGGTCGAGCGACGGAACTATCCTGCGTATCGGTGATGTCGCTACTGTATTTTGGGGTGCTGAAGAAACGCGCACGCGCGTCTATCATAATGGCAAGCGTGCCATCTGGATCACCGCCAACCAGAAAGCAGGAACCGATGCGACCAAATTGCGCAATGCCTTAATCGAGGAACTGGAAATCCAGAAAAAGGTGCTGCCGCCGGACATTGAGGTGGTCCTGCAATTCGACCAGAGCCGCGACATTGCCAAACGCCTAGCCGAACTGGCCCGCGATTTCTCGCTGGCACTGTTTTTGGTAATGTTCACGCTGTTGCCGCTGGGTTGGCGGGCGGCTGTAATCGTGATGGTCTCGATCCCGCTATCGCTCGCGTCGGGGCTGGTTGCTGTTTACGCTTTTGGTTTCAATCTCAGCCAGCTGGTCGTTGCCGGATTCATTCTCTCGCTGGGCTTGCTGGTCGATGACTCGATTGTCGTCATCGAAAATGTGTCACGCCATTTGCGCATGGGCAAAGACCGGACGATGGCCGCAATTGAAGGGACAAAGGAAATCAGTCTGGCGGTGCTGGGATCGACCGGCGTACTGGTTTTTGCTTTCGTTCCAATGCTTTTCCTGCCCGAAGGTGCAGGCAAATTCACGATGAGCTTCATCGGCACCATCATCTTCACGGTGACGGCATCGCTGGTGATTTCGCTGACCATCATCCCCTTCCTGGCCAGCCGTTTGCTGAAGCGCGACGGCGACGAACATGGGAATGCAATGTTGCGGTGGCTGATGGAGAAAATCGACCGCTTCTATCGTCCGTTGTTGCACAAGGCGCTTGAAAACCCCCGGCGTACGGTCTGGGGTGCTCTTGCCCTGACCATTGGTGCCTTTGCCCTTGTTCCCGTGCTTGGCTTCAGCCTGTTTCCCAATGCCGATTCTTCCTACTTCCGGGTTACCGTGCAGGCGGAGCAAGGTACCAGCCTGGAGGAAACGGGGAGGATCGTTCGCAAGGCGTCCGAAATCCTAGCCAAGGAACCCTCGATTGAAGTTCGAGCTGAAAATGTCGGGCGCAAAAATCCGTCGGTTTTCTACAATAGTTTTGAAACGGCAGAAACGACGACGATTGGGGAAATCCTTGCCGTCATGGATCGTTGGCGCGGTCAGGAAAGCATGGAAATGGTCGACCGTCTGCGTAAGCAGTTCGACCAGATTAGCGGCGCGCGCGTCAAGCTGGTCCTGTTCCAGAATGGCGCACCGATTAACGCGCCGGTCGAGTTTCGCGTTGTCGGGCCCGACCTGAAAGTGCTGAAAGAGCTGGCTGGACGTGTTCAGGCCGTGCTGCACGACATTCCTGGCACCCGCGATGTCGTAAACCCGGTTGCAACCGACCGGCTCGATCTGGACATGCAGATCGACGAAGGCAAGTCCGCATTGCTCGATATTCCGGCGGGTTCGCCCCGGCGCATTATCCGTCTCGCGCTGTCCGGCGAACGCGCGGGGACGTTCCGCGATAATGAAGGCGATAGCTATCCAGTCACAGTGCGCTTGCCTTTGCAAGATACCCAGCCCGTTTCGGCGCTCGATCAGATTTATGTGGCGACGCGCAGTGGCGCCCCGGTCGCGCTCGGCCAAATCACTGATCCGCAGTTGGTCTCGGTAGCGCCGCTGATTACCCGCCGGAATCTGGAGCGTACCGTGGAAATTACGGCGCAGACACAGGCCGGTGCGCTGCCCTCAAAAATCACTCAGGCTGCCAAAACCGAACTCGATAAATTGAAACTGCCATTGGGCTATTCGATCCGCGTGGGTGGAGAGGCGGAGAAAATCAACGATACTTTCTCCGGATTTGGTCCGGTCATCCTCATCGCATTATTCATTATTTTCGGCATATTGGTTGCTGAATTTGGCCAGTTTCGCGAGGCTCTGGTGGTGGCGGGGGTGATTCCGCTGGGAACCTTTGGCGGGCTGATCGCGTTGCTCGTCACCGGGAACAACCTGTCTTTCCTCGCGGTCATCGGTTTCGTTGCGCTGATCGGGATCGAGATCAAAAATTCGATCCTGCTAGTCGATTTCACGTCGCAGTTACGCGAACGGGGCTTGGGACTTCGCGATGCCATCGAGCAAGCCGGCGAAGTGCGCTTTCTGCCAGTGTTGCTCACTTCGGTTACCGCAATTGGCGGCTTGCTGCCGCTGGCGATGTTCGGGGGCAACCTTTATGGCCCGCTAGCAATTGTTCTGATCGGCGGACTTATTTCCTCCACCCTCTTGTCGCGCATCGTCACGCCCGCCATGTATCTGCTGGTGGTGCGCGGCCGCGAAGAAAAGAAGGTAGCGGTTGCGCCTGAGGCAAAGGAAGCGACAAGTGGCTGAAGCAATTTTTGCAGGCGGATGTTTCTGGTGCACCGAAGCGGTGTTCAAACAGCTGGACGGCGTGCATTCGGTGGAAAGCGGCTATATCGGCGGCAGCGTCGAAAATCCGGACTACAAGTCAGTGTGCAGCGGCACCACTGGCCATGCCGAGGCGATCCGCATTGGATTTGACCCGGACGTGATAGGCTATGCCGACCTGCTCGATATTCATTTTGCAACGCATGATCCAACCCAGCTCAACCGGCAGGGCAATGATATCGGCACGCAATACCGCTCGGCGATCTTCCCGCTTGATGACGAGCAGCGCACCGAGGCGGAAGCAGCGATCATGCGCGCGCAAGCCGATTGGCCTGCTCCGATTGTCTCGACGATCGAAGGACCAGCCACTTGGTATCCAGCCGAGGATTATCATCAGGACTATTGGGATGGCGAAGGCCAGCGCAATCCCTATTGCCTTGCGGTCATCCCGCCCAAGCTGGCCAAGCTGAAAAAGGGTTTTGCAGAAAAGCTGGTGTCATAGACATTTAACCATGTTTCGTTATGGTTTAGGCCATGACGCACAAACCCATCCGCAAGGCCGTCTTCCCTGTCGCCGGGCTCGGCACCCGCTTTCTTCCCGCGACCAAGGCGATCCCGAAAGAGATGCTGCCAGTCGTTGATCGCCCGCTGATCCAATATGCGGTTGATGAAGCGCGCGAGGCGGGGATAGAGCAAATGATCTTTGTCACCGGTCGCGGCAAAAGCGCGATCGAGGACCATTTCGACATTGCCTATGAACTTGAGCGGACAATGACCGACCGCGGCAAGGATATTTCCGTGCTCGCGCCCACACGTCTGGGGCCCGGCAATTGTGCATATGTCCGTCAGCAGGAGCCAATGGGCCTCGGCCATGCGATCTGGTGCGCACGCGATATAGTGGGGGATGAGCCCTTTGCTATCTTTCTTCCCGATGAATTCATGCACGGTACGCCCGGTTGCATGGCGCAGATGGTGGCAGAATATAACCGCGTCGGCGGTAATTTGCTAAGCGTGCTCGAAGTGCCGCACGAACAAGTATCGAGTTATGGCGTGATTGATCCCGGCAGCGCGCAAGGCAAGCTGACCGAGGTCAAAGGCTTGGTTGAAAAGCCTGCGGTAGAGGCCGCGCCGTCAAACCTGATCATTTCAGGTCGCTACATCCTGCAGCCAGAGGTGATGCGCGTGCTCGAGCATCAGGGCAAAGGTGCGGGTGGCGAAATCCAGCTGACCGACGCGATGGCGCAGATGATCGGCAACCAGCCATTCCACGCCGTGACCTTTAATGGCGAACGCTATGACTGCGGATCAAAGACCGGTTATATCGAGGCCAATCTGGCCGTGGCGCTATCGCGCCCTGACATGGCCGACGAGGTCCGCGCCATGGCACGGCGCCTCGTCGGATAGGCCGATTTAACCCGCTGTCTTGTTGAGTTCCTTATAGACGAAACCGCCGAGCAATCCGCCCAGGATCGGCGCGACCCAGAACAGCCATAGCTGTTGCAAGGCGAGCCCGCCGACCACTAGCGCCGGGCCGGTACTCCGTGCCGGATTGACCGAAGTGTTGGTCACTGGAATCGAGATCAGGTGGATCAGCGCCAGCATCAGGCCGATGGCCAGCGGTGCAAAACCTGCAGGCGCCTTGGCGTCGGTCACACCCATGATCACGAACAGGAAGAAAAAGGTCAGCAGCAACTCGACCAGAAAGCCTGCCATCATCGCATAGCCACCCGGCGATGCTTCACCCACGCCGTTGGCCGCAAGGCCGTTGTTCGCGAGCGAATAGTCGGCCTTCCCCGTCGCAATCACATAGAGTGTGAAAGCCGCGGCAATCGCGCCCAAGGTTTGCGAAATCACATAAAGCGGTATGTCTTTGGCATCGAAGCGCCCGCCCGCCCACAGCCCGAAGGTAACCGCCGGATTCAGGTGGCAACCCGAAATATGGCCGATGGCAAAGGCCATGGTCACAACCGTCAACCCGAATGCCAGCGAAACGCCCAATAGGCCGATACCAACCTCTGGAAAGGCGGCAGAAATCACCGCACTGCCGCAGCCGCCCAAAACCAGCCAGAATGTGCCGATGAATTCGGCAATCCCCCGTTGAATATTGCTCATTGAAATCCTCCTCTCCTGTCGCATCCAATGCGACCGGTGCAGAGTATCACGATTTATCCGAAAGCAGATGTCAAAGCGTCTAATGTTCAGAGACAGGAAGGTATGAGTACGCTATTTGAACGCCAGTCCGGAGAATATGCATGCGCCCTTTCATTTTTCTGCCCTTGGTCTTTCTCCTCCCCGGCTGCGTGGCCTCGGTAGTAGGAGACGTGGTGACCGCACCCATCAAAGTTGTCTCCAAAACCGCCGATGTCATGACGACCAGTCAATCCGAGGCCGACGAGAAACGCGGACGTGAGTTGCGCAAGCAGGAAGAGCGGCTCGGCAAGCTTGCGCGCAAACGCGACGAAGCGCGTGAGGATTGTGCGGATGGCGATGATGCGGCTTGCATGCGCTATGAAGCGCTCGAGGCCGAAATTGCCGCTGAAAAAGACCGCATTGACTGATGTGCTCGCGCAACTGACATGTCGCCCAGTTTGAATGAGCGTTCCAAAAATCATGCTCACTAGGTTGAGCGGCTCGATTCTGCTTCCGCTTGCACTGGCTTTCGTCACCTCTGCCGCTGTTGGCGGACCTCAGGAAAATGCGGTAGGCAGCACTGTCAATGATCGGGTACTCAAGCGGGCGGTACGAGACATGTGCAACAAAGACATCGCCATGCTGGGTGAAGCGTCGCATGGCGATGCCCAAACCGAAGCGTTCAAAATTCAATTGATAGAACGGCTAGCGGCACAATGCGGCTATAACGCGTTGCTTTTTGAAGCCAGTTTTGCTGAATTCATCCCGCTCGGTCGAGCTCAACGAAACGGTGTGCCCGTCACCGAAGAGCGCATCGCCTCGGCCATTGGGGGGCTTTGGAAGTTCGACCGCGAATTTCAACCGCTACTCCCTTTCTTGGCAGAGATGGTGAATAGGAAAAAACTGTTCGTCGGTGGTATTGACCATCAGATCGGTGGTTTGGGCCAGGATTATGCCAATGCGGGCGCCGTTGCCGAGTTAACCGCTGACTTGCCTCAAGAAGTTGCCGACGGCTGCGGGCGCTTGGTGCGGGATCACTTATACAAGGGCTTTTCTGCAGACCGCACTTCCGAAACCCGGCGCTGTATCGCTTCCATAAAGGCTGTGCTTGATGCCGGCGAAGGTATTGAGAATGCGGAAAAGCGTATGCTGCTTGCCAATTTGGATGTCGCCCTGACATCCGATTTTTCGGCTCACCGCTCTGCTCATATCGCGACACGCGATCGACAGATGTACGCCAACTTTCAATGGCTCAAGCAACGTTTGAAACCAGATTCAAAAATCATGATCTGGTCAGCAACGGTGCATATCGCCGATGGTGCCGATGAAGCCACTAACTTTTCCGGCGTCGCCAATCTAGGCCACTACATAAAGCGCGACTATGGAAAGCGCGCATTTGCGCTGGGCTTCTCCGCGCTTGCGGGAACCCGAAGATCCGGACGCGAAAGCCTTCGCTTGCCAGAGGCCCCGGGCAATTCATTAGAAATGTGCGCGCTGCAAAACAGTTCATTTGACCGCCAGTATCTTGATAAGCGCCAGTTGCGCAAAATCGGTGAGGCCCCGTCAGCGGCGTTTGGAAATGGCTTTCGACAAGCCGCATGGTGGCAACGCCTCGATGCATTGGTGGTGTTTCTGGAAGAGCGCGCCGCTCAACCGGTACAATCTGGACGCTAAACATTTGACGGACGGTTTTCTGTAGGTTGCTGAATAGTCTGGCAAACAAAAAGCCCGCCGAAATCGCTTTCGGCGGGCTTTTGTGTGTTGCTTGCGAAGAGTTTATTCCTCGGTGTCGCCTTCGAAATCCTCAACGGTTTCGGGCGTGTGCTCCATCATGCCGATCGGATCGTCGCCAATGGCAGCTTCGGGGCCCTGCGCCAGTTCGGCCGCATGCTCTTCTGCCGCAGTTTCTGGCGCAATCAGGCTTTCCTGCAGCTTGCGATAGCTGGCGCGAAGAGCTGCATCACGGCTGGAGGCCGCCACACGGATGCGGTTCATGGCTGAACCAGTACCTGCCGGGATCAAACGACCGACGATGACATTTTCCTTCAAACCGGTGAGGATGTCCTTCTTGCCCTCAACCGCCGCCTGCGTGAGCACGCGGGTGGTTTCCTGGAAAGATGCCGCCGAGATGAAGCTGCGGGTTTGCAAGCTTGCCTTGGTGATGCCGAGCAGGACGGGGTTGCCTTCGGCGAAGGCCTGACCCGGCTGCAGCTTGGCGTTGATCGCATCCATCTCTTCGCGGTCGACCTGTTCGCCCGTAAGCAGAGTGGTGTCGCCACCATTGGTTATTTCAACCTTTTGCAGCATCTGGCGAACGATCACCTCGATGTGCTTGTCGTTGATTTTCACGCCCTGCAATCGATAGACTTCCTGGATTTCCGCAACCAGATATTCGGCAAGCGCTTCGACACCCAAGACTTCGAGGATGTCGTGCGGGTTCGGCGAACCGGCAATCAGGTTGTCGCCCTTGCGGACGAAATCGCCTTCCTGCACGTCGAGCACCTTTGATTTCGGGATCAGATATTCAATCCGATCGCCTTCCTCGGGCACAATCGCGATCTTGCGCTTCGCCTTATAGTCGCGGACGAATTCGATCCGGCCCGAAATCTTGGCAATGATCGCATTGTCTTTCGGAACACGCGCTTCGAACAGTTCGGCAACGCGCGGCAGACCGCCGGTGATGTCGCGGGTCTTGGCCGACTCGCGGGTCACACGGGCAAGAACGTCACCGGCCTCAACCATCTGGCCATCTTCGACCGACAGCATCGTGCCGACAGCGAGGAGGTAGCGCGCCGCTTCACCGCTCTCATCATCGAGCAGGGTCAGGCGGGGACGCAGATCTTCCTTCTTGCCACGCGAAGCACCGCGATATTCGATCACAACGCGTTGTGCGATGCCGGTGGCATCGTCGGTCTGTTCGATCAGGGTCTTGCCGTCGAGCAGGTCCTGGAACTTCACGATACCCGGCTTTTCGGTGATCACCGGCATGGTGAACGGATCCCATTCGGCCAGGCGCTCGCCTGCCTTCACCTTGGCGCCGTCTGCGAATGCCAGCGTCGCGCCGAAGGGCAGGCGATGCGTTTCGAGTTCACGGCCATCCTTGTCCGAAAGCACCAGTTCGCCGTTGCGCGCCATCGCGATGCGGCGGCCGCGCTTGTCGACCAGCGTCGGCAGGTCGCGATAGGTGACAACGCCGTCAACCGAAGCATCGAGGTTCGACGTTTCGTTGAGCTGCGCCGCACCGCCGATGTGGAAGGTACGCATGGTCAGCTGCGTGCCCGGTTCGCCGATCGACTGCGCCGCGATAACGCCGACAGCCTCACCGATATTGACCGGAGTGCCGCGGGCGAGATCGCGTCCATAGCAGGTGCCGCAAACGCCGACCTTCGATTCGCAGACCAGCGGGCTGCGGATCTTGAGCGCCTGCAGGCCGATTTCCTCGATCTGCGTGATCGCGGCTTCGTCGAGCAGGCTGCCGGTCGGGATGGCAATTTTGCCATCGGGGCCGACAATGTCTTCGGCAGTGGTGCGGCCAAGCACGCGTTCGCCGAGCGAGGCGATGGTCGAACCGCCCTGCACGATCGAGCGCATTTCGAGCGCGCGTTCGGTGCCGCAGTCGATTTCCACAATGGTGCAGTCCTGCGACACGTCGACCAGACGGCGGGTCAGATAACCCGAGTTCGCCGTCTTGAGCGCGGTATCGGCAAGGCCCTTGCGCGCGCCGTGGGTCGAGTTGAAATATTCAAGAACGGTCAGGCCTTCCTTGAAGTTCGAGATGATCGGGGTTTCGATGATCTCGCCCGACGGCTTGGCCATCAGGCCGCGCATCCCGCCCAGCTGCTTCATCTGTGCCGGCGAACCACGTGCGCCCGAATGGGCCATCATGTAGATCGAATTGATCGGCGCTTCACGGCCATTCTCGTCTTTCGGTGTTGCCTTCAGCTTTTCCATCATGACGCCCGCCACCTGGTCGCCGCAACGGCTCCAGGCGTCGATCACCTTGTTGTACTTTTCCTGCTGGGT